>Ga0187803_10000781_pt1 | contig 12557 bp, 10 predicted proteins | sample NC_wetland_sal_i_2_FD_132425 | JGI IMG/M metagenome (GOLD analysis project Ga0187803, IMG submission 132425) | Wetland sediment microbial communities from Neuse River Estuary, North Carolina, USA - Control_3 | ecosystem: Environmental > Aquatic > Freshwater > Wetlands > Sediment | place: USA...
ATTTCCTTAATGAGACGGGTGAAGATCTTGCCGCGCTTGGCGTCGAGCGCGCCCTTCTTGTGCTTGATTGTGGCCCATTTTGAGTGGCCGGACATGGTTAGACCTCGTGTCTAAATATCTTCTTTAAAGAGCTATGGATGGCGCAGGATTCGCCTTCAGAGGAGATCAAGATTACCTCGAAATGACAGCCTCGGTAACTGCGCAGGCGAACACACATTATAGCATGACCCGGCGGGCTTCACGCTGCGATCCCGTCAGGCGCCCGGAGCAGTTGCAATGCCGCTCAAGATCACGACAGCTTCTTGACTTGTGTTCTCACCTTTTCAAACTGATACGTACCCAGCCCGCGACCCGCCGCCATCTTCAAATAAGGCAAGGCGTCTACTTCCAGGTTCCAGTAGGCCTTGGCCACATAGGCATCGAGCGCCACCGGATCGGTACCGGCGAGCAGGGTCTTCTTGAGTGCGACATCTTCCAGGTTGCCTCCGGTCGGCCCGTTCCGCATGAGGATGCGATAACAATCCAGGATGGTCAGCGTCGGACGCATGAAATCAGCAAGGTCCGCCAGGCTCTCGTTGATCTTCTGGTGCAACTGGTGCCGCGGACCGCCCAGGATGCCGTACCAGTTCTTCATGCCCAGAGTGGCGCCGGTCAGGCTGTGGTGCTTGGCGATCGCAATATTAATGATCTTGTCGGCATTCAGGAAGGAATCCAGAATTGGCCAGGCCCGCAGAATTTCTCCCTGCACATCCACTTCCTTGAATCGGGCAGGATCGGGGAGGATGACCTCGGCGTTTTCGCGCTGCGCCGCCTCTGCGATGCCCGACCGCTGGAAGCAGCGGCGCGGATCGTTGCAGCTGACATCGGTCACAATGACCCGCTTGGCCCCGGCGTCCCAGCATTGCCGCACGATTTCTGCGACCACCAGCGGGTTGGTGTTGGCCGCCTGCTCCGGAGTGCGATCCCAGCCGATGTTCGGCTTGACTACCACGACGTCGGAGCGGGACACGAAGCGCCTGATCCCGCCCAGCTCGACGATCGCTTGCCGCGCCAGCTGGGCGGGGTCGTCTCCCTGGATGATGGCCATGCCGGGCAATCCGGGATCGTCGGCGACCGTGTGGCTCCGCTTGGCGTTCAGGGCGAGTTCCGGCACGGGGCGCTCGCTGCGTCTGCTGAGCCAGAATCCCAGGCCGGCTGTTCCGGCAGCCGCGCCTCCCAGGCGGAGCAATTGGATCAGGGCGTCGCGGCGGCTGAGGGTTGGGCTCTCCGTCAACGGCATATTCGCATCCTGACTTTTCTCTTACCGAGCATTACACTTTAATCCGTTCCGATGGCATCGCCTGTGAGGCCCGTCACAATACAGTGTGAGCAGCGACCGACGTCCAGTCTGAGGGCGGCTCTCGCCCTCATCGGGTTCAGCGCGGTCGTCGGCCAGATCATTCTCCTGCGGGAACTTATCGTCGTTTTCAACGGAAATGAGATATCCCTGGGGATCATGCTGGCCACCTGGCTTTTCTGGACGGCTGGCGGCAGCTTCCTGAGCAGCCGCTTCAACCTGGGGACGAAGAGCGCTCGCCGAGCCGTGGCTCTCTTCGAATGCCTGCTTGGCCTCAGCCTGCCTCCGACCATCTGGGTCTTGCGCGCCTCCAAGACTCTTTTTCAGACTGTGCCGGGGGAACTAGTTGGTCCCGTGCCCATGCTCCTTACCTCCCTGGTATGTTTGAGCGTATTTTGCGCACTTTCCGGAGGCCTCTTTGTCGTCGCCTCCCGCATGTACCAACAGGAGTGTGGCGTCTCCGCCCGGATTGCGACCAGCTCCGCCTATCTGCTGGAAGCCGCCGGTTCTGCCCTGGGCGGAATCCTGGCCAGCGTCGTGTTGCTGCGTTCTCTTGAGTCCTTTCAGATTGCGATCATTGTCGCTCTGCTCAACCTGGGCCTGGCGGCAATCTTGCTGATCGGAGCGGGATGGAAACAAGTCTCGGTTGTTGCTTTGGTTGCGGTCGGCAAGGCGGTCGCTCTCTGTGTGTATGTCGCGCCACTTCTGCTCAGCTCTTCGCAGGCTCGATTGTGGCGAGGGTTCCGCGTGCTGGGCTCGCGCGATTCAATTTACGGCAACCTGGTAGTGACCGAGACCGGCAATATCCGCAGTATTTATGACAATGGCGTCATCCTGGCCAGCGTGCCCGACGAGAGCGTCGCCGAAGAGGCGGTTCACTACGCTTTGCTGGAGCACCCCGCACCAAGACGGGTTCTGCTGATTGGCGGCGGGGCGAACGGCAGCATTGTCCAGGCGCTGAAGCATCCGACGCTGGAACGGCTCGACTACGTTGAGCTCGACCCCACCATCATTGACATGAGCCGGCAGTTCTTCCCCGCACAATCAGCTGTCTCGGCCTCAGATGCGCGGGTGCACGTTCACCATGCCGACGGCCGGCACTATCTCAAGACGGTTGGCGATACCTTTGACGTGATCAGTCTCAATCTGCCTGATCCGCAGACGGCGCAGTTGAACCGGTTTTACACGGCGGAATTCTTTGCTTCCGCGCGCGATCATCTCGCTCCCGGAGGAGTTCTGGCCCTGCAACTGCGCTCGTCTGAGGATTACATTAGCCCCGACCTCGCCGAATTTCTGCGCTGCACTCACCACACTCTAAGACAGGTGTTTCCCTACGTCGTCGGCATTCCGGGCGAAACCATTCACTTTTTTGCCGCCGAGCGGCCAGATGTCCTGACCGATGATCCCCAGGTGCTGATTGCAAGACTGCAGACCCGGCATCTCGAAACGCGGTACGTTCGGGAGTACTTCCTTCCCTTTCGTATGATGCCCGATCGCATGGCACAGCTTCGTGATCTGCTGCAACCTCTGCCCACGACGCCCGTCAATCGCGACTTTGAGCCGATCGCGTACTACTTCGACGTTGTGTTGTGGAGCGCTCAGTTCAAGTCTGGCTATTCCCGCTGGTTCAGGGCCGCGGCCCACATCGGCTTCACGCAGGTCATGGATGGTGTTCTCGGCGTCATCCTGTTAGTGGCGCTCATTGTGGCGTATCTACCCACGCGGGAAACACGCGCCCGCGCTACCGCTGCCTGCTGCATTGCGGCGACAGGGTTCACGATGATGGCACTACAGGTCTTCGTGCTGCTGGCATTCCAGGCGGTCTACGGCTACGTATACCACCAACTCGCCATCCTCATCGCCATGTTCATGGCCGGGATCGCCCTCGGAAATTGGCTGGGCATTCGCCGCATCCGCTCTGGCAGTCTGCCGTTTCGCGCGATGACTGCCACTCAATTCTTGCTTGCTGTGTCGGTACCTACGCTCATGTTTCTGATAGCTGCGCTGTCGCGAGTTTCCAGCACCAGTGCAACGTTGCTGACCGCGCAGCTTGTCTTCCCTGCTTTGGCTGCCCTGGGCGGAATGTTAGGTGGCTTCCAGTTTCCCATCGCAACCGAGATCTACCTTCGCGACAGCAGTCCCAAAGCGAGCTTAGGCGCGCTCTATGGGACAGACCTGCTGGGTGGGTGCGTCGGCGCGCTGCTGCTCAGCGGCTACCTTATCCCTGTATTCGGCTTCTGGAAGACGGCGTGGCTCAGTGCGGCGGTGAGCCTGGCTCCGGCACTCCTGGCCGCCCGGGTGTCCGCGGAGGTGAGGGCGACTCGGGCATAAGGGTTTGCGGTGGGGTCTCGCCAAACACTACCGCGGTGAACATAAAGATGTCGGTATTCTCATCCTTCCAGCAACCAGTCTGCATGCCCGCCTTGACGCAGGTTTCTTCCAAAAACGTCTGCCGGTCCCATCTCTCCTCTACAGGAACCTGGGGTAGGAGAAGGCCCTGGTAGATTCCGTTTTTCATCAGCAGGCCGTGTTCGCCGACTTTGATGTCTCGAATATCCCGCACACGCCGCAGCGGGGAAAGCACCGAGATTTCGTAATCGAGCTGGCCCAATTCCGGCGCAGACACGGGCTGAAATCGAGTGTCGCGCAGAGCGGCCAGCGTAGCCGTGTCTCGCACTGCCATATAAAGCGGCTTGATCGCCGAGGTATAGCCGATACACCCGCGCAATCCTCCCGACTTCTTCAGGGTGACGAGGGCGCCACGCTCCTGATTCAGCGATTCACTCGAACCCGCGGCTGGCTCATACGGCTTCTTTTCCTTTACCGCGTACTCCACCGACTTGCGAGCCAGAGCCAGCAGTTCGCTTTTGTCGTGAGCGCCCAGCGAAAACGGCTGTTCCGCAGCCCGCTGACTTTGAGTTTTCACCAGCGCCCAGGCGCTGTATCCCACCACGCGCGTGCGATCACCCGTGGTATCGCCGGAGTTGGCGTACTTGAGCAAAAGGGCCTTGTTGGCTCCCAATCGTTCGGCAGCGATCATCGCCGCGACAATGGGCGCGCCGCCGCAGGCTTCCCAGACGCGCGTTTCGAAATTCTGCGACATGCTGAAGTAGTCCCAGGCCTGCAAAGCATTCAGCGTTTTATGGTCAATCGTCACCGCCTCGTCATAGGGGTGATAGTGCGACAGATCGGAGCTGGCCAGGATCAGCGTGTCGCTACTACCTTGAATCATTTTCGCCAGCGCGACTCCCAGAGCGCGGCTGCTTTCATAGCTCTGGTCTCCCATGATGATGGGAACGAGAGCGAAATCTCCCAGCACGTGCTGCAACCATGGCAGCTCGACCTCCAGGGAATGCTCGGCGCCTCTCGGCGTCGGAGCGTGTCCTTCACTGGAAAGCCGGATGGTGGGGCTCATCTTCACCAATTGCGCGGCAAATGCTTTGTCGACTTGGACCGTCCCCAGCGGCGTCGCATAAGCATCTCCGTCAAACACGGAAGTGAAATCAAAGGCCTCGAAGTGGGATGGAGCAATCACGACTACGCGGGAAAACTTTCGTCCTTTCAGCGCGGCGTAGGTGTACGCGGCGACTGGCCCCGAGTACTGATAACCCGCGTGCGGCGCGACCATGGCGAGGATCGGGTCATTGATCGCGGGCGGAGACGCATGCGCCAGCATGTCGTCCATCATCGCCGTCAGGGCCTTCGGGTCGGCCGGATAGAAGCCGCCGGCCACTCCCGGCTGCCGTATGTTCTGCGAATTAGCAGCCCGCGAGTATTTCAGCGTCAAGATCGCCAGGGCGACGATCAGCAGCGCCGTCATCAAATACTCTGCCGAGCGCATCTTGTTCCTCTTCCTCATACGACTCTCCTTTCGCGCTCTCATGCATGCCACAGGCCGGGAATCTGCTGTCCGCAGAAAGGACAACTGTTTTTGCGGATCAGCATCTGTTTGGCCATCATGCCCACCCGCTCGACCAGCAGGCGGTGGCATTTGGGACAATAGGTGTTTTCCGCAGGGTGTCCCGGCACATTGCCGATGTAAACGTAGTGCAGTCCCTCAGCGTCGGCGATCGCTTTGGCGCGCTCCAGCGTCGGGACCGGCGTGATGGGCAAGTTCTTCAGCAGATATTCGGGATGAAATTGCGTAAAGTGTAAGGGCACGTCGTTGCCCAGATTCGCCTTGACCCAGCGCGCCAAGCCCCGGAACTCTGCTTCGCTGTCGTTGAGGGTCGGCACCACCAGATAGACGATTTCAGTCCACTTGCCCATCTTGCGCAGAGTGACCAGCGTGTCGAGCACGGGCTTCAATTCGCCAACCACGACATCCTTGTAATACGACTCGCTGAACGCTTTCAGATCAATCTTGATTGCATCCATCTTGCCGTACGCCGTCTTGAGCGCTTCCTCTTGCATATAGCCGTTGGAAACAACCACGCTGCGGATGCCCGCTTCATGCCCGGCATCCGCCGCATCCATGATGTATTCGCTGAAGACCACGGGCTCACTGTAAGTGTAGGCGATTGTGGGACAGCCGTGCTGCTTGGCAAGATCGGCAACCAATTTCGGGGGCGCGTATTCGGCTGGGACCTGCTCCGGGCGCACCTGCGAGATGTCCCAGTTTTGGCAAAACTTGCAATTGACGTTGCAGCCCGCCGTGGCTAGGGAAAAAGCCAGCGTTCCGGGCAGGTAGTGAAAGAGAGGCTTCTTTTCGATCGGGTCAACATGCGCCGCGCACACGCGGGAATGCACCAGGCTGTAGTAAGTTCCTCCGTGATTTTCGCGAACACCGCAATAGCCGCGCTCCCGATCTCCCACGACGCATTCGCGCGGGCAAAGTTTACATTTGACCTTCTTGTTTTCAAGTTTCTGGTAGAACTTTGCTTCAACGGTGAACCGCGAATCGTCCTGTTTCTGCGGATCGGCCGGCGAGGGAATCGCGGCCAGGGGCCGGACCAGTTCGCCGATGCCGAGGGCTGTTCCCGATACCAGAGCGCATCTCAAAAAGGAGCGGCGATCGAGCAGCGGCGACAACAAGCGGTGCTCATGTTCGAGGACAGGACTCTGGCCTTCAGTTGCACCAGGAGCGGGCGCCGTTACCTTTGCCAACGCATGCGATTCGCGTGACATATCCCACCTCCGATCACGCCTCAAATCACGCCGATACTTCGACGAGTTCGATTCGCCGAGGGTCGTTCGTGCCCAGCCGGTGTTGCGCATCCGCCGCGGTGGCGATATAGCGAGGCAATCTGCCTGCCGCTTCCAGAGTCTTCAGTTTCTTCTCGGCCCGCTTCCGTTCGATAATTTGCCAGCCGATATAGTCGAGCGCAACCGGATCCTGGGAAAGGATCAGTGCATTGTTTTGCCAGGAGTATTGCGGTTTGAATCCTGGCCCGCCTTCATAGCAAGCCGTGGTCGCGTCGCAGATGGTCAGGCGCATTTTCGTCTTGATGGCCGGCAGCATGTTCAGGTCCGCGATGTACGGATCGCCGCCGTCGGGGTGAAGCTTGTTCGGGTTGTGAATGACGCCGTACATGTTTTTCAGGGCGACCGTCACTCCCGCGCCGTCATGATCTTTCAGTATGGGCACATTGATCAGTACGCTGCACCGTTGTGTCAAAATCTTCGACAGCCGGCTGCCGACTTTACCGTACGTCGCATAGTCTTCTTCGAAGCCCGTGCGATCGCTCCCGAAGCACTGAACACGATTGTCGGCCGTGGAAGTATGGAACCCGACATGGTCCATTTCGTCGGTGTCGCGGTCCCAGATAATAATGTCGTGCGCCTTGATTCCGGCTTCCTGCAGCCTTTCACAAATGGCCTCGACCAACTGAACATTGGTAGAGAGTCCGCGTCCACCCAGCGTGTTTACTTTGAGTCCCACCGTGACACCGGGACGGACCAGCCTTTTCCATGGCTCACCCGGATGATCAACGTCGAATAGACTCTGCATGGCGCGGTCCAGCAAGCTCAGAACACGGCCGGAATCTACCGTTGTTCCACTGCCGCGTAACATCGCGTCGCGTGCAACCACGACCCGGGATTTCGCAGTCGGCGCCGCTTGCTCTGCTGCGGCGAGCAGCGGCATGCCTTCGGCACCCCCTCGCCATGCTCGCGGTTGCTCAGCCCAGGCTTTGCCGGCGGCGGGGAGCACGGCAACTCCCGTCACGCACTTCTTGAGAAAATCCCGCCGACTCGCGTGCTTCATAAGTGCTGCTCCCGGAGGTCAACGTTCGGGAACGACTTCCTTCCTCTATACCTCAAGAACGCCAGCGCTTCAGTGACGCGGCGCACAAATCTCCGTTTACCGCCCTATTTCGTCAGCCGTTCTGCGATGCTCCGCCCTAAATCAAGAAGTGCTGGCGGAGTTTCCGCCGACTCTTCATAAGCCACAATTCGCACCAAGGCAGATCCCTGGCGGAAAACCAGGCTCTGACCATACAGGCGTGCACCGTCGCCCAACTGGACGGATTTCGCATCGTCGGCCGGTTCTGATTCGAAAATCTTCGCGGCACCCGCGGGATTCTCCATGCTGTAGATGTCCACTACCGCGTCCACCTTGTTCTGGAACTTGTAATCCGCCGTGGACACCCTCTGGGCACCGGCTTTCAAGTAGCGCTCGGCCTCGCCGTCAATGTACTTCCACAGGTCCGCAGCCTCAAAAGTGCGGATATCGCCACTCTTGGTCCAACCGGCAACTTCGTTGGAGGCAGGAAACGGCATACCATTCGCCGACGGTTTTCGGTTGCAGCCCGCAATGGCGAATAGTACGCAGCACAACACGACAACCCACGCACGTGGCAACAGCCCGCCTCGGATCATCCCTTTCCCCCTCCTTTGCTGCGGTTCAGCAGAATCTGGTTGGTGCGGGAACGGCTCTCCCCGACGCTGGTCACGTAAACCGCCGGCCGGTCCTGCACCGGGCAGGCGTATTCACAGGCGCCGCATCCCACACAGCGGGAGGCATCCAGATATGGCTGCTTCACCTGTTTGAGGTTGCCGGTGGCATCGCCTACGTCCGCCGGGCGAAGGTAGATTGCCTTGGGTGATGTCGGACACCATTCTTCGCAGACGATGCACTCGGTAGCCATGGCCCAGGGCAAGCACCGGCCGCGATCGTAAAACGCCGTGCCTAAGCGGATCGGCTTTGCGCCGTCAGCAATGTCCACCGACCACCCTTTCTCTTTGGCCGTGATCTCCCAGATCGCTCCGGTGGGACAGACCTCGGAGCACAGCACGCAACTGCTCTCGCAGTAGCCGATGCGCGGGATCAGCACGGGCGTCCACAAGCCCTCCAGCCCTCCCTCGGTAAACGTGGGGTGTAGCGCATTGTTCGGGCAAACCTTCATGCACTCGCCGCAACGGATGCAGCGGGACAGGAAGTCGCCCTCATCCAGCGCGCCCGGCGGCCGCAACAACCGCTCATGGCGTTCGACCGCAAACCCAGAGGTACTGCGCAAGAGCGGGACCACGACCACGCCCGCGGCCAATCCCGTGAGCACTTTGCGTCTCTGCAAGTTCGCGCCGATTGACTTCTGGGTGGGGAAGAACTGGAACTGCAAGCCGTGTTCGGGACATTCGTCCACACAGTTCAGGCAGAGATGACACTCCGCTTGCCTCCAGGGAACCCCGCCGATCGGATCGTCGCCGCCCTGGCAGCGCAGCAGGCAGCGGTTGCAGGTCTCGCAATGTTCTGGATTCTTGACCAGCCCAAGAATTGCCCAGCGTGAGACGAGCCCAAGCAACCCGCCCAGCGGGCAAAGAGCGCGGCACCAGAACCGCGTCACGCGAAAATTCAGCGCGACAAGAAAGATGAAGATCAGGCCCAACCAAATGCCTTGGCGGAAGTAAGGCTGCTTGAAGCTGAGCAGCAACAATCCCAGGATGAAATGCAGCGCACTGCCCACGGTTTGAACGGACGCATACCGGCTGTGTTCGAGCGCGCCCAAGAACGCCCGCAGACCATAATCGGTCGCGGGCAGAATGGACAAACCCATGGAGCGCACCAGGAATGAGAAGGGATCCAGCCATCCGACGATCCCCGTGCCCATGACCGCGGCGATCAGACACGCAATCAGAAGGTAGTACTTCGTGGTTTGCCAGCGTTTGTAGCGGTTGGATTCGATCAGCTGCTTTCCGCGTTTGCGTTCCGATTTCAGGCTGCTGAAGAAATGGTGGATGGAGCCCAGCGGACAAATCCATCCGCAGAAGAAGCGCCCGAGAAACATCGTCGGAACCAGAATCAGCAGGCTCCACCACAGGCCGCGATACAAAGCGTGACTCGCGAGGGCATTGGACAGCGCCACCAGGGGATCCAACCGGAAGAACAGGTTCACCGGGTAAGGCAGGCGGATGTCACCTGCACCAGCATGCAGCGACCCGCGGAACTCAGTCCGCAGCAGAAGGAACAGAAAGAGCAGGAAGAAAAGCGCTTGCGAAAGCCAACGCCACCTGGTTGGTTTGACACGAGCCACTCTGACACTCCTCGTTGCAACGAATCGGTTGGGCGAACTCGACCGGGCGCTGAGGCTTTTCTGCCTGGAGTTCAATGTTCAGGCCGGGCTGAGCCGATTGCTGTGAGCAGGATCACGTCACACTCTGCGCCCTGTCACTTATGGAACTTTTCCCCATGTCTAACCCGCCTCTTCCTCTTAACTCCGCCGCGATCTGCCTCCTCCAGGGCGCGGCTATGCGGAAGATCAACGTAACGTTCGTCATCCAAATCTACCTTCGAGCGCTGGAGTAGGGCCCCCGTCTGCCGATGTGCCCAGCAATGGCAATGCTGTCTCATCGGCAGGGTTGGTCATTCGTTCTTATTCCCTTCGTTATCCCCTTTGTTTTCTGTGCCGAGGGCACGAATGACACCCCAACCGCCACCTATCACACGGGCGCCTCCGAAGTGCGGGTTACGTTCTTTGCCACCGATCAAAACAACCGTCTGGTCGAGACCGTGGGAAGAGATGACTTCGCGGTGGTTGACGGCGGAATGGTGATACGAGACTTCCGCAGCCTGACTCGATCGAACGAGACTGCACTTGATGTGGTCGCCGTGGTGGACGCTAGCGAATCCGTCGTTCCCCGTTTTCAGGCGGCGATGAACGAGGTTTCGCAACTGGTTTCCCAGAAGTCCTTGGCCGCGGACGACAACATTTCTGTTGTCTCGTTCAGCGGCCTGCGGCCCGTTCTTCTGTGCAGCCGCGACTGCCGCAATCCGGCCGCAGTACAACGGCTCCTCGCGGTGAAAGCCGCCGGGCCAACGCCGCTATTCGATGCTCTGGCCTATGCCGCCAATTTCTCTTCCAGCCGCCGCGCGCCCGGCGTGCGGCAGGTTCTGATTCTGTTCTCCGATGGCAACGACACCATCAGCCTGACTTCCGCCCGCGACGCCCTGACCGCAGTGATTGCCAGCGGTGCGCTGCTGTACACGGTTGATCTGAACCGATCCGATCTTAGCCAATCCATGGATGCCTCCAGCGCAAGCTCCGTCCTTGAGCGCATGGCCGAAGCAACCGGGGGCAGATCCTTCTCGGTTCGCGAGAGCGCCGCCAACGTGCTGCAGGCCGCGCTGGCTGACCTGCGGGCCTCTTATGTTGTCACTTATCCGCTGCCCAGCCGCGCGGTTGGATTTCACTCGCTTCGCATTCTTCCCAAACACAACCTGAACCTGCGATTTCATTGCCGGAGTGGCTATTACTATGACGAGAGCATTCGGTAACTCCAGAAGTATGCGGCGCGCTTGGTGGCTGATCCTGGCCCTCTGCAGCGTCCCGGCCGCGTGGGCCGGGCCATTCGGCGTCTACCAACATGGGACCGTGGTCCCTCCGCCGCGGGAAGAGGTCCCGCCGTATATGAACTTTGCGCCGTTGAAGAATGGAGTGGAATCCATCAAGCGCAGCGCGGATCGCTATCAGGCGGCAGTGGCGAAAGCACAGGCCCAAGGCGCGCCCGCGCTCTCAGCCCAAGTGCTGGATTCGCTGAACACGGATCTGCTGAAAATCCAGCGCGCATTCCTGTCGGATCGAGGACTCCCCGGACGCCCATGGTTTAAGCACCAGGTCTACGCGCCCGGCGCCTACACCGGCTATGGCGCCAAGCCCATTGCAGCGGTCCGCGAGTACATGGACGAGAAGAAATGGACGGAGGCTGACGCTCAAGTCCCCATGGTGGCCAGAGTGCTGGAAGATGTCGCAGCAGCAATTGGAAAAGCTGCCGACAAACTGGAAGCAGCAACAGCCTCGGCGCGCTGAGGCGGCGGTACCCAAGCGCGAGTTTTCAAACAGGGCTTCACGGTGCCGAAGGCAACGGTGGCGAAGGCAGCCTACCCGAGCTCTAGGCGCTACCAGCGAAGAACCGCTGCCTCAGTTCTCTTTCCTCTTCTCGGCTACTGGATGGCTTCACAATGCACGGATGTTGTTGAAAATAAGGTACTTATTGGCTTTGTTTTGCAAAAAGGCCTATCTCCTTCTCTCCAAATTGATGTTGAGGGGCGGCGGCACAGTTTCGCCCCTGCGCTGTCGTTGCAGACGCTCCAGCTGGCATTGCTTGTCCCCAAAAAAAAGCGCCGCACCCTTCACGGGATTGCCAATGATGTACAGTGCACCGCGAGTATTGGCCGGCCGGCGCACCTGTAGGAACACGGCCACGATCACGGCGACGACGATCAGAGCTGCAGGAATTACAATGAGAAGCCGGTTGCCTCGATTTAGCAGTGCCATACCCAGCACTCCTCTTTCACGTCCGTCCAGTGAGAATGCAAACGCATCGCGTTCGGCTCGATCTGCAGGGCCGTCGAGGACTGATGAATCGCGGGACGATGCGGTTCACATCTGTTCCAATTTCCTGATGTGGCGCTCGAGCCTCCCTGATGCAAATCGTTGCAATGAAAGGGCACCTGTCCGTCTAACTCTCTAACTTCTTGATGTACAGCCAAAGTCCAGCCAACGCTATTCCGATCGCGATGAGTGATATCCCCAGTCCAACGCGCCGTCGGTCACGCTCGGCCATGGCTTCCTTGCCAGCTTGGAGGTCCCTGGCGGCGATTTTCATGCCGGCTTGAATATCCTGATCCACCAAGTCGGTACGGAAGCTATGGATCGTGACTCGAGCCTTGGTGAGCGAATCCCGCGCCTGGTCCTGTCCCAGTCGAGCCTCGCTCACCTCCATGCCAGAAGACTCGGCAACACCGAGAACCTGGTCCGCGCCTTTGATAGCGTCATCCAATCGA
>Ga0187803_10000782_pt1 | contig 12557 bp, 13 predicted proteins | sample NC_wetland_sal_i_2_FD_132425 | JGI IMG/M metagenome (GOLD analysis project Ga0187803, IMG submission 132425) | Wetland sediment microbial communities from Neuse River Estuary, North Carolina, USA - Control_3 | ecosystem: Environmental > Aquatic > Freshwater > Wetlands > Sediment | place: USA...
AGCTCCTTGGCGAAGGGCTCGAGGAATCCGTTGACGACCATACTCAGCGCGTCTCCTTCGGAGATTCCCCTCGCCATGAGATAGAAGAGCTGCTCCTCGCCGACCTTGCCGACGCTCGCTTCGTGGGTCACGGTTGCGTCGTCTTCCTGAATCTCCATGTACGGGTAGGTAGCTGTCGTGCTCCTCTCGTCGATAAGGAGTGCATCGCACCGCACGCTTGACTTCACGTTCTTCGCGCCCTTCGCGATGTGCAGAAGACCCCGGTAGGCCGTGTGACCCCCATCCTTGGAGACCGACCTCGATAGTATCTTGGACGTCGTGTCCCTCGCGAGATGAATCGCCTTCCCTCCGGTGTCCTGGATTTGTCCCGCACCTGCGTAGGCTACAGAAATGATGTCCGCCTTCGCCCTTGGTCCGAGTAGGTAGATCGACGGATACTTCCTGGTCAGGCGGGAGCCGCCGTTGAAGTCGACCCAAGAGACCGTCGAGTCTTCGTAAGCGTGCGCCCTCTTAGTCACTAGGTTGAGGACGTCCCTCGACCAGTTCTGCAGGGTCGTGTACTTTACGAAGGAGCCCTTCTGCGCGACTATCTCTACAATCGCGGAGTGGAGCGACTGCGACGAGTAGACGGGGGCGCTGCAGCCCTCCATGTAGGTCACCTCGCTGTAGGGCTCCCCTACGATTAGGGTCCTCTCGAACTGGCCCATGTTTCGCTCGTTGATTCTGAAATAGGCCTGAAGAGGCATGCTGACCTTGACCCCTCCGGGGACGTAGACGAAGCTTCCCGCGCTCCAGACCGCGGTCTGAAGGGCGGCAATGTAGTTGTCCTGGTAGGGGACCACTGTCCCGAAGTACTTCTTCATGATTTCAGGATACTCCTTGAGCGCCGTAACTGTGTCGGTAAAGACCACTCCCTGTTTCGAAAGCTCACTTTGGATGCTGTGGTAGACTGCTTCACTCTCGTAAATGGCGCCGACCCCGGAGAGGAACTTCTTCTCCGCCTCGCTTATGCCGAGCTTGTCGTAAGTGTTCTTGATGTACTCGGGCAGCTGGTCCCATGAATTCGCAGCCTTCTTCGTGGGGCTAGCGTAGTAGTAGAAGCTCTGGTAATCGATGTCAGCCAGCTCAGGGGCCCAAGAAGGTGCCTTCCTGTCCAGGAAGTGTCTGAGCGCCTTCATCCTGATCTGTTCCATCCAGGCAGGCTCGTCGTGAACCCTCACTATCTCCTGGACGACCTTCTCGCTGAGTCCCTTCACGCCCTGCACGGCGTAGGTGTCGATGGGGTCGCTGAACCCGTACTTCTCCTTGTAATCGTCCGTTACGACATCCACTTTAGACGCCAATCATTTCACCCGCGAATATAACATAAGTTATTTTCTCCGTTAAAAGGGTTACGGGGCAGGCTGGGCCACTTCTTCCTCGCCGCCGTATCCCTTAATCCAGGTGTAGCCCTTCTCTTCGAGCATCCTGGAGAGGTCTTCCCCGCCCGATTCGATTATCCTCCCTTGGTACATCACGTGCACGAACTGCGGCTTCACGTACTTCAGTATCCTCTGGTAGTGGGTGATGAGAAGCGTTCCCGTATTTGGGCCGGACACCTTGTTGATCCCTTCGGCCACTATCCGAAGCGCGTCGATGTCGAGGCCCGAATCGGTCTCGTCCAAGACGGCGAATTTTGGCTGCATCAGCGCCATCTGCAGGATCTCTGCCCTCTTCTTTTCTCCGCCCGAGAAGCCCTCGTTGAGGTAACGGGTCAGAAAGGCCTCGTCCATGTTCAGCATCTTTAGCTTCTCGGCCACCACCTCCCTGAACTCGAAGATGGTTGGTGGGTCGGTCCCAGGGGGCCTCGAGTTGTTGTAGGCGGCCCTGAGAAACGAGAACATGCTTACTCCCTGGACGCTTACTGGGTACTGGAACGCTAGGAAGAGCCCCTTCTTCACCCGCTTGTCGGGCGTGAGCCCCAAGATGCTCGCCCCGTCGATCAATGCCTGACCGGAGGTCACTTGGTATTTCGGATGCCCCATCAAGGTGTAGGCCAAGGTACTCTTCCCGGACCCGTTCGGGCCCATGAGAGCGTGAGTCTCGCCCTGCGCTACGGTGAGGTTCACCCCCTTCAGAATCTGCTTCCCTTCCACGGAAGCGTGGAGATCCTTGATTTCTAGCTTCAAGAGTTGGAGACGAACTACCTCCAAGTATATTTAAGGATATAACATAAGTTATAGTCAGTCCCTAGGGAGACCAGCGTTCGCCGATCTTCTTCGCTACGGCTTCGAGGAACTCTCTGTCAAGAGACGAGAAACCGTCGAGTTGGTCGCTGTCGATGTCTATTTCTCCGACGACCGCACCCTGCTTGAACACAGGGACAACGATTTCGGCCCTGGTTGAAACGAAGCATTGGAGGTACCGCGGGTCCTTGCTCACATCCGACACGATCTCTGTTCTGCCAGCCTTCGCAGCGAACCCGCATATCCCCTTACCAATCGGGATGCGCGTGTGCTCGGTTGCGGCGGGCCCCGACCATGCGTCCAAGACCAGGTCTTTTCCCTCCACAGCGTAGAGACCCACCCAAGAGTAAGTAGGCACGCTGGAGTTGAGCATCTTGACTAAGGCGTCTCGGGAGTCTCGGCCCGTCTTCGTTCCAATCGCGGAGTCGACATTGACGAGGAGCTCTCTAGCGCGCTCCCTGGTCAGCTTCGGTGGTGATGCCTTCATTGACTATGCCCTTCCTTCGTCCGATGTATTTAGCTCCGACCCCTGTCACTGCCTGCTCTCAAAGACGAACCTGTAGACGAGGCCTGCGGCGAGGGCACCTACGAGTGGACCGACCCAGTAGATGTACCAATAGCCTGGGAAAGACAAGCCTGTCACGAGCCCCGCGATTATTGGGCCCATGGCCCGCGCCGGGTTCATCGCCGCACCCGTGAGAGGACCAGGAACGAGTACGGCCGTCAGTACTGCAAACCCTATCCCGAGTCCTCCGATTCGAGGAGCTGTTGGGTCGACTGCCGTGCAGTGGACAACTACGACCAACACGAAGGATCGGACTGCCGGACAAGCGTTTCTTTCGGCTCGTCAAGGCAATCTCACTTAAGATTTTCCAGATGCGACAGCCCATGTGGCTCTTATCTGACGTAGCGCGAGGCAGTTGACCACGTGCAAGAAAATTCTTATATACAAACGAAAGTTGTGAACCGGAATGAGTTAGATGTCAGCAACAGGCCAACCAGTGATAGTACTGAAGGAAGGTTCGAGCGAGTCAAGAGGAAGGGAGACGCAGCGCAACAATATCGCGGCTGCCAAGCTCATAGCCGAGGTAGTGCGAACATCCCTCGGACCGCGCGGGATGGACAAGATGCTCGTCGATTCGATGGGTGACGTCACGATTACCAACGACGGGGCCACCATGCTGAAGGAGCTGGACATCCAGCATCCGGCGGCGAAGATGATGGTCGAGATCAGCAAGGCGACGGACAACGAAGTGGGCGACGGCACCACCTCGGCTGTGGTTGTAGCGGGCGCGCTGCTTCAGAAGGCTGAAGACCTCATTGACAAGGAAGTCCATCCTGTGGTGATCGTGGACGGCTACCTTAGGGCAGCCGAGAAGGCGCAGAAGATCCTCGAAGATATCGCTGAGAAAATCGACCCGTCCCAGAGGTCTGACCTACTGAGCATAGCCAACACCAGCATGCTGACCAAGCTCGTGAATGAGGACTCGCCACACCTTGCGGGAGTGGTGGTCGACGCCATAATGCTCATCACTGAGAAGGGCGAGAAGGGGCTCAAGGCTGACATCGACAACGTGAAGGTCGAGAAGAAACCTGGAGGGGCGATCACAGATACCCAGCTGATCAGAGGGATGGTCCTCGACAAGGAGGTCGTCCATTCGGGGATGCCCAAGAGGATTACCGAGGCGAAGATAGCCCTAATCAACTCGGCGCTTGAAATCGAGAAGACCGAAATCTCCGCGGAAATCAGAATCAACGACCCCGCGCAGATGCAGCAGTTCATGGACGAGGAGAGCAACATTCTGAAGGGGATGGTCGAAAAGGTCAAAGACGCCGGAGCAAACGTGGTCATCTGTCAGAAGGGAATCGACGACCTCGCGCAGCACTTCCTTGCGAAGGCGGGCATACTCACCGTGAGGCGCGTGAAGGAGAGCGACATGTCCAAGCTCGCGAAGGCTATGGGCGCGCGAATGGTCACCAACCTCGATGACCTTACGAGCAAGGATCTTGGATACGCGAAGCTCGTCGAAGAAAGGAAGATGGAAGACGACAAGTGGGTCTTCATCGAAGGATGCAAGAATCCGAAGGCCGTGACCATACTTGTGAGGGGCGGAACGCAGCGCATAGTAGACGAAGCCGAGAGAGCCCTGCACGATGCTCTGATGGTGACAAAGGACGTCGTGGAGCTGCCCATGATAGTCGCTGGAGGCGGAGCCCCGGAGGAAGAAGTCTCTTGTCAACTGAGGACCTGGGCCCAGAAACTCTACGGAAGAGAACAGCTTGCCGCCCTCAAGTTCGCAGATGCGATGGAGTCGATCCCCATGACCCTTGCCGAGAACGCCGGCATGGATCCCATCGACACGCAGGTCGACCTCAGGGCGAAACACGGGAAGGAGGGCAAGTGGTTTGGGGTTGATGTGATGAATGGAAAGGTCGCAGACATGTATGCGAAGTCAATCGTAGAGCCACTAGCCGTGAAGCTCCAGATCCTTCGGGCGGCGACCGAAGCGGCATCGATGATCCTGAGGATAGACGACGTGATCGCCGCGAGCAAGATGAAGGCACCACCAACTCCACCAGGCGGAGGAAGCGGGATGGGCGGAATGGGCGGCATGCCGCCGATGTGATAGCTTCAGAAGCCAAGCTGATTCGACCGAGTACCTGGTAACCGTCTGCCATTCAAGACGCGCTAAAGAGGGCGACAGGGTCCGCGATTGCGGTCCTCCCGGAGTTGAGATACCTGCCGTGAACCTACCCCTCGAACGCCGGCTCTGCCGCTGATGAGACATCGTCCATCTCCAAGAGGCATTCCAAGTCGCTTTGGGGAGAATATCAGAGCCGACGAGCCTACGGCTCTTGTTCGGCTTCCTCGGCTTCGGGCTTGCCCCACCTGCCCACCTTGGGCAGCGACTTGCTCCTGAACAGGGTCATCCCCTGTTGGTATCGTTGGAGCTCCACTTCCAGGAACCTGATGTCAGAGGTAAGAGCAGCAATCTCCTTTTCCTTGCCCTGCTTGCCTGTAAGTTCGGTCACCTTGGCCTTCTTCTCGCTGACCATCCCCGAAAGGAGCTGCTCGTACTCAGTGGTCAAGGTGGACCCGAGGCCTGCGCGCCGTCGAAAGTATAAAGGCGTTATCGGGAAACGAGCGGCATGCGGCCGCAGCTCCTTGTCGGCGGTCTCTTCGTAGCCCTCCTCGGAGCTGTGTTCTACATAGTGCAACTGCCTTTGTTCTTTGCCTGGAGCCTTCCGCTCGCAGTGGGCGGGGGCCTGATGTGCCTCGCAAGCCTCTTCATTTCCGAGAGCCCCGGGCCTGTGAAACCTCCCGAGGGGTTCAGGTTCTGTGTCTTCTGCTCAACTCCGGTGTCTCTCACTTCGGAGAGGTGCGCGCAATGCAATGGCCTGCAACCTAAGGAGGGGACCTAGCTCGAGCAATCCGCAGGAAATCCTCCGTCGAAAGATGGTCCCTGTCGTGGAGCGCATCAGCTTCCGTGGGCACCCAATGGTGAGGTCTCTCCACCGGACCACGATTGAAATCACCACGGACGAGCAGCTGACAGAGAAGGGCGACTGCATCGTGGGCGTAGGAGCTGCCAAGGGGTGTGGCCAGCTAAGCGAAACAATCAAGTCGGCCCTCAGGTCTGACAGGGCAAAGGTCACGATTAGGGTCTTGACAGACAGAGAGTCATTCGAGCTTACCGCCGAGGGAGACAGGGGCCTGGAGCTCTCGCACCCCCATGACATCGTCATCCGCAGGAGTAGGTTCACGAGCAATCGGACGTTGGCGGTCGGGGCAAGCGCAGCCGCGGTCGACATTCCGAGGTCCATCGTTTCAAAGCTGAAGAACCCTCAGACCGTAGGTGTGCTGGAGATCGAGGTGCGCAGCACATGACTGTCACGAGGGCCGTCGCGTATACGATGCAAGCCCTCGTCAAGTACCATGGACTTCGGAACTGGGACCTCAGGCTCCCGTACCACGACAGCATATCGGTCAACACGACATGCATGAAGACGGAGGCGCAGATTGATGACAGGAGGTCGGGGGGCGTCTTCATCGGAGGGAGGCAGAACGAATCTGCCAACACGAGGCTAAAGGCAGTTGTGTCAAGCCTCAAGCCAGGGGCGAAAGTCTCCAGCTTCAGGATTGACAGCAGGAACGTGCCCTCCGGCAGGGCGAAAGGGATCGGCTACTCATCTTCCGCGGGGGCGGCCCTGACGCTGTTGCTGCACAACAGGCTCGTTGGGGGACGACCCGACCTGCTCGCTCTCTCCAGAACTGCTAGGCTCTTCGCGGCCTCGGCTTCGAGGTCTCTCGTTGGTGGTTTCTCGAGGCTCTATGCGGGAGCCGATGACGCTGGAACTTACGCGAAGAGGTTCGCCGACCAGCGAGAGATGGACCTCAGGATGGTGATCGTTCCCCTCCCTTCAAAGGTTCGCACCGAAGACGCCCACAGAGAGGTCCTGACGTCACCATTCTTCAAGGCCCGCGTCGAATCGGCCCAGAAGAGGTGCGACGACATGGAGAAGGCGATTCTCGGGAACGATCTCGATGCGCTGGGAATCCTCGCCGAGAGGGACACCCTAGAGCTGCACAGCCTCACGATGACCGGAGAAAACAGGCTGATCATAATGACAGAGGACACCCTGAGAATCATCGGCCGGGTAAGGGAGTTGAGGAACGGCGGGGCGAAGGCATTCTTCTCAATGCAGACCGGCCCCTCGGTGTTCATCAACACGTCGGAGAAGTACGAGCAAACCGTATTCCGCGCTGTTCAGAAAATGGGCTACAAGGCTTATCTCTCCTGTGTCGGCGGAGAGGCCGCAATTCGCTGAAAAGTTGGAACAGTTATTAGTCGTTCTCTCGGCTGGGCGATTCTTGGCTCCGGAGCCCAAGAAGGTCGCCGAATACCTTGAGGAGCTCGCAAGGAACAAGGAAGGCAAGCCCGACCAAGTAAGGGAAGGGATCGAGATATACATAGATCTCTGGAGGAGGGCGCTCGAGAAGGGCGTAGTCATGCCTTCGGATGAGATTAGCGACGCACTCGAAAAGGTCGAGGAGAAAGGCGGCCTGTACAAGGCGGCGGAAGGCTAACCTAGCGCAGAGTCATGTCGGCGGGAGCGTCAATGCAGAACCTCGCCACCATCCAGCACAACCACCTGCCCGGTGATGAAGCTGGACTCCTCGCTCGCCAGGAATAGGGCGAGGTTGGCCGCATCGGCGGGTCTGCCGAGCCTCCTCATCGGTATGGCTTTCTTGTACGCCTCGAGTTGGTTCTGGTCCAGCCAATTCACCCAGACCGTCTCAATCGAGCCGAAGGCCATACAGTTGACCCTAACCTTCGGTGCCAGAGCCTTTGCCAGCATCTTGGTCATGGAGATGACCGCACCCTTTGCCGATGCGTAAACTAGGCCCTCGCTGTCTCCGGAGAGCGCGGGAGTCGAAGCCACGTTGACGATTGAACCACGTTTCATTAGCTTCAGAGCGCCTTGCGTGCATATGAAGGTCCCGAAGGCGTCCACTGCGAAGACCCTCCTCCACATGTCAAGCGTAATCTTCGGAACTCCGGCCTTCCAGATGCTGCCATCGGAGTAGCCGGCTGCATTGACGAGGATGTCGAGGCCACCCAGCTCGCGCTCGACCTGCGTGAACATTGCGGCGACGCTCGATGGATCCGCGACGTCGCAATGAGCGGCGAACGCCTTGCCACCAGAACGACGAATAGCCATCACAACGGGGTCTGTGTGGGCTCCTGAGGGCCGGTGGCTGACCACGACGTGAGCGCCTTCCTTGGCGAAGAGCTTCGCAATCTCTGCGCCGATTCCTTGCGAGGAGCCCGTGATGAGGGCGCGCTTGTTGGCAAGCCTCATTCCGCAGGCCCAAATCGGCGTGCCTGTCTTAAGGGTTGGAGGTCAGGGGCGCGGGGCCCTGTCCTTGGCGCTGGAGCCTCTAGAATACTTCTTGAGGAACTCGATGTTGAACAGGGATGCTCTAGCCGAGTTTCGCACCATCTCCTCGCTGTCCGAAAGAGCATCCTTGAGTGCGGCCTCGGATTCTGCGCTGCCGATGGACCCTAGCGCCGCGGCCGACTCGTGCCTTACAATGGGGTCAGCGTCTCCCTTCATGGCCTTCGCGAGCGCCTTGTTGCCCTCCGAGAGCCCAATCTGGCCGAGGGAGAAGGCGGCCTCATGCCTGACCAGGGGGTCAGGATCGTGAAAGAGCACGTCCGAGAGCGTCGGAACGCTCTTCTCGCCGCCGACCTCCGCAAGTATGCAAACGGCGTGGACTCGCAGGACCAGACTCGGTTCCCGCTTGAGGACTTCGATGATATACGATTCGTCCTTCTTCCCCCAGGCGTCTTCCATTCCCCGCATTACATCCATGCAGTGCGCTTCGTCGTCGACGATGGTGCTGGTGTACATCGCGACAACGGGTCGGAGTTTCACCTATAAAGTGAACGAACGCTTCAGGCCAACGCCATCTTCAGGTCGGACACCAGGTCGTCGGCATCTTCGATTCCTACAGAGAAGCGCAAGAGGCCGTCCCCGACGCCGAACTCCTCTCTTCTGTCTTTCGGGATGCTGGCGTGCGTCATGGTCGCGGGGTGTTCAACCAGTGATTCGACCCCCCCGAGGCTCTCGGCCACCGAGAAGACACGCAGGCTGGAGAGGAACTTCCTGACGGCCGGCATTCCTCCCTTCATCTCGGCCGAGAGCATCCCTCCAGGCATCCTCATCTGTCTCCTTGCAAGAGAGAACTGTGGATGGCTCTTGAGGCCAGGGTAGTGGACCGCAGAGAACTTGGGACTCCTCGACAGGTACTCCGCGACGACCATCGCGTTCTCGCAGTGCCTTTGCATCCGGACGTGGAGCGTCTTCGAGCCTCGCAGGGTCAGGAAGCAGTCAAAGGGCGAAGGCACAGCGCCAAGGGCGTTCTGGTTGAACCGGGCTGAATCGAAGACCGCGTCGTCGGACATCATCAGGGCACCGCCCACGACATCGCTGTGGCCTCCGATGTACTTCGTGGTGCTATGGACTGCCACCGTTGCTCCCAGATCGAGGGGATTCTGCAGGAACGGGCTTGCGAAGGTGTTGTCCACGACCGTGAGCACGCCGGCGGCTCGGCCGATCCTCGCGACTGACCTGATGTCGCAGAGCTGAAGTAATGGGTTCGTCGGACTTTCGACCCAGATGAGCTTGGTGTTGTCGCGGAGGGCGGACTTAACGGCACCTTGTCTTCTCGTGTCGACGTATGAGAAGGAAACGCCGAACTTTTTGAGGGTGGTTTCGAAGAGGCGGACTGTCCCTCCGTAGAGGTCGGTTCCGGCGACAACGTGTTCCCCCTTCTTGAGGACTGATAGCAGAAGGGTCGTCTCGGCTGCCATACCCGAAGAGAAGGCCAGCGCGTGCTTCGCGTTCTCGAGGGATGCAAGCCTCTTTTCCAGGGCAAGTCGGGTTGGGTTGCCGGTCCTCGAATACTCGAGGCCGCGAGTCGGCTTCTCGGCGTCCCGCCTAGCGAATGTCGCCGACAGGTGGATGGGTGCAACAACATCGCCGCTCGCCGAGAGGTCGGGCTCCTCTCCAGCGTGGACCGCCTTGGTGCCGAAACCCAATGACCTATCTCCGCGCAAGGTAGTTAATGACGTCTGTGGTCGTTATCACGTCTACAACTTTGGTGCCCTCGACGACGGCTAGGGCCTCGGTTCCAGGGACGATTGCCCCGGGCAGCATGATCGTGGCGTCGGACTCCACGGTGGGGAGGGGAGGGCCCATGAATTGCTCGACCTTTCGGCTCCCCCTGGCATCGGTAAACGCCTTCAACAGGAGTTCGCCGGATAGACTCCCCACCTGTACGCCTTCCTCGATTACAGGCAGATGAGAGACGCGATGGACTGCCATGAGATTGAGCGCCTTCGACAAGTTGTCGGCCGGTCCCACTGAAATCACTCTGGGAAGCCCCTTCGTCTTCGATTCAAGAATCGACTTTACCGGCACTCGTTTCCCAGGTGAGGAGATGAAGCCGTGTTCGACCATCCAGTCGTCGTTGTACACCTTGTTTAGGTAGCTGCGTCCCGTGTCGGGTAGAATCACAACTACTGTCTTGGAGGAGTCGAGACGTCGGGCAACCTTGAGCGCCCCAACGAGCGCCGCGCCCGAAGAACTGCCAGCTAGAATCCCTTCCTCCTTAGCGAGACGCCTAGTCATCAAGAGCGCATCCCTGTCGGTGACCGTTACGAATTCGTCGATGACTTTCATGTCAAGTGTTTGCGGGACGAAGTCTTCTCCGATTCCCTCTACTTTGTACGGATGAGCATCGGCGCTTTTCCTTCGGAATCGGGCCCCAAGAATTGACCCGACAGGCTCAACGCCGACCACGCGTAGCGATGGTTTCATCTCCTTCAGGTACCGGCCCGTCCCTGTGATAGTGCCGCCAGTCCCAACACCGGCGACGAGGACATCGACGGCCCCGCCGGTCTGAGACCAGATCTCTGGTCCCGTGGTTGCATAGTGAGCAGCGGGGTTGGACGCGTTCTCGTACTGGTTTGGCATGAATGAGTGGGGCGTCTCTCTTGCTATCCTCTTCGCCACCTCGATGTAGCTCGCAGGATGCCCGGGAGGCAGTCGGGTCGGCGTTACCCTCACCCTGGCTCCGACAGCCTTCAGTAGGTCAATCTTGTCGCGGCTCATCTTGTCCGGAACAGTGAAGATGATCTTGTATCCGCGGAGGATTGCGGCGAAGGCAAGGCCCATCCCTGTATTTCCTGATGTGGGCTCGACAATTGTGAACCCAGGTCTGATGAGCCCTCTCCTCTCGGCGTCGAGAATCATCGCGAGGCCGATTCTGTCCTTGATGCTACCCCCCGGGTTGAAAAACTCGAGTTTTGCACAAACTCGGGGCCTGACACCTTTGGTGATCTTGTTCAGCCGAACTATCGGAGTATTGCCCACCAGGTCGAGTATGTTATCGGCAACCTTGAGACCCAACTTCGTCTGGCGCCCCTTTTTTCGGGGTCCGTGATAAACAGGGCGGTCGTGGCGAATGAACGCGGGCCCGGTGGGATTCGAACCCACGACATGCTGGTTTCTCCAAATGGAGCTAAGAGCCAGCCGCTCTGGTCGAGGGTCTCTAACCTGGCTGAGCCACGGGCCCGTCGAGCCAGCCCACTTAATGAGGTGGATATTTACTTTATTAGATGAAAGGAGGCGTTTCGCTTCATGGGGCAACTGAGTTTCGTCGGTCTCGGACTGGGCCCAAGGGGGATCAGCCTAGAAGGGCTGGACGAGCTTCGGTCGGCAGACGTCGTCTATATCGAATACTACACCTCCCCCCACGAGCCCAGACTGCTGAAGGAGCTTCAGCAAGCGTCAGGGAGGGAGTTGACAGTAGTCGATAGGGTCTTCGTCGAGGACGGGAGGAGAATCCTGGCCGAGGCGACGGGAAAGAAGGTCGTCCTCGCCGTTCTGGGAGATCCGATGATCGCAACAACGCACGATGAGTTGAGAGCGAGAGCGGCGAGGTCCGGGGTGCATACGAGGGTGGTCCATGCTGCGACAATCGCTGCTGCGGCTGCAAGTTCTTCTGGTCTCCACTATTACAAATTCTCCACTACCGTCACAGTCACCAGAGAGGCTGTCAACAAGCTGACCCAAGCTTACCACGCCCTGCACCAGAACCTCATGAATGGTGCGCACACCCTCATCTTGCTGGAGTACGACGTCCAGAGTGGCGAGGGCGTAACCCCCGCGGACGCGATGGGAGGTCTTCTGCTGGCTGAAGGGAACTTCAAGCGTGGTGTTGTAGGGAGTTCGACCTTCGCGCTGGTCATGTCACGGCTCGGGAGGCAGGATGCTTCCCAGGCTGCGGGGACCTTCGCAGAGCTGTCCCAACTGAGATTCGGAGAGCCGCCGCATTCAATCGTGATCCCCGGAAAGCTCCATTTTACCGAGGTCGAATCCATCACTGCCCTCTTCGGACTCGATGAGTCGAAGGTCAGGAGCAACTCAGACGGAGTCCTAAGGACAGCCCAGACTCTCGTGCCGAAATATATCGCGAAGACTAGACGCGCCCTCGACTCGGTGAAGGCCAAGCTTGGGCCGCAGTACGATGCGGTCATCGAAAACGCGGAGCTCTACATGAAGGACGCAGAGAACTTCCTGGCAAACGGCCAGGACGAACTGGCGATGCTCAGCATCGGATACGCGGAAGGTCTTATGGACTCGCTGTCATTCGCGGGCGTTACAAAGATAGACTGGTAGTCTTGGGCGAAAAACAGATTCTCGGCGCGATCTTCTCCCTAGAACTGAGCGAACATGAGCCCACGATTGGCGAAGTTTCTG
>Ga0187803_10000783_pt1 | contig 12550 bp, 12 predicted proteins | sample NC_wetland_sal_i_2_FD_132425 | JGI IMG/M metagenome (GOLD analysis project Ga0187803, IMG submission 132425) | Wetland sediment microbial communities from Neuse River Estuary, North Carolina, USA - Control_3 | ecosystem: Environmental > Aquatic > Freshwater > Wetlands > Sediment | place: USA...
ATTTTGAGACACCCGCGTAGGCATTATACGTCAAAGACTTAGGCCAACTAGGTGCAAATTAGGTGCGTGCAATCGGGACCGGCCAAGCTTCCAATTAGGGCGTGAACTCATATGACAGAGTCCGCTATTGGGGGTAAACCGGACATTCCAATATCATATCGCCATGTCCGCTTTTGACGGCGGGTTCAATTGATCGACGCAACACCTTCTAATCATCTCAGATGAGCAGGAATGCCTATGGAGGGGACGCGGGCGAGGTTGACAGCTCGGCAGAGGGCCTGAACCTCCCAGGAAGGACTTGGCCCATGAAAGCCCTGCCGATAGGCTACGAGTAGTGTTGCACTGACCGGTTGAGACCACCACCCATTTCAGACATTCCGCGGGTGCCCGGCCGTATGGAGAAGCGTGCTCGGGGAAATGATGCCGCCGGGGATGAAATGCCGGCGCCGTGAATAGAATAAAGGCTAGGGTCGCGTCGGCCTTATGGCTGTTGGCCGCGGTTTAAGTCAAGGCACCGGAACCCGTTTGCCGGCCCTTGTGCCTCCACAGCCGAAACGATCCGGACAGAAAGCCTTGCGTGGGACATGAAGCCCTATCTCATCCGAGTGACGGCGGGCATTTTCGCCCTCATGAGCCTGGTTCCACTGACGGCAGCGCCACAGACGGCGCCGGCTGCACCGAGCGGTCCGGCTCTCTCGGCCGAGCAGCTGGAGCAATTGGTCTCACCGATCGCGCTCTATCCCGATCCACTCGTCGCGCAAATCCTGATGGCCGCGACCTACCCGCTCGAGGTCGTCGAAGCGGACCGCTGGCTGCAGATTCCCGCCAATACGGCGCTAACGGGGGACGCGCTGACGGCGGCGTTGCAGCAACAGCCTTGGGACCCGAGCGTCAAGTCGCTCGTTCCGTTCCCCCAGCTCTTGCACATGATGGACAACAACCTCGATTGGACCGAGCAGCTTGGCGACGCCTTTCTCGCGCAACAGGCGGACGTCATGGACGCGGTGCAGCGCCTGCGTCAACGGGCCGAAGCCGCAGGCGCGCTCGCCTCGACACCCCAGCAGACGGTTTCGACTCAGGACCAGGAGATCATGATCGAACCGGCCAACCCCGACATCATCTATGTCCCGGCTTATAACCCCTGGTGCGTTTACGGTCCTTGGCCTTATCCCGCTTACCCGCCCTTCTATTTCGGATCCTGGCCCGGTTATTGTGTTCCGGCGAATGCCTTCCCGGTCTTTGGTGTCGGCATCTATCCGCCCTTCGGTTTCTGGGCCTGGGGTTCTTTCGACTGGCGCCTTCATCATATCCGGATCGACCACGAGCGGTTTCAACGGTTCCACGCCAGCCATGAACCGCCGGGCGGGGTCTGGCAGCATGATCCCGCCCATCGCGCCGGCGTGCCGTATCGCGATCCCAGGACGGCATCACGGTTCCTCGGCGGAGCCGCGGCGGCGCGGCGAGATTTCCGCGGCTTTGCCCCGGTGCCGGCGGAAGTGCCACAAGCCAGGCCTGCGATGCCGCCGGTCACACATGGGCCGGCGGCGGTCAGCCGTCCCTCTGCCGGCCTGCCCGCGCCGCAGCGCCCGGCACCGCCCGCTTTCGAATCCTTCGGCGGAGGTGCCCGAGTCCACGGCGAAGCGGCCCGCGGATTTTCCAGCCGCACGGCACCCGCGCCAAGCGTTCATGCCGCGCCCGCGCCGAGCTTTCACGGCGGCGGGGGTGCCGGTGGTCACGGCAGTACGGGCGGTCACCGATGACGCAGGCAGGATTTTGGATGGCTTCTATAATATCTATCAGCAAAGGCCGATGATGAGAAAAGTTGGAAGCAGTCTCCTGATCGGGTTGTGGCTCGGCGCCACGGGGATGGGCATCGTAGCGATCCCCGCATCGTCGGCGATGGCCGCTGCCGTTGCGCAGCAGAAGACCTTCGCCACTCCTGAAACAGCGGTCGATGCACTGATTGCCGCGAACCGCGACAACAGCACGCGCGAACTCCTCGCCATCCTGGGACCGGACGGCGCGAAGCTGATCCGCTCCGGCGATCCCGTCGCCGACAAGCGCGGCAGGGAACGGTTCCTTGCCGCCTATGACGAGGCACACCAGCTCGAGCTCGACGGTCAAGACAAGGCGATCCTGGTCGTCGGCAAGGAGGAGTGGCCCCTTCCGATCCCGCTGGTCCGCCAGCAGGCTGGCTGGCGCTTCGACACCAAGGCGGGCATGGAAGAGATTCTCAATCGGCGGATCGGCCGCAACGAACTCAGCGTCATCGAAGTGTGCCGCGCCTATGTCGCGGCGCAGCGCGAATACGCCGCCACGGGCCCGGGGCCCGATGGCCGCCCCGAATATGCGCAGCACTTCATGAGCACGGACGGACAGCACAATGGGCTCTATTGGCCCGTCAAACCCGGCGAAGAAGAGAGCCCTTTGGGTCCGCTCATTGCCCAAGCCCGGGCCGCCGGTTATGCCCCCGGCGCCCCGCATACGAAGCCGCGGCCCTATTACGGCTACTATTTCCATATTCTGACCCGGCAGGGGAATAGCGCGCCCGGCGGCGCCAGGAATTATGTCGTCGACGGACATATGACCGGCGGCTTCGCGTTGATCGCCTATCCAGCCACCTATGGCGATTCCGGCATCATGACCTTCATCGTCAACCAGGATGGCATCGTCTATCAGAAGAAACTCGGCCCCGCGACGGCACGCATAGCTCAACAAATCACACGGTACGATCCAGATGTGAGCTGGCAAGTGAGCGGGCCGTGACGGCAATTATCCGCCGCCGACTGCTGGCGGGGCATAAAATGGAAATTCTTAGCAGGTCATAACAAAAATGGTGGCGGGGGTCTGCGATTGACGTGACCGCAACATCATCCGCATCGAGTTGTAGGTTCTGTTTCTGGCACAAAGCGGACGTTCAAGATCTTCCTATCAATGTCTGCTTTCGAAGTAAGAAGAGACGTCGCGATGAATGGGCGTTATTTCCGTTTTATGGCGCCAAGGCCAGCGGCGCCATTTCGGCTTCGGCGATGCGCGGATCGACGATTTGCACGACGAAGGTGTCGCCCCGGGCATCGGGGGTGTCCCAGGACCACGAAGGAGGCGGGATCCCAATGCGGACATACCAGTTTTGGCCCGCCTGGGCGACGACGTTCTTGAACTGGTCAGGATACTGGCCGCGGCTCAACACGGTAATGGAATAGGGGCCAGGTGGGACATCGCGAAAGAACACAGTCCCAGTGCGTGAGAAGCCCACATCCTTGCCGTTGAGATAGACGATGGTGCCAAGCGAAGGATCGTTCGGATCGAGCAGTCGGTAGACATAGAAGCGCGTCATGCCGGGCGCAAGCGGGGGGAGCGAAGCAGCGACAGCGCTAAAGCGCGGTAAATTTTGGCTCTCGGTGACGCAGCCGGCCAGCAGCAAGCCAGCGATGACGAGAATGCAGCGTATGGACCAACGCACGGTGGATTCCTTTCAGCCAACATTCCCCATATCAACCCCAATTCCGAGCGTTAGAGTAGTCCAATAATGTCACATTTTGAGCGGCCGATCTGTGCGCTATTTCAAACTGACCCACTAGCCAGCGCCGAATGTCCGCTTCTGGCACGAAACGGACCTGCTACTCGCGTCGGACAATGTCTGCAATTGGGGGTAATGCAGACATGACACGGACATGCCGCCATGTCGGCTTTTGGCGGCGGGTTCAATTGATCGACGCAACACCCTCTAATCATCTCAGATGAGCAGGAATGCCTATGGAGGGGACGCGGGCGAGGTTGACAGCTCGGCAGAGGGCCTGAACCTCCCCGGAAGACCTTGGCCCATGAAAGCCCTGCCGATAGGCTACAAGTAGTGTTGCACTGACCGGTTGAGACCACCGCACAAAGCGGACATCGACCGGTGGCCTCGCTCCATTGGCGGACTTTCTCACTTTTTCGACGACTTAGGATGCGGCATTAACAGTGCATATGCGGTTATAACGGCTGAGAGCAAATACGCCGAGTAAGCGGCAAAAGGCAGATACAGGCCACCACCCCAATGGACAATCAAACTGACACCTCCCGCCGCCGCAAGGAGATAGAAGGACGCGGCAAGCACGGGTATGCGTAAGAGGAAACCTTCGTGCTTACGAAGTTCGTTGACGATGACAGCTCCAGGCAGCAAACACGCGCATGTCAGATTGAAGACGATCAATTCGACACCAAGTAAAGTGACGTCCTGTGGCAAAAGAACCAGATTTGAACCGATCATGATGGTGATCATGCTCAAAGTAGAATTTCGAGCGCGCAATCGCCAATGTAGCGAAGACAATATTTGATCTGCGCGAACCGCTGTCGCGACAATTATGAGACCAGCGAGCACCGCGCCGCCGCTGGCAAGAATGGCATATGCTTCATGCCAATCTTTCGGCTGATACATGGTTTCCAAGAGAGGAAATCCTTTCAGTGTTATCTGCGTGCGGGAAAGTTGCCATATGTCCTACTTTAGCAAAACCTGCGCTAGTAGTCGCAGGTGTGTTATGCTTGGTTGACGGTCACACTTCACCATTGTCTGCTTTTGGCTGCGGGTTCAATCGGTCGACGCAACACCTTCTAATCTTGCCAGATGAGGAGGGGGATGCATATGGAGGGACCCAAGCGTGGTTGACGGCCCGGCAGAGGGCCTGAACCAACTCCCAGGAAGACCTTGGCCTTGAAAGCCCTGCCGATCGGCTACGAGCAGTGTTGCACTGACCGGTTGAGACCACCGCACAAAGCGGACCCGTTACTCACGTCGACCCATGTCCGTTATTGGCACCAAGCGGACCTGCCACTTGCGTCGAGCAATGTCCGCTTTTGGGGTAAGAGCAGACATCGCGATGAATGAGCGTTACTTCTGCTTTTGACCCAAAGCGGACATTCGGAAGGCCAACCGTGCGGCGTGCGGTGGTGCGACCCGCCGGGGCAGGTGGCATAGAGGCTGACGGTTGTTGGCTGCGAGCCACGCCATCACGATGGGCTCATCGAGGCCACGCGGACGCGGCTATCCGCGCGGGCTCCGAAATGGCATGAATCACATCGCCAAGGGATACGGGGCTGCGCAGGAATTTGCGACCGTACGGCTGGTCAACCCGATCGATGTGAATGAAATCGCCGCGGCCTCCTTGATCTAAATCAAGGCGGTGGCGTGGTGATGATCACAGTTTCAGGATGGAGGTGTGCTTGCGCGATCCCGAACCAATCCACCCTGCGCGGTACTGGCACAAACTCGGGGACGGCCGGATCGAGTGCGATTTGTGCCCGCGGTTCTGCAAGCTTCACGACGGCCAGCGGGGCTTCTGCTTCGTGCGGGAGCGGCAGGCGGACCGGATGGTGCTCACCACCTATGGCCGCTCGAGCGGCTTTTGCATCGATCCGATCGAGAAGAAACCGCTTAACCATTTCCTCCCGGGCACGCCGGTCCTGTCATTCGGAACGGCGGGATGCAATCTTGCCTGCAAGTTCTGCCAGAATTGGGACATCAGCCGGTCACGCGAATTCGACACGCTCGCCGAAACCGCCTCACCCGAAGAAATCGCGCGCGCCGCGGAACGGCTCGACTGCCGCAGCGTCGCCTTCACCTACAATGATCCCACCATCTTTCTCGAATACGCCGTCGACGTGGCCGGCGCCTGCCGCGCGCGGGGCATCAAGACCGTCGCCGTGACCGCCGGCTATATTTGTCCGGAGCCACGCCGCGAGTTTTTTCGCCTCATCGATGCCGCCAACGTCGACCTAAAGGGATTCACGGAGTCTTTCTATCACCAGGTCTGCGGCGCGCATCTCGAGCCGGTCCTCGATACCCTGGTCTACCTGAAGAAGGAGACCCGGGTCTGGTTGGAAATCACCTATTTGATGATCCCGGGCCTCAACGATTCCGACCCCGAAGTCGAGGCGATGACGCAATGGGTCGCAACCCATCTCGGCCCCGACGTTCCGGTGTTCTTCACCGCATTTCATCCGGCTTGGAAAATGCTCGACCGGCCCGCGACACCCGTGTCCACGCTGCGACGGGCGCGGCAGATCGCGCTGAAGAACGGCATCCGCTACGCGTTCACGGGCAATGTCTTCGATCCGGAGGGCGACAGCACCTTCTGCCACAAGTGCCGCGCCCTTTTGATCGGGCGCGACCAGTACGTCATCACCGCCTGGGGCCTGGACGATGAGGGCCGTTGTGCAAAATGCGGCACGAAATGCGCGGGCGTATTCGATACAAGGCCAGGCACATGGGGCGGCAGACGGCAGGCTGTCTCGGTCGCGCAGGCCGCGATCTAGAGGAAACCTTGGACGAAACCGGGCGCCCGGTCCGTCAGCACGCGACCGCATGCCTGCTTCGATGAGACAATCAATGAAGACGCTCCACTTGCTACGCCATGCCAAGTCAAGCCGGAAGGACCCGACGCTTGAGGATCATGAGAGACCTCTCAGCAAGCGTGGACGAGCGGCTGCGAAAGCCATGGCAAGATATATGGAGCGGACAAAGATTGCGCCTGACATCGTGCTTTGTTCAACGGCGGTTCGCGCCAAGCAGACGCTCGACCCTATCGCCAAGAGATTAAGGCCGGCAAAGGTGGTCTTCGAAGACGGGATCTACGAAGTACCGGAAAGCAAGCTATGGAAGCATCTTCGGGCTCTGCCTGAGCGGGCGCAGACCGTTTTGATGATCGGGCACAATCCGGGTTTGCACGACCTCGCGCTGGCGCTAGCCGACGCCGGTTCTCACAATCATCTGCCGTTCTCTGAAGGTAAGTTCCCGACCGGCGCGCTTGCAACATTTTCGTTCGATGGGAAATGGAAGGATCTGCGGCCCCATGGCGCGCAGCTCATCGCTTTAATTCAGCCGAAGCAGCTTCCGTCTGCAAAGTAGCAATGGAATTTTAGTCCTTGCCAAACCTCGGCGAGTCCCACGTTGGCAATTTTGGCTCGTGACGCCGCTTCCTCCGGCTAAAGACCTGAGCGAGGGCGACAAAGAACCGGTGGAACATTCGACGAAATCCCTTACCGGAGCGCCGGACTGACGACGACCGTTACTGCGTTTCAGGTCAGCGCGGTGAACGAGAAGGCAGAGCGATCGAACGCAGGGCCTCGGTCACGGTCCGCGCCCAATCCGCATGAACAGCAACATCGTCGAGCGAAATCATACCCACAATGTGGCCGCTGCTATCCAAGACAGGCATGCGTCGAATCCGCAGCTCCCCGAGCCGCTTGGCGACATCTTCGACGTCGTCATCGTCCAGGCAATAATGCACTTCCTCTGTCATCGCATCTTCGACCACAGAGTCGGCGACTGCTTTGCCATCCGAAATGACGCGCAGAACGATATCTCGGTCGGTGATGATGCCGACCATCCGGTTTCCGTCGACTACAGGGAGGATGCCGACGTTGTTGACGCGCATGATATCGGCGGCGCTCTTGATGCTATTGGCAGGAGACACGGCAGACACTTCGCGGCTCATGATCTCGCTGGTTTTCACGGCCATTCCTCCGATCGCCCTGAGAAGCGGATCTGAATGATGCGGCCAAGACATCTCTCGGTCCGGCAACAATGATTGATAAAAGCGCACGTCGGCTGTCACCGCCTTGATCCAGGTCAAGCCCCCTGGCAGCAAAGGCGCCTTTCGACCCTCGCGACGCGGCCGAGCTTCTTGATCCAGATCAACGAATCAGCGGGCGTTGCGTCTAAAGTGAGAACGAAAATCCAAGCGTTAGACAAAACAACGCGTTCGTCTTGGGCTGTATTTCGGGCTCGCCGACGATGGCGATAGTTTCTACGCAAGGGTGGGCACGACGCATGAGGGGCTTCCTCGGACACAAAAGCCGGTCCAAACGAGGTCGCGACTTGGGCGATGAACCGGAATTGCCCGAGCCACGACTTGAAAGCGGCATTTCAATTGAGGCAGCTCTACGGTCCCGACGCTCAATACGCGAATTCCGCCCTGAACCTCTAACACGCACAGAAATATCGCAGATGCTCTGGGCGGCGCAGGGTACGACTAACGCCACTGGGTACAGAACAGCGCCTTCGGCGGGCGCCCTTTATCCGCTGGAGATATACCTTCTGGCGGGTGAAGTGGAGGCGCTCGGCGCCGGTATCTATCGGTACGATGCAGCTCGCAATAAGCTGCACCCGATCGTCGAAGGCGATCGGCGCAAAGAGATGAGCGCTGCCGCTTTCGGGCAGAGTTGGATAGCTCAAGCCCCCGCAATTCTTGTGATCGCGGCGAATTATCGCCGTACGGCGCAAAAATACGGCGCCCGGGCGGAGAGATACGTTCACATCGAGGCCGGACACGCGGCCCAGAATGTCTATTTGGAAGCCGTGCCGCTCGGGCTTGGTACCGCAGACATTGGCGCCTTCGACGATGAGCGAGTTAAAAAAGTTGCGTGCCTACCGGCAAGCGAAGAGCCAGTGCTTCTCCTTCCTGTTGGACGGTGCTTGCGATAATGCGAAACGGGACAGGTCGAATAGCGCCGTAGCTGAGGACAACCACGATCGTGTCAGATGAGGCTTGCGTTGCATTCCTGAAATGGTCTTTGCCGCAGCTTGGTCTCCACTGGCCCGGCTATCGAAAAGTGCGTCGGCTGGTGTGCAAGCGCCTCAACCGTCGACTTGCTGAACTGTCGCTTCGCGACCTATCCGAATATCGCGATTTGCTCCTTCACGAATCTGGCGAATGGGCGCGGCTCGATGCAATTTGCCGCATTCCTATCTCGCGATTTTATCGCGACCGCGGGGTGTTCGATGCGATTGGCCAGAAAATCCTTCCGGAGCTTGCGGCCAGGGCAGCGGAAAGAGATGACCGGACAGTCCGCTGTTGGAGTGCGGGATGCGCGTCAGGCGAAGAGCCATTCACGCTTATGATGCTTTGGCGGTACAGGGTGGCGCCAGACTGGCCAAGGGCCTGCCTTGAAGTGCTGGCCACGGACGCCGACGAGGTGATGATCGCAAGGGCGCAGGCCGCTTGCTATGTCAGAAGCTCGCTCAAGGACCTGCCGCAAAAATGGCTCGAAGCCGCATTCGTGCGGTCGGGAGATCTGTTTTACCTTACTTCCGAGCTCCGTCGAGGCGTCGAATTCCAGTTACAGGACATTCGCAGCGCGATGCCGGACGGTCCGTTTGGCCTCATATTGTGCCGAAACATGGCCTTCACGTATTTCGACGAACAGCAGCAGCGCCAGATTCTGGATCGGCTGAAGGAACGGCTTCATAGCGGTGGCTACCTCGTGCTTGGAATGCACGAAACCTTGCCAGTCGGCTCCAGCGGGTTTGATCGGCTTGCCCCCGGATTGCCGATCTACCGGCGCGAACGGCCAACGGGTGGCACAAATACCTAGACGGGGTGGAAATCAGCCAGCGGAAGCCTCTGCGGTCGAGGCCAGCCAGGATATGATGGTGGGCCAAACTATCGCGCGTGCCTTCCGGCCAACCAGTAAGGCAACATGCTGGAGGCATAAGCTCACGTCCGTTATTGGCACAAAGCAGACGTTCAAGAGCTTCCTATCAATGTCCGCTTTTGGGGTAGGAGCAGACATTGAGATGAGCGAGTGTAACTTCCGCTAATGACCCAGAGCGGACATTAACAAGCCGCCCAAGGGCGTGTTTAAGAGTTTAAGCCTTAGCGTTCGCGCAAGTTTTTCCAAGACGGTAAGCTGCGCCGGATGTGTCGGTCAGGCCGGCGCCCTCTGCGTCACATTGCCCACTTCGAAAAACCCCCTAAGCTTGTGCACCTCGGCCGTAAACGCCGCGTTGTCTTCGCGTCTCGGCCTTGGCAGAGTCACTTTAACAACCTCTTCCAGCCTCCCGTCCTTCATAACACCGACGCGATCGGCTAATAGGACCGCCTCTTCGAAATGATGTGAGACCATGACGATGGTTTTTTTCGTCTGTTCCCAGATCCGGAGCACATCGTCGTGCAACTCGTCAGTCATCACCGGATCGAGCGCGGAAAATGGCTCATCCATAAGGAGGACTTCGGGCTCTACCGCTAGCGCTCGGGCGATCCCAACACGCTGACGCTGGCCGCCCGACAGCTCGCGCGGATACCGCTGGGCGAAGGCTTCCAGACGGACCATGCGCAGATGTTGCTCAGTCACCTCCCTGACCTTCTCGCGATCGAAACCTTGCATTCGCGCCGCAAAGGAGACGTTGTCCTCCACGGTCAGCCAGGGGAGCAGGGCGTAGGACTGGAAGACCATGCCGATGCGCTCGGGATGCACGACGGTTCCGCTGCTGGGTGCTTCGATTCCAGCTATCAGCTTGATCACCGTGGACTTGCCGCAGCCTGACGGGCCGATGAGGCAGAAAAACTCTCCGTGGATGATCGATAAGGAGAAGTCCTCCACCACATAGACGGGCGGTTTCACATAGGACTTGCTGACGTGAGCAAGAACGATGGGTGCGGCTTGGCTAGTCAAAGCGGAACCTCTGGGACAGGTGAAGCAGCGGCTGCCAGATAGCGAGGTTCAATAGGGTGACGAGCAGGATCATCGCAGTAAGCGCGGCTAGAAAGACGCCGTTAAGGCCTTGGGCATTGGAGTCCACAAGCAGGCTGCCCAGACCTAGCAAGTCCTGGGACGTGTTCCCGTTCGGGATATAGGTGTGCAGGACTTCGGCGACGATCACGATCGTCCAGCCCTGGGCCCAGGCGAGCAGTGATCCTGTCACGATGAAGGGGAAGAGCGCCGGAAAGGTGATGTACCAGAGCTTGCGCAAACCGCGGACGTTGAAGATGAGTGCCGCCGATTTGATGTCGTCGGGTATGGTCTGAAGCCCTCCGATGACTGGGAAAACTACGTTCCAGACCATCGAAAGAAAGATCACGAAGACAGCAGCCAGTTCAAAGGCGTTGTTGGCCACGAAGAAGGCGGCCAAGACTGGAAAGAACGCCAGCACTGGGACCGACTGCAGAATGTCCGCGATGGGCAGGAGAATGCGTTGGCGCCGCGGCGTGCTCGCGATGAAGAGGGCGAGGGGGATGGATACGACCAGAGACAAGATGAACGCGAGCGCCATGCGATAAAAGGTGTCGAGCGTCCCAAACATGATTTCGCGGAATGAAATCCGATTGATGTCGAATGCGTTGTTTGGGTGGACGAAATGAACGAGCAGAGCCGTCAGGCCAATCGCGAAGCCGATCGTGGCTGCGATGGAGACCAGATGGTGCGAGAGCGGCGCTTCGTAGAGTGGCTTGTGGTGGGGATGGGGATAGCGTCTCACCTTCATCGCGCTTACTCCTGACCAGCCAACCAGATCCCCCGACCCCTTGCCAAGGCATTGCGTCGGTTCTGTCCTATTAAAGACCAAGGCTCTGATTGCCACAACGGATCGCGTTAGAGCGTCGGGCTCCCCGTCCAGGCGGTGTTCTCAAGCTCCGGGTGTATCTCGTGTGAGGCGCCAATGTCCGCTCCTGGCACTAAGCAGACATACGGTGATCGGCACGTAATGTCTGCTGTTGGGAGTAAACCGGACATAACGCAGACACACCGTCACTTCCGCTAATGACCCATACCGGACATAACCCACGTTCCAGCCAGGCATCGCGTTGCGCCGGTGGCGCGCGAGTTCGCCGACGCCAATCACTTCCCCGCTGTTGGTGCTGTCCGTTTTAGTGCGCCCCGCATGGAAACGCGTCAGCCTATTTGGCGCGCTTCCAGACGTTAACAGCCGTCCCACCCCCCGTTGAGATACGAGGGATGCTGATTTTCAGCTCGTCGCCCGCAAGCGTGATGGTGCGTTTCAAATCCGTGTTATCCCAGTTGGGAAACGAGTTGCGCTCCACATGAAAAATGAGGGTGCGGCCCGCCGCGTCCACGGAATATGTGCCGTAATAAGCCTGCGTCCCCACGGAATTGGCCTTGTTCTCCTCGGGCGTTCCTTCAAGGCGATTGTTCGACGCGACTTTGCGGCGCGCATCGCCCGAGTATTGGATCGAAAAGCGGCCCGTACGATCGAACATGAGAATGCCCTGCGTGTTGCCGCCGAACGGCTCGAACCGCGTACCATCGGGGCGCGTAGCGACGTCCGAGACGAGAAGCCAGGTGCCAACGAGTTGTTGCTTCACGCTCTTTGTCTGCTGCTGCGCGATCCCATGGCTTGCCATACCCACGGTGAGCGCGAGGCTCATAAATGCCGCGAGCGCCATTCTGCAAATTGCTTTCATGCGGCTTCCCTCCTTTGCTTGAACGGCTTGATTCCAGTCTATTATTTTCCACCGTCGATTGCCGTAAAGCGAGAATGTCGCTCGCCTTGCGGTTCGTCAATTGTTCCGTGTAACGCCGCATCGACTAGCTCGCTAATCGTCCAGACGTGATCGGCAAGCCAAAGCTGCATCGTGAGCGTCACGCAACTAATGTCCGCTTCTGGCACAGAGCGGACATTCCGCGACTACTGTCGAATGTCCGCTCTCGGGGGTAAAGCGGACATGACGCGTTTGATGGCCTTACAAATTTAAAGCGGACTTTGGCTCAGCTATGTGGTGGTGCCCCTGGAGGGACTCGAACCCCCACACCCTTACGGGCAACAAATTTTGAG
>Ga0187803_10000784_pt1 | contig 12541 bp, 15 predicted proteins | sample NC_wetland_sal_i_2_FD_132425 | JGI IMG/M metagenome (GOLD analysis project Ga0187803, IMG submission 132425) | Wetland sediment microbial communities from Neuse River Estuary, North Carolina, USA - Control_3 | ecosystem: Environmental > Aquatic > Freshwater > Wetlands > Sediment | place: USA...
GGCTGCACCCTAGGTACATGGATGTAGTGCCTGTAGACCTCGTCCCTCACGTCGGAGATCCCTATGACGTCTGCACCCCGCGCCCTCAGTTCCTCTGCGTTTGAGAGAGAATCGGCGTGTGCACCCCCGCTCGGGTTCAGGACAACTACTGGCGTCCCCTTTTCGATGAGCGCCAGGGTGCCGTGCTTGAGCTCGCTCGCGGGCATCCCCTCGGCGTGGATGTAGGACAACTCCTTGAGCTTGAGGGCCCCCTCCATGGCCACAGGACTCTCGTACCCTCTGGCCACGAAGTAGAAGTCGGGCCTGTCCATGTATTCGGAAACAAGGTCCCTGATCTTCTCATCACACTTCAGCGCCTCGGTCACCGCTTCTGACATCTCCTTGAATCCGTTGGAACGCTTCCTCCCCAGGACCGCGTCCACGACGAGGTTCGCCACAACCACCTGGGCAGTGAAGCTCTTAGTCGCTGCTACCCCGACTTCGGGGCCGCAGTTCAGCAGGAGCACTCCGTCGCTTTCACGGGCCAAGGTCGAGCCAGCGGCGTTTACAATCGAGTAGACCTTGGCGCCATGCTTCTTGGCTTCCTTCACGGCCTCCATGAGGTCTGCCGTCTCTCCGCTCTGGGAGAAAGCCAGCACGACCGACCCTTTGCCGAGGAACCCCGCGTGCTCCTTCAGCTCCCCAGCGACGACCGCGTCAACCCTGATCCTCGCCTCCTTGTTCAGTCTGAACTTCATCAGCAGGCCGGCGTGGTACGAAGTCCCGGAGGCCGTAATGTAGAGAGACTTCGCCTTCTTTATCGCCATGGCGAATTCCTCGACCTTCCCCGGCTCCTGGACTGACGCGCTGAGCACCGTCCTGGGCTGCTCGTTGATCTCCTTCAGGGTATAGTGAGCGAAGTCACTCTTCGAGACGTCAGAGAGCTCCCAGGCGACCTGGGTCGGCTTGCGCCTGACCTCTCTGCCGTCCGGCCCGACTATCCTAACCCTGTCCTTTTTCAGCTCCACGACTTCGTAGTTGTCCAAGAATATGGACCTGTCCGTGTGCCCGATGAACGCGAGGACGTCGCTTGCCAGGAACATCTTCCCTTCCCCCACCCCGACTATGAGAGGCGCGTCCTTTCGTGCCCCGACTATCACGTCAGGCCTGTCCTGGAACATCACGGCGATGGCGTATTGTCCCTTCAGCTTCTTTGTCGTCGCCATGGTCGCCTTCATGGGGTTCCGGAGGCGCTTGTACTCGTCCTCGATCAGGTGCGCTATCACCTCTGTGTCAGTCTCGCTACGGAACCTATGCCCCTTCGAAAGGAGCGCCTTCTTGAGCGGAACATAGTTCTCTATGATGCCATTGTGGATGACCGCCACCAGCTCCCGACAAGCAGCGTGGGGATGTGCGTTCTCGTCCGTCACCCCGCCGTGCGTCGCCCACCTTGTGTGGGCCATCCCTATGTTTCCTTTCAGGTTCGAAAGGCTCCTGCTCTGCTCAATCTCGCTCACCCTCCCGACTCCCTTCCTGACCACCAGCAAGCCGTCGCTGATGGTCGCCATGCCCGCCGAGTCGTACCCCCTGTACTCGACCCGCTTCAGACCTTCCAGAAGAATATCCGCGACAGGTTCTTCAGAAACGCACCCTACAATCCCGCACATTTACTGCGCGAGCTTCCCAGTCGGCCTTTAAACCCAGCAAAACATTCTACCATACCGTGCATCGTTTCCTTTGCATGGATTGACCTTCGCGAATGGCCGAGCCGAGCTACCATGCAAAACAGTTTATGTAGGGTCACTCTGACCTCCACCACATGGCCAGGGAGAAGATACTATTCGATCCGAAGTCGGAGGCGGGTCCCGTCAAGCGCGTCCTCGTGTCTGACAGGCCCGACGGGTTCAGGCCTGCATCCGGAAAGGTGGGACAGAAGATCCTCGCACTCCTTTCGTCGGGGCCGAAGTACCCAGCCGAGATGGCGAGGGCGCTGAACGCTCACCACCAGACTGTCTACTACCACATTGGGCGCCTGGAGAAGGCGGGTCTGATCACGAGGGTTAGGAGCGAGCACATCAGAGGGGGGGAGGCGAACCTCTTCGCCCTCGCGTCCGACGGCTACGCCGTCGAATTCCCGGTCAAGGGAGAGCAGATGCCTTCCCTGAAATCATCCTCCAGATCCAGGGCGCTTGGACGCTTCTTCAAGGAGTTCATCAACGGAGGCGAGTTCGACGGCTGGATCGTTGTCGGCTCCCCTCTCCAGCACGGTGAGGCCGGAACGCAGGCCAGGGACGGACACTACGCTGTCCAGCTCGGTTTCGCCCTCGGTCAGTTCGTCACTCTTCCGTCGAAATTCCCTGTCAAGCTGGACGTTGACCTAAGGGCGGAAAAGCTGTTGGCTTCGAACCTCGTGATTGTGGGAGGGCCCAGGACCAACGTCGTCGCCGAAGGGCTCAACTCCCACCTGCCCATCCGCTTCAGTCAGGCAGGGTTCTGGAGCGCCATAGTCGACCAGAATGCCAAGACATACGGGTCCGAGCTCGACTGCATAGTGGAAAAGGTGAGGAACCCCTGGGACCCGACCAAGACGTGTGTCTTAGTTGCTGGCCTGAGTGGGGCGGGAACCAAGGCGGCCATAATCGGCGTGTGCAACTTCGCCGAGGTGGTCTTCCAGAAGTACAGGACGGGAGACTTCGCCGCCCTCCTCCGGGGGGAAGACAGAGACGGGGACGGGAAAGTGGACTCCGTAGAAGTGCTGAAGCAGCAGTGACGGCCTAGGCTCTTCTTCCCCTGCGGCCGCCCTTCTTCCTTGTGGTGTCGTGAGGGATGGGCGTGGCGTCTTCTATGCGTCCGATTTTGAACCCCGCCCTCGCGATTGCTCGTATGGCTGCCTGGGCACCTGGGCCTGGGGTCCTTGGGCCCGTGCCTCCCACGGCCCTGACCTTGATGTGCACCGCCGTGATCCCCTTGGACTTCGCGACGTCAGAAGCCGCCGAAGCGCTCCTCATGGCCGCGTATGGAGAAGACTCAAACCTGTCGGCCTTGACGTGCCTCCCTCCCGATGAAAATGCGATTGTTTCTGCACCTGTAAGGTCGGTGATATGGACTATCGTGTTGTTGTAGGATGAGTAGATGTGGCAGACGCCCCACTTGTTTGCGAGAACTTCTTCCTCTGACATCTATCTCACTTCGCCCCCACGGGCTGCTCGGCTGGCGATTGCTCCACTTCTTGCATCCGGCCTGGCGCTGCCGCCTCGGCCGGGAGAGCGCCCTCCTTCGGGGGGGCGCCACCTACGAGCCTTATCGCTCCTTCGTCTGCCCCTCCCACCTCGTACCCCGGGATGGTGATCACCCTCTCACCAACTACGACGTGTCCGTGCACTATCAGCTGCCTCGCATGAAGCGGCGAAAGCGCCATCCCCTTCTTGAAAACCATCGACTGAAGCCTTCTCGCGAGCATGTCCTCCACCGTAAGGCTCAGAATGTCGTCGAGCGTCGCCTCTTCGCGGATCAGACCCTTCTTCCTCAGGCTGTCCAGTAGCTTCTTCTCCTCTCTGAGCCTGACCGCCGATGTGGCAGCGAGGAGCGTCCTGGCCTGCTTCCTGACGGAGCTAAGCTGGGTCTGGGTCTTCCAGAGCTCCCTCTTGTTCCGCAGCCCGAAGGTGCCGAGAAGGTACAGCTCCTGGGCCAGCTGGTCAGCCCGCCAGGGGCTGCGGGGCCTGCTGTACTGCTTCCTCGCCTTCTTCGGGTCTCCCAAATTCTATTTCTCTTCCTTCTTCGCTGCCGCTTCCTTGGCCGCTGCTACGAGGGTCGCCTTCCTCACGCCCACGGTTCTCCCCTTGCGCCCTGTCGTCCTGGTCCGCTGACCTCTAACCTTCAGCCCCAGGCCATGCCTCACTCCCTTCCAGCTCTGGATGTTCTTCTCCTCATCAATGTCGTTCTTCTGGATGAAATCAAGATCTGATCCCAACAGCTGCCTCGCCTCCCCTGTCTCCGGGTCGTTCCTCCTGTTATAGTACCACTTCGGGAGAGACGACTTGGAGGTGCTGAGGATGGCGTCCTCGATCTGTTTGACCTGGGCCTCCGAAAGCGTCCCGAGCCTCACCCGCGGGTCGAGGCTGAGCTTGGTCGTAATCACATTGGCGAAGTTGTACCCGACCCCCTTCAGGTCCGAGAGGGCGACAATCAGCTTCTTCCCGCCTTCCAGGTCCCTGCCCGAGATTCTGACTAGGTGCCTGAACTCCGAGGCTTCCGACATGTTTCGAGCCTGCCCTTCCCCCTTCGGTTATAAGTTTTGAAGCCTCTCATGTCAAAAGTCGGTGGGCCTCCGCCCCGACCGACCAAAAGCCTTGAAACGAGCGCCAAAACTCTTTTAACCTGAACTAATTCCGGATTTCGAAACGCGGCGTCTCATGAGTGCTCGTATCACAGTAGTTGGTGTAGTCTATGGTTGAGGTAAAGGTACTGGAGGACACTGGTAACTCCGTCACTCTCCAGCTGGAAGGTATCGACCGGTCATACGCAAATGCAGTCCGCAGGTTCTGCATAGCCGAAGTGCCTGCCATGGCCATCGACGACGTCGTCATTCTTGAGAACTCCTCCGTCCTCTACGACGAGATACTCGCCCACAGGCTGGGCATGATCCCGATCAAGACAGACCTCTCTAAGTACAACCTTCCGGAGGAGTGCGATTGCGGCAACCCCCTCGGCTGCCACAAGTGCCGGGTCCTGTTCGTCCTGGATGCCAAGGGCAAAGACAAGGTCTCCACCGTCATGTCCGGGGATCTAGTGTCCGAAGACCGGGACGTAAGGCCGGTCAGCGAAACAATACCACTCGTGAAGCTCGCCATGGGCCAGTCGGTCAAGCTCGAGGCCTACGCCCGTCTCGGCCGCGGCAAGGAGCACGCGAAGTGGCAGCCGTGCAGCATCGCCGTCCTGGCAGACGGGAGGAAGGAGGGCGTGTTCAACCTGACTGTTGAGTCGGCCGGGGGGCTCCCCGCGAAGGAGATAGTCATGAAGGCAATCGAGCTTCTCGAGAAGAAACTCAAAGAAATCCAGCTCGCCGTGGGTGGAGCTCAGTGAGCTCCTCCAATCCTGCCCTTAGGCACGCTTCAGTAATGCTGGAGAAGGCAGGGAAGAAGCAGAAGGCACGGATATGGAGAGATGCGTCCAGCATGCTCTCGAGCCCGGCCTCGACATGGGTCGAGGTGAACCTTGGGAGGCTCTCAAGGGTCGCGGCTGATGGGGGAGCTGTATTCGTGCCTGGGAAGGTGCTCGGCACGGGTGTATTGGAAAGGAAGGTCACGGTCGGCGCGTTCTCGTTCTCGGCCCAGGCAAGATCGAAAATCGAGGCATCAGGAGGGTTGGCCCTTTCGGTCGAGCAGTTCCTCAAGAAGTATCCCAAAGGGAGCGGTGTCAGGCTTGTCAGGTGAGGAGACAGTCTACATAGACGCCACTGACCAGATAGCTGGCAGGGTGTCGTCGAAGATTGCCAAGCTGATCCTTTCGGGGAAGAGAGTTGTAGTCGTCAACGCCGAAAAAGCTCTGATATCGGGGAGCAGGACTTCGGTGATCAACCAGTGGAAGGAAAGGCTTGAGCTTTCAAGCAGGGTCAATCCGATCTACGGCCCAATACATCCTCGCAGGCCCGACAACATACTCCGGAGAATGGTCAGAGGAATGGTACCGCGCAAAAAGCCGAAGGGCGCCACCGCGATGAAGAGGCTCAGAATCTACATTGGCGTCCCGGCCAGCGTGAAGGCAACGAAGATTACGAAGTTCGAGGAGACCACGGCGACGCGGCCAATCCCAGTCTACGTCACCATGGGCGACCTATCAAGGAGCCTGGGGTGGAACGATTAGCCATGCCGACACAATCTCAAAAGGCTCAGGTCAAGAAGCCGCCGAAGCTCTATTCCGGGGCCAGGAAGACCGCACGCGCAACAGCTGCCATCCTCCCGGGGGGAGGCAGGATCAGGATCAACGGGACCCCGGTGGAACTGTGGGAGCCGGAGCCTGCGAGGCTTCACCTCCTGGGACCCGTGCGCGTTGTCGGTGACCTCCGCGAGAAGTTCGACCTCGACGTCAGCGTAGCAGGAGGGGGGTTCATGGGGCAGGCGGACGCCGCCGCCATGGCCATCGCCAGGGCATACGTCGACCAGGTGCGTGGGAGCGAAATCAGGGACAGGCTGAATGCATACAATAAATACCTGCTATCGGGCGACCCGAGACAAGCTGAGCCAAAGAAATTCGGTGGTCCTGGAGCGAGACGCAAACGGCAGAAGAGCTATCGATAGGGAGCTGATGATCAGAAATTGATGATACCGGTTCGCTGTTTCACCTGCGGGAACCTCATCGGGGACAAGTTCGCCCCATTCCAGGCGAGAGTTAAGGCAGGGGAGGACCCAGGGAAGGTGCTTGACGACCTCGGGCTGAAGAGGTACTGCTGCAGACGCATGCTGATCTCGTCGGTCGACGTTATCGATCAGGTGCTGCCGTTCTACGGCCGGAAGGCAGAGCTCTAGCGGAAGGAAGCACTGAGTGGGAATGTCAGAGTTCGACGACGACGAAGCAGGCTCGGCCGACACAATCGTGGTCCACGGGCTCTCGGAGAAGGCCCTCCTCGCCACGGGCATCCGCATAGGCACCCCCGTCAGGACCAAGACTATGGAACAGTTCACAGCGCGGCCCAGACCGGACGGGCTCCACATGATAGACTACGCGAAGACGCTCCAGAGGATTGACATCGCGGGCAAGTTCATCGCAGCTACAGGTGCGAAGAACACAGTCGTCTATACCAGCCGGGAGCACGGGGCCATGGCGGTCGAGAAGTTCTGCGAGCTCACGGGCGCGATGCAGCGCATCGGCAGGTTCATGCCCGGCACGTTCACCAACCCGCTCTATCCCGGCCACCTCGACGCCGAGCTTGTGGTCGTGGCTGACCCCATGTCCGACATGCAGGCAATCGTCGAAGCAGGAAAGCTAGGCGTCCCTGTGATTGCTGTCTGCGACACTGACAACGTCACCGACGACATAGACCTCGTCATCCCCGGGAACAACAGGGGGCGCAAGGCAATCGCGGCGATCTTCTGGCTCCTTGCGAGGTCCACGCTGACCCACGCCGGTCTGCTGGCGGACGATCAACCCATGAAATACACCATCGAGGACTTCGAGACGAAGATAGAGGAAGAGCCAAAGCCGGAAGGGCCCGACGAGCGTATATCAGAGCGCCACGAATAGGCGCCTCGATGCTCGTAAGGAAACCAGCCGTCGCCGGACAGTTCTACCCCGCCGACCCTGACGAGCTCTCATCCCTCATCGACCGGTGCTACACTCATCCCCTCGGGCCCGGGAAGCCTCCACCTGCTCCCGTGTCAAGGGTGGACACCGTCGCCGTCGTCTGCCCCCACGCCGGGTACGAGTACTCAGGGCCCATCGCCGCCCACTCCTATCTGCACGTTTCCTCGATGGTCAGGCCCGAGCTCATCGTCGTCGTCGCCCCGAACCACTACGGCATCGGAAGCGGGGTGTCCACCTTCAGGGAAGGCCAATGGGAGACCCCCCTAGGCAAGATGCGTGTCGACACTGCGGCAGCCGACAAGCTCGTCAGCCTCGAGGACCTGGTCACAGTCGACCCTGGCGCTCACAGGCTCGAGCACTCTCTGGAAGTCCAGCTCCCGTTCCTCCAACGGATCTACGGGGACTCGGTGCCTTTCCTCCCCATCTCCCTTGTGTTTCAGGACATAGAGACAGCGAAGGCTCTCTCCTCCGCCCTGGCGAAGCTCCTGAAGGGAAGAAGGGGAGTGCTGGTCGCCTCCTCTGACCTGACCCACTATGAGTCCGCTGAAGCCGCCAAGGAGAAGGACACAGCTCTCATTCGAAACGTGCTGAATATGGACCTCAACGGGTTCTACTCCACCCTTGACAAACTGAACGTCACGGCCTGCGGCTTCGGGGCCATAGCGACTGTCATGGAGACCGCCAGGTCCCTGGGCCTCTTGAAGCCGGAGCTCCTGAAGTACGCGTCAAGCGGGGATACGACGGGAGACAACCTTCAAGTCGTGGGCTACGGCGCCCTCAGATTCGTCTAAGCGTTGAAAGCAATAGCCGAAGCGCCCTCAAAGGCAATAATCACAGGGGAGCACTTCGTCGTCCATGGCGCCTGGGCCCTCGCCGCCGCCCTCCCTCGCAATGTGCATGTCGAAGTCGAGCGGTCCTCCAGGTTCAACGTAGTCTCGGACAGGTTCGATGAGAGTGGGTCCCCGCAACTCCTACCAGTCTCACGAGTCGTGGAGTCCATGTCAAGAGAGTTCACTCTCAAACCGACAGTAAAAGTGTCGATCAAGAGCACCGTCCCGGGAGGAGCGGGGCTGGGCTCGTCCGCGGCAACCATGGTCGCCGTCGCTTCCGCCTTCTCCAGGCTCAACTCGCTCGGGCTCGGGGTTGAGGAGATAGTCAGGTGCTCCATGGTGGGGGAGCAGCGCGTACATGGCAACCCCTCGGGCATAGACCCGGCTGTGTGCGCCCACGGCGGAGTCCTGCTGTTCAAGACCGGGTCTCCTCCGAAGAGGGTCCGGATGTCGAACCCAGTTTCTGTGATCATCTCCTATTCAGGGATGGAACGGAGCACCAAGGGCCAGATCAGCCACGTGGCACGGACACGAGAGAAGTTCCCCCGATACTTCGCCCTCCTCGTCGATGCAGTCAGCGGTCTCAGCCTCACAGCTTCTGAAATGCTCGGGGCGGGCAACATGCGAGGTCTGGGGGGTGTCCTCACGCTGAACCACGCAATACTGGGGTCGGTGGGGGTTTCGAATCAGAAGCTCGACACCATGGTCGAATACATCGGGTCCATGGGGGGCTACGGTGCGAAGCTCACAGGCGCCGGCGGAGGTGGGAGCGTACTTGCGGTCGCGCCCGAAGCAAAGGAAAAAAGGATTGTTTCGCGGCTCTCGGCGCGAGGGTTTGAAACGTTCAGGGCGAGAATTCCCGTCGAGGGAGTGAAAAGCTGGTTAGAACAGTAGTCGCGAAGCTGGGCGGGTCCGTCATCACGGACAAGTCAAAGCCCTTTTCTTACCGCCCAGACGTCGTCTCCGCCCTTTCGGAAGAGATTGCTTCATCGGACCAGAAGGTGGTCGTCGTGCACGGAGGGGGTTCCTTCGGCCACGTCGTGGCCAAGCAGCACGGCATCTCGTCTGACGCTGCCGAGGCTCCGGCCGTGGGGGTCGCCCAGACCAGGGGCGCCATGTACGAGCTCAACAGGATGATCTGCAAGACCATGATGGAGTACAAACTCAACCCTTACCCCTTCTCCCCCTTCGACGCCATAAGCAGGGCAGGGAAGCTCCCTGTGGCTGCATGGCTCAGGAGCCTCCTGAAGGAAGGCCTCACCCCTGTGACTTTCGGTGACGTCTCCCTGACGCCCGCGGGTTTCAAAGTGCTGTCGGGGGACGTGATAATGCAGGAGCTTGCCAAGATACTCTCTCCGGACAGGTCGGTCTTCGCCCTGGACGTCGACGGGGTCTACGAAGAGAACACAAGGGTGATTATCCCCGAGCTCACTCCGTCAAAGATCAAGAGGATGCGGGTCCAGGGGGCTGACGACGCCACGGGGGGGATGAAGCTGAAGCTTGACGTCGCCGCAAAGATTGCCGCAGCGGGAACACGTGTCTGCTTCGTATCTGGATACCGGAGGAACGAGTTCTCGAAGGCCCTCCGCGGACTCGACTTCTACGGGACAGTGGTAAGGTCCTAGGAAGGCAGAGGGTGCTGGTCAAGCCCTTGTCCGACCTTCAGTCCGAAATGAGACGCGTGAAGGGGAGGGTGGAAGATTTGATCCTCACCCAACTCCTCCCAAAGTCGAGCAAAATCAAAGAGGTGGACCTCCTCTACACGATGATGAGGGACTATCCTTCACGTCAGGCCAAGGGGATGAGGCCGTTCCTCTGTGTCACGACCTGTAGGGCCGCTGGGGGGACTGAGGACGACGCTTTACTTACTGCCTCCTGCATAGAGCTCTTCCAGAACTGGATTCTCATCCACGACGACATAGAAGACGGGTCGGAGCTCAGGCGTGGGGAGCTCGCGCTGCACAGGAAGTACGGCGAAGCCCTGGCGCTGAACGCCGGGGATGCGTTGCACGCCCGGACCTGGGAGGCGCTGCTGAAGAACAAGCGGAGGCTAAGCATCGAGAAGACATTGGCTGTGATGGACGAGTTCTCATGGATGGTGAACGAAACCACGGAGGGGCAGCACATGGAGCTCGGGTGGGTTGTTGAGAAGAGGTGGGACCTCGACGAGAAGGACTACTACGAGATGTGCACTCGAAAGACATCCTGGTACACCGTTGCGAGCCCCTGTCGCCTGGGCGCCATAGTGGCGGGAGCGGGAGCGAAGGTCTTGGACGATCTCAGAGAGTTCGGGCTCGGATTGGGAATCGCCTTCCAAATACAGGACGACGCGCTCAACCTCACGGGGGACCAGAAGAAGTACGGCAAGGCGAAGTCGGACGACATTCTCGAAGGAAAGAGGACCCTCATCCTTCTCCACCTGCTTTCAAGCGCGAGCCAGAGCGAGAGGGACAGGGTGATCTCGATCATGAGCAAGAATCGCGAGGCGAAATCCTCGAGCGACGTCTTCTACGTTTTGTCGCTGATTGACAAGTACGACGCCATCGGCTTCGCGAGGAAGAGGGCCACCGAGCTGATGAAGCAGGCGGTGTCTACCCTAAAAGGAATAGGCTGGAAGGGAGACAGAGACGCGGCGGAAATGCTTACTTCCTTCGCACGCTTCGCAGTCGAGAGAGAATGGTAAAGGACCTGGACGACCAATCGCGCGCCGTCGTCGAGAAGGCCGCCCTGGTCAACGCGACACGACACGGCGGAAGGGCCGAGCTCGGCGCAGTAATTGGCAGGGTCCTTGCAGAGCTCCCTGAGTTGAGGTCGAAGGCAGGGCTCGTGTCCAAGGAGGCATCCGCCGTCGTCAAAAAGATCAACTCCATGTCAGTCGCCGAGCAGCAGAAGTTGCAAAGTCAGCGGTTCCCAGAAACCAAGGAGCCAGAGGAGAAGGAAGGGCGCGTGGGCCTTCCGCCCCTCCCGAACGCAATCAAGGGGAAGACGGCTTTCCGGCTGCCGCCCGAGCCGTCGGGGTACATGACCATCGGCCACGCCATGGCTTTCACAATAAACTACCTCTACAAGGAGCAGTACGACGGGGAGCTCTGGCTCCGCTTCGAAGACACGAACCCCCGCAAGGTGTTCCCACAGTATTACGAGATCTTCCGCAAGGGCATTGCGTGGCTAGGCATCAGGTGCGACCACGAGAAGAACGTCTCGGACGACGTCGAGCTGATCTACGAACACGGAAAGAAGCTCCTTGAGCAGGGCAACGCCTACGTCTGCTCCTGTGACGAGGCCAGGGTCAAGCGACTCAGATTCGAGGGGACGGAGTGTGAGCACCGCTCGAACTCGGTAGACTCCAACCTCAGGGTCTGGGGTGAACTCGTAGACAAGAAGTACAAGGAGGGCAGCTACGTCGTCCGATTCAAGGGAGACATGCAGAACCCCAACTACTCCCTGCGGGACACGAACCTATTTCGGATCATAGATGCTGTGCACCCTCTCACCAGGACCAAGTATACGCTCTGGCCGACCTACGACCTGGCCAACGCCGTGGAGGACGAGATCTGCGGCATCACTCACGTGCTCAGGAGCTCAGAGTTCAGGAACGAGCTGCAGCAGCTCATTCGGGACGCTCTTGGGTTCAGGCACCTCGAGGTGATTCAGTTCTCCAGGTTCAACTTCAAGGGCGCGCCCGTAGCAAAGAGGCTCCTCAGGCCCCTTGTTGAGAAGAAGCTCGTCTCAGGGTGGGACGATCCAAGAATGCCCACGGTGGAGGGACTCAGGCGGAGGGGGATCATACCGCAGACCATCCGCGATTTCACGCTCCAGGTGGGCTACACAAAAACGGAACACGAGTACGACTGGAGCATGCTCCTATCGCTCAACAGGAAGCTCCTTGATCCCTTCTCCAAGCGCATCTTCTTCGTCCCGGACCCAACGCTCCTGACAGTCCGAGGGGCGCCGAAACGCAAGGTCACCTTGCCCTTCCACCCGCAGAATGACCTGGGGTCCAGGTCCATCGAAACCACGGGCGAGTTCTACGTGGCGTCTGGGGATCTAAAGGGGTTGAAGAAAGGCTCGACTTTCCGCTTGATGGACCTTTACAACGTCGAGGTCGCAGCCGACGGACAAAAGCCCAATGCGAAGTACGCCGGCGATGAGTTGATTCCCAACTCAAGGAAGTTCCAGTGGGTCACCTCTTCCCACCATGAAGTCAAAGTTACGGTCCCGGACGTGCTCTTCCTAGAGGGGGACAAATTCAACGAGGACTCTTTGAAGGAGGTCTCGGGTTTCGCAGAGGAGTCGGTCTCTGCGCTGAAAGTCGGGGACATCGTGCAGTTCCCGCGGTTCGGGTTCGCCCGCCTCGATTCTCCGGGCAGGTTCATCCTCAGCGGCTAGCACAATTTCACCCAATCGGCAACGGAACGGGCTTTCTCACCTGA
>Ga0187803_10000785_pt1 | contig 12540 bp, 9 predicted proteins | sample NC_wetland_sal_i_2_FD_132425 | JGI IMG/M metagenome (GOLD analysis project Ga0187803, IMG submission 132425) | Wetland sediment microbial communities from Neuse River Estuary, North Carolina, USA - Control_3 | ecosystem: Environmental > Aquatic > Freshwater > Wetlands > Sediment | place: USA...
ATCTCGAACGATAGACCCTGCGTTTGCTCGCAGATGCTGGCCACACACTTCCGCAGATAATCGATCGAGTTCCAATTCACGATAATGATCGAAATATCCATAAGCACTGACTCAGGCGAGCATTTGCACCGCTGGCTGTTCCTGGCTTGGCACCCGGCGCGCGTACATATCAATCGTCTCTTTATACACGTCGAGAAGCTTCCTACCTGCGGCCGTCCAGGTGATCTCATGGACAGTCTGCAGCGAAGCAGAACGCAATCTTGCCAAGAGCCGGCGATCTTCGTGCAGCATGGTTATGTGCTGCGTGAGAGCATCCACGTCGCCAGCCTGATGTACCAGCGCGTTTTCTCCGTGCTTGCAGATTGCACCGGAAGCTTCCGAAACCAGCAACACGCACCCGCTGCCCCTAGCCTCGGAGGTGGCCAGCGCGCTGCCTTCCTCGATGCTGGGCAGCACGAGAATGTCACTGTTCCGCATTAATCGGGGCACGTCGTTCCGGTGTCCGAGCACCTGTACACTGGGGTCGGACAACATGGGCGATAGCTTTTCAGCGTACCCCGGGACGAAGCCTCCCGCGATGAGAAAAGTACCGTGGCGGTGGGCGGGTGACTGCAGCCAAGCTTGCAGGGCATAATGTAGTCCCTTTCTCGGCGCGCAGCCTCCCACAAACAAGACGGTCAATCCCTCTCCGGGTTCACCACGGCTCTCGTCAGGATAGAAAACCTTCTCGTCGAAACCATACTGATGCCTTGCCAGTTTCTCCTCGGGGAACCCCTCTTCCACAAACGTACGTGCGACAAAGTCTGAGGGGCAGAGCAGACGATCTGCCAGCCGATACTCCTTTTCCTCCTTACGAAGAGGAGCGGCTTTGTAAGCGTGCTCGTGGTTGGGAGGCAGGTCTACTCCCAGGCGTTCGCACTCCCGTTGCACCACTTCGTATGCAAATCGCGTGTGCGCATTTGGCCTTTCCAGCACGGTGGGAATGCCCAGGCGTGCTGCCGTTTCCAGTGTGCGGATCGCACCGATAGGCCAGGTGTGGATGATATCGATCTGTCCCGCCATCTTCTCGATTCTGCGGGATACGATCCAGTCGTGCAGCGCGCACGCACGCATCGTACCGACTACCTTGTAGGGAATCCGCACCTTGCCGCGGGCCAGAGTCGTGCGGACGCGTACCGCAGGCAGCAGCGCCTTGTGAACAGCGCCTGAAAACACGAGCACGTCCGCTCCCGCGGCAGCCAAGCCGTTGACTTGCTGCCATGCCGTGTAGCAAATCCTATCGGCGCCTATCTTGTGCGGGAAACTGTAAAGCACCCGAACGCGCTCGTGCGTCTTGTTCATCCTATCCTCTGTCAAGACTCCCTACGCTTCGCCGGCTTTCTAAAAGAGGAACTGACTGTTCCAGACACGCCTCGTAGAATCGCTCTGTCTGCTCGATGCACCCGTCCAGCGAGAACCGTTCCGCAATGCTCTGTCGGGCATTCGTGGCCAGTCGGCGGGCCAGAGCCGGGTCCTCTAGGAGGCGAGTGATCTTTTCACAGAAGTCTTTGGGCGAAGTGGGGTCCGCCAGAAGGCCGTTCACTCCGTCCTCAACGATCTCTGGGCCGGGTGGATAGTTTGTACATACCACGGGAAGGCCGCAGTTCATCGCCTCCAAAACCACCAAACCAAGCGCCTCAAGGCGGCTGGGGAATGCGAAGACGCTCGCACGACGCATACACGCCAGCACGTTTTCGCGGTTTAGATGTCCAAGGATGTGGACACGGGCAACCAGCTCAGGCCCGACCACCTCTCGAATGAGCTCTGATGCAGGACGCTCTCCATTGTGAGAGAAGTCACCACCCACATAGACGAGATGCAGGCCCGGATGGTGGGTCATAAGTTCTCGGGCTGCTTCCGCCAGTATCAGTACTCCTTTCCTCTTGGAGACCTGGCCTGCATACAGGACGAAATGGGCAGGCAGTTCGGGCATCTCCGGGAGGGACGTAGGAACGGCGGGCACCGGGTTGTATATCACTGCTGACCGTTTCGAAGAAACGCCGAACGTCTGGCGCGTTAGTTCCAAAATGTAATGGGATACCGCTATCCAGTTGGGATTCGCCTTCAGCGTATGCCTTTCGTAAAGGGATATGCCTGGAGGGGCTTTCCGTCCGGCCTGCAGGGAGATAGAAGTGGAACTCAGATGCAAGCGGATCACAACCGGGCACCCAGGAACCCCAAATGGCAACATCCCCATGTAATCTGGTGCCTCAATAATGTCAATCTGCCCCTCCCGTGCCTGCCGGGACAGCCATCGTTGCAAGCGAAGACGCGAGATGAGATTGCCAACGTATCGGACTTTGCTTCCGCGCAGCGTCACCACGCGGATGCCGCCATCCGTGTCTACCAGGTCGCCGTCCCCCAAACCGAGCACCGTCACCTGGTGTCCTCTGTCGTACAGTCCGCGGGCAATGGTTTGCACGAACGTTCCGACGCCACCGTGGGGGCGCGGAGGATATTCGTTGCAGACGAACAGAATCTTCATCGAATCGGCCATTTACTGTGAACGGTCGGAACGGTTGATGCGCTCGTGTCCACCGAATTGCCTGTTGGATGATCTGATACGGGGGCCTGCTCATGGAGTGGCTCTAGCGCAGTCGGGCAGGGTTTCGACGCTGGCACTGTCTGGTAGGCCAGTCCTGATCCAGCCAAGGTCAAATCTGAGTGATGCTCTACCACGGCCTTCGTCGCCAAGATTGGGACAGTGGCGGCGGAGATGATGGCCAACAACGCGTACCAAGAGGTCGTTGTTTGATCGCCATAGCTGATTCCGAAGAAGGCAACGACATGTGAAAACAGGGCCGCTCCGAGGAACCACAGCAACCACTCCTTGTTGCGATTTCCGGCTACACGTTTCCGAGCGGTTCCGATCCTGCCAAAACCCGCTGAGATCATTAGAACGAAGCAGGTAAATGCCGCCAGTCCACTGTTCTCCGCCGCGGCGACAAATTGATTAGCCTGATCCCACATATCCCAACCCCATTTTGCAGTAGAGCTGACACCGATTAGCCACCAATCCTTGAAGTGCCTGACACAAGTGTCTATGAGTTCCGCACGGTGATAGCCGGAATTCCCTGCGACCAAATCCACGTGATTAATGAGAAACCAGACCGGCGCTTTCATGGTGAGATGCAGGGCAACCAGCAGGATAACGATTCCCCAGCGGATCGCGCGCATCCTCCGGCGGAGCGGCCACATGCATATTCCCACGACAACCGCCATATATGTGAGTAGCGGTGTGCTGGAGGCGGAGGTCACGACCATCACGGTTGCTCCAGCCATGCCTGCGAGCCCTGCAACCTTCGACTTTCCGCACCACCATAGCCATGCGAACAAACACATCAGCGGTGCGGCAAAGGTTCCCGCAGGAATCGGTCCCTCAAATGTCCCTTGCGATCGAATTGCGCCATCCCGGACAAACGGGCTTAAGCGTCCGCCGATGAATCCAAAAAGATTCAGGTGGCCGAACTTTTCGTAACACATGGTTAACGCAAGAACACAGACGATGACCGAGAATGTCTGCACCACTCGCTGGATATCTTCTTCATCCCGGATCAGGAATCTCAACAAATAGTAGCCACCAACAACGTCCAGGAGAAAGGCAACCTGATTCACAATGGCTTGTGTCTGCAAGAATTGAAGGATGGTTGCGGACGCCGTAAGAATAGCCCACAGGGTTAAACGCTTATCAAGTGAGTTGATTCCGCCAGCAATGAGTTTACCTTGCGACCCCATCCTCATCCGTGCCATTCGGACCAGACCACATATGATCAGGATTCGGGGAACGAAAAAATGGAGACCTCCGATGTAGATCTGCTCTCCAAAAGGCGTGAGGAAGGTAATCAGCAAGAGAGCCACGACGACGTACTTGCGGGGCAGCACGAAGACGCACACAACCGCGATAATCAGCAGGATCAGCACCACCGGATGCATCGTGGTTTCAGCCGCGCCGCCGCCAATTCTTAAGTTTGTACGATCCGGATTCATTCAGATGTTGTGTCTAGGGCGCTACGTGCAGGGCCTCGCGCGGTGCTTGCGTTACGCCCCCAGCGTACTGCCTCAACATATGTGAAATTATTAGAGGGTCAGAAGAATCTCGTTTGTGCTCTTGGGTACCTGCGGCTACAACACAAAGGCACCGCGGAGCCGCACTCGGCTGGCTAGGTGCCTCCGTCTATCCGCAGCTTAGGAAGACGGCGAATCGGGGCCTCAACGGGTTGCGCCACGACGACTAAAACGGAAGCATGTCGCTCGATACATTTAGTTCACGACGGCGGCGAGGCCCGTCGGAGGATTCACAGGAGGATCGGTAGAAAACTGATAAGCTCCCTCATCCCAATTGCAGGCCGATCCCTGGCCAGAGCAGGTTCCGCCCGGCCTTCCTACGCCAGCTCTGTCTGAATCCAGCAATGTGATGCCGAGGCTGGTCAGGTTTGCACCCTGCTGAATAGCTGACGAGCCGGACTGAAGATGGTAAGACCCGTCGAGTTTTGGATCGTTACCGAGCTGGCTGTGCGCATCACAGGCGCAGGAACTCTTCCAGGTCGCGAAGTTAGTTTGAACGCCGCCACCGTTAGCCCACCCATCGCCCGGGAGATTGTAATAGTCGTTGTAATCTATTGTTATAGAGGTCGCAGCACTTCCCATGAATATGGGATTTCCGCAGAACACCAAGACGTTGTTCTGGAAGTCAAAACCAGTGGAGCCTCCAGCGTAGCAGTTTCCGCCGTTATTCCCACCGATAATCGTATTGTTCCAGAAATGCTGGGTGCCGACACCGCCGCCCGCCGTGATGTAACCATTGGCGGGGTAGTTCAGACGTGTGCCCCCCGCGTCGGGATCCGACTCCAGGATGTTATTGAAGACCTCGGCGCCGGGATTCCCATACTCCAGGAAAATCCAGCCGGTCACGTGGGTAGCGCCGTAGGCCGCGTCTCGGGACATCACGCCGTGAATGTAGTTGTTGTAGTACATCGCTCCGGTGTGAGTTCCGGACAGGGCGAATACGAAAATCCCGTTGTGGTGGTAGTGGTTGTCCACTTCGTCCCAGTTGTACATGCTGCTGATGTCGTTGTGGTGCATCTTCAGGCCGGTGACGTTGCCGGAACTGATCGCCGATTTCATGCAATGATTGCAGAACGTCAAAGTGTTGAACGAGAACTCGATGTTCGAAATATTCGTGCCGCCGTTGACGATGCCGGTATAAACGTTATCGACGGTATTGTGGGTAACCAGGCTGTTGCTGCCGTCGGTTTCGATGCCGGTGTTGGCGTCGCCAGCCGTGTCAATCACGTCCTCGGTATGCACGTAGATGTGGGTTACGATCAGATTCTGAATCGTGACATTGTTCCCGGTTGCGATCACGCCTTCGCTTGACTGCTGCTGGGTACACGCGCCGCCCAAGCAAGCTCCGCCGGCGGTTCCGTTGAGCGTGTTTTCTATGGTGCCGTTGGTCCCGCCGTCCAATGTTATGAAGTTGTTCGGAATTCTGATAGCTCCATTCGCTGACCAGTATGGCGCTTTGAACAGTGCTCCGCTCTCGAAAAGGATGGTGATCGGGTTACCCGTCGTTCCGCTGCCCTGGGTCGTGAGCATGGTACTGCCAGCGGCTCCGGCGAACGTCCCGCAGAGGTGGACCGTGGTTCCTGGGCCCACTTGGCTCGCTCCGGACCCCCAGTTGGCCGCGGAATTAAACCAGGCCGCGGAGTGGGCATCGGCACAATCTGCACCGGTATCGCCACCGGCTTTATTTTGGGCAACGTAAATGTCGCTTGCCCAAGAGAAATTCGCTGTTGCAACGGCAAGAAGGATTAAAAGTAGAACGTTCGGGGGCCTGTTCACGCTTCCTCCACCAATCGTGGCAGGGTTCGCAATTGAGGCGAACCGTGCTGGTCGTACACCTGTTAACCAGTAGGGGGATCTGGCTCACGATCTACTGGATAGCATTACGTATAACCGGCCACGTTCCGCGGTGACAGGTCTCATAGGTACATGCCCCATTTCGAAAAGATCTGTGTTCAGAATCAGTCACTTGCAGGGAATATGCATTCGACTTCAGTGTGGACCCCCGAGGGGGCAAATTCACCTGCCGCAGGCATCCAGGCTGTGCTCAAGGAAGTCGGCGAGAGCCCGCAAGTCGGCCTCAGTGTCGATATCGATGGAACGCTCCGGGGGCATCTCGTATCCGAGAGTGTCCTTTCCCACGAAGGATTTGTTTTCCAGCAACCAGGTTACTTCGGCAACGTACACGGCCCCGTTGAGGAGGAAGACGTCAGGATAGTCCTGCCGTCGATAGAAGCCAGACGCTGCGGGCAACACTGGCGCCAGACGCCCAGCAGCATCGGTGTAGTACATCAAGAATGGATGTTGCTGACACCTGGAGATGCTCACGCAGGCCGGGGAACCGGAGCGAACACACGTCTCAATACAACCATCTATGTCCTCAACGACACGCAGTGGAGAGGTAGGCTGCAGCAGTGCCACGTAGTCGTAGCCGGGAAGCTCCCGAATTGCGTGCAGTACTGGATCGATACCGGGGCTGGAATCCTGGGCGAGTTCGGCCGGGCGACGGAAAGGAACATCACAGCCATGCAGGCGAGCAACCCGCATAATCTCATCATCTTCGGACGACAGAATAAGCCGGTCAATATACGCTGACTTGAGTCCTTCCTCAATTGCCCACGCGATCAACGGTTTGCCCCTTACGTCCCTCAGATTCTTGCGAGGCACACCTTTCGAGCCTCCTCTGGCGGGGATGACGCCGAGCACCCGTTTGTTATTGATCATGTCAAGCCTTCCGACTATCTGTGCAGGTCCGCAAGAAGATTTCTCTGACTTTGCGGGATTTCACAATCGCATCCCGCTCCCTGGTGATCATGCATTCACTGAATCGACGGTGGCTCTGCGGTGCAACGCGTAGGGCCACGGAGCACTCGGTTTATCACACAACGAGGCAAAAGCGGTGCGGTCAGCGACCACAGTAAGCGTGGCGTACCTGAATAAACTGCCCCCAAAGCTATGCTTGAAACGAAACAGCGAATCCTCGCCTTTAAGTCCACCTCCCAGGTGGAGCTTCGTGCAACCGCGCCCTCGCGCCCATAGGGCACCTGCATTGATTAGCAGGGTTGTGGCGTTTGTCTTACGGCCCTCATCATTGCTCGCGCTCAGGTGGTAGTGAGCACAGCTGGCATCCGCCATAAAGAGTGACCCAGCCGCCGGGTCGTCACCTCGGAATGCAAGCCCGACTCCTAAGCGCTGCCCCAAGCCCCTCGCCAGATCTTGATAGTAGTCGTCGGGAAAAAGATAAAACTGCTCAGCGCCCAGTGAGCGCATGCAATCATTGTAAAGAGACTGAAACACCTGCAGCGATTGACGAATGTTCTCGCTCCCACCAGATGCCCAGCTCACGCGCAACTTACGACGGGCACTGAGCAAATTCCGGCGACGCTCAGCCTTCAGTGAGGCAATACATTGTTCCGGATCGTTCCACGATTCCAGATCCACTGCAGTTGTCACATTTCCCAGTCGCAGAATGGCGTCGTCACAATCATCCTGTTCAAACCAGAGTTCCTGGCCCATTATGGGATGCATACGGACAACCACGCAGACGACATCATTCTGGCGGCTCCATCCCTGTAGCGCTTCTCGAAGGGCGACGATCTGTTCCGCCGTTGGCAGACACAAGCGGTCCAGCGGCAACATGCCGCCATAGCCATATGGGGAGTATGCGTGCCTGTGAATGCTCGTTCTTCCCCCTTCCGCAATGCAAAGTTCGGCCACAATCAAGGGCAGAAGCACTCGAAATCCAGCGGCGCTAATGACAAGGGCACAAATACGCTGCGTAGTTACTTCTCGGCAGGCCAGAACATATCCCGGCCGATAATACGCGTCGGGGAAGGCCGATTTGTCGACGATCGCCTCCCAATCCAGGACATCTGCGGCACATCGAGCATCCAGCATGTCGATCGAATAATTCTTCATGAGTAGTTACGCAGCTAGCTAAGGTTTTGCATGGTAAACAGTTCTCCACGCTCCAAGTCTCGAAGTGTACGTTTACCGATGATCTGAAGCTTCATGGCTGGCGGCAAACCGGTGCCGGGTCTCAAAATCGCTACCATGTCCCCTGTTATCACGGTTCCTGCAGGAATGCGGCCGGCTGCTACCAAACTACGGCGAGCACATTCCGCTGTCCTCAGTTCTGCCTCTGTCGGCCGCTTTATACCATCGCCAAGCGAGACCTCAACATTTCGGATGCTTGAGACCATGTGTTTCAGTTCACTCGGTTCCAGTGAAGCCTTGTGGTCGGGCCCGGGCAGCTTCCGGTCGAGCGTGAAATGCTTTTCAATCACACACGCGCCCAGAGCGACTGCTGCCAGTGCAATCTCAATGCCCTGGGTGTGGTCCGAAAATCCCACATCCACTCGAAGCTCTTCTCGCATAGTAGCCATGGCCTTGAGATTTATGCTTGCTGGATCTGCAGGATAGTTACTCACGCAGTGCAATACCACCACATCATGGTTAGCGCACGCGTCAATGGCCTCCAGCGCGACACGTACCTCCTCCAAGTTCGACATGCCAGTCGACAAAATGAGCGGCTTGTGCTTACCCGCGACGTGACGAATTAGCGGAAGATTCGTGATTTCCCCGGAAGGAATCTTAAAGGCAAGCATCCCCAACTCATCAAGAAAGTTGACGCTCGCTGTGTCGAACGGAGTGGATAGAAAAAGCATATTGCGTTGCTGGCAATATTCGTAGACTCGACGGAACTCGTCGAAAGTCAACTCCAGCTCTCTGACCATTTCGAGTTGGGACTCATTCGACTGCGTATTGGCTACCTGGTAGTCGGCCTTGGGAGCAATAGGAGATACGACATCTTCTGCCCGGAACGTCTGAAATTTCACAGCGTCGGCACCGGCTTGTTGCGCTGCATCAACCAATTTCAGCGCGAGGTCAAGCTGACCATTGTGATTCACCCCCGCTTCCGCGATGATGAAGCATCGGTTTCCATTGCCTATGATGCGATCAGCGATTTTGATCGACATGGTTACTCTCAACGCTTTCAAGCCCTTGCAGACAGATCGTCTCAGCGCCATGAACGAGCAGCTTCTCCGCGACTCTATTCATGTCTTCAATCGAGTACCGATGGTCGGTAGGAATCGTAAGGACTCGGGACGACAGGTCGCATGAGTCATAGAATGCAACGTTACCTCCGGACCAATGGATGGGACAGTAGATGTCCTGGGTCTGCAACCAGGATCGCCAGTGTGTGCGTTCCGCTCCACTCTTAAAAACCAACACCAAACCCAGGGGAGCTCCACCTCTTGGCCAAGTGGAAAACAAAGGAACGGCTGCCCGCCAGCCCTTCAAACCCCACACCAACTGGCGCACATTCTGTTCACGCTGCTTGCGCCATTCCCGGGGGATACCATGCGCGAGCCAAGCTCGACTGAATGAAGAAATTCCAGATACCCGAGAGGCATGCAGCGCGTTTTCACTCTCTCGTAGCATGGAGAGATACTTGTCCTTGATTCCGGCATCAATATTGCCGTTGAGATACTCTGCTTTCCAGAACATCGCAGACAGCTTTTCCAGAGCTCCGGGGGCAACAGATGGCGCTGGCGATTGAGGTAGCGGACGGTTATTAGGTGACCACATAACAGCTCCATCCGGAATGGGTAGTATCTTACGGAGCGAGCTGAAAACATAGTCAGCACGAGAGTGAAGCGCCCAAGGCGATGCTGGATCGTGAGTGTGGTCTTCCACCAATACGCACCTGATGCTCCGGCGCCATTCATTCCAGGGCTGAGCCGTGCGACAGCCAAAGTAGTTCACCGCCACGACAAAATCGTGCGGCTCTGGAGACAGCGTTGTGAAATCGGGCTCAGACCTGCGTGGATCGTCGTGGTAAAACCTTAGGCTGAAGTATTGCCCCCAGTAAGTTGTAACGTCAGGACAAAAATAGGACGGCACCCAGAGCAGTGGTTTCCGAATTCGAGGGAACACTTCTAACAACGCGACCACAGCGTGTCGACCTAAAGCAAAATAGACACTCCGGTCGGGAAATCGACGTACACTCGACGTCGGCAAAGGCGTCCACGAATAGTCGCCCCCGACCTCCCATGGTTTCGCCCTACCGTTCATGATGTGAAAGACTCCTCAGGTAACGCAATGTCATAAAAGCACTTCATAATAAGCTTTCGGTCCAAACGAACATTCTTCAGCACTTCGAGAATCCGTTCGGAAGCGTGGCCGTCGCCATAAATATTGCGAAGGCCACGGATCCCGGAACGAAATTCCTGACTGGTGGCTATTCGGATCGCATTGGCAATCGCTTCCTTCTCGCATTCGGAATGGACCACGTTCCGGTTGGAAAGGCGGCCTTGTTGACGTGTGCCGACATTGACAGCCGGCAGTTCGAAGCTCGCCGCTTCAAGAAGTCCGCTCGATGAGTTGCCAACCATCGCGATCGCTTGTTTCATCAGTGAACAATACGCAACGCGACCAAGGCTTTTGACTATGCGCGCATCAGCATTCGAGGCAACATAGTTTTCGATTGCGTCGATTATGACCTTGGCTGCCGTATCCGCGTTGGGATAGGTAAATAGCACTGGGTGACCGGTAGCTCTTAGCGCCGCCAACAGTTCGTTGATCTGGTGGCCAGTACGCTCGTGCTCTAAGGTCACCGGGTGAAATGTGCAAATAATGGGCCTAGGAGAAAGCGGCATCCCAATGCGCTTTTCCAACTCGGCCTCCCCCAGGAAAGTCATTGTCGCAACGTTATCCAGCCCCGGGTCTCCGGTGACGTGAACCCTCCAGGGCTCTTCCCCCATTTGAATGACTCTCTTCGCGTAACACTCAGTGGCTACAAAATGCAGATGGCTTAGTTTGGTAATGGAGTGGCGAATCGACTCGTCGATAGCCCCTTGGGTCGTCTCTCCACCTGAAATGTGGGCGACCGGTATCTTGAAGGGGAGAGCGGCTTGTACAGCGGCGAACAGTTCGAAACGATCACCAAGCCCCACCAAAATGTCAGGGCAACTTCGGGCATATGCTTGGGCAAAACCGAGAACGCCTACTCCAATCGACTTCGCTATAGCTTCCGGAGTATCCGAAGCCAACAGCATGTCTATCTTCTCAGCGATGAAGAACCGATCAGCAATGATGTCGTTGATGCTACCGCCGAATTGCTCTGCCAGATGCATCCCCGTGACCCAGAGATGTAACTCCATCGTTGGTTCGTTATCAATTGCTTGCAGCAGCGGCACAAGTAAACCGTAATCTGCGCGGGCGCCGGTTACGACCGCTATTGTCCTCTTTTGTTCCGAGGTATTGTTCATTGGCTCGCGGCGGAATAGGCAGGGGTCTGGCTAGAACAGCGTTGAGGTACCACTGGAACAGCGCGTGGCGCCGAATACTCGGCCAGCCAATCCACTATGCGTTCGGCGGCGTGGCCCTGGTTGGCAAAACTCTTTGCAAGGAATCGTTCTTGCTTCCGAAGTTGCTGCTCTCGGTAGTCTTGATCCGAAATAAGGCGGTTGAGTTGGAACTGGAAATCGGCGGGCGTGTTTGCGTACATTCCACCGCCCATGGAAGGCCACGGGGCGAGATGCCGGACACGCGCGATAGCAGGGGCGATGATCAACGGGCGTCCAAGAACCATAGATTCCAGCCCAGCCGTAGAGTATACGGTGGTGACGACGTCGGCATCGGTAACAGCGTCTTGGAGAGAAGCAGTCTTAGGATAAAAGGTCAGCCGATCGAAAACTGAGCTGCCCATCTCGCGGTAAAGCTCGTCGTTTTCCATCGGGTGGAGCTTGACCATCCAGTTGATTTCCGGAGCCAATTGGATCGTTTCAGAAACAAAATGTCGATATTTATCGAAAATATCCTTCTCGATGGCTCTGCCATGCGTATGGGAGATGAGAAGGCAAATAGGTCTGGAACGGTCACTCGGACGTCGTCGACTTCCATCCTCCGTACCTCGAAACATGCTATCGGTTGCGGGCATGCCAGCCGCCACCATGCGCTCCAGTGGTGCCCCAAGTTCTTGCATTTGCTGAACATGGGTTTCACCCCACATACAATACATATCCGCCACAAAGGGCCACCAGAAATCACCAATGGCTCCGTGCTGGATGAGAATCGAAGGAATTTTGCGCTGTGAGGCCTGTCGGCAGAGTTGGTGCTCGAGTGGCCAGAAATCGCTGGTGGATATCACGCAACTGGGCGACCAGCGGTCAAGCAGTTGCCCGAGCGCAGAACCGAACTGAATCGAACAAGCAAGTTGGCGCACGATAGCTCCGCGGTTTGCGGCGAGGACTGGCGCGAGACTGGGTCTCCGTCGAATCAGTGCGCTTGAGAGTTGTTGGTACACTTTCCCCAGCCGTGTGGCGTTCTTGATTCGCACAGTGGTCGTGAGACCACCGACTAGATCTTGCGCTAGGGCAACGGGAACCACTCCGATGAACTCGCGGAGTTCAGCGCGAAAATCTCCCCCCATAA
>Ga0187803_10000786_pt1 | contig 12536 bp, 9 predicted proteins | sample NC_wetland_sal_i_2_FD_132425 | JGI IMG/M metagenome (GOLD analysis project Ga0187803, IMG submission 132425) | Wetland sediment microbial communities from Neuse River Estuary, North Carolina, USA - Control_3 | ecosystem: Environmental > Aquatic > Freshwater > Wetlands > Sediment | place: USA...
CGCAAAAGCTCGGCTTCGCCGAGGCCGATCCCACCGAGGACATCGACGGCTTCGACGCTCGTGCCAAGCTCGCCATCCTCGCCCGCATTGGCCTGCACTGTAACGTCGCCGCCGACAGTATCCTCGCTCGCTCCATTTCGCCCATTGACGCCGTGGATTTTGAGTATGCCAATCAACTGGGCTGCACCATCCGCCAGATCTCGCAGGCGGAACTGAAGGACAACCAGTTATTTGCAGCGGTGCAACCCGCGCTCGTGCCGCTCGCGTCGCCGCTGGCGCGCGTCGAAGGCAGCCAGAACCTGGTGATGGCAACTGGCGTCTATGGAGGCGAAACAGTTTTTGGCGGACACGGCGCCGGCGGCCATCCGACCGCGGTTGCCGTTGTCTCCGACATTCTGGCCATAGCTCGAACCAACGAAGCTCGAACCAACGAAGGCAGGGTCAAACCGGTGCGGGCCAACGAGGTGCAGACCAGAGAAGCTAGCGCCAAACTGACCGCCAACCGAGAGGCCGGACGCCCGCGCCAGAAATCGCCGGCTGTAACCTCCGACTTCGTCACCAAACACTACCTGCGCTTCCTAGTAAAAGACCGCCCCGGCATCATCGCCAGCGTGGCCTCGATTCTGGCCAAAAGCGAAATCAACATCTTTTCCGTGCTCCAGAAACCCGGCTCCCCAAAGTCTCACCTGCCGCTTCTGATCACGCTTGAGGAATGCCCAACCTCGCTGGTCGAGCAGGCCCTGATGCAGATCAACGCGCTGGATTTCATGGTGCAGCCGTGCTTGCACCTGCCGATTCTGTAGAACAGGCGCCAGGCTCCGTTGTCAGGTCTCAGGAAAGCGGGATGCGGAACCGATGACCAGGCGATTGGGTGCAGTCAGGATCGTGTATCGGTCGGACCAGTTTGTGGCGTCCTACCCTTCCACCTGGAAAAACTGCGCCATCTTGCGGAATTTCTGATAGCGCGTCTCCAGCAAATCCCGCACCGGCAGGCTCTTTAATTCCGAGAGATGCTTCGCCAGCGCCTGATCGAGCAATTCGGCAGCCAAGGCATGATCGGTGTGTGCGCCCCCGGGAGGCTCGGGTATGACGCCGTCAATGCAGCCGAGCTCGCTCATGTCTTTCGCGGTGATTTTCATGGCTTCGGCAGCCAGCTCTTTCTTGCTCGTGTCGCGCCACATGATGGACGCGCAGCCTTCGGGCGAGATAACCGAATAAACGGCATTTTCCATCATGAGCACCCGGTCGGCCACGGCGATCGCCAGAGCTCCGCCGCTGCCGCCCACGCCGATTACGGTCGCGATGATCGGCACTTCCAGCCGCGACATTTCCAGCAGGTTGCGCGCAATAGCCTCGCCCTGGCCGCGTTCTTCAGCGTGCAAGCCGGGATACGCGCCGTCCGTGTCCACAAAGCTCAAGATCGGCCGGCCGAACTTCTCCGCGATTTTCATCACCCGCAGAGCCTTCCGGTACCCCTCCGGATGCGGCATGCCAAAGTTGCGATAGACACGCTGTTTCGCGTCGCGCGCTTTCTGCTGGCCCACGACCATCACTTCGTCGCCGTGGAAGCGGGCCATGCCGCAAACAATCGCCGGGTCGTCACGGAAGCTACGATCGCCGTGAATCTCGCTCCAGTCGGTGAAAAGCCGCTCGACGTAATCGAGCGTGTAGGGCCGCTGCGGATGACGCGCCAGGCTCGTGCGTTCCCAGGCATTCAGATGGGACGAGACTTCGCGGCGAAGGTCGTTTACGCGCTCGTGCAATTGCTGGATCTGGCGCCGCGTCTCTTCGCCTTGCCCTTCGAGCGCTCCCAGCCGCGCGATCTGCGCCTCGATCTTATCCAGCTCCTGCTGTGCCTTGAGTACAGAATCCATCGCGATGACGTTTCCGTTCTTTCGGGTATGATGCGCTTCCACTATCGAGAGCAGAAAGTCCATCCCGGCGACGGCCGGATGTTCGGCGCCCGCTTCGGGCCGTCTTGCCCGCTTTATCTTCCCTCGACGCATGAGCCGAATCGCAGACGTGCAGAAATTAAGACGGCGGAAATCAAATCAACACCGCCGGGGTCAACTAATCACGCGCACGCTACCCCGCCCGCACAATTGTTCCACCCGAACCATGAAACCGCGGTCCGCCGACACATTATAGCCTTCGGCTTCCATCACCACCATGAAATCGCCATCCCGCTCCAAATCGAAAAGCACTTTGGCCTCGCCCTTGCGCTCGTTAAATAACGCATGCAGCGCGTCCACGGTGCCATCGGTCGCGCTATCGAGCGGAATCCGGATGCGAAGCGCTTTGGGCAAGGGAACCTGCGCTTCGTCGAGCGGAATAATGTCGCTGGCCGTAATCTTCGGGCTCGCACCCTCTTCAATGCGCACTCCGCCGCGCACCAAGACGGGAACCTCCAGCTTCACCTTGTCGGCGAGTTTCTTGTAAGCCTCCGGGAACACCAGCAGCTCGACCTTGCCGTACATATCTTCGAGCGCCCCCTGCGCCCAGAGTTCGCCGCTTCGTTTCGACTTTGCCACTCGCACGCCCGAAATCAAGCCCGCCGTGGTGATGTTTTCGTCCTTGGCCGTGGATTTCTTCAGGGCCGCGATTTCTTCCGTCGAGAGCGCGTTCAGCTCGGCCAGTTTCTCTTTGTATTTTTCCAGCGGATGGCCGGTGATAAAGAAACCCAGGATTTCTTTTTCCGCCGCCAAGCGAGTCTGCTCATCCCAGTCGGGAACGTTGGGCAGCGCGTCGTTCGCCTCATGCGTAGTCTCATCGGCAAACACACCGAATAGCCCGTGCTGTCCGGACTCAACGTCGCGCTGCGTTTTCTGCGCCCGCTCAATCGCCTTATCGAGCGCCTGCATGACCTGCGCCCGCCGGCCGAACGAATCCATGGCCCCGCTCTTGATGAACGACTCCAGCACGCGCTTGTTCAGCAGCCGCAAATCCACCTGTTCGCAGAATTCATAAAGCGACTGGAACTTCCGGCCCAGTCTCTTGCGCGCTGCCACAATCGACTCGATGGCATTGCCGCCCACGTTCTTCACCGCCGCCAGTCCGAACCGGACCGCCTGCCCGTGCGGCGTAAAGTTCGCATCGCTGATATTGATATCCGGCGGCTCGACCGCAATTCCCATTTCGCGGCATTCGTTGATGTACTTGACCACGCTGTCCGTATCGCCCGTGATGGAAGTGAGCAGCGCCGCCATGAACTCAATCGGATGGTGCGTCTTCAAATAGGCCGTGTGATACGCCAGCAGCGCGTACGCCGCCGAGTGCGACTTATTGAACCCATATCCGGCAAACTGCGCCATCAGATCGAAAATCTTCTCGATTTTTCTGGGCGGATAGCCGCGCTGCACCGCTCCTTGCACAAAGCGTTCGCGCTGCGCGGCCATTTCCTCGGGCTTTTTCTTTCCCATCGCCCGCCGCAGCAGATCGGCGTCGCCCAACGAGTAACCTGCGAGCCGGTGCGCCACCTGCATCACCTGCTCCTGATACACGATGACCCCGAGCGTTTCCTCCAGAATCTCCTTCAGTTCCGGCAGTTCATACTCAATGCGCCGCCGCCCGTGCTTGCGCTCGATGAAGTCGTCAATCATGCCGCCCTGAAGCGGTCCCGGACGGTAGAGCGCATTCAGAGCCGTTAGATCCTCAATTGAGTTCGGCTGATAGCGCCGCAGCACATCGCGCATGCCGTGCGATTCAAACTGGAAGATCCCCGAAGTCAATCCCGAGTGGAAGACCTTCTCATAGGTTTCCTTATCTTCGAGCGGGATGTCATCCAGGGTCAGTGTGGCGCGGGCGCCCAGTGTGGCGCGGGCGCCCTCGCCCGCGTCTTTCCCTTGCCCCTGCGCAATCAGCTTCAGGGTGTCATCAAGAATGGTCAGCGTGGTCAGCCCGAGAAAATCCATCTTCAGCAGGCCCATCTTCTCGATGGCCACCATGTCGAATGCGGTAACGATTTCGTCGTTTTTCGTTTTGTGCAGCGGCACCAGCTCAATCAGCGGCCGCGGAGAAATCACCACCCCGGCCGCGTGCACCCCCGCATTGCGCACCAATCCTTCCAGCTTCCGTGCTGTCTCCAGCAGCTGGTGAACCTGGGGATCCTTCTCGTAAGCCTCCTGCAGCGCGACCGACTCCTTAAGCGCAGTATCGAGCTTGATGTTCAAAGTCGTCGGCACCATCTTGGCGATGCGATCCACGTCGCTGTAGGGCATATCCATGACGCGCCCAACGTCCTTGATCGCGGCCTTCGCTGCCATGGTGCCGAAGGTGATGATCTGCGCAACATTGTCGCGGCCGTACTTGTTCGTGACATAGTCAATCACTTCGCCGCGCCGGTTCATGCAGAAATCAATGTCAATGTCCGGCATCGAAATCCGCTCCGGATTCAGGAAGCGCTCAAACAGCAACTCGTGCTGCAAGGGATCGATGCCGGTGATTCCAAGCGAATACGCAACCAGCGCTCCCGCAGCCGACCCGCGCCCCGGACCCACTGGAATCCCACGCTCCTTCGCGTGGCGGATGAAGTCCCACACGATCAGGAAATAGCCGGAGAACTTCATCTGCTGAATGATGGCGATCTCGCGCGTCAGCCTCTGCTCGTAGTCTGCCAGCGAATGCTTCAGCCGCCCTTCGGCTGAGAGCGTGCGCAAGACCTCCATGCGCCGGGCAAAACCCTGCCGCGAGATGTGCTCGAAATAGCTGTCGAGCGTGAAGCCCTCGGGCACATCGAAATGCGGGAACGGGTTGGAAACTTTCTCGATCCGAACGTTGCAGCGCTCGGCAATGGCCAGCGTGCGCGAGACGACCTGCGGCGCATCCTTGAACACCTGCCGCATCTCGGCGGCGCTCTTCACATAGAACTGCGTGCCCTCAAACTTCAGCCGGTTCGCGTCCTGAAGGGATTTCCCGGTCTGAATGCAGACCATCACGTCCTGCGCATGAGCGTCGTCTGCGCAAAGGTAATGGCTGTCGTTGGTCGCCACCAGCGGCAGCCCGAGCTCCTTTTCCAGTTGGAACAGACCGGGACGAATGCGGCCCTCCGTCTCCAGCCCTTGATCCTGAATCTCGAGAAAGAAATTGTCTTTGCCAAACAGATCGCGGTAAAACGCCGCTGCCGACTTGGCGGCCTCGTAGTTGCTTTCCGCCAATCTCTCGGCCACTTCGCCTTTCAGGCATCCGGAAAGCCCGATCAGTCCCTTGGAATGCTCGGCAAGAAATCTCTTGCTCACGCGGGGCTTGTAATAGAACCCGTGCAGCGAGGCTTCCGACGCGATCTTCACCAGATTGCGGTAGCCTTCCTCATTCTCTGCCAGCACCAGCAGGTGGTTATACGTATCGCCCTCGGGCGGAGTCCTCCGGACATCATGGTCGTCTTTTTTCGAGATGTAGAGCTCGCAGCCGACAATGGGCTTGACCCCGGCATGGTTCGCCGCATTCACAAAATGCACAGCGCCAAAAATATTGCCGTGGTCAGTCATGGCCACGGCGGTCATCCCAAGCTGTCGGACGTGCTCCACCAGCTTTTCGACATCGCAGGCGCCATCCAGGAGTGAATAATCGGTGTGCAGGTGCAGGTGAACAAATTCCGGCATTGGGCTCAAGTTGCTTCCTTTGTTGCCGTCATTTTACTGGTGATTACAGCAAGAAGAACTGCGAACTTATCCACAGACGTGGAAAACACGTAGCATCGGCAGATGCTTATTGGCCTTCGCTCGCGCGCGGCACGTGGAATTCGACGCCGCGATCGTCGTTCGCTTTCACCGTGGCTGGAAGGTCGAGTTGGGCGAGCGGAATCTTTTCCGTGCGCTGCGGCGTGAAGTTAAACAGGGTGGGGCCGACGATCGCGTAGTTCTGAATCTCCCGCTGGTGCTGATCGCGAAACACCAGCACGGTAGGCGCTTCGTTCTGGGCCTGCTCTTGCTGGCGCGCGGGCGCCTGACGCTCGCGCCGGGCATAGGCATCGTCGTCTTGCTGGCGCAGCCTGTCCTGCTCTTCGATATTTTCCTGATTCATCTCGTTTGCAAGCTGGCGCTCGCGAGCCGCATCCTCATCGTAGGAAGAGCCCGAATCCCACCACCACGAATCCCAGTACGGATCGTAGTATCCCCAATACGGGTATCCGTATCCATAGCCGTAAGGGTATCCAAATCCAAACCGGTGGTGGTGCCCAAACCCGCGGTCCCGGAAGTGGTCGTTTCCGCGCCCGCGGAAGTGATCGTCGCGCCGGCCTAACCCAGACCCGAAGCGCGAACCAACAACGCGCGCGCCGCCCGTGTGTGAACCAACCATGTGCGAACTAACGGCGTGCGAACCGCCAAGGTGCGAGCCACCGAATCCCGGCCCGGCAAAACCATGGCCCGCGAACCCCGCATGACCGCCAAATCCGCCGTGCGCCCCGCTGAATCCGCCTCCACCACCCCCGGGCCCGCCCCGCTGAGCACACACCGGCACCAGCGAGACGATCAGGAGAAACGCCGCGAAGGTAAGCAGGCGACGCATGGCCATATTGTATACCCGTTTGCCTTCGGCCGGATGAGTAAAACGCGACGCAACGCTCCAGCCGCAAGGGCTTTGCTTATCAATGCATTGCCTGTAATCGTCGCCGGGCAGGATTTGAAAGGGTGCGGCTCTCAGCCGCGCCGCCAAGCCGTTCCCCCACCAATAAGTTCACAGGCTTCAGCCCGCGACTCGTGCCCAACCCCACTATTTCCTAAACTCCTTAATGCTTTTCCTCCGACTTTGTCAGAATCCTCTTAAGCTATGAACCAGTGCGAGATCTTAAGAGTTGCCCCGACTGGCTGAAAATCCCGAGTCCGCCTGCAGTCAGTCGCGCCTATCTTTTCTTGCCCTTCTTCTTCGCCACTTTCGCCGGCCTCTTCGCCGCTTTCGGCTGCCCTTTCTTCGTTTCCGTCTTTCCAGCTGGCTTCTTCGAGCGCGCCTTCTCCGGTTTCGCCGGCTTGGTGGCGGCCTGTAGCGGGGGCGCGTGTGCGGGCACAGGCTTTGCAGCATCCGCAGGCTTCGCTGGGGCCTGGGCCTTCGCAGCCGCAGCGGCGCCCGCGACCGCAGCTTGATCTTTGCCCTTCCCTTTCCCCTTAGCCAGCGCAGCTGCCTGAGCCGGCGCCGCACCCGCCTTAGCCCCGCGGCCGCGTTTGCCCACCGCTGGCGGCGGGGGCGGTGGCGGTGGCGCCAGAGGCTTCAGATACTTCAGCGTCTCAGTACGCGAGCGCAGCTTCCCGTCCAGCAGCAACAAAAACACGTCGTTGGCAATCTTCGCGTACTCCGGCATCTGCGGCGTGATGCGCAGCTCCGTCATCTCCGGCAGCGGAATCTTCTGCTGCACCTGCCGCCACTTCGTGAAGAAGTTCTTGATCTTCTGCGTCACCGTCTGCTGCCGCGCCGTCACGGCCAGAAACAGAACCATCTCCGGCCGCGCCGACGACAGCAACTGCCATGCCCGCGCAGGCGTCGCCGCCTCTTTGCCCATCAAGCGCTTCGCCAGTGCGTGCGCGTTATCCTCCAAATCCTTCCACGCTTCCACCAGGTCCTTGCGCGGAATGGCCCGCCGCAGATCCGCAATCTCCTTATCGCCCAGCCGCGCTGTCAGAAAATGAAGCACCGCCGCGGCCACATCCGGCGCGTATCCCATCTCGTTCATCTGCTGGCGAGTCTTCATCAGCGCGCCCAGCCCGGCCGCATCCACCTTGGCCGTAGTCCAGCGCTCATTCAGAACCTTCAGCCAGCCTTCCTTCTCATAAGCCTTCAGCACGCCCAGCGCATCGTCTTCATACGCCAGTTGCTCAATCTCATATCCGATGCTGGCGTTGCGGATGTACTCGATGTACCCGTTTTCCTTCCCCGAGTTGTACCGCGCCTGCGTCCGCTCCTCCAGCGGCCAGTGAAAACGCGTGCCGAAGCGCGTCGCCCGAATCATCCGCGACGGATCCTCCAGAAACGCATAGTTATGCAGCACGCGGATCACCTTGGCCTCGATATCGGCCGCGCCATTAAACGGATCCATCAGCAGGCCGCGCGATCCCTCGTTCAGCGACAGCGCCATCGCGTTCACGGTGAAATCGCGACGCCGCAAATCTTCGATGATGGTCGCTGGAGCGATCTGTGGCGGCTTACCCGCTTTGTCGTACTGCTCGGAGCGTGCCATCGCAATCTCGCCCCGCACACCGCCGGGCAAAGTCAGCAGCAGCGTCCGCGTTTCGTCGTCCGCGTCGCCGATCACCGCCCCCGCCCGCTCCAGGTCTTTCTGCAGCTTGAGCGCGTTGCCCTGCACCGTGAAATCGAGATCGCGAATGGGGAACCCGGTGATGATGTCGCGGACCGCCCCACCGGTCAGATACACGTTCATCTCCGCCGCCTTGGCGGCGTCTACGACCAGTGTGACTGCTTTTTGCTGATCCGGTGAGAGCCGGGTCTCCAGGGTGTAGATGTAGTCGGCCATGCCTTCCTAGTCGCCTTGCCGTGGCTGGACAGTTTGCTGAAAGCTCGCCTCGTCAGCTCGGTTTCGTTTCAGGGTATCGCTTTAGCGATACCCAAGTCGTCCGAAATTAATCGCCCTTTTTAGGGGCAGGCCGTCCGATTCGCGATCTGCAGCAAGCTGCGGAGCCGGGGCGTTATTCACAGGATTTCCACAGGGAATCGCCGCCAATCCCCGCACTCCTCCCCGAGTGGGAAATCTAACTCGCTCTAGTCATTAGACTTATACTGCAAGATTATAATTCCGGCAAGCTACAAGCAATAACACAAGGTTTACGGTTTGGCTACTGGGCAAGGCGCAACCTGTCCGCTTTCATGCCGAAAGTGCGAAAATCCTCAGCAGGAGCTTGAAATCCGTCAAGTGGACCTGCTGCGGCAAAAATCCGATTTTGGGTGGCGCAGCGCCGGGGTCCTCAGGCCGCGCGGTCTTCGCGGGCTGGGGTGGCGCAGCGCTTCAGCGCTGCGATAACGGCAGCCTTTTCACCGTCGGCTTTAGCCGCTGAGGTTGCGCAAGCAACTTCCTTGCGCAAGTTCTAAAGGAGTGTCACGTTGGCCATTTGAAGCTCGTCTCCACCCCATGCCCTCGACGCACAAGAAAGTTATCGTGCGCAAGCACGATCGCGACTCCATCAGCGGATACGTAGCCCCCGCCAACTTCGTCGCCGACGGCAAGCTGGAACTGCTCAACACCACCGGCAACGTAGTCGCCATAGACCTGCGCGAGATCAAGGCCGTCTATTTTGTCCGCGAGTTCTCCGACGCCGACCTCATGCTCCGCAAAACCTTCACCACCCGCCCCCGCACCGAAGGCCTGTGGGTGCGCCTGAAGTTCAAGGACAGCGAAGTAATCGAAGGCATCCTGCCCAACGATCTGACCCAAAATCCCGCCGAAGGATTCCTAATGAACCCTCCCGACCTGCGCTCCAACACCCAAAGGGTATTCGTCCCGCGCCAAGCCCTCACGTCAGTAACGGTGCTGGCAGTAATAGGAGCCGCCCGCCGCCGCCGCAAAGGCCTCCCACCCGACACCCGCCAAGTCACGCTGTTCGAACAATGACAGTGTGTCGCGTCAGAGGTGTCAGGTCTCAGGTGTCATGTGTCGGTCTGAGGGAATCCTCTGATTGAGCGTCCTGCGGTCCTCCGTGACCTCTATGCCCTCCGTGGTTAGTGCTCTTCCTCCCGCACCTGATCAGAGTGTCCTCAGGCGTCAGGTCCCAGCAGAAATCCGAGCCATGCTTTCTCTGCGTCCTCTGCGAATCCTTTGCGATCTCCGCGGTTGAAGGCTTTCCGGCGCATCGCCAGAAAAAGCTCCATCCGCCGAGAGTTTTTCCTGACAGCTGAGAGCTGAGAGCTCTTCCATTACAATTCCCCCGAGACACCGCCATGAAACTCGCCGACATCGCTGCCGCCGTCAACGCACACCTGGAAAACGCCTCCCCCGAAACCGAAATCTCCGGCGTAGCCGGAATCGAGCAAGCCCGGCCGGGACACCTGACCTTCGTCTCCAACCCAAAATACGCCTCCGCCGCCAAGACCACGCGCGCCTCAGCCGTCATTGTCGACGAGAAATTCCCGGCCATTTCCACCGGCATGTTACGCACAAGCAATCCCTATGTAGCCTGGGCCAAAGCCATAGAGCTCTTCTATCAGCCCCCGGCCTACGCCCCCGGAATCCACCCCACCGCCATAGTCCATCCCAAAGCAAAGCTGGGCAAAAGCGCCCATCTGGGCCCGTACGTAGTCATTGACGAAGACGTCGAGATCGGCGACAACGCCGTCCTGCTGGCGCACGTAACCATCTACCGCGGAGCAAGAATCGGCCATAACTTCTTCGCCCACACCCACGCCGTAGTGCGTGAGTTCTGCCACCTGGGCGACAACGTAGTCCTCCAGAACGCCGCCATAGTAGGTTCCGACGGCTTCGGCTTCGCCAAGTACGACGAAGCTGAAAACAAAAAAGCCCGCTGGTACAAAATCGTCCAGTCTGGCAACGTCGTGATCGGAGACGACGTAGAAATCCAAGCTGGCAGCTGCATCGACCGAGCCAGCATCGGCGAAACCCGCATAGCCCGAGGCACAAAGATTGATAACCTGGTCCAGGTAGGCCACGCCTGCACCGTAGGCGAAGACACCTTACTCTGCGCGCAGGTAGGCCTGGCCGGTTCCACCGAAGTAGGAAACAACGTTATCCTGGCCGGACAAGTAGGCGTAGCCGGCCACTGCAAAATAGGAGACGGAGCCATAGCCACCGCCCAAAGCGGAATCCCAAACGACGTCCCCGCAGGCCAAACGGTAAGCGGCTATCCCGCCATAGAAAACAAGTTGTGGCTACGCTGCTGCGCCGTCTTCAACAAACTGCCGGAGTTGGCCAAAGCCATACGCGCAAGAAGCGGAAGTATCGAATAGCGCGACGACCCGGCAGCTTTGGCGTTGCCCGCGGACTAGTTTTCCCGTATCTTGAGGCCATGGACGTGCACCTCAAGAATCCAGACATTCGGGCGAAGATAGACCGTTGGGTAGCGGAGACCGGACGCGGCCCTGACGAACTGGTTGAGGACGCCGTGGCCGGGTACTTCGAAGAGCTGGCCCGGACGCAGGAAACGCTTAACAGCCGCTATGACGACCTGAAGAGCGGCAAGGTAAAGCCCATCCCGGGCGACGTGGTCGTTGCCCGCCTGCGTGAAAAGAGCGCGACCCGCCGTGCCCGGCCAGGTTCCAGCCGTGCTAAATGATTGGCTACGATTTTCACCCGGAAGCCGCCCTCGATCTTGACAAGATTTGGGAATTCATTGCGGCAGATAGCCTAGACGCCGCCGACCGGGTGATTGCAGATATTCTGGCCGCCCTCGATAAGTTGGTGCCTTTCCCAAACCAGGGCCACAAACGTCCAGACCTCACCTCGCGGCCCCTGCGGTTCACCCATGGTACGTGAGTACCTGATTGCCTATGCGCCGGATGAAAAGCCGTTATGGGTCGTTGCGGTACTACACGGACGCCGCAACCCGCGCGTGATGGCCGCGGTTTTACGGGGTAGAGAATAATCTCCGCTGAAGAGCCGTCGGGCTCCGCACCAGAGGCGAGAGCCGAAAGCCCAAACCGAGAGTCGGTTTTTCTACTCCCTCAACTCTTCCGGCAATCCGCTATTGATGGCCGCGCGCACTTTGGCCATCAGGTCCTCGCGGCTGCCAAAGTCGGCGGGCTCGATGGGCTCATGAAAGTGCACGGTCACCAGCTCCGGAAAAATGCCAAAGACCGCTTTCGGCATGGCGCGCTCGGTTCCGGAAATTGTGATTGGCACCACCGGTACCTGGCACTCTTCGGCGAGATAGAACGGACCTTTTTTGAAAGGCAGCAAGCGGCCATCGAACGAGCGCCCGCCTTCGATGTAGATGGTCATGTTGACCCCGCTCCTGATCACTTTCGAGGCCTCGCGCACGGCCGCGATTCCGGCTTCGCGATTGCCGCGATCCACCGGTACGAGCTGGCCGATGCGCATGGTCTCGCCCAGAATCGGATACTTGAAGAGTTCTTTTTTCACCATGACCGAGGTGCGCCGCGGGATCAGCGGAATCGCGATGGGCGGATCGAGGTTGGAGATGTGATTGGACATGAAAATGTAAGTGCGCGCCGGATCAATTTTCTCCAGGCCGACCGCGTGCACCTTCACGCCCACGATGCGGACGCCATTCCACGCGCCCCACATGCAGGCGCGATAAAAAAAGCTGATGTCCCTTGTGAGATAAGTCCAGGGAAACCCCAGAAGCGCAGCAATCGGCAAGGCCACAGCCCAAAACGCGAGCATGAGAACGGTGCGAATCGCCGCCACGGCTCTTCCCCCGTTTTCGTAGCGATCGACTTTCAACGCTGGCTCAATGCGTTCCATAGCCTATTTCAGGTTTCCTCTGTGCGCCTCTGTGTCCTCTGTGGTTAAAAAAAAGCTGAGAACCACAGGGTACACAGGGTTACACGGAGGAACTCCGCTGGTTTCCTAATGCCAAACTCCGCAGGCGCTTCGGTAGCTTCTCATAAATGCCGCCGAATCC
>Ga0187803_10000787_pt1 | contig 12524 bp, 10 predicted proteins | sample NC_wetland_sal_i_2_FD_132425 | JGI IMG/M metagenome (GOLD analysis project Ga0187803, IMG submission 132425) | Wetland sediment microbial communities from Neuse River Estuary, North Carolina, USA - Control_3 | ecosystem: Environmental > Aquatic > Freshwater > Wetlands > Sediment | place: USA...
GAATTCGTGCTCATGTGGGCAAAGGCATGGGCGTCGGAGTGGCGGACTACGACCTGGATGGACGTCCCGATCTGTTTGTGACCAACGACACCTACTACAATTTCCTGTTTCATAACACGGGGCAGAAATTCGAAGAGGTTGCGCTCCAGCAAGGCGTTGCTCTGGTCGAAGACGGCACCTTCATTTCCGGCATGGGTCTGGATTTTCGCGACTTCAATAACGATGGCTACCCCGACATTGTGACCGTCGCTCTCAACAACCAAACCTTCCCGCTTTTTCAGAACATGGGCGGGCACGGGTTTCAGGAAGTCACCGTCCCTAGCGGGATGCGCGAACTCAGCCGGTCGATGGGAGGTTATGGTCCCGGCCTCTACGACCTGGACAACGACGGCTGGAAAGATCTGTTTGTAACCCGTGGCCACGTTGAGGCGCTGGAGAAACCCGGCACCGGCATCGAGCAGTGCAATACTGTCTTTCGCAATCTCGGGGCCAGCGGAAAATGGCAGGCGCTGACCGAGGAAGCGGGGCTGACCGCGTCGCCTCCGGCCCGGCACCGTGGCTGCGCCTTCGCCGACTTCGATGGCGACGGCAAGATTGATGTGGTTGTAACCGCGCTCGGCAAGAACGCCGAGCTCTGGATGAATCGTACCGAGGGCGCGGGACACTGGCTCGATATTCGGCTGGAGGGAACCAAGAGCAATCGCGACGGCATTGGCACTGTGGTCAAAGTCGTGACCAAGGCCGGCCCGCAGTTCAACCACATGACCACCAGCGTCGGCTACGCCTCCTCCAGCCACGGGCCAGTGCATTTCGGGCTTGGAGCTGAGGACAAGGCCTCACTGGTCGAGATTCGCTGGCCGTCGGGCATCGTGCAGACCCTCCACGACGTAGCCGGTGATCGCGTGCTCAATGTGAAGGAAGCGTCGGAGCGATGATGGGTGACTTAGCCTGACGTTCCTGTTCCTCCGCAGTAATCCGGTCAACGATCTGTTTCTCCCGCGCTCCATCTTCCGGACGGTTCAGGCGGTAATACAGCGCTGCTAGCTCAATGTGCGGGGGGAGCCAGCCAGGATCGTCCCGCACCACCTTCTCTAGGTCTGCCGCGGCAGCGTCCACCTGCCCCTCCGCACGCTCAACCCGCGCCAGTTGATACCGGGCGAGCGGCGACGCTGGCTCGAGTTCGAGCGCGCGATTGACATGGAGCTTAGCGTCATCCAGCTTTCGCTGCGCATAGAGCACGGAGCCCAGTCGTAACTGTGCCTCAAAGTCATTGGGGTTCTCAGCCAGCGCCTTTTGGAACTCGACCGCCGCTCCCTCCTGATCTCCGGAGGAATCCAAGATCGTGCCGCTCAGAGTGTGCAGGCCCGGCAGGTTGGGATTGAGATGTATAGCCTCGTCCAGGTTGCTGCGGGCCCGGTCGAAGAGGTTGAGCTTGATGTAGGTGTCGGCGGCCAAAGCATAAGCCTCGGCACTATGTCCCCGCTGCGCCACTTTTTCGATTCGTTCCAGGCCCTCCTGGGCACGGCCTGTGCGGATCAGCGCCGATCCCAGCCCCCACGCGATGGCCAGATTCTGCGGGTCAGTTTTTTCCAGCGGCGACAGAACGAAGATGACCTCCGCGTCGCGGCCGAGGCGGGAATCACAGTCGCTCAACAGCAGCCCGATTCGCGCATTGCCGGGATCAGCTTTGTTGAGAGAGCGGAACTCGTCCGCCGCTGTCGAATAATTCCCCTGTTTGTAATAGGCGATCCCCAGGTTCAGGCGCAGATCCACGTTTCCCGGGGCCTGGGTCAGCGCTGTCCGGTATTGCTTTATGGCGTCGTCGAATCGCCCCAGGGAAACCAGCATGACAGCAAGATTGGCCCGCGCCGCGACCGTGTTCGGATAAAGCTGAAGCAAGTGCTCATACTTGCTTACGGCCGCTGCAGCGTCTCCCCCTTGCTGCGCCTGCATCGCATCCCGAAAGAGCGCTTCGGGGTCGGGCTTCTGCGCAGCCACCCCGGAGGCGCATAATAAAACCAAGAGCAAAGTCCCAGCTCGCACACTCCGGATTATAGTCTGCCTGTCTTCCTGAGGTGTCATTAAAGCCCGCTCGACCGCCAAGCGGGAGCCTGCCCTGAGCCTCTCGAGGGGGCAGGTCCTTCCCTTCGCCTGAAGACCGGCTGCGCTCATAACAACCTCAGAGGAAGGAGAATCGTCAAAATTGAAAATGAGGCACCTGTTTGCTGGACATCCTGTTGCTGGACATCCTCTTCCCACCGGGCGCAAAACTGAAATACGCTGGCATTTCCTGTGTTCCGGAGCGATGCCCCATGACTCTATTGCGAAGAACCTTCCCCTGCACTCTGTGCTTCCTGGCCGTGATCAAGTTCGCCACCGCGCAAATTGCCGCCCAGCAGCCGGCTGCATCAGCACCCAACAATCCTGGAAATACTTCGCAAGCAACCGAGCCTGTGGTTACCCTCAAAACGGCCACGCGCATGGTCACCATCGAAGTCGTTGTACGTGATCGGCAAGGTCATCCCGTCCCCGGTCTCAGCGCCAAGGACTTCCAGCTTTTCGAGCAGATTCCCCCCAAGAACGATCAGCATTTGCAAACCATCAGCGCGTTCCAGGCCGTGACCCTCGAGGGGATTCGAGCCGCGAGCAAGGGACTGCCGCAAATGCCGCCCGGTGTCCACAGCAACCTTGTGGACATGCAAAAGATGTCGGCGCCTCCCACCGTATTGCTGATTGACGGCCTCAATACCAGCGTGACCTCGCAAATGCAGATCCATCACCAGATGGTAAAAATGCTCTACGCCCTTCCCCCAGATGTGCCCACCGCGGTTTTCCTGATGGATCACAGTCTGCACTTTTTGCAGGGGTTCACCACCGACCCAAAACTCCTCCGCGCGGCGGTCAGCAAAGCCCTGTCGCTCGATACTACCCTGCAGGTGGCGGACGCGCGCGATGACCCCAATTCCGCCTCCTCGGTAACGGAAGATATAGCGAGAGACATTCCTCTTTCTCCGAACACTCTGGCCATCGTGCAGACCTTCGACCGGGAAATATTTTCCGCCACCATGGACATTCGTGTGCGGGAAACGCTCGATGCACTCAACGGAATCGCGCGCTACCTGTCGGGCTACCCCGGACGCAAGAATCTTCTCTGGGTTTCGTCATCCTTTCCCGTCATGATCGCGCCGGACTCCGACACCAAGTTCAGTGGAATGCGCGTCTACGAGGGCCAGATGAGTGACGTTGCACATGCTCTCGCCGGTTCCAGTGTCGCCGTTTATCCGATGGATCCTCTCGGCTTGAGCGCCTCCACCAATTTTGATGTCTCCAAGCGCCTGTCCGCCAACCAAGCGGGACCCGGCAGGGGCTTTGGCCAGTCGGTCATGCGAGAAGCAAACAACTGGGACACTTCTCACGACTCCATGCGCTTGCTGGCCGAAGAAAGCGGAGGACGCATCTGCGTCAATAACAACGATCTCGTCGACTGCGTGAAGACTGCCGTCAACGACGGGCTGTCCTACTACCAGCTTGCTTACTATCCCGATAAAGGCGACTGGCACGGGGAGTTTCACCGCGTGATTGTTAAGACCTCGGTAGGCGGTGTGCACCTCGCATATAGGGAGGGTTACTACGCCAAAGCGGAGGGCGACGCCTCGGCCAATGACAAAGACGCCCTGGCCAGATCCGAGGCCGAGCTTCAGGGCGCGGCCTGTGGCGATCTGGTGGGCGCTACCTCGATCCTGGTCATGGCTCAGGCGATGCCTCCCGAGCAGCCCGGACAGGCAAGATTCTTCATGGCCATAGATCCCACCACCATTACGTTTCCTTCATCCCCAACAGGAGACCGAAATCTGCAACTGACTTTTGCCTTCTGTACGTTTGACAACACCGGAAAGCCGCTGCAATATTCTTTTCAAAACGTGGACCAGAAGCTGACCACCCAGGAGTACACCGCGGTTTCGACGCACGGAATTTCCCATCCCCTCGTCTTCAGCCCCAACCCCGCGGCGGTCCGTGTGCGCCTATTGGTGCGAGATCGCGTCAGCGGGCACATGGGTGGAGTGGATTTGCCCTATGCCGCCCCCGCGGTTGCTCCTGCCGCTGCTTCGGGGGACGCTGCAAGACCAGCCCCACCAAGCCAGCATTAAGAGCAATAGCCCTCGTGTCCGAAGGACCATTCCCTCCATAGAAGAAGACAGACGCGTACACACTTGCAGGAGATTCATGGGGTACCGCCTGCGTGGGACAACGCCCTGAAAGCGACGTCCGGCAGTACAAAAGCAGTACAAAATTCTTGGGATTCAACGTAAGCGGTTGGAAAATCGGGACCCAAGAATGGCTCCTCAGGTAGGACTGCAGCGCAGATGATGAGCCGGCAAAGAACCCAAAGATCGCTACATTGATCTCTCGGCGATGTGCAGTTACAAGTTCAACGACCACTTGTGGGACTCTATTGATGCATGACCCAGTCGGATGCGCGGAGTTTTGAGCACATCTTTGGCACGCTCATTTTGGAAGAGAGCAGTGTCGGAGCGGATCAGCCGAGTTTGTTGGCTGTTGGAATGTCAGCCGTAATCACTTCCCACAAGCGACTTCTTAGTACTAATAGCGGGATCGCGGGATCGGACTACTTCGGGATGGCCAACCGCCCGCCATGAGACTCGACGTTGCCCGACCGGCATGGTGGTTGTTCCATCACATTGACCGATTCCAGTAATGCGCGTTAGTCACCGGCGGCCATTTTTGCGAATCTGTGCCGACACCACTGGACTTTTACGACTACTCGGCGGTTGTGGGATCGATCACCGACCGAATTTGCGAGATTCGGTTAGCAGGAAAACCGCCCTGCTGGGCGTGCTTACGCACAGCGTCTTCATCGGGCGCCACATACACGCAGTAGATTCTATCGTCCGTGACATAACTCTCAACCCACTGAATCTCAGGACCCATTTCTCGCAGAATTCCACACGACTTCTGTGATATCGCCTGCAGTTGCTCCGACGATAGGCTTCCGGCTTCCGGAATGTCTCTCTCGATAACGAATTTTGGCATGGTAATTACCTCGTTTCCTAATTTTTACAAGCGAAGAATTTGATTATCTAATCTCAGCCGTCTTGCCCAGCCAACCCGGAGCATAGGATGTGGAAAGCGCTCCGTGCTTCCCACATCCCCCCGACACTATTGACGGTCGCAACTCACGTGATTGTTCCAGTCGACATACGCACCCTGGGGGTTGTCCCGCCAAGCCCAGACGTGCAGCTCAAAGAACGCAGGTATGTTGAAGCGGTTTGGGCTGTCAACGAATTGGAAGACTTGGCCATCCAGCACTGGAGGAGTGTTGTTATGACCTGCCAGCCAGGCGTCCGCAAAGACTATGTACTCGACGCCCACCAGCCGCATGGCGCCGTCCGATGGCTCGTAAATCAGGGCTTGCGGGTTTGAGACGTCCAGCTCACCGTTGAGCAGAGCGCCATTGACATAGTGCACGCCCATGGCACCGTGGTCCGGACCGGTAACGCAGCCGAGAAAAGGGGCGTAGCCGGCCCCAGTGGCCACGTTGACGTCAATGAACTGTTTTGTGGCATTGCGAACGAGTTGAACGAGGTTGGGCGCAGCAGATTCGTGAGCGGCCCGCCCGTCCCCAGAATGGTCGGTTGTATTTCCCTGCGCAACCGCGTAGGTTGCGCCAAGAAACATCAAACAGCCAGCGAGCAAAGCGAACTTCGTCTTGATTTTCATTGGATCCTCCTTTGTGTTTCTTTCCAGATTGACTGATTGACTTGCCGCTTGCTTACGGGGCGCATACTGCCGCAACCGGCGTGGTTTGACCATAGCGAACGCGTTAAGATTGGCTTAATTCAAATGAATTCGTAAGCCACGGAAAAGATTGGCCTTGTCGAGGGCTGGTGCAACCGAGGTAGAATGAGCGGGCACTCGTGGGGATTTGCTGCCGTGGCTTCCGACCCAGTCCGATTGTCATACTCGATCCGATTCGGTGACGGTTTCGATCTTGACCCGCGCACCTACGAACTGCGCCGCGCCGGCCGCGTTCTCAAGCTGGAACGGATTCCGATGGAGTTGCTGCTACTCTTAATTGAGAGGAAAGGGCAGCTCGTCACCCGCGACCAGATCATTGATAGAATCTGGGGCAAAGATGTTTTCCTCGACACCGACAACAGCATCAACGCCGCCATCCGCAAGATTCGACAGGTGCTGAAAGACGACCCCGAGCGGCCGCGCTTTGTGCAGACCATCACCGGCCGGGGTTACCGGTTCATTGCTCCGATTGTAGAAGCCAGCCCCGCTCCGCCCATTGCAGTTGCCGCTCAGCCGCAAGCCGCTGCCCCGGGAAGCTTGATCGGCAAGCAGATCTCCCACTACCGGATCCTGTCTGAATTGGGCAGTGGCGGAATGGGTGTGGTGTACCAAGCGGAGGACGTCCGCCTAGGACGGCGCGTCGCATTGAAATTCTTGCCACAAAAACTGGCTTGTGACCAGAGAGCGCTCAAGCGGTTTGAGCGCGAGGCCCGCGCTGCCTCGTCCTTAAATCACCCCAACATCTGCACCATTTACGAGGTAGAAGAACACGATCATCAGCCCGTGATCGTCATGGAGTTGCTGGAAGGGAGAAGCTTAAAGCAGCGAATCAGCGAAGGGCCGATCTCGGTCGAGGAACTCCTGGATTTTGGGATTCAGACATCCGATGCCCTGGCATCGACCCATGCAAAGGGAATCATACATCGGGACATAAAACCGGCGAACCTGTTCATTGTGGGCCACGGTAGGATGAAGATTCTGGATTTCGGATTGGTCAAGGTGTGCGGGCCTCCTGTCGCGAACGACCTGCCTGAGGAGGAGTCGCTTACCCTGGATGGCATTATTCCGGGCACAACTTCTTATATGTCGCCTGAGCAGGTGCGTGGCGAAGAGATTGACGCGCGTAGCGATCTGTTCTCGTTAGGTGTGGTGCTTTACGAAATGGCCACGGGTCAGAAACCGTTCTTTGGCAAGAATCGTGTACTGCTGATGAATGCGATCCTGAACGCGCAGCCAGCCTTCCCTACCAGCAAGGTGAATTCGTCTTTACCCGCCGCTCTGGAAACTATCATCGCACGAGCGCTGGAAAAAAAACGTGAGAAGCGCTTCCAGCGTGCCGCCGACATTTGCTCGGACTTGAAGCGACTCAAGCGGGAAATGGAAAAGGCGCCCACGGCCGTTCCCATCGCTGCCCCTGTAAAGCCGAACGCCCGCCCTGCAGGCCGCCTTTTTACCCGGTATCTCGCGCGGGAATTTGCAGCTATACGTGACCGCTTCACAGAGAAGCCAGTTAAGCTGGTGGAAACCCGCCCGACGAATCTTCCTGCGCAGCGGACCGCATTTGTTGGACGGAAGAAAGAAGTAGCTGCCGTCAAAGAACTTCTGGTGCGGCAGGATGTGCGCCTGGTTACGGTCACGGGTCCGGGCGGAATCGGCAAGACTCGCCTTGCCGTGCAGGCGGCAAGTGAACTGGTTGAGCACTTTCCAGACGGAACTCATTTTGTCGCGCTCGCGTCGCTGGGCGATCCGAGTTTGATCGCTTCCGTGATCGTTCAAACATTGGGAATCCGGGAGGCAGGAGGCCACTCGGCCATCGAGATACTCAGAAAGAATTTACAGGACGCATCGCGCGCACCGATGCTGCTCCTATTAGATAACTTCGAGCACCTGGTTCAGGCGGCTCCTTCCGTAGCGGATCTACTGGCGACGGCTCCCAATCTTAAAATCATGGTAACGAGCCAGGCAGCACTCCATGTCTACGGAGAACATGAGTTTCCAGTGCCGCCGCTAGCGCTGCCGGATTCGCGGTCCAAAGCCTCAGTGGAGGTTCTGTCACAGTGCCCGGCGGTCGCGCTGTTCGTACAACGCGCTGTTGCCGCCAAGCCAGATTTTGAGCTCAATCGGGAGAACGCAGCGGCCGTCAGTGAGATTTGCGCCCGGTTAGATGGTCTGCCCCTGGCGATCGAGCTCGCTGCGGCCCGGGTGAAAGTCCTTTCTCCCTCTTTGATGCTGACGCGCCTGGCGAACCGGTTGCAGCTATTGACTGGAGGCGCGCGCGACTTGCCGCAACGGCAACAAACGCTTCGCGCGACCATGGACTGGAGCTATGACCTTCTCAGCGCTGCCGAAAAGAAACTTTTTAGAAGATTATCGGTGTTCGCAGGCGGATGCAATCTGGAAGGGGTGGAAGCCGTTTGTGACACCAAAGGCGATCTTGATTTAAACCTGCTCGATGGCATGGCCTCCATGCTGGACAAGAGTCTGGTACAGCAGATCGAGCATGTGCAGGGTGAATCTCGGTTCGTAATGCTGGAAACGATTCGCGAGTACGCTCTGGAAAAGCTGGAGGCAAGCGGGGAACTGCCCTTGACGAAGCGCGCCCACGCAGCCTACTGCTTGGTGCTGGCGGAAGAGGTTGCTACGGAGGAGAGCGAGAAATGGCTGGAACGTTTCGGGTTCGAACTTGACAACTTTCGGGCAGGGCTCGAGTGGCTGACGGAAACCGGCGATGCGGAATGGGGGCTGCGTCTTGGTACAGCGCTGTTTCGTTTTTGGGAAGTTCGCGAGTCTCTCGCCGAAGGCAGGGACAGCTTGGGTAAGTTGCTCAAGCTAGCAGGGGCACAGGCTCCCACGAAAGGGCGGGCACGCGCGCTTTTTGCCGCCGGCGTGCTCGCCGGCGAACAGGGCGATTACCCCTCCGCCGATGCGCTCATCGGCGAAAGTCAGGACATCGCGCGTCGGTTGGGGGACAAAACCGGTGTCGCCGTCTCTCTAAATGCGCTGGCTGTCTTCACTGGCGACCGGGGCGACGTCGCAGTTGCGCGCACCCTGTTCGAAGAAAGCCTTGCCCTGTGGAGGGAATTGGGCGACCAGAAAGCAGTCGCACGAGCTCTCAGTAACTTGGCCAGCGTCCTCAAGTTGCAGGGCGACTATGACCGCGCGCTTTCGCTGCACTCGGAGTGTCTCTCGATCTTCCGAGAACTAGGAGATCTGACAGGCGTCGCCTGGTCGCTGAACTCCCAGGGGGATCTCCAGCGTGATCGTGGTGATTCCACCGCCGCGCAGACCTTGTACGAACAGGGCCTGGCAATGTTTCGAAAGCTTGGTGACCGCTGGGGCATTGCTGGCACCCTCGCTGATCTCGGGAGCCTGGCGCGAGAACAGGGAGATTATTCCAATGCCCGATCTTTGTACGCCGAAAGCATTAAACTTTTTCGGGAGCTGGACCATAAACGCGGAATTGCGCGCCTGCTGGAGTGTTCCGCGTGCTCAGCGGCTGCTCAACTCGAAGACGAGCGTTCGCTGCGACTGGCAGGCGCAGCGGCTGCACTGCGCCAAAACATTGGCGCTCCGCTCACGCCCGCGGAACAGGCCAAGCTGGAAGCCGCTTTGAAGCCGGCACGGCAGGTGTTGACCAACACCGTAGCCGCGACGGCGTGGTTAGAAGGTTCGGCGTTGCCGGTTGACAAAGCGATTGAAGAGGTGGTGATGCCCGAGACTTCATCTCCCTTGTCTTAGCGCAAGGGCGGGTCGCGGGGACTCTGAGGGCGAAAGCAAGATTTTGCACACGCTGAGAAGATTTGGCCTGCGCTTACCCTGCCATGGTCGGGTCGATGAGTCGGCGCACAGCGGAGACGCGGTTGGCCGGAATGCCTACGCGCCGGGCGTGTTCGTGGATAATCGCTTCGTCTGGGGCAAGATAGACGCAGTACACCTTGTCGCCGGTTACGTAACTATGACGCCACTGAATCTCGGGTCCCATTCCTTTCAGCACGCTGTCCTACTTTTGGGAGACTTCCCGCAATTGGGCGTCGGTTAGATTTCCTGCCCCCGGGATTTCCCGTTCAATGACAAATTTTTGCATGGCTCCCCCAGATGCTACCATTCATATGGACTGGCTTCAAGATGCAAGGCCGGGAGCCGTCTAGGCTGGCGAGTGGTGGTCCAGTAAGACAAAGAATGAGGTTGCCGTGGATATTCGATCGCTTCAGAAGCCCCTGAAAGAGCAATACCGCAACGATCCAAATACCTCGAAAATCACAATCCGTGCCAAAGGCGGACAGACGGATGTTCCGATAGCGTGCTCCGTGGATATCGGACGTGCCATCTACCAAGCAGAGGCGCACAAGGGAGTTGGAGGCGCTGGTGCTGGCGCCTGTTCAGGCGACCTTTTACTCGGGGCTCTGGCGGCTTGCGCGCAGATCACCTGTCAAATGGTAGCTGCGGCTATGGGCATCCCGACGGAACGCATTGAGGTCAGGGTGGACGGCGACTTGGATCTCCGAGGTACCCTCGGTATATCGAAAGATGTCCCGGTAGGCTTTGAAAGCATTCGCCTGTATCTGGATGTTGATGCACCTAAGGCAACGTCGGAACAACTGCGCGGATTGCAGGAGAAAACAGAACAGTATTGCGTAGTAATGCAGACCTTAAAGCAGCCTCCGAGCTTGCAGATCGAGTGGGTTGGTCGCGACTGAAACCCCGGTCGCGATAAGACCTCACATATACACTCTTGATCTAGAGACTGTTGACTGACCAAGAACGGGCTTCTGGGATGCTACGCAGGTATGGGCTCGGCACCTGACCTCTTAAAGCTTCGTTGTTTCTAGGGTATCGAGTGCCGAGTGGTAGATGCTCACTTCAGACCACGCCTTCTTCTCCAAAGAGCATTGCCTCTATCTTTCACAGCAGCTTCGTCCTGCATGTGCGGGAGCACGTGAGCGTAAGTGTCCAAGGTAAAGGCTGTGCTGGCGTGGCCGAACTGCTCTGATACCACCTTTGGCGACACTCCGGCCGCTGCCGACACAGGCAGAACTCGGCGGGACCTTGCCCACTTCGGTTTGCGTCTCATATCAGGCGAACGGAGCCTGTAACCCGGGCACTCAGGTCAGTAACTTCCATGTTTGCAGTATCGTCATGAATACAGTTAGTAAACACCACGCTCTCTCGCGATCCATCATGGTTTTGGCCTGTTTTCTCCGGCTTTCTCGCCTGCGGTTCCGATTTTCACCCGCAAAATTCGCGGGCTTCTTGCATTTTAACCTTGACTTCCACAGGGCAGATGCCGCAGATTGGCCCTTGTTGTAGGAACCTTTCCAGTAAATGGTTCCAGGAGTAGCCCCCGCTCTGGCACTCCCACAACCCGAATGGCCACGACTCTTGCCCCGGTCGATTCGCGGGAAGTCGTTCGCTGCGATCACTGCCTGCTGGTTCAGTTTAGAACTTCCAACAACAATTGCCGCCGCTGCCACGCGTCTCTGGACGAGGAGCCTGAGCCGGAGCCCATTCCGGTAGCAGCTCCGGTCCTGATGCCGCCGCCCGGCAATGGCCACGGGCATCTGAACCTGGCCACGTCGATCCGTTCGCTGCGCCTGCGCAACGGGCTCAGCCAGCGGCAACTGGCCGGACGCATGGCGGTCCCGCGCACCTACGTTTCCAAGATCGAAAACGAGAAGGCCACGCCCACGCTGTCTTCCCTGGAACGGCTGGCGCGCGCACTGGAGGTCACCGTGCCCGAACTGCTCAGCGGCGGCGAACGCAGCCGCCAGGAAGAAATCAGCGAGTTGATGAAGGATCAGTTTATCGCGGAGCTTCTGCCCTTCGTTTCGCAGTTGAACGGGATGCAGATGTCGAGCATCCTGACCCAGGTGCGGGATTTGACGGTGCGGCCAAGGAGGAGCGCGTAACTCAAGCCAAAAGCCTGATGTGCCGATGGATGTAAGTGAGGTGGAAGAGCGGCCCTTTAGAGCCTGCCCTGAGCGAGCGCGGCGAGTCGAAGGGGCCGCGGTCAGGCGCTTCAGGATGAATGGGCTTTAGCCCCTGAAGCTCCGCAAAGCGAATTTTATCCGGGCAAACCAGCCAACACTGACGCCGGGACCATCCTTGGTCCCGGCTTTTTTGTTCGTCCCGCTGAGTTCTCCAACGAGCAAGTCCTCCTTCGCGTGCTTCGCGGAATCTCTGCGTCCTTCGCGCTTTTGGATTTCTTCCATTTGACGTACAAAATCATAGTCCGCTAAGTACGCGGAGGATTCGCGGAGGTCGCTGAGAACGCGCAGCTCGTTCGGGATCGGTCTGCCGGCTCTTGCCGTTGAATCCAACTTACATCGAGCGACATCTATCCAGCATGAATCTGGGAGAAACTGGAAGTGCATTCTCAGCGGTTCCTGGACGTTCGGTTCCCCTGGGCCGGCTTGACGATTCGGCGCGCAGGGCGGGAGGCCTGGGGCACAGCCCGGCCCGGGCGGACAACGGCGATGCTTCCCTGCTCGATACCTATTCTCTGGCGGTCACGAGCGCGGTCGAGCGCGTGAGCCCTTCGGTCGTCAACATTGACGTACATCAAACCGCAGGCCGCACGCGCTCGGGCCAGCCGCGCGAACGGCGCGGCGGAGGCTCAGGATTCGTGTTCACTCCCGACGGATTGATCCTCACCAACAGCCACGTGGTGCACAACGCGGCGCGCATAGCCGTCACCCTGGCCGACGGCC
>Ga0187803_10000788_pt1 | contig 12518 bp, 8 predicted proteins | sample NC_wetland_sal_i_2_FD_132425 | JGI IMG/M metagenome (GOLD analysis project Ga0187803, IMG submission 132425) | Wetland sediment microbial communities from Neuse River Estuary, North Carolina, USA - Control_3 | ecosystem: Environmental > Aquatic > Freshwater > Wetlands > Sediment | place: USA...
CCGGCGATCGCCTCCAGCATGGCCAGCGCCCGGTCCACCGACGACGAAGAGTAATCTGTCTCCGTTTTCATCATCCACCCCTTGGTCTGAGCCTCAATCATCGGTCATCCGGACGACTTGGGGCTCTGCGTCAAAGCAACCTAATGAATTTGTGTTCCGTATATTGAACAAGGTCCGATTTGCGCTTGACACGGTTTCGAGAAAGAGTATCATGTGCACCATTCTGAATGCTAATTCTATATATTGAGCGTGGGTCCGGCGACCCGACTTCAAGCTTCCAAGCCAGAGGAGCCACACTATGAACGTGATGACGGACCAGCAGTTCAATTCAGCCCCGGCCGGCTTTAATGCGGCAGTGGATCTGCCGGAGGGGTTTTTGAACTTCTTAATGCCCCTTCACCGCGCGCTGACCCCCCGTCAGCAAGGCTTGGCCGCCCGGCGCGCTGAAGTCCTGGCAGCGGCCCATCGAGGCCAATTGCCGACTCATCTAGCTCCTTCAGAGGCCACTTCAGGAGACTGGAGGATTGAACTCCCGGACTGGTGTAACGATCAAAGAAATCAGATGACCGGACCGGGAGACGATGCCGAGCTGGTGGTCAAGATGCTGAACTCCGGGGCTCCAGCGGTCATGCTCGATCTGGAGGACTCGGTCGCCAACTTCTGGCCGAACATCATGGAGGCAACCCATAACATCCTGGCGGCCTTGCGAGGCAAACTGACGTACTTCGACCGGAAGCGAAACCGGGAGGTGGCGATTAACGAAAGTGACACCGTCATCTTTACGCGAACTCGGGGCCTGCATTTGAGTCAAGCCGGTGTTCTTATTAACGAACTCATCGCGGCGTCCTTGTTCGATGCGGCCATGATTGTCCACTCGATCGACCCCTCCGAACTCCGTCACCCGCTTTCCTTCTACATTCCGAAGTCGGAATCCGCAGAAGAGGCTTTGTGGTGGCGAGACCTGTTCCAGTCGCTCGCGGCCGCCAAAGGCTGGCCCAAGGACTGTATCCAGTGCATGGCGCTGGTCGAATCGCACCCGTTGGCATTTCAGATGGAAGAATTTGTGTACAACTTGCGCGATCACATCCTCGGATTGAACCTGGGTCGCTGGGATTACATGGCCAGCCTGATCCATTTCAACCTGCAGGATCCGGGCTGGATCCTACCCGATCGGAACACGATCCCCTATGATGTCCCTTTCTTCCAAAATCTGCGCAATTTGCTGCCCGAGATTTGTCATAAACGCGGCATCTTTGCCATTGGGGGAATGACTGCGCTCTACCCGAGCCGGGAAGATCCGGAACTCAACGCGCGGGCGCTTGCGGTGCTGGAAAAGGACAAGAAAAACGAGGCGGACTGTCTGATGGATGGCGCTTGGACCGGGCATCCGGATCAAAACGAAATCGCTGTCAAACAATTTCCATTCCCGAACCAGCTCACGGCCCGGCCCCGCGACGCAATCCGCTATCCGGATCTCCGTCCATCCCCCCGCGGCGTCGGGAAGATCTCTCTCCAAGGAACGCGCGCGGCCGTGCGTACGGTCATTCGTTACCGAAATGGCGTGCTGAATGGCAAGGGAGCCAGTCTGCTCGATGGCTATATGGAAGACCTTGCCACCGACCGAATCTACCGTTTGATGATTGCTCAGCGCATCCTCCATCAAGTCGAGGTCAGCGATGGTCAAGGTCAAACCATAAGACATTCTCCAGGGTTAATCAGCCGCATATTTGACGAAGAACTCAACCGAATTCTTAACGAGCTGCCTCCGGGAACGACTTCTTCCGCTGCCGAAAAATATCGCGAGGCGCGACAAATCGGCGAAAGAATGATTGTGAACGGGGAATTCAATCCCATCTGACTCGGGGGCGGCGTGAACGAGCCCGGCGCCAGCAGAGCCGACCTGCGAAATTAACGCATCACCACAGTACAGGAGGACGGAACATGAACTATGCCATCCGCGCTTCAGAACTCACAAAGCAATGGGCCACCGAAGAGCGCTGGGAGGGAATCACTCGCACTTACACGGCGGACGACGTCTTCCGGCTTCGCGGCTCAATCGAGGTCAAGCACACTTTGGCCGAGATGGGCGCCGGGCGGCTGTGGCATTTGTTGCATGCGGAACCTTACGTGGCTGCGCTCGGTGCCCTGACTGGAAATCAAGCTTTGCAACAGGTGCAGGCTGGTCTCAAGGCGGTCTACCTCAGCGGTTGGCAAGTGGCGGCCGACGCCAACGATGCGGGGCAAATGTATCCCGACCAAAGTTTATACCCGGTGGACAGCGTGCCTGCGGTGGTCCGCAAAATTAACAACGCGTTCTTGCGGGCGGACCAAATTCAGCACGCCGAACGCCGCAAGGGACCTTATTGGCTTGCCCCCATTGTGGCCGATGCGGAAGCGGGTTTTGGCGGAACCTTGAACGCTTTTGAGCTGATGAAATCCATGATCGAGGCAGGTGCGGCCGGGGTGCACTTTGAGGATCAACTGGCCGCCGTCAAAAAGTGCGGACACATGGGCGGGAAAGTGCTCGTGCCCACGAGGGAGTTCATCCAGAAGCTCACCGCCGCCCGCCTGGCCGCTGACATCATGGGAGTGCCCACGCTCCTCGTGGCGAGGACGGACGCCAACGGTGCCACGCTCCTCACCAGCGACATCGACAAGAGGGACCGTCCGTTTTTGACCGGTGGCCGGACCGTGGAAGGCTTCTTCACGGTGAGGGGCGGGCTTGAGGCAGCGATAGCTCGCGGACTGTCGTACGCTCCGTATGCCGACCTGATTTGGTGCGAGACCTCCGAGCCGAACCTGGAGGAGGCTCGGAGGTTCGCCTCGGCGATTCACGCGGAATACCCCGGGAAACTACTGGCTTACAACTGTTCGCCTTCCTTCAACTGGAAGAAGAAACTGGATGATTCCGCCATTGCCAGCTTCCAAAAAGATCTCGCGGACATGGGATATAAATTCCAGTTCATCACCCTCGCCGGGTTCCATGTGCTGAATCTCGGCATGTTTGAACTGGCGAAAAGTTATCAGGAAACCGGCATGACCGCGTATGCCCGGGTCCAAGAGATGGAATTCATGCGGGAAAGTGACAGTGGATATCACGCCGTCAAGCATCAGTCCTTTGTCGGGGTCGGATATTTTGATGACGTCACACAGACCATTTCGGGGGGAACCTCCTCGACCACCGCGTTGGCGGTCTCAACGGAACAAGAACAGTTCTCTGAATCCACCTCGACTCATCCGCGCGTGTCGTCGGATCCTATGAGTACCGCTGAATCCCAGTTCCCCTCGCTGCCGGCATAAGTAAATCAGAATGGGGACAGGGCTGGATTCTGGACGACGCTCTTCATGATCGGGAAATAAATGGTCCGGGATTTGGGGCCAATTTCACCGGACGCTTAAGTCGCTCGTGACTTCTATCCGCTTGCTGGCGCCCCCCAGTTTTGCCTCGATGTCCCCCGCACAACTGCCCGGATCGAATACCCGCCGGGTGACAATTGAAAGTTGGTTTGAAAGACGTACCCCTCCTCCCTAACCTTCCAGTAATTGGAATCGGTGAGCGTGAAATCCCGGCGGCTCTGCTTGCCTTCCACGAAGCGGTTCGTCAAGTCGTAAACCGCCATGACGATTGCCAAGATACTTCGATAGCGACCTTCACGGTTTACAAATTGAATCTTCTTCAGATCGACATGCGTGAGGACGGCAACGAGCGGGCGAGAGGGACCCTCGGGCCCCATGCGACACGAGAGGAAGACCGGAACATCCTTCCTTCGTCTTCTGCTTCTTGCTTAAACCATAGGAAGGGAGGATTAACATCACAGGCACAGCGAGCAAGGCCAGGCCGCAGTCGCCGAACTTCTTTCTGGGGGCATAGCCTAGCATCGGAGCTTTTCCTTGAATGAGGGCGGCTCGGCTCGGTTCAGGTCCTGCATTTCCTACGGGCAACGAGAGAAGCGTCGAGTACCCCTCTTCAACTATGAGCAGTTTCCCCCAATCCATGTTGCCTGTCTGAATAAAGGACTCATTCCACAGGATCATGCACCTCGGGTGGACCCGGAAAGCCCTTGTCGGGTTCCGGGCCCCCGGGGGCCTACAGTTCAACAATCATGGGTCCAACTGTATGAGGAGTATCTCCTGGTATCAACCTTCCCCAGTTGTAAATTCCAGGAGACAAAAATTGAGTCAGGCAACCACAGGGAGCCCTTCTGACTTCTCACCCTGTGTAGAACAGGTGGAGGTGAAAGCTATGAAGAAGCAACTTTGGATTTTGATTCAAGTAGTGGTAGCGACATTCGCGCTTGGGGGGTTATTGTGGGCTTACAATTCCCCGCCGGATACAAACGACGGTTCACAAAAGAACCCCGCTCAGCTGGGTCGGGAAACATCTCCCACAAGCCGTTCCACTGATTCGCAGGGGATGTTGGCTGAAGAAGTACGGCACCGGCTGGCAATGCTCCCTTGGTATAACGTGTTTGATTGGCTGGAAGCAGAGGTTACGCCGGAGGGTGAGGTCACTCTTCGTGGGCAAGTCATCCGACCCGTGACGAAATTGGATGCCCAGGCAACGGTCAAACACATTAAAGGCGTCACTGGAGTAAAGAATGAAATCGAGGTGTTGCCGCTATCAACCTTCGACGATGGGATCCGTGTGAGGGTTTACCGTTCCATCTACAACTTCAATTCACCGCTTTTCCGATACTCGGAAGGCGCCGTTCCGCCGATCCATATCATCGTGAAGAATGGCAATGTCACTCTGAAGGGAGTGGTCGCGACAAACATGGACAGTCAATTGGCGTACATGGCGGCGAACAGAATTCCTGGAGTCTTTGGGGTGACTAACGACCTTCAGGTGGAACAGTCGAAGCGTAGGAGAGGGTGAGAATGCGATCGGAGCCGTGGAGGCCCAAAAAGCGCATCCGCAATGATGGATGCGCTTTTTTTTGAAGCTGGTTCTAAATCTCCGGCGCTCGCTGGGCCACAAATGGAGTCAGGCCCCGCATGGATGCTTGAATCACACCTGAGCGCCACCACCGGCGCACCGCCCACCGTGCATCCCCCGCTTGAATCTCCACCCGCGTTCACATGAGCAGAGAAACCGGCGAATCTCCTGCAGATCTCAACTTTGAACGTTAAAAAACGAATTCATCCTTGTCCCTCATTGCCATTCGATCCGCATAGGGTTATTGCGTCGTTCCCGTCTATAGACATACACGGAATTGCCGATGATCTTCACCGGCTGGTATCGTTTCAGCCAACTGAACTCCGGACGCTGTAAAGCAGTCACTCCGATGGCAATCCATCCCTCTTGAGAGGGATCATTCTTCTTTAATGGGACAAAATTAATTCCATAGTAACGTGGCTGAACTTCGTCTGACCAGAAATATTCCATTCTGATCGGCTCCTGAATGTTCTGCTCTTTAATCCAACTTGCCAATCGTTTTGTATCTTGACCCCAGTCAATATTCGAATCCGCCAACACTCGGACTCCGCCTCGCGGTCCACCGACCAGTTCGTTAAAGTAGCTCATGTAGGAGGGATAGACAGAAATATTGGCATAGAGATACCATGCCAGGAGAAAAGAAAGGATGAGGCATGAACTGAGGAGAGCGTTCTTTGAGGATTTCTTGAGGCGCGCAAAGAATTCAGAAACGAAATAGCTTATGAAGATAAATACAAAGGGATAAATAGGCAAAAGATGGCGAATCCCAATATTTAGTCGGGAGAGGAGACTCACCAAGAGGTAAAACCCCACAGGGATCATTAGAAGCCAATCACGAAATTCCAGTTTTTTCTTCCAGAGACACCAGGACATAATCCCCGCGGAAAGCAGGATCAGCAAGGCAAGTGGTTCCTTAACCAGGAAAGCCAGCGGAAAGTAATACCACACCCCTCCGTCATAGAAGTGACCCAGAACATAAGCCCGTCGATCGGAGAAGCTGCTGGAGACAGTCATGATGAGTCCCTTCAAATAGACCGGAAATGGCAAATGTTCGAGCAATGGCGCCATGAGCCGTAAAGACTGCTCGAGGTGAGCCTTGTCAGTATTCAAGTTGATGTGGGGTGCCACATTTTGGGGGAATCCATAGTCGGCCCAAATGAAAAACAACGAAACAATCAAGAACACCAGTGTGGTCCCGAAAAATGGCTTCCAGCGATAGGCCTTCCCCTTTCCTGACGTGCAATATTTTCCGAGCCAGACGAGCGTTAAGACGGGCAGCAGCAGCACGGCTGAAAACTTCAGTAACAACGTCATGGCGAAAACAATTGCAGCCATTATCATCCTGGAAAGATCCGGCTTCTCCAAATACCACGCAAAACTGAAAATCGAACCAAAGAAACCAAAGGCGATCCACAGGTCAGTATTTGCGAGATGACCATGCGTCAGAAGCATTGGCGAGAAAACAAAAAGAAAGACAGCCATCAAGCCGGCTGCCCCCCCATACCATTTTTGGGAAACAAGAAATAGAACCCAGCCGAATATCAAAGTGACAAAAACAACGACCATGCGTGCCGCAGTTACGATTCGGTCTGGATTATTGCCAGCCGTATTGTAAAGCCAATTCCAAGCGTAAGACTTGGTCTCTGCCCAGGCGTCGTAATAAAAATCATTGATGGCATTGGTAAAGGTTCGATCTTCCGGCAGAACCGGCTTAATGTACTGAAGCGGAATTGCATCGATTTGTTTTCCCAGGGGCGGATGCTCGGGATTCACTGTAAATACCCCGTGCCAGGATTCGTATCCCGACAGGATATGGATGGACTCGTCTGCGGTTGCAGAATCTTCTCTAGCGTTCTTGGTCAGCAAAACGCCCATGACCAGTAGCATTAGAAAAACAATGGTGTAAGTCAGCAACCTGCTTTCGAGGAACCCCGTTACTCTTGACATCATTTTCTCTATCAGTCTGGAGAATGCGCCTTGCGGGTAACCTTGGCACCCAAGGGGAGGACGTGTGGTACATCGCAGCCGCCACGGCCGACATGGTGTGCGATGAAGAGTCTGAAGGCTATCATACCTGAGGACGTGTGGACCTTCGCAGGAGAACACTTCCCCTCGTGCCGGGGACCCGGGGTGGATGCGGGCATCACCCCGCCCGGCTTGAGTTGATATCGCTGGAAAAGCCCCAAGTCTACTATTTCTTCCCCAGGAACCGGATTCGTGCAGTGAACACCCGGCCCTGAACTCCGTTCAAACTTGAAAACCCCGGCGAACTGATGTTGTTGTTTATCCCCGAAGCATTCTGATGGTTGGTGATGTTATTGAAGCCCGCGCGGAGGGCCAATTGATAACCCAGCAAATGAAACCTCCGCTCTAAATGAATGTTCAGGGAAAAGAAATCGGGAAGGCGATGCGTATTCGGCGCTCCGACGAGCAACTGATCTTGATTAACCACACTGTAAGGATATCCAGTGCGCCAGTCGAAAGAATAAAAAAGATCGAAGCCCTTGAGGAGCGGGTATCCACCCCAGGAGAGCACCCGGTTTGGAGAATCCCAAGGGAGACGGCCACCGGCCTGCTGCGCAAAGATGGGGTTGTCGAGACTGAAGTCAATCACCGCATTAGAACTTGCCACGGAGTGCGTGAAGGAAGCCAGGAAAGGATAATTCCCTCTAAATGTGTGCTTGACATTGATCTGAACCTGGTAAAACCGATCCTCGCCGATGTTGGTTAACAAATACTGCCCGCTGGGCTCGCCCAAAATGCCACCGGCCGGATTCACAAACGCGAAGCCGTTGGTTCCGCGCTTTTGCAGAAATTCGAGATCCAGGTACACAGACCGTGGAAGTTCCCGTTCCACCCCCGCGCTCCAGTTCAAGAATCGCGGCGCCTTCAGGGTCTGTGTGTTGACATGAAACGAGGTGAGGATCAGCGGCCCTAGCGGCGTCGTGCCATCACTCGCATACGCTTGATCCAATCGTTCCCCACCCAGTTGGCGGGTGACAAAGTCCAGATTCGTGGCATCGTGATACAGACCGGCGCCCAGAGAGAGTTTAGTCCGGCCATCCCGGGTGAGAAGATACGTTGATGCCAGACGGGGTGAAACCAGTACGTCCCGGATAATCTGATCCCAGTCCTGGCGGATTCCAATCTCCAGAACAAGCCGGTCGGTTGGAGACCAGCGGTCCTGAGCATAACTCGCCACCTCGAAGTTCTTGATCCCGAAGCTGGGGTTTCCCTGAAAAGAAATCAGGCGCGAGAGCGTTCCATCTTCCCGCACGATTGAGAAGGACTGTCGATCGATAGCTTGCTGATAGGTGATGCGGTCCCAATCCGTTCCCACCTTGAATACATGCCGGCCATGCCATTCGACGGGAGGCAAGGTCAGGCTGGCGATCCATTGATAGCGTCTCGATTTTCCATGGTCTGTCTGGAAGTAGTTTCCTGTAGCGCCTTCCGGGCGAAGGGAGTAAGGCAAACCTCCGCTTTGCGGAAGATCGTCGGTCCGAAATTGGCTCACTGACATTCCCAGTTCCAGCAGCATTCCGCTTCGAAGATAGACCTGATCTCTGACGGTGCCCATGAGTGCGGATTGCCGCTGGTCGATCGTCGAAGGGATGGGGATGAACTGAGACAAACCTGAATTGGGAGAATGAAACTCGTTGACAAGAAAACTGCTGGTCAAAATATTCGAAGGCGTCAGATTGATCTGCGCCTTGGCGAGATTACTCCAACGCCACACATGCGTCCGGTCAGCCCCGGCAGGCAACTCGTTGACGATGTTCAAGTCGTATTCGCCGTCCACCGCATCGTAAAACCAGGCTTTCCCTTTTCTCAACGGCCCAGAGAAGGTGGCCCGGGGAGTCCATTCGTTGAAATTCAATCCTTTGCGATTTTGAATCGAGGGAACAAAATTCGTCGCGGAGAAGCGGAAATGCTCGTCTCCCATGCCTGTGATCATGCTCAAGACTCCACCCGAGCCTTCGCCGTACTCGACGGGGTAACGGCTGTCTTGCACGTTCACGGAGCGGACAGCGTCCGCGCTCACCCTTAAGTCCAGCAGTCCGGACACCGGGTGGGTGATGTTGAACCCATCGAGCATATCGAAGATTTGATACGTGGCTGCCCCATTAATATGGATCTGTCCCGAGGCATCAGGCAGCACGCCGGGAATCAGCGGCAGCGCCTGCCGGATATCCCGGGTCGTGGGATAAGGGAGATTGACGATGTCCTGACCGCTCAGGTTCTGGCTTTCTGTGGTTTTTTCCGGATCAATAGCCGGCGGCGAGTCGGTCACGTTCATGACCTGGTGCAGTTCCTGGAGATGATTGAGGATGATCTCCACTTTTTGAGTGACGCCCACTTGCGGCTCGGACGATGTGACCGCATAGAATCCTTCCTTCTGGACCTGTAGTTCGTACGGCCCGGGGGCAAGACCCCCAAACTCGAATCGGCCGGCATAATCTGTCTCACCCCGAAAAACACTCTTGTTCTCCGTTGAGGTCAGGATCAACTGCGCGGATGGGACTGGAACCCCGGTATCGTCCACAACGGTAATGAGAAGTTTTTGATTCAGGGCCTGGGGCTGGCCGGTTGAGGGATGAGAGGAATCCTGCGCAGCGGCTGATCGCACGGTCCCGGTCGGAGTCTGCAAGCCGTCGGAACACATCAACCAGGGCATGGCGGGGGCCCAGGAGGGCCACATCACAATGGAGCTAGCGAGCAAGGCAAATGGAACCAACCACCACAGGGCCTGGTCCTGCTTCTTGGCGCACATACGAGGCACCCGCTCCTGAATTTCTTCAAATTCGAACTCGTGCGAATACACGATTTTATTGCGTCTGATGTACTTCTTTTCGGGAGCGAGTCGCCCGCCCCCCACTCTGGGTCTTATTCCGATATGGATGCGGGAACCATATTTTTCGTTGTTAGGCTCAGCGAAACCGATTTGGAAAACTCATTCTGCTTTGACAACCCGGTGGTGGTAACCTGAGGCTCCATCGGGTATGGGAGGTGCCTCCTCAGGCGTCTGCAAATGCCCGAGCCCGTCGGTTGCTCGCACGACCAGTTCATAGTTGCCCGACTGTGCCGATTTCCATTCTTTATGCCAGAGAACCCATGAGAAGGGTGAAAGGGCTGGCTTGATCTCGGCCTGCTCCCAGGATCCTCCCCCATTGATCGAAAGTTCAACCGCCTTGATTCCTCGATCACCTGCGAACGCGATCCCGGCAATCGTCGTGTCTTGCCGAAACGATTTGCGCGGAACGTCGACGCGTGACATGGTTTTATATTCCGCCCTGTCATCCCAACCGCGAGACTGCCAGTAGCCTTTGAAGTCGTAGTCCACGGCTCCGATCCGGGTGATCCATTTGACATTCTTCATCCCGTAGATGCCGGGAACGATCAGCCTCAGGGGAAACCCATGCACCGCATTGAGCGGTTCCCCATTCATGGCATACGCGAGAAGGGTTCCCTCCTGGATCGCCCGGTCGAGCGGTATGGAGTCGGAGTAGTTATCGCTGCCATGAAGGACGATCTTGAGCACCCCAGGCTTGAGGTGGGCTCTTTCAAGTACATCCCTGAGCTTCACTCCGCGCCACAATGCATTGTCGAGTAGGGCTCCACCCACCTCATTGCTGATGCATTCGAGAGTTGCGTACTGTTCGATGGCCGGCAGGCTCTTGATGTCTGCGTAAGTAAGCGTCAGCGGGTGATCCAAATTTCCCGCGACCTCGAGTTTCCAAGAATTGAGCTTAACCTGGGGATCAAATGCGTTCTTGGAAACCTGGTAGAAATCGGCAGTCGGCGAAACTTCGCGTGCGAGCCCGTTGATATTTGGAAAAACGCCGCTCCCACCGGAAACCAAGCCGGCACCACTTTGTCGCAACCACTGCCATAAAGGCCGCGCGATGATGTCAAAAATGCCGGCTGCGACCAGGAGATAGCCTGCCCCTCTCATGACTTGCCGCCGGGAAAGCCACCTTCCCCCCAAACGGCTGATCCACACTTTCTTCCCGGCCGGCTCCAAAAGGAGTTGACTCAATATGCCAATGCAAAGACCATAACATCCATAAACGAGAGATAGCCACAGGGCTGTGCCGATAACGCCTTGACGCAGGTTTCTGCCGAATAAGCCCGCTCCCAGCGACGGCATGATTGCACCCAATGTGAAGATCCAGATGAGGAGGGCGAATAATGCAATGAAACGAGGAAGTTGAGCTTTTCGATGACGAAGGAAAGCAGCAGCCACAGCGGTCAGGAATGCCACGCAGGCCGCTGCACATCCGAGGAGAGCAAAGTGTTTCGCAAACACCCCGAGCAATCCGACAGCAAACTCAACCAGGCTGATCGGCACAACAGCAAAGATGCGGTCAGCCATCATTTCAGGCACAAAAGGGGCACCAAAAGCAAGCCGAATAATAAGATTTAAGGCCGCGGCCAGAACTGAACTGAGCAGTGCGGCCTGCCACCGGATATCAATTTCCGAAGGCTCATGTGACTCCGAGTTCGCCAGGTTCAGCCTAAGAATATCCACAAGTTTTATCCGCCGCTCATGTTTCGGTCATCAGCGATTGCCTGCTGAAGCCGGTACACCCGAAAGCTATTCTCACCACTCTCGCGATGGAAAGACACCGCGCCGTTCGACAATTCACATTTTGAACGATTGAGCGTACTCCAAGCCCTGGCAGACCGCAACTGAAACTCGGCCAGCTCGAAGGGGGTTACTGTCGTTCTTCGGGTTTCCGTCGCACCTCTGGCGGAAGATGCAAACAACTCATGTGGTCGAGTTCGCGGCAACGGATTCTTTGAAGGTATGTCTCCGCACCAGACCGAGAGTTTGTTTCGTCAACGTACAGAGTGTGAACCGTATCATCAACGTTGTCTTCAACGTCATGAAAAAAGAGTGACAAAACCACACCCCCCAAATTTTTGCACAAGTCGCTTGAGGTCACTGCTTCTCATCTTTGTGATTGACTAGATTGGCCCCTCAAGGTAATCTCGTTTCCCTTCAGGCTTCATATTGGTTTTTCCTTTTTGGCTTATCCATTAGGAACATCGATGCCCTTGAATGCAGGCAGCCGTCTGGGACCTTACGAGATCCTCTCCCTTCTGGGCGCGGGCGGAATGGGCGAGGTCTATCGAGCCCGTGACACGCGCTTGGGACGCGACGTCGCGATCAAGATACTCCCCCCTTCGTTCACTGGAGATGCCGACCGGTTGCGGCGGTTTGAGCAGGAGGCCCGCGCTGTCGCGGCCCTGAATCATCCCAATATCCTCGCAGTCCACGATATCGGCAAGGAGAACGGATCCCCCTATCTCATTTCGGAACTGCTCGAAGGGAGCACCCTGCGGGAACGAATTAAAGGGGGACCCCTCCCCTCTCGAAAGGTGATCGAATGCGCCCTTCAGGTTGCCAGAGGACTGGCAGCTGCACATGAGAAGGGCATTGTTCACCGTGATTTGAAACCCGACAACCTCTTCCTCACCAAAGATGGCCGGGTGAAGATTCTCGACTTCGGATTGGCGAAGCTCACCCCTATCGAACACAGCGGTGTAAGTGGAACTCGCACTTTCGCGGAAACCG
>Ga0187803_10000789_pt1 | contig 12510 bp, 17 predicted proteins | sample NC_wetland_sal_i_2_FD_132425 | JGI IMG/M metagenome (GOLD analysis project Ga0187803, IMG submission 132425) | Wetland sediment microbial communities from Neuse River Estuary, North Carolina, USA - Control_3 | ecosystem: Environmental > Aquatic > Freshwater > Wetlands > Sediment | place: USA...
ACGGTATAGGAGCCACCGCCAGAGGAATAGGCGGCGATCGTTTGGCGATAGGAGAAGTACACGATCACGAGCAGCGTGATGATGGCGGCGCTGATGGGCACGATATAGCGAACACCGAGAAGGCCAAGGGGGATCAGAAGGCTCAGCGCCGCTTCCGGACCATAAGCAGCCGAGCTAAGCGCATCGAGACCAAAGATCGGGATGCCCTGCGCCGGACCGATCTGCTCGGCGCGTTCGTTGCTAGTCCGGATAGGCTTCCCTACAACGAGGTCAAGTATATTCATCAGCGATAGTGTCTAACGGACTGCTCACGCGAGCAAACAACCACGGACTGAGTGTGCCTACGAATCGGAAAATTGCTGACCCACAATAACATTGGGAGAATTGGCAATCAAAAATCGACGTCGGGTCAAATAACGAGTCATCCGTAAACGCGCCCCACTCGGACACCGTCAACAAACGGACGAACCGGAGAAACCTGCCTCGTCTAACACTGCTGCGCATAATGCATGACCACTTGGGCTCGTTTCCTGATCCTTACACGCTCGACGGCGTAGACACGGTCGGGATATTGAGGCCAAGTGGACTCGCAAACATGCCATGACGGCCGATTTCAGAGTGGATCGTTGGCTGCTCCTCCATACCCGGGTTCTGGAAGAGTGGCACGTCATCCGGCGGGAGGTATTCGCCGGGCCAAGGCATCACAAACTGAGCGCGGGATGACTACCGACTTTCCGACCGCTGCACCGAGCCTACTCAGGTTTCCCTATGTAGTGTTGTTCGCGGTGGACATCGGCATGGTCTTCCAAGGACTCCAGGTGCGTCACGACTTCAGCGGGCATCCCCAGTTCGGCGGGCAAGCGTTCTTCCAGAATGGTTGCGAGGCGGTGGGCTTCACTGATCGATGTCAGATGCGGAAACAACAGGTGTATCTCGATGATTTGTCTGTAGCCGGTAGTTCGGAAGCGTACGCCGTGGTATTGAATGGCCAGTTCCGAGCAAATCGTATCCAACTTCTCGCGAATCTTCCGACCGGCTTCAGGATCAGAATAGTCCATCAACCCGACTGCCGAGTGCCAGACCAAGCGTCCTCCCGACCAGAGGATATTGCCGGCAACCGCAATGGCCACCAGAGGATCGAGCGGTTTCCAGTGTATGAGTAGAACCAGCCCCAGTCCCCCCCCAACGCCAAAGCTGGTCCAGCTATCGGCCAGAACGTGTTTGCCATCGGCTTCGAGAATCAGTGAATTGGTGCGGCGGCCAACTCGCAGGAGATAGTAACCGAGACATGCATTGAATATTCCCGCCAGCAGGATCAGCGCTGTTCCTGCTCCCAGGTGCTCCAGCTGTAACCCGGCCATCCATTTCCGGATCGATTCATAGAATATTGCGACCGCGGCGACCACGATCATCGCGCCTTCAAATCCAGCGGAGAAGAACGTGATTCGTTCGTAACCGTAAAGGAATTGTGGGGAAGCTGATCTGGTGCTGAGGCGAAGACTGAACCAAGCGAACCCCACGGCAATCACGTGGACGACCGACTCGGCCGCGTCAGAAAAAATGGCAGCCGAATGGGTCATGAGGTAGACAGTGGTCTTGCCAATCAGCATTGCCGCACCAACAATCAGAGAAAGACGCATGGCGAAGTTCGCATCGCGCAACTCCCGTTCGTCTCTCTGTGTTGCCGGGCTAACTGTGGCTGGCATGGGTACGCACTTTGTCTCCGGATCGACTTCCTTAGAAACCGTTACGAACCGCTCACGTCCTGTCATCAGGCTTACTTCAGGTAAGCACGTACCAGACTAATCAGATCTTCGGTCAGTTCTTCAGGTGATTCTGTACCACTGCTCGGGTGTGTGATGTGCAGCCGAATGTGGTCTTCCAGGATCTCCGCCATCAGGCTGTTCACTCCACCGCGAATCGCGGCCAGGAGCATTAGGATGTCCGCACACTCGTCGCCGTCAGTCACCGCGCGCTCGACAGCGGTAATCTGTCCGGCCATGCGTTTGATCCGGGAAAGCAGCTTCTGTTTTTCCTTCGAAATTTCCGGGAGTTTATCCTTCATAAAGTTGCCAATTTCTGCATTTTTCTCTTGACACGTACCCTAGGGGGGTATGATATAAGATTGCTAGCGGGAAAGCTAGATCTCCCCCTAATAACTTAGCAAAGGATCCATGAAAACAAGCAGTGGGTATGAGCCTCCGAGAATTTTCGGCGGCATTCCGGTTTAGAAGAAACGCTCGGGTGTCCCGATAAGCGTCTGTATCCAGCCTGTCGCCTCACCTCTGCTTCTTCTGACTGGACAACTGAAGAACGCGAGGGATCGAGGCTCGTGCCGCGAGGCACACTTCCTTCTTCCGCAAAATCGAAATGCGCGAACTGTGGCACGGCGTACTTCGCCGCGATAGAACTGCGCCGGTCGTACTCCGCCTGAACGGGGGTTCCCGTGCATTGGCTTTTACAGTTTTGGATTTTTATTGCTTTGATTCCATGCTTGGCGGCACTTGTTGGCATCCTGCTTCATCGGCTGCGCGGAGATTCCAAACTTGAACCTTTAGCACCGCGGAGCAGGAGCAAGACCCAGGCTGGAAAACAACGATAAAAGGAAAGGAGGAACCAGACAATGTGCGCAACAGTACTTGCTCTACAAGTAACGATGACGATGCCGTTCGTGGCTCTGGTCGGGCACCAGGAGTCCAATCTCCGGCGCGAGGAATACGGCGGAGATCATAGGCAGTCGTTGGGTAGGAAATGGGTTGTGGTCACCGACGAACATGGCAACCGGAAGCTGCGGATTCGGTGGATTGTCGCACGGGTCGTTCCTCCTGCCACGGTTTGTAAAGAGGCGTGGCCATGGAGCGAACCTGCAGCGAGCCGGGAGAGTGAGGCAACTCTCATCCCGCAGGCGCGACTAGCGATTCCTTAATTCGAGGCAAGCCACGTGAATATTCTTTCCAAACTCTATTACCGGTACAAGAAGATCCTAAAGACGATCAGGTTGTACCTCCTAATCGCCGGTCCCGGCATCATCGTCATGGTTGCCGATAACGACGCCGGGGGCATTACCACCTACACGGCGACGGGCGCGCAGTATAGCTTCCATCTGATCTGGTTCCTTATCTTGTTGGGGCCTGTGGCTTATTACGTCCAGGAAATGACCGTGCGGCTCGGGGCGGTGACCAAACGGGGTCATGCTGAGGCCATCTTTCATTCCTTCGGCTCTTTCTGGGGCTGGTTCTCTCTTCTGGATCTGGTGTTCCTGGACTGGCTGACCATGATCACGGAGTTCATCGGCATGACGGCGGCCATGAGCATTTTCGGCATTCCGCCAATCGTGACCGTGATTATCAGTTGGATCCTTATGGGAACCATGGTTCTGCAGGGGCGCTACTGGACATGGGAAAAGGTCGCGCTCGTATTCTGCGGATTAAACCTGATCTACATTCCCGCGGCTTTAATGATCAACCCTCCGGTGGACAAGATCCTTCATGGCAGCTTCATTCCACAGCTTCCACCCGGAGGATTTACGAACGCTCTGTTTTTCCTGCTGATGGCTAACATCGGTACGACCATTGCTCCCTGGATGATCTTCTTTCAGCAGAGCGCGGTGGTGGACAAGGGCATGCAGGAAAAAGACATGCTATGGGGGAAGATCGACACCGCCGTAGGTTCATTTCTGACGGTGGTCGTCGCCGCGGGGTGTGTGATCCTGACCGCCACGCTGCTTCCCGGCCAGATCATCAACGACGCGGCTACAGCGGCCTTCCGTTTCATGCCGATCAACCATTACGTGGGAGCTCTCCTCGCGATTGGCCTATTCGACGCCGGATTCCTGGGCGCGATCTGCATATCGCTAGCGAGTTCGTGGGCCTTCGGCGAGGTATTCGGATGGGCGCACTCCTTGAACCACAAGGTGAGGGAAGCGCCCTGGTTCTATGCCTACTACTTCTTCGACCTGTTGCTGGCGGGAACGGTCGTCCTCATTCCACGTGCACCCTTGGTGCTCATCACTCTGTTCGTCCAGGTCATCGCGGTCACTCTGTTGCCGGCGGCATTGGTCTTTCTCATCCTGCTCCTCAATAACGAGGAGACCATGGGTGAATACAAGAACACCCTTTTTCAGAACGTCGCCAACATTGGAATCGTCGTGATGATCATCGTCATTTCCACTCTGTACGGGATCAGCGCGATTTTCCCGAAGATTCTCGGTGGTTAAGGAATTTCTTGGAGAAGAACAATGATTGCTGACTTTTTTCGCAACACGGCTGGAGCTGTCAGGGAAATCAACCAAAAATACGCCAAGCCTCATATCGAGATGACGCCCGGGGTCCGGTTCTCTCTCGGTGCGCTCCGGTTTTATCTGCTGCTGCTGGTCGGAATCATGATCTACAAGTTCATCACTTTACTGCACTAGGGCGAGGTGTCTCATGAACGGAACAACGACTGTGAAAAACTCCGTGGAAGAGATCTTCTTCCTCACCGACCTTCTGGGAGCGCATGCTTACTTCAACGACCGGAAGGTCGGCAAGCTGAAAGATGTGATCGCGCTCGACCAGGGGAAGGTGGCGGAAGTCACTCATTTCCAGATTGCTCGTCCATTCGGCGAAGCGCCTTTACTAGTACCGTTTGCGAAGGTGCGGTCGTTTAGCCCGCGCGAGATCACCGTGAACAATGGCGATCCAGGTAGCTACGTGCGTGAGTTGCGTCCGGAAGAAGTGCCGCTGCGCGACTACCTTATCGACAAGAAGGTGTTGGACACGGAGGACCGGGAGGTCGAAGTTGTCTACGACATTCGACTGGTTCGCACGAACGGCAATCTCTATGTCAGCGACGTCGACATCAGCCGTTACGGCTTGTTGCGCCAGATCGGATTTCGAGCTCTGGCCGACCATTTCTACAAACGAGCCGATGAAGCCAAGAAGAAACTCATTCCCTGGTCGTATGTTCAACCGCTTTCGTCCCAGTTGGGGGCTCTTCAGGGCAATGTCAAGTTGAACATCCTGAAAGAAGAGCTTTCGGAAATCCACCCGGCGGACTTGGCTGACATCGTTGAGAAGTTGGACAGCGGCCAGCGGGTGACTCTGCTTGAGGGCCTCGACACCGAACACGCCTCCGACACGCTGGAGGAGATTGATCCGGCGGTACAGCGCGACATCGTGTTTTCTCTCCGCAAAGAGCGGGTGGCTCAGCTGATCGGCGAAATGACCTCCGGGCAGGCGGCTGACATTTTGGCGGTTCTGCCGGCGACCGAGAAAAGGGCGATCCTTGGATTGCTGGATCCGGCCAAGGTCGCGAAGATCGAAGAAATCCTGGAGAAGCATGAGACCAACATTCTGAGTTTCACGACGAGCAAGTTCATCAAATGTCCTCCTGACATGACTGTGCAACGAGCGCGCAGGAAGTTTCGCGAAATGGCTCGATCCATGGATGTGGTGATGTATTTCTACGTAGTGGACGAGACGGACAAGCTCCTAGGCGTGATCGACATCAAGGAGCTGTTTATGGCTGAGGATGACGTCTTGTTGGGTGATCTAAGGGTTGAGAATGTCGTTAGCCTCAACCCAGAGAGCACAATGAAGCAGGCTGCAGACGCGTTCATCCGCTATGGTTTTCGCGCGCTTCCTGTGACCGACGAAAATGACATCATCTTGGGCGTTGTCCCCTATCGCGACGTCATGAACCTCAAGCACCGCATGTTGGACTGAGCTTGCGGATGTTTAACCGTCTGCCTTCAGGGCGGAAAGAGAGTTGAGAAATGTCAAGCCGGAAGCACAAATTCGCAAACTGTGCGGTTGACAGCAGCCGCTTGGCGATACGTATTGCGTTATGGCTCCTCGTCGCGCTGGTCTCGGCTCCCATCGCGAAAAGTCAGGAGCCACCGGCTCAGCCCGCCATTGCGGTCGCTGACTCAAACTCACAGAGGGCCGCAGACACGGCCGCGCCTGTCGCCGATCCCAGTGATCCCCCCTCTGGTGTCTCCGACCAACCGGTAGAAGCGATGTTCCCTCACCTGAGCGATACGCACTTCTGGCTTACGGGGCAAATGAATTTCATTTTTCAGACGAACCCACCATTTCACGCTGCCTACAGCGGAAAGCACAGTTTGGGCCCCCACTACGAGAAGGCGGTCTCCCGTGTGATGACGCTATATACGGGAGTGCGGCTGAACAATTCGACCGAAGTACTTGTGGACATCGAAGATGCTGCTGGCGGCGGATTAAGCAACGCTCTTGGGCTGGGCGGAATCACTAATTTGGATGTGGTCCGCATTCCCGGCGAAGGCTCGCCATTGAGCACTGCGCCTTACCTGGCGCGCGGAATGATCCACAAAGTGTTTGCTTTGAGCAAAGACAAGATTGAGAACGATCGCAACGCCCTTTCTCTGTTTGACGAGGTGCCCCGGCGTCGGCTGGAAGTACGCTTCGGCAAATTCGGTCTGGCCGACTTCTTCGACCAAAATGCGGTCGGCTCTGATAGTCACTTCCAATTCACAAACTGGACCGTCGACCAAACCGGCGCCTGGGACTTTGCCGCCGACACCCGCGGATACACCGTGGGGATCACCGCAGATTATGAGGATCGCAACTGGGGATTTCGCTTCGCGGAAGCGCTCATGCCCAAAGTCGCCAACGGAATTGACTTGGTGTGGAAGCCGTGGCAAGTACACGCGGAGAACTGGCAATACGAACTGCGCCGTGGCTTGATTCCAAGAAAAGCGGGTGTGGTCCGTCTGCTGGCATACACAAATTACGCCAATATGGGCGTCTACCGCGATGCCGTCGCGCAGACTCCGGCAGGCGGGACCCCGGACATCACGAACCATCCATGGCACATCACGCGCAAGTATGGGTTCGGCATCAATGTGGAGCAGAACCTAACACGCAACCTGTCGGCTTTCGGACGTTTTGGGTGGAACAATGACAAGACGGAATCGTTCGCTTTCACAGAAGTTGGCCAGACCTTCGCGGGGGGTCTAGGTGCAAATGGCGCCCTGTGGCATCGCCGCTATGATCGCGCGGGGTTGGCAGTGGCGAGTAACGCGATCTCCAAGGACCACCAGATGTACCTTGCCGATGGAGGCTATGGTTTCCTGCTCGGCGACGGCGCTCTCAGCTATGGCCGCGAGAACATTGTCGAAACCTATTACACCGCCCATGTGTGGCGCGGCATCTACGTTGCTCCGGGCCTGCAGCACATCAACAATCCCGGCTACAACCGCGCCCGCGGGCCTGTGCTGGTGCCTTCCTTCCGGCTCCACTTAGACTTCTAATTTATGAGTCTGGAGATTCTTGACCAAAGTCACCGATTGCCGCTTTGAGCAAGTGCTGTGGCAGAACACTGGCTCGTGCGCACGATGCGAGCTTTGAGTTTTCTGTTTTGAGGCGTATAGAGGATTACTCTTTTCTTGCTCTTGTCCACGGTGAACTCGATGTCTTTGCCTTCGGAGGACACGAGATCTCTAATTTCATCAAGGACAACAGTTTCGTAGTCTCCGCAATACGTTTGTTCGCCGATGCGAAGTGAAAAGTAAACATCAAAATCATGGATTCGTGAATAGCGAGCCGTACACAATGGCGTGCCGCGTAACACGCGTCGAACACCTGAGATCCTGCCGGTTTGTCGCACGGGCGCTGAAGAAACCCGGGCCAAAGCGGGTGTGTGCCAACCGATGGCGCAAAACGCAGCAAAAGTAGCAAGACAAACCAGCAACGTCCGCAACGCTTCACCGCGGGTGGCGCGAGTCGCAGATTTCATACCTAACCTGGCTTTTCTGCCCACGCTGGTAACCGTTGGCTGCCAGTTGAAGTATCCCTCTGTGCTCATAATCTGCGCAGTGATTCAGATCACGGTTTTGTGGGTGGGTTTGGTACCAGCGTCGGTCTGGGTCTTGGCCGGCCCGCCAAGGGTTTTCGCCGTGCTGGTTTAACTGTGGGTGCTAGGTTTCCCGGCCAGTAAAATGCACCATCGGGTCGGTGACCGGCGTACTCGCCAAGTTCACTTGTTGTTAGTGGACCGGGCTGCGATTCGAACGCGCATCTGCGGGGCGAACCCCGCCGTGTTCCGTTACGCCACCGGCCCTAGCTGCGGATCAACACGAATTAGTCTTCACCGCGATTGGTCACCCTACAATAAATCCCGGAACTACTTCAGGGTCAACTGGTCAACTCTTGGGCACATCCGGGCGGTTCCACCACCCCCCGCCAAGAGCCTGAAACAACGCCGCAGTGTCGGCATAACGATTTGACTGAGCCTGCACGAGGTTAATCAAGGCTTGCTGATAGGTCTGCTCCGCGCTTAACACCGCAAGGTAGCTCACATAGCCGACTTCCATTTGTCGCGTGGTAAAGTCGAGCGTTACCTTGGCGCCATCTCTTGCAGCTGCCGCAGCTTTCACGGCGTCGGCGTCCTGTTCGAGCGCATGCAGCGTGTCCGCAACATTCTCAAACGCGGTCAACACCGTGCTGCGATATTGTTCGGAGGCTTGAACGTAAGCGGCTCTCGCAGCACGCTCGCGGTGAACGAGGGTGCCGCCTTGAAAAATTGGCTGCGTGGCGCCTGCCGCAAGGTCCCAAAAGCCCGTCCCTGCCGCGAACATGTGGCTGAAAATCGAAATCAAGAGTCGAACCCGATGCGCTTCGTCCGTTGCAGGACCACGAGCGAGTACGAAGCGATGATTCTCACTCCCGAACAGGCATACGCAATATTGCTTAACCTACGAGAACCGGAACGTACTCTAACGCTCTTAGCCGCTGGCACAGGTCTGCGTATCTCAGAGTGCTTGGGACTGCAATGGCAAGACGTATGTTTTGCTGAAGCGGTCATTCATGTGCGCCGCACATGGACATGTAGAAAGGTGGGCTGGCCGAAAAGCAAAGCCTCGAAAGGCCCGGTGCCGCTGCATCCTTTGCTAGCCGAATTCATGTTTCGCTGGAAACAGAAGACGCCATATTTTCAGCCGGGTAACTGGGTGTTCCCCTCGTTCAGGCTGAAGGGCAGCCAGCCCCTCGTTGGCAACATGCTGGTGGAAGATTATCTCCGGCCTGCTGCAGTGAAAGTGGGCATCCTGTCATCACACCGAGACGACGAAGGCAGACTGGTAGATGATGATCCACGGCGATTTGGCTTCCACAATCTGCGTCACAGCCTGGCATCGTTTCTGGTCCGCATTAGAACTGACCCAAAAACTGTACAGACTTTGCTTCGCCACGAGCCCCAACCTTCTTATTTGGGACTGGCAGTTTTGGCAAGCGCAGCTGTGGTCATGCCGTGGCTTGCTCAACAGAAGCGCCGCTTGTCAGCGATGACGAACAGCCCCGCCCTGAGGGCCGACGCTGCCGAATCCGCGCTGTGCGGCTATCTTTCTTCGATCGCCTTGGCGGGCATTGGATTGAATGCGATCTGGCGTATCGGATGGGCTGACGCCGCGGCGGCGCTGATCATAGTTCCACTCATCGTGCGCGAGGGCTTCCAGTCGATGCGCGGACGCACATGCGACTGTTACTGAGTGTGCCCTGTCCCCAACGCAGTCGGCTATGCCCCTCCGCAAGTTGCTACAGCCCATGCGACTGCGACACTTCACGAACCAGCTCCGGCGCCCACCGGCCAAGCGCCAGCCCGGCTACCATGCACAGTCCGACCCAGAGCGTCAGATAGCGCTCAAAGAAGTTCAACCGCTTCGGAGCTGTGGCCATTGCCATCGGTGCTGCCGTCAATGCCATAAACTCTCCATCTGCGCTTTCACGCTCGACCTTCGCTCCTTGCGCCCGCTAATGCCGAGTAGGGCCGCCACTCACTCCGCGTACAGGAACCCGACTGGATCGCTTCCTTCAGCTTGCGTGTGTCTTCCTGAAGAATCCTCTCGCCTTTGAAGGCCTGCCGAAGACACTCGAACAGGTGTTTTGTGCCTCCAGACCCAGCCTCGGCCAGCCGGTAGAAGATGCGGGGGCCGTCGCGGCGGTCCAATACCAAGCCACAATTCTTCAGGTACGTGAGGTGCCGCGATACGTTCGGCTGCGACATCTCCAGAACGTACTGGATATCGCATCCGCAGAGTTCGCCATGCAAAAGCAAGTTGAGCATCCGCAACCGCGTTGCATCGGCCAACCCTCTGAAATATTGGTCGAGTTTCATGCTCTGTCTCCGAGGCGAGGCGCGGCTGGACCTTGTTCGTTGCGATCTTCGCCCAAGAGATGGTCCTCCGAGCTCTCATCAATGATCACAATTTCTGGTTCCACGATGATCTCTGACTTCACCGAATTCGCGACCAGGCTGTACTTTTGCGCCGCTTGGAGGGCCCGGTGTACTCTCGCTTCTACTACCTCCAGCGAGTCTCCGCCGCAGGCGACGCGAATAACCGGGTGAAAGCACAGGCGGGTGAAGATTTCCGTCCGGTCCAACTCGATCACCTTTGTGCCTTCGGTGCGGCATTCATAGGAAAGCAACTTCAAATGGAAACGCTCCGCCGCCCAGATAAACATCAGCATCACGCAGGTGTTCGCCGCGGCAACGAATGCGTCTTCCGGTGTGAAAACCCCTGCATGCCCTTGTGCGTCCGGAGGTGCCGAGAAATCCATCTCAGGACCGTTTCCCATCGTCAGGTGTCCCCAATGCTCGCCTGTCCAGCGCACGGTAGCGTGATATGTGGCAGTTCGGCTCATGCTCATTCCTTGCCTTCAACCGGCTTTCCATCGATCAATACCGTTTTCGCCGGAACCCCGGACCCGCATGAGCACGTAGCGACCTTCGCCCCAGTTGGTTGCAGCACAACCAAGTCGGCCGCCACCCCCCTCGCGTCGCGTTTCCCTACGAATTGGTCAACCAATTCCGACAGCCGTTGAGCTGTTACATCCACCGCTCGCTTGCCGGCATCATTCAAGGATCGCCGCCCTTCGATGGGGCCAATACCCTGCACAGCCGCGAGTTCCTTAACCACGATGCTCGCGGCCGGCTTACCCGAATACGTTTCCGTCCCGTGCGCAGCGCAGCGAAGCTCACAACCATCGACAGTGATGGTCGGATGAAAGCGAGCAAACGCCCGGTCCCCCTCGCCGCCCGCCAGAAATAGCGGTAGGCAAATGGTGACTGTATTCCCCGGACGCAACTCGTGTAACACCTTGAGAGCTGCTAGGCGGGCGACGGTTCCTTCCGCCAACTCCTCTCCTGAACAGGAAACAATCCCGGCTTTCCTTTGCGGAAGATCAGGCATGTGTGCCTCCTTCAGCAATCTCATCAATCTCGGCGGCAATCTCGCCAGCCAGTGCCCGGGCGAGTTGCTTGCCCGCGTCATTCAGCTCGGCTATGCCTTCGGGCTTCAGGTCCTTGTAGCGGCGAAATACCTCGAACACCGCTATCTCACGGACAGCCGTGCCTCCGCTGTGCCTCACCAGTTTGGCCGCGCACATCTGCTTGCAGCCATCAATCGTCACCGCTGCGTTGTTTTGGACTCGTTCCCGCGCTTGCTGTTCGCCCAATACCAGCTTCGACAAAGCAACCAACTGCGTCCGATCTGGACGTAAGTTCTCACAGACCTCGTATGCGACCTCCCGGCTCACTGACCCAAGCGCCTTGCCGATGCCGCTGCACGGGATCACTGCCACTCTGCAGGTCATGATTCCAGCTCCTCCTCGGCCTGTGTTTGCATTACTGCCAAATACGCCTGCGGGTCGAGAAGCTTGTTGCGATCCGTCTCCCAGTTCGTGGTCTCAATCTCGGCCAGCCACCCCTCGCCGTACGGGTCCTGGTTGATGAGTTCGGGCTTAAGAGTCAAAGCCTCATTGAGCTGGACGATTGTGCCGTCCACAGGCGAAGCAAGGGCTATCGTTACCTTCATCGTCTCAATTTCTGCGAATTCGTCGCCGACGTGGATTGGAGTTCCTCTGGGCTTGATATTGACAAAGGCCACGTCACCGTTGTGCTGTTGCATGAAATCGGTAACGCCAAGTCGGACGCAGTTTGCCTGCCGTGACTGAACCGACAGGACCCATACCCCCTCAGCCGTGTAGAGACGGTCGGTTGCCACGCGGAAAGTGAACTTGTCAACAGTGATTCGAAGAAAGTCAGGCATTGCGCGCCATCTTTCTGGTCATCGATGAAGTAATGATATATTCACATACATGTATACAAGTATGCTAGGATTTCCGCTGTGACCGGCGTCACGGTTCTCTGTGAGTGGCGACAAGTGACCGCGAGGATGCAATGAAAGTAAAGGTGTTGTTTCTCTGCACCGGAAACTCTGCCCGAAGCCAGATAGCAGAGGGCTATCTGCGGCACGTGGCAGGAGACCGCTTCGAAGCCCTGAGCGCAGGCATCGAGCCAAAAGGACTGAATCCGCTGGCGGTCGAGGTGATGCGGGAAATCGGCATCGACATCTCACGCCAGCGGTCGAAGGATGGGCGAAGTTCGAGAAGCAGAAACGCGCGTAATCTCTCCGCCGCTGGTTCATGTTGCTGCCGCCTGCGAGTCTCAGAATAATGTTGGGGTTGTGCTCGCGATTGGAACCTCTTGCGCGCA
>Ga0187803_10000790_pt1 | contig 12506 bp, 11 predicted proteins | sample NC_wetland_sal_i_2_FD_132425 | JGI IMG/M metagenome (GOLD analysis project Ga0187803, IMG submission 132425) | Wetland sediment microbial communities from Neuse River Estuary, North Carolina, USA - Control_3 | ecosystem: Environmental > Aquatic > Freshwater > Wetlands > Sediment | place: USA...
CCAGGTGGTCGCCGCGGACGGAGAGCCCATCCCTGGGGCTGAGATTCGACTAGGAACCGCGTCAGCGAGCACGGATGCGCAAGGCAGCTTTCAGTTGCCAGCGCTCTCAGGAGAGAGCAAGATCTCGATCTCAGCGAACGGTTACACGCCTCTGGCCGTTCCGGTTTCAATCTCCGCTGATACGGATTTGAAGTTCGAGCTGCAGCTTTCCGCCACGACAACTGTCAGCGCGCAAGGGGACAGTCCAATTTCTTCCGCTTCAACGCAAATCTATGAGTCTGACGAGTTGCTGGAAGCACGGCCCGGCCAGCCCGGGGTCCCTGTAGCTTTGCCGGGTTATCCCTCAGAAACCGCATCCGGCGGAGTGAAAGCGCCACAATATTTCGCCCCCGGTGTGGCTGGAGATCACGGCGAGCCGATTGCCCAATACATTCGCATTGGCGACTTCTTGTTTCCCAACAACCTGCCTGCCAACGCGCACGGCAATGGTTATGCCGATCCTAATTTGCTGATCCCGAATGCGATCGGTTTTGTGGAATCAGACGCAGGAGCATTCGATGTGCGGCACGGCAATAACGCGGTTGATCTTGCCGTGGCTTACGGTTTGGTCCCGCGCCTGGAACCGTTTGTTCAGATTTCCACTGACCCGCGTGATTACGATTTCGTTTCCGGATGGAGTCCTGGCAATCCGCAAACGGGCGCGTGGCTAGGGATGGAAATCGCGGGCGGCGACGGGTTTCTCAAGCTCCCGGAGCACCGCCATCAGTACAAAGTCAATGGCGAGCGCTATTACACCTTCGGCCGTCACCTGTTGACGCTGTTCGGAGCCGGTTACTACGGAGAGTCCCGCATCCCCGGCCTCGTACCCATTGCTATGCGAGTCCCGCAAGACACAATTGATCCTCGCCAGTCCGACGGCACGCATACGGCTTTGTTCGTGGCTTCCGATACGTGGCAGGTCACCGATTGGCAACAGCTTCAGTTCTCGGAATATTTCCGCACCTACAGCTTGGACCTCAGGTCGGATTTCGGAGATGGCTTGATTCGGCAATCCGAATTCCGCACGGTCACGGGCGGCAACGCTTCTTACAATCGAAGCGTGAACTCCACGATCTCATTCGCGGCGGGCCTGGATTTCCGTCGCGATTCTCCGCGGAACGCCGAGCTTGCTCATGCCGATGCGAGTGGCGTCTTTCATCCAGTCACGCGCAATGACTTCACGATCAGCGATCTTGCCCCGTACGCCTCGGTTGATGGATCGATTTCGCGATTCTTCACCTACAGCGCCGGCGTCCGCCACGATGCACTTTCGTTCAGCAACAGGGATCGGCTCACTCCGGCGGATTCCTACAAAACTGGCGCGGGACTAACTTCGCCCCGCGGAACAGTGTCGTTTCGAGTTCCGAGCCATCCCCATTTTCCCGCCTTGACCTTCAGCTCGGGCGAGGGGTTTCACACCAATGACCCCCGCATCGGCCTGGGCACGAGCCACGGCACGCCCATTGCAATCTCGCATGCGAACCAATTCGTGGCGACGGAATCGGTCATAGGCACACGGTTTCGATTGGCGCTGGTGCGTGTGAGCAACTCACAGGAATTGGCGAAGATTGATCCTGATACCGGCTTGCAGCAGGCTGTCGGGCCGTCCTTGGTGAGAGCGCTAACTGTGTCCGCCCAGCGGCATTTTTCTTTTGGCTCACTCCAAGCCACGTTTGCCCGGGCCCAAGCAAAGAACCGGCTCACGGGTCAGGACATCCCCGAGGCGCCCCGGCTGATCTGGGATGTTTCCGCTACAACGCTCCGCTTGCCAGCACACTTGCGAGCCTCGGGCGGATTTGAATACGTCGGGCGTAAGCCGCTGGGGGACGGGTTTACCGCCGTGCCTGTGCGCGAAATTCGAGGCTCTCTGACCCGTAGTTTCCACAACGAATCGTTCGAAGCGGGAGTCCATTTCCTGTTCGCGAGCGGCTACACCGGGCAGACTTTGGAGACCCTCCAGCTGCCGACCGAAACAATACCAACGGAGCGGGTCGTGGGCGTGCGCAACGAATCCTATGCCGGAGTTACCTTTACCTACCACCTGAGGCCGGCCCGCCGTTAGAGCTTGCTCGCAGCAGTGTTCGCCTGTCCATGGAGTCCGGCACCTGCTGAATAACGGACGCACCGCTCCGGTTGAGGAAATGCACTCGGAAAATCAGAAGTTGCTGCAGGTATCTGGGAAGGTGGATGAGTAGCTTGTCGACGGCAAGATCTTGCGTATTTCTATGAGCTGGCGAAATGCCTGTAACCGGCTTTGATCGGCAAACGGGTCGCAGCGGCAAGCATCGTGGCAGTAGCGACAGCCTGCGGCCAGATGGAGCCGGAGAGGAACGGCAATCCAGAGCGATCCGAACATACGGGTGAGTACTGCCTGATCGAAGAGCGATCGCGGCTTGCCAAGGAGTCATCGCGCAACCGCCGCCCGGCTATTAACCCCCGCAGGTGATCCTCGTCACAGCGTTCGCAAGCTCGCAGCGCTATGTTTCAGCCTGTCCGCACGAATGCGGGACGTCTGGGGACAGTCGATAACCAAACGAGGAGTGCTACAGTGAATGACGGAGCCAAGGCAAGGGGGGCCTGGCCCCATGTCGTTCCCCGTCGGTTGAGAGGGCGTTGCGAGAATTGGCAGCAAATGCCGGTGACCGAGGCGTGTGTGTCAGGGCTTTGTGACATTTGTCTTTACCAGACAGGCCTCTGCAATTTTGTCGGCAGACACTGGGCGGAATCGCAACCATCCAGGCGTTCAGGGAAATGAAAAAATAAATCAGGAGCCATACAGTGAATGACGTAGCCATAGTAGGCGCGGGCATGACCCCATGCCGTTCCCGGTGGGTGGAGAAAACTTTTTGGGAACTGGCACAAATGGCGGTCAGTGAGGCGGTTCACGACGCGGGCATCCACATCCAGGAAGTCGACGCCGGTGTCGCGGGAATCTACAACGACATCTTTGAGTTTCAGGCAATTCCCGAAAGTGGTTTGCAGGGGATTGTTGGGCTGCAGAACAAGCCGTTGATGAGGGTCACCAATGGCGGCGCGACCGGCGCCTATGCCATGCTGGCGGCCCGCAACATGGTCGCGAGCGGACAGCACGATCTCGTGCTCGTCTTGGGGGTGGAAAAGGCGCTCGATTGTTACGACTATGAAGCCGAGAGCAACACGCCGGCTGTGGTTCAGACCATCGGTTATTCATGGGATCCGTGGTTTGAACGGCCGCTGGGGGCGCATGCCTCGGAGAGTTATGCCGAGGTCATCCAGGCGTATATGGACGAGCATCCGGGGGACCTCGCGCCCATGGCGCGCGCCAAAATCGTGGAACTCCTCTGCGAACAGGCGCAAAACAATCCCTACGCGCAGCGCCTCGGCGAGAAAGTGACCGCGGAGCAGGTCCTCCATTCCCGCTACGTGGTGTATCCGGTCCGCGTGCTGGAAACCTGCGTATACACGGAGGGAGCGTGCGCGTTGATTCTTGCCTCCGCGGAAATGGCGAAGAAGATCAAAGAGCGCACCGGCCGCGAACCGATTTGGCTGACCGGGGTCGGGGCTGCCAACGAGCCCTACTTCGTGGGCAACGACATCACCCGTTACAAAGTCCTCCATCGCATCTATTCCGACCACGTGGCGACGAAGAAGGCATTGCAGATGGCGGGCATCGCCATCGAAGACGTACAAGTGATCGAGTTGCACGACGCTTTCATTCCGCAGCTGATGATCACCCTGGCCGAGATGGGCGTGGTGCCGCTGGGGAAAGCCAACGATCTGGTGGAGGAAGGCATCATCCTGCCGGGCGGAAGGCTGCTGGTGAATCCCTCGGGCGGGCTCGTGTTCGGCGGACATTTCGTCGGCGGGTCCAACATGATGTCAACCTGGAGCGCCATGCGCGAGATGAGGGCCAGAAATCTTGAACATGGCCTGATTCATGGCACGGGCGCGTCGCTTTCGATGTATGGCGTGGCCATAGTGCTGGAGAGGAGAGCTTGATCATGGCAAAAACAGGAAAAGCAGCTGCGTCCGCGAAAAGCAAAGCCAAGCCGGTGATCTCCCCTGCGATGCTCCCCATGGAGGGAATCACCGATGTCCAAGGAGCGGACGGCGTATACCTCCAGCGCAACGACGTGATGTTCACGGCCATGAAACACACGCAGGGCGAATTCTCGGATTTCTTCCGGGCGCTACGCGACGAGGGCAAAGTGTTCGGCCATCGTTGTCCCGAGTGCCGCCACCTGATTATCCCGCCGTTCATGCGGCGCTGCCCGGCATGTAATTTCGTGGAGATGAAAAAAGAGTACGTACGCGACACCGGCATCATGGCCGCGACGCCGGTGATCACCGTTTTTGCGCCCAGCCGTTTTAAGGGCCAGGAACCGTTCGGCACAGGCCGGGTGTTTCTTGAAACCGCGAACGGCAAACTCAGTGAGACTGCGATGTTGGTTCGCGTCCGCACCACGCGGGGAACCATACGGCCGGGGATCTATAAGAGAGGCACACCGGTCAAGATCGCCTTCTGTGATTCACGACACGGCGAGATGCTGGACATTTTTGCCGTGCCGCAGGTTGAACTGACGCGGAAACAACTCCGCAAGAGCCCGCTTCTCGAGAGTGAAATAAAGTGGGGGCGGCTCTCGGAAATGGGATTTGGCAAACCCACTGCTCAATCGCAGAAAACCTTGCAGGAAGTGAGAGTACATTTCCAGAAACTTGCTGAAATGATCCCCCACAGCCCACGAGCGACGGCCAATCTTGCCAACTGGCGCCGCACGGTCACGGTCCGCACGGGCGGCGGGACGTTCGGTTTAATGTTCAACAAGGGGAAATTGCAGGTGCGGCAGGAGGGCGTGAAGGGCCCCGATCTAGTCGTGGCAGTGCAAGATCCATCCATTCTGCTGGCCTGGCTGCACGACAGTACTGAGCCGGTGGGGGACAGTGTGAAGAGCCCCGCGTTAACGGATTTGGTTATTGAAGGGACCCTCGTGCTCAACAAACCGGAACTGGAGACGATCACGCGTCTGGACCGCGTTCCTCGCTCGCTTCGCCGGGACAATGTGGTGGTAGCACGGTGAGCCGAGGCCAACCGGGAAACATCTTGCTGAGAGGTGTCTCTTGGTGCACCTTGGCTGGCAACTCGGATACGCGGAATGCTATTTCGGCGCAGCGTTTACCGTGACGAGCGACCATGATTTCGTACGGCGACTTTCGCTGAATTTAATGTGCTTGAAAAGAATTGGTCGGGGAGAGAGGATTTGAACCTCCGACCCCCTGGTCCCGAAGCAGTTCCGGTTGTCTAACCTGTTAAATCGCTTAGCTCGGTTCTGCGTCTTGTACCGCGGTTTTAGGGGATGTTCGGCGCTATCTGGTCCCAAGATGGACCCAAGTTTTCAGTCTCGCTTGACCCCCTGGGTGACCCCCTGGTTTTTCGTTTTCCATTTGACTGCAAGATCTGACCTCTAACGCGCATTCGTAGATTTTCTCGTCGGGCATAATTTTCCTCATCAGCAGGGAAAACATTAAGCCGTATTCCGCTCCTGTTGAAAATCGCGGAAAACGCGTTCCACTTCTTGCGACCAGCACTTGTCTGGGTCTGAAATATCGCTCCCGAGTTCCGCAGCCAGAGCAAAGAAACCCGTGCCCGGTCGCTGATCGTGCTTGTGGACAACAATTGCTGTAATCATGCCTCGCCCTGCAGCGTCGCTTTCCCACGACAGCTGACCCAAGAAACGACGAAAGTCATCTCCATGAGGGTCAAAGCGAATAGAGCTAATTTCCCGCGTCAATTGCCCGTACTCGATCACGTCCGGGATCTTCGCTATCTTGGCAAGTGTCCGCCGCGCTTCTTCTTTGGCAGCATCCCACAATTCTTTCGGGTGGCCGAATGTTCCGTCGAGTTGATCTTCCCTAATCATGTCACGGTCTTCTCGCCCGTCCTCTAGTCCTTGCGCGAACGCGCCCAATTGCAGTACCGATGAACCAGCCTCGCGTTCTCGGGGATTGTCTTACCACCGGTCCAATACTGCTTGATGTGGTCAATGGCGGAGTCATCTATCTCCTGAATTGTCTGACCGCAGAGCGCACATGTGTTGTCCGTGTTGAACAACACCTCTTTGAGTTGCGATGAGAAGCAACGGGGCGGCGCTGCGGTACAAGGAGGCATGACGTGCTCTTCGCTAACTCTCAACTCGTGGGTACGTTTAAGGGTTTCAACGAGAAGGGCCTTGAGTTTGCGGCAGAGATTATTGCGCCATACGAGGCTAGCATGTTGGAGCGCCCGCAGCTAGGACAGTTTTTGCTGATCGAGCTCGGTTCCGAAGAGGAAGCCGCTTTGGGTCGGATCACACGATTCGTTCCCTCAGGCTTGCTGGCGACAGCTGAAGGCGAGGACTATGTCAACACGATGCAACGGCGGAAGCAGCAAGTTCCGGAGGACTTGAAGCAGCAGCGACTCAAGTATCGTGTACAGGTGAAGTTGCTCGGTGCCGTGAAGGTAGTCAAGAACCAAGTGGTATACGTACCTTCACAGAGAAGGCTTCCGCACTTAGGCGCAAAGGTTGCACTGCCGAGTCCCGCTGTATTGCAGGTGCTGTGTACGCTCAGCGAAGGGAAAACCGATCTGGGGGATTATGTTCTCGGTGAGTTCATTTTTTGCGGAGCCGGACAGGACGCAGGTATCAAGTTCCGGTGTCTTGACCCGAAACTGAAGGTCACATTCGACATCGGCAACTTAGTGTCGCGGCGATCCGTAGTGTTCGCTAGGGCTGGGTACGGCAAATCAAATCTGGTCAAGTTTCTGGTTTCGGAACTGTATCGAGATGAGCCGAAAACAGAGCATGGCCTCAATGTCGGAACGCTCATTTTTGATGCAGATGGAGAGTACTTTTGGCCGGATACGGTCAAGAAACGCCCCGGTCTCTGCGATGTTCCACACATGCAAGACAGGTTAGTGGTGTTCACGAATCGAGTTGCACCGAGTCCGTATTATGGAGCTTGGAAGGTTGGCGAGGTAAAGCTCGACATCCGGCAACTCCGGGCACGGGATGTAATCGGTATTGCCGTATCGGCAGAAAGGCAGACTCAGCAGAATGTTCTCAAGCTGAGGAGCCTCTCCGACACGAATTGGATGGCATTGGTCGATTTAATCCAGACCCAAGGTCTTCAAGCCTCCGATGCAGATGTTGGTCGGCTCTTGGGTTACCCGGCAAACCAAATTGCGACCAGTGCGGCAGAAATCGCAGCGGCTCATCCCACGCAGCGGAATCAAGCGTCATTCCCGCTACGAGGGCAGCATTGAAGACGAGCGGCGGCTGTTTTATGTCGCAATGACCCGGAGCCAAAAGTTCCTCCACCTCACTTGGGCTCCCATCACCGGAAAAAACAACCGTTACAGGCAGGCTTCGGAGTTCTGGAACGATATTCTAGTCTCGAAATACGTGAAACGGCGCGTGCCGGACTATTCCAGTCGCAAGCGTCTCCAGCCAACGCCGCGCAAGGGTGTTGAGAACGTAGTCTTTTCGTTCTCAGATGTTAAATACTTCTTCGAGTGCCCGTATCAGTTCAAACTTCGAATCCTGTATGGCTTCAACGCTCCCATCCACGAAGCTCTTGGCTACGGGCGTTCACTTCACAACGCGCTGGCCGAGGTGCATGCTCGCGCTCTGCGCGGCGACTATGCTGTGGAGAAGGAGGCACCGAGTCTCGTCGATACGCATCTGCACACCCCCTATGCGTACCCGGCACTGAGACAAAAACTGGAGGCAGCAGCCCAGAAAGTCGTCCGCGACTACATCCACGACAACAAAGCGGACTTTGACAAAATCGAGTTTTCCGAGAAGCAAATCGAGATTGGCCTCGAAGACGGTGTCAGCGTCATCGGGAGAATTGACCTCGTCCGCAGGCTAGACACAAATGAGACGACGATTGTTGATCTGAAGTCCAGTGACCGGGCGCAGCCGGAAGAAGTCACTGAGACCCAGCTACATATCTATGCGCTTGGGTACGAGGAGTTGACGGGCAAAAGAGCCGACTACGTTGAAATTTATGAACTCGATGACCGAAAAAGGAAGCCCCGCTCGGTCGACGACGATTTCATCGCCGATGTTAAGAAGAACGTAAAGGGCGCGGCTGAATCCCTCAGGCAAGGAAACTTATCACCACAACCCGCCGCAACGAAGTGCGCGAAGTGCGACTATTGTGGCATGTGTAGTCAGGGCACAGAGGCGATCATTGCCAAGACTGGCAAGTAGGAGCAAAAGCATGGCAAAGACGGCAACGAATAAAGGAAAGCCGGGTAACGGCTCAGGCAATGGCAAGCGAGTTACGCGGTATACCTTCGACGAGATAAAAGAACCTCGCACGCCGGAAACTGGTCATACTGCACTCATGCCTGCCGATGAGCAGGTCGTTACGGTGCCGATGGACAATGGTTGGTCGAAAGCGATTCAGGTTGGCAAATTGCCCGAAAAGGACAACCCAGTCGTTGTGGACATGGACCCGGCTGCGGACCCTGTGCTCTTTTGGGCCGGAAAGAGAAGCCGCCGCAAAATCTCCCTGCTGCCGTTACAACGCAACGATATTGTCTCAGATTCGCGTATCGCCCAAATCGTTGACCGCGCACGAAAAGCTGCCGAGCAACGGTCGCCCCAAATGAGCATGGGCGCGATACTGGCGCAACTTGAGAAAACCTTCCGTGAATCGGAGAAGTCGAAAAGAGTGGAGTTCTACACGCATGACGAAGGATGGAAGAACAAGCTGATCTGCGGCGATTCGATGCAAGTCGTCGAATCATTGCTTCAGTACGAATCGCTTCGGCGCAGCGTGCAGATGATCTATATCGACCCGCCCTATGGCATCAAGTACGACTCGAATTTCCAGCAGCGGGTCGATTCCACGAAGAATGACGAGAAAAGCTCTGCGGACGATGTCCTCACAATCAGAGCCTTCCACGATACTTGGACCTAGGGATTCATTCCTACCTGTCGTACTTGCAGGAACTCCTCTATCTAAGCCGTGATTTGCTGACCGACACGGGATCAATTTTCGTTCAGATGGGGGACGACAATGCTCACCTTGCACGGGCAGTGCTGGACGAGGTTTTTGGAAAAGCGAACTTCATGTCCGAAGTTGTGTTCTACAAGACTTCCGGCAAAGGTGGTGTCGGTCTCGATGCGGTCTTCGACCGTCTCCTCTGGTACGCAAACGACAAATCGCGGGTGAAGTATCGCAAGCTATACATGCCGCGTCCCGCATATACGCTACAAGAGCAGTACACGTCTGTGGAGTTGCGTGATGGCACGATACGCCGCATCACCAACGAGGAAAACGTAGGTGTTACGCCCCTGCCACCGGGAGCACAACGATTTAAGGTCGCAGACTTATCATCTCAGGGCGAATCCGAAGGCGGGTCAAAGCCGTTTGAATTTGAGGGTGCCGAGTACGAGTTGCCCGCCAATACTCACTGGAAGACGACGCAAGAAGGGCTACAGCGACTCGCTGAAAAAGGGCGATTGTATCCAATCGGCAAGCGGCTTTACTACAAACGTTTTGCGGATGACTTTCCCCTCGCTCCGTTTACCAACATTTGGGAAGACACTGTCATCAGCGGATTTGCGGAACCAAAGTTGTATGCCGTCCAGACCTCGCCGAAGGTTGTCGAACGCTGCATTCTTATGACCACTGATCCGGGAGAACTTGTGTTCGACCCAACGTGCGGCTCCGGCACAACTGTCTATTGCGCCGAAAAGTTTGGCCGACGCTGGATCACCTGCGACGCTTCAAGAGTGTCCATCAATGTCACCCGTAAGCGGCTGCTGTCGGGCACATTCGACCACTTCAGGACTCGAAACGGCATCGTATCGGGTGGTTTTCTTAACAAAGCGATGAAGAGGATCACACTGAAAAGTCTCGCATATGACCTAGAGGCCGAAACAATCGAACTATTTGACCAACCACAAGTCGATCCCAACGCTATTCGCGTCTGTGGTCCATTTGAAGTGATGAGCATCGGGCGCTACTCGGTTGAAGACTGGACTGGTCTGAAACTCATCGATAGAGGCTCGTTGTTCTCGCCGCTGGCGATGCCGGACATCAGCATCACGCGGGAGAAGACGGGAAAGCCCGAAACCTCGGTTGTTACCGTGAAGGGCATTGCTCTATTCGACAGGAAGACACGAACCACCGAATATAAACAGGCCAATTCTGGATACATTTCCGCTTGGTACCTCGATGAAGACTACGACGGAGACTGCTTTGTTGACTGCCAAATCTGCCCTTGCGGGAGTATTGTCGCAGAGTTCTTGCAATCGCTCTCTGTATTTCGTCACAAGCCCAGAAGCCGATTGGATCGCTTTTGCCGCCTTCTTCAACTCACATTCGACCCGATCAAGATCGGCGAACGTGCGCCGAACCTCTTCGCCAAGGGCAGCATTCTTTTCTAAGAAATCGGAGCCCTGAAGACGCATCCGTTCGAACAGGGGTTTGAGTACGTCGAGATCACGGGGCAGCCATTGGCGTGTCGTTCGGAGTATCCATACCCCGTCCTTTTGTCCCCAGCGGGTCTCCTTGTCAACCTGCCGAAGCTGGCTATCCTCCTTAGCAACGATGATCCCAACAGGCACCTGCGCCAGATCGGGTTGGACAGGTACGGCGTACTCGGTGAAGTAAACCTGTGGGGCACGGTCGTGGAGCACGAACTCGGATGGCGTGCCCAGTTCGCATACCCCAAGAGCCTGTTCCTGCCGCCCGACTTGATCCCATCCGACACAAAGGAAATGGAGTCCCGCCTAGAGGCCCTTGCTGCGTATAGCTTTTCGTCACGGGGTCGTACGTGTCGATCTCAACCGTCTGTTTCTCCCCCGAGGGCCGCTGCTCATTGGATAAAGACTCCAAGCCCAAACCATTCAAGATGGAGCGTGCGGTCATTCTGCCCGTGAATTTTTCACCGGGGCCAAGGAAAGTGGTGTGGCTTTCGCCCTCGTAGTTCCACTCCCCAGCCCACAACTGCAACTTCTGCTGCTCTGGCCCCGGTTTCGGCGGCTGGTTCGGTTGCTGGGCAAAGACGGCTCCGGCGAAACAGGCGACGACTATCAATCCGACGAATGTTTTCATGGCATGGTTCCTTCGCTGCAAAATTTGCTGACTCGGGCTAGTGAAAGAAAGCCGAACTTGCCCGTCATCGGTGAGGAAAGTGCTTTTCGAAGCATCTTGACCTTCTACTCGACTATTTCGGCACAGAGAAGCCCTTCATGCAGACCACCGTCCGGTCCGCATCTTCGGACTTCGAATGCGCGAAGCCGAAATTAGAAGTGCAAAGAACGTCGCCCTTTGAAACTAGGCCTGTGTTGTTGTCCAGCGGAGCGTTCATCTTGTTGGCTATCAGGATGCGTTGCGATCCGTCGGGCGAAAGAACCCAAATCTCGTTTCGCAGCATCTCGGAAACGTAAATGTTCCCTTTTGCGTCGAGTACGACACCGTCAAGCAGCGAGTACCCGCTGGGCTGCAATGCCTGAGGCTCAGCCGCCGAGCCGTCCTCTTTGATCGGGATTCTGAGCACCATCGGAACGCCCATGGTAACCGCGTAGATGCTCTTCTGTTGTTTGTCGAGCGCTATAGCGCTGACGCCTAGGTAGACTTCCGAATCGAAGAAGACTCCGGAATAAGGACTCGGCGGCCAGTTAAGCAGGGGGTGGGCCGACCAGAGATCGACTTTCTTGCCATCCGGCGAGATCTTCCAAATAGCCGAGTAGGTGGCGTCAGCCATGTACACATTGCCGTTCGAGTCGACTGCTACACCATGAGGAAAGCAGAACGGCCAACCGTCCGCTTTTGTCGCGAGAGCCGTCACCCGTCGCGTCTTGGCGTCGATCTTATAGATCCCGGTGCGAGTCGCCGTCGCGTCCCGGCACGCCGGATGGAAGGGATTCGTCAAATCCTCCTCGTCATATTTTGAATGAGCCTTGTCAAAGACGTAAATGTTGTCCGCCTGATCAAGTCCTCCTAAGCCAATGAGATCCTTTCCGCTTTCTTCCTTCGACGGCACCCATGCGATGTGATCGTAGGTGCCGTCATCCTTTAGCACCACAACTTCGCCGGTTAGAGGAAGAGATGTGTAGATGTTGCCCTTCGAATCGACTCCCAGACCCCAAGGTCTCTCGGGGAGCTTTGCCATGACCCATGCTTTGAACTGGGCCGCTGCACGCGGAGGAGCAGCAGCGATAAAACATGCGCAGCCGATTAGACAGAACAGAGTCCTCAGACGCCCTTCCTTGCGCAGCCCCGATTGGACCATGTTGTTCCTCCTCCTGATCCGAATGCCACACGAATGAGTGCGTGATGTCAGTGACTTGAATCACGTCTTTGAGGGCAGTGATCGCCAAGCGAGACTGATCGCTGAACTATTGCAGCTTCGCGTACTCCGCCTTCGCTTCCTTCAGGATGGGGATGTCGGGGTCGGCGTCTTTCCAGAGCGTGAGGAAATCCTGATA
>Ga0187803_10000791_pt1 | contig 12504 bp, 10 predicted proteins | sample NC_wetland_sal_i_2_FD_132425 | JGI IMG/M metagenome (GOLD analysis project Ga0187803, IMG submission 132425) | Wetland sediment microbial communities from Neuse River Estuary, North Carolina, USA - Control_3 | ecosystem: Environmental > Aquatic > Freshwater > Wetlands > Sediment | place: USA...
CGCCACGCCGGAAGCAGCGGCACAAACCATTTCGAGCTGGGGCTACCCGCTTTCGGCGACGACCATGACGGGACTGGCGCACGCGGTGGGCGAGCAAACTTTGCTGAATCGCGCCGGTGGCGCACCTTCCTTGGCGGTCGGCATGGCGCAAATATTTTCCAGCACGATCGGCGGAGAGCGCCTGCTCAGCATCTGGTATCACTTTGCGATCATGTTTGAAGCACTGTTCATTCTGACGGTGCTGGATGCGGGCACGCGCGTGGGCCGCTTCATGGTGCAAGAACTGGCCGGACGCGTCTGGAAGCCTCTGGGGCGCATGAACTGGTATCCGGGGATTCTGCTCTCGAGCGCGCTGATTGTCGGCGCCTGGGGATATTTCCTTTACCAGGGAGTCGTGGATCCCCTGGGCGGAATCAATTCGCTGTGGCCGCTGTTCGGCATTTCTAACCAATTGCTGGCGGCGGTGGCGCTGGTGGTGGCGACCACCATATTGCTGAAGATGGGCCGGCTCAGATGGATTGCGGTCACGCTGCTCCCGATGGCTTGGCTGGTGATTATAACCATGACCGCGAGCTACCAGAAAATTTTCAGCTTCAACCCGCGCATTGGATTCCTTTCTTATGCCAACGCGCTTGCCGCGCAAATTGCCGCCGGTGAGATTCCCGCGGCGAAAATCGCGGAAACCCAGCGCGTGATGTTTAATCAACGACTGGATGCCGTGGTGACCGCGGTTCTGGCAAGCATGATCCTGGTGCTGTTGGCGGAAGCAATCATCCAATGGCACGCGATTCTTAGCCGTGGGAAGCAACCAGTGCTCCACGAAACGCCGTATGTGGCCACGCAATGGGCGGAGGGCGACTGATGCGCCATGCATGGAACGGCATCAAAGAGGGGATCGGAAGTTTTTGGCAGGGCCTGCGGGAGTGGTGCGGCGACGCGGCTTACGAGAAGTACAGAAAGTGCGCGGCACGCCGAGGGTTGGAAAATCCGCTGTCGCCCACGGAATTTTATGTAGAGCAACTGAATCAGAAGTATTCCCGGCCGAACCGTTGTTGCTGAAAAAAAGCGCCTTGCCACCGTGGCGACGCCATTGCGTCTTGCTTCCGCCGAATTCCGGGAGTACACTCCGGGGATTCCCGGCCGGGCCCATTCTGAAAAACTCCTTGGAGGAACTATGCGACGTTTGCTTCTCTTTCCTCTCCTAGCGGTTGCCCTCAGCCTCATTTACTTCAATTCCTTCGCGCAGGAGAAATCTTCCAAACCCGATTTTGATATGACCGCCAGCTACATTGAAGCGTGCAGTTGCGACATGTTCTGTCCCTGCTACTTCAACACTCATTCCACGAACCATATGGGAATGGGTGAGCATCACATGGACGAGCATTTTTGCCGTGCCAACCTGGTCCTCAAGGTGGACAAGGGCCATTACAAGGACACCAAACTCGATGGCGCCAAGGTCTGGATGGGGAACGATCTTGGCAGCGACTGGAGCACGGGCAAGGATTCCTGGCTGGTGCTGAATTTCGACCCGAGTGTCAGCAAGGAGCAAGAGGCAGCCCTTACGGATATTCTCAGCCAGCTCTATTCAGCGATTCCTTTTCAGAAGAAAGCAGTGAGCCATACCGCGTTTTCGTGGGACGTGGACACCAAAACCGGCGTCGCCCACGCCAAGATGAGCGATGGCAAGGGGGAGGTCATCCTGGAACGCGTCAAAGGCGACACTGCCAACCAAGAAGTCGTGATTCATAACTTGAAATACTGGAGCGCGCAGTCCAACGATGGCTTCCGCATGTGGAAGAGCAAGCACGAAGCTTTCGAGGGTGACGGCCACAAGTTTTCCTACGACGGCACGAATGGTTTCTTGATTACCGTACACTTTACGGGCACCGCCAAATAGGCGGGGTCCAACGAGCTTCACCGCAGTACGAAGGGTGGCTGCGCTTATCCTTGGCGTGGCCGCTAAATAGAAACCATTTTCCTATCTATCATTGCCACGTCCCGCGCGCGGGGGCGCCGAGACAAACTTTAGAGTGTCTCGGGATCGTCTTCGGGAGGCTTGAGCGGTGTGACCTTGTGCGTCAGCTTGACGCCGTGTTTGCGCACACCGCTCAGAATGGCGCGGCGGATTTCCACGGGAAGTTGCTCCGGCGCGAAGACGCCTTCGGAATCGCGGGGAAAATTCTTGATGAACTGAGCGGCGACATGCGCCGTGGCATAGGCGACCGCCGTAGCGAAGCGGCCCTGCCGGCGAATCTGATAGAGCGTGGGGAACTGCGCATCGCTACGGATGAGCAGATGCTGGTCTTCCTTCGGACCGTGTTTCACGCCGCGAACCAGCACGGAAGCGGCAAAGCGAGCGTTCTGTAGAACGCCCTGGCGAATCAGAGCCGCGATTTTCCGTGGAGAAGACGTCTCCGGAAAGCGCTGGCGGGGAAGCCCACGGGATTTGGAGAGCTTGCCCTGTTTGTGCCAGCGGCGCAGGCGGTCAAATTCGTTGCCGCCGATTTTCACGTCGAGGTCCTGCATGGGAATGAATTTAGGAAGGGTAGCGACTTCATCCTGTGCCGCGAGCACAACGTTGACCCGGCCAATGGGATCCGGAAAACGGAATTTTTCGAGCTCGGAAAAGCGCTTGGCTAAATGAAATCTCTTGTGTCGGTAGATCCGCGGCTGGGAGATGGCCTCGTCGAAGGAAACGAGCGGCGACCACTGCGAGATGGGGTCGTCGCTCTCCGTGCTCTCGTAGAGTCTAATCTGGACGGAGTAAACTTCGTCGAGCAGTTCGGCGGCGCGCTTGACAAGCAGATTGGTGAGCCCCGGGGCCGCGCCGGTATTGAGCAGCGCCGCGCGGTGTTTGGACTCGAATTTCTTGGCGTAGCGGAATTGCTCCGGCTGGAAAGGGTTCCTCGTCAGGTGGGAGCTGAGATCGAGATAGTGAGCGCGCAGCCGTAATGCCGCCCGCAGGACGATTTCGTTAAAGACCGAGGCGGAGGCATTGACGATGAGATTGCAGCCCCGGGCGGCACGCACAATGCCGTGCAAATTTCGCGCATTGACGGGCGCGACCGCAATGGTCGATTTCTTCCCCAGAAACCGGCGGGCCCGGAGGGGGTCGCGGTCGCCACACCACACGTCGTGGCCCTGGCGTTCGAGAAGTTGAGCGAGCAAGGAGCCCGTCGCACCGGCTCCCAAGACGAAGATTCTCATTCTGCCCGCACACTTTATCACAGTAAACACATCCAGAGGTGTGCGGGGACATTCCAGGGCCTGAATTGCACGGAAATCAGAACGGGCGTAAACTTACCGGGTAAACTCCGATCCCGCCGGCCTACGGGAGAGACATCCCAAGGCAGCGGGACGAGGCGGTCGAAGAACGCCCGCCGAGGGTATGGGTGGAAACGCCCAGGCCTCCCGTGCTTGGAAAGGAGCCAGTAGGCCGGAAATCCGTAGATTTTCGGCTTTTGCCCGATTCCATGTGCGAATCGGGTTTTTCATTTTAGGCGGGCGATCGTGAGCCTTTTTGACAAATTCGGCCGGCAGATCACCGACCTGCGCATTTCGGTGACCGACCGGTGCAATTTCCGGTGCGTTTATTGCCGCTCCGCCGATCCCGAAAATTACCGCGACCATGATGAGATTTTGTCCTGGGAAGAACTGAAAAGGTTGGCCCGCATTTTTGTCGGTTTGGGGATTCGCAAGGTGCGAATCACAGGCGGCGAACCGCTGGTGCGTGACGGGGTAGAAGAGTTTGTCAGCTACCTCGAGGGGATTGGCGTGGAAGATCTTTCGATCACCACCAATGGCCACCTGCTTGCCGAACGATGCGAGCGGCTGATCCGCGCGGGGTTGCAGCGCATCAACATCAGCCTGGATTCGCTGGACCCAATCAAGTTCGAGAAGATCACGCGCACGCGTTCGTATGCCACGGTCATGCGCGGGATCGACGCGGCGCAGGCAACCCGACTCGCGCCAGTGAAAGTGAATGCCGTGCTGGTGCGCGGGTTCAACGAGGACGAGGTAGAAGCTTTCGCGGCGTTTGCGCGGGAACGCGGCATAATCATGCGCTTCATCGAATTCATGCCGCTGGACGCGGACCGGCACTGGTCGCGGGAGTTGATGGTGCCTGCCGGGGAAGTCTATGAGCGCATCCACGCGCAATGGCCACTGGTGCAGATTCCTCACGACAAGAGCGAGACGGCGCGGAAGTACCGCTTTGCGGATGGCGCGCCTGGGGAAATTGGTTTGATTGCACCAGTCACGCAGGCCTTCTGCGGTCATTGCTCGCGCATTCGCCTGACCGCCGACGGGAAGCTGCGCACCTGCCTGTTCAGCAAGGAAGACCGCGACTTGCGCGCCCTGCTGCGCGCCAACGCTTCGGATGAGGAGATTGCAACGTGGGTGCGTGCCGCGGTGGACGAAAAGGAAGAAGGCCACCGCATCAATGAGCCGGGATTCGTGCCGCCTTCGCGGACCATGGTGTTCATTGGAGGTTAGCCATTATGGCCCGGTGCAGTTTGCAGACTGGGTGAATCGTTTCACTGGCTAAACGCACCAAAAGGCGCAAGAATTCATCTAAATAGATAGAGGGCCGAGAGGTTGACGTAAGAACGGAAAACAATGATGGGAACGCTTACAACCATCTCCAAGAATTCGCTGGCTGGCACAGACCAGCCGACCACCGTGCGCGCACCGGAAATTGAAAAGGGTGTAGGCTGCGATTTCGACTCCTACCTGTTGGTCTCGGACAACACGCTGGACGAACGCATCGCCGCAGCCAAGGCCAAGCTCGGGAAGGATGTAGTGATCCTGGGCCACCACTACCAACGCGACGAGGTCGTGAAATTTGCCGATTTTCGCGGCGATTCGCTCAAGCTCTCGCAACAGGCCGCGGAAGCAGACGGCAAATACATCGTTTTCTGCGGCGTTCATTTCATGGCGGAAAGCGCGGATATTCTGCGGCGCGAGCACCAGGTGGTCGTCCTGCCGGACCTGAACGCGGGGTGCTCCATGGCGGATATGGCGGACATTGGCCAGGTGGAAACCTGCTGGAGCGAACTCGGCAGCGTGCTGGACACGAAAAGGATTGTGCCCGTGACGTACATGAATTCCACCGCCGCGATCAAATCATTTACCGGCGAGCATGGCGGCTCTGTTTGCACCAGTTCCAATGCCGCCGCAGTGATGGCCTGGGCCTTTCAGCATGGCGAAAAGGTTCTGTTCCTGCCGGACGAGCACCTGGGCCGCAACACCGGCTACCGGATGGGAATTGCGCTTGACGAGATGGTGGTGTGGGATCCCTACCAGGAGCTCGGTGGCAACAGCCCCGAAGCGCTGCGCAATGCGAAAATCATTTTGTGGAAGGGGTATTGTTCGGTGCACCAGCGCTTCCTGCCTGAACACGTGGCAAAGGTGCGCCGGGAACACCCTGGCATTCGCGTGATCGCGCATCCCGAATGCCGGTTTGAGGTGTGCCAGGCGGCCGACGAAATCGGCTCCACCGAAGGGATCATCAAGGTGATCAAGGCCTCGCCCGCAGGAACCGATTGGGCGGTAGGCACCGAGGTCCACCTGGTGAATCGCCTGAGCAAGGAATTGAAAGACCACAAGGTCGTCTCCCTCGATCCGAATGTGTGCGTGTGTACGACAATGTTCCGAATCACGCCGCAGCACTTGCTGTGGGCGCTGGAAAATCTTGGGGCGGGGAAAATTGTGAACCAGATTTCCGTGGACGACCGGACCCGGCGGAACGCGAAATTGGCGCTGGACCGCATGCTGGCATTGCGCTAAGTGCGGCGCGGGGCGCGCAGAGCTTGACGGAGAATTCATGGCGGATAACGAAGAAGATCAGGACGAATTACCCGAACCACCGCAAAGAATTTTTACGCTGACGGAGGCGGAGAGCACGCGGCGTGAATTGGAGCCATTTTTGATCAAGGCGATCGGTGTGCGCAAACGCCTGAGCGTGCTCGAGCAGGAGCTAGCAGCCGTATCCACGCGCATCATGATGATGGGCGGCGTGCTGGTGGCTTACGCGAAGTTGGCCGAGAAGCGCATGGAACACCAAAGTCTGGCCGAGGTCATGAAGACGAACCTGGAGAAGATACTCTCCACCGGCTGCGTGATCAAAGACCTGGACGTCGGGCTGCTCGATTTTCCCGCCATCATCAACAACGAAGAGGTCTATCTGTGCTGGAAATTGGGCGAGGACCGCATCCGTTATTACCACCGGCAGGACGAAGGCTACGCCGGCCGAAAGCCGCTGGACCCACGAGACCTGGGTCCCGGTGACCAAGTGCAGTAACTCCACATCTTAATTTCGTTGGTTCAGCAGAAAATCAGAAGATTACTCTCCGCGCCTGAACGGGAGCCGGGCACAAATGAGCGAGAACCGACTAAAGGATTCGGCCAGTCCTTATTTGCGCTCGGCGGCTCACCAGCCGATCGACTGGCATGAGTGGGGCGAAGGCGCCTTCTCGCGCGCCAAGAACGAAGACAAGCCAGTGTTGCTGGACATCGGCGCGGTGTGGTGCCACTGGTGCCACGTGATCGACCGCGAGAGTTACGAAAACCCGGACATCGCCAAAATCATCAACGAACATTTTGTACCCGTTAAAGTGGACCGCGATGAGCGTCCCGATGTGGACTCGCGCTATCAATCCGCCATTAGCGCCGTCAGCGGGCAAGGCGGCTGGCCGCTGACGGGTTTCCTGATGCCGGATGGCCGTCCATTTTACGGCGGCACGTATTTTCCGCCGGAGGACCAGCAGGGCCGCCCCAGCTTCCGGCGTGTGCTTCTGGCCGTGGCAGATGCTTACAAGAACAAACGCGAAGAACTCCTGAAGACGGCCGATGCGCTTGCCGAAGCCGTGGCCAAGGCGGAAGCTTTCACTGGCGCGCGCGCGGAATTTGACCGCGCGGTTGTGGACTCGCAGATCAGCTCGATGACACAGCTGTTCGATATTCGGCATGGGGGGTTCGGCCGCTCACCAAAGTTTCCGCACGCGTCCGGAGTGGACCTACTGCTGGAGCGCTTCCGGCAAACCGGCGAGAAGCACTTGTTGGCCATGGCGGAAACCACGCTGGAAAAAATGGCCAAGGGTGGCGTGTACGACCAACTGGCGGGTGGATTCCATCGCTATTCGGTGGATGAGCGCTGGCTGGTGCCTCATTTCGAGAAGATGAGTTACGACAATTCCGAACTGCTGAAGAATTACGTGCACGGTTGGCAGGTGACGCAGAATCCATTTCTCCGTGAAACGGCCGAAGGCATCGTTGCTTGGGTCAATGAAGTTCTGTCCGACCAGACGAACGGGGGATTTTACGCGAGCCAGGACGCGGACTATTCGCTCGAGGACGACGGCGACTACTTCACCTGGACGCTAGAGGAACTGCGGGCCGTCTTGCCGCCGGCGGAAGCACGCATCATGGAATTGCACTACGACGTTGAGCCGCAAGGGGAGATGCACCACAATCCTGCGAAAAACGTGCTCTGGATTTCGCGGGATGCCGCCGAGATCGCGAAGACTTTGGGACTGGATGAAACCAATGTGCGTCTCAGCATTGCCGCTGCGAATGGGAAGATGCTCGCGGCCAGGAAGCTGCGGCCGACACCGTTCATCGATCAGACCATGTATGTGAGTTGGAATGCGATGTTCGCGTCCGCGTACCTCGAAGCCGCGCGCGTCCTGAGGGGCGCCATCGGCGGAAACTGCCAGGATTTCGCGCTCAAGACGCTGGACCGAATGCTGCGGGAGGCATGGAGTGAAAAACAGGGCTTCGCGCACCGCATCGGCGGGCCGGGGCTGCGCGGGTCGTTGGACGACCAGGTTTTTGGTGTGATTGCGCTGCTGGATGCGTATGAATCCACACTGGACGCAAAGTATTTCGGCGCGGCGCAACGAACCATGGACCTCACCATCGAAAAATACGGGGATGCGGAAGGCGGAGGCTTCTTCGACCGTGCTGCTGATGCGCCGGCGATGGGCGGGCTGGAAGTGCGCCGCAAGCCGTTCCAGGATTCACCGACTCCCAGCGCCAATTCTGTGGCGGCCATGGCATTGACGCGCCTGCACGCGTACACAGACGATCCGAAATATCACGACTGGGCCAAGAAGACCCTGGAAGCGTTTGCGGGGGTGGCGCCGCAATACGGTCTTTTCGCGGCGACCTATGGTCTCGCGGCAACATTGTTCGCCGAACATCCCACCCAGGTAGTGATTACAGGCGCGGGTGATGACGAAGCGGCTGGAAAGCTGGAAGAGGCGGCCAACAGCGTTTTCCGGTTAGGCAAGGCAGTGCTGCGCGTTAGCACGGAATCGGCCTTGGATCATTTGCCCACCGCTCTAAGGCAAACACTTCCTCATCTTCCCAAAGACAAGGCACAGGCGCTGGTCTGCGCGGGGAATGCTTGCCTGCCGCCGACAAGTGATCCCGAGGAATTGAAGCAGATTCTGCGGAAGGGAATTGCGGGGACTGCGGCGGGATAATTCCTCCATCCCCGGACCAGATTATTCACCCGGGTCACAATTTTCCGCCGAGTTTGTCATGCTGAAGCGCGACGCCGTATCCGCGCTGAAGCATCTCAACCCTAGATTCGAGCTAGTTTTCCCAGTTGAGATCCTTCGGCCCAGCAGACGGCGCTGGGCCTCAGGATGACAGTTTCGTCTATGGTCAGTAAGAGGAATTACTTCTTGGGGCGCGATTCGGGCGGCACCATGCCATTCGCCCTGTAATAAACCACCAGGGCACCATAGTGTTCGCCGGAATGCTCGATCAGGCCATAGGCAAGATCATAGAGCCGGTCGAGATGGGGCGATCCATCGTCAACCGCCTCGTTTAATCCTTTATCGCCCTTCTTTTTGATCATGGCCGCGCCGTCCGCAACGCACTGCTTCACAAATGCCACCAATTGAGCTTTGGTCTTCAGATTGTCCATCTTTGGGTTGTCTTCATACCGTGGTTTCTTTCCATCGGCGAAGTCCGTGAAGTAGTACATGGCGCCAGCAGCATGCGCCAGGCTCTCCGCAAACGTTCTGGATTCGGGCGCCGGTTTGTACCCGTACTTGTCCTCAGGAAAGTCCTCCGCCATGGCGATAAGCTTGCGCCCAATGTCATTCCATTGTTCCAATACCGCTTCCGAGGGGCTTGGCGCGGGCTTTGGCGGAGCTTTCTTCGCCTCCTGCGCCAGCACCGGGAGCGCACCACAGACAAGAGCCAACAGCAGGGCCGCGAAATGCGTCGATTTCTTCATTTCCTCTCTCCTTTAACCTTCCGGGCGGAAGGTTATACCCTCAGACGCTGCTCCCCAGCGGAAGTTTCAGGTGCCAGGAGGCAAAAAAAGGGGTCCCACGGACCGCCATCATACGCCAAAATGCACAAAAAGGTGGGGTCGCGAGCGACGCCTGGGCCCGTTTACTCCTCCGAAGCCAAAGCAAATGGGGAGCCGGTGATTCAAAGAGACCATGGTATTCTATCAAATCAGGCTGAGGGGGCCTGCCGATTGAGCGGGAGTTGGATTTTACTGAGGAGCGGGCTGGGAATTGTAGTACTCGCCCTGCTGTACCTCTCGCAGCGATTTTGGTACCGCACGCTGTGGCGCGTGACCTCCAATTGGGGGCGCCTCTGGCTGCGCATGGGCGTGCGGCTTCTCTATTTGACCAGCCTAGTTCTGATTATCCTCACTATTACGGACGGCTTGCGCCAGGATCACGGTCGCATCCTCCCCGCCCATTCCGGGTTTACGATTTTTGCCGGGCTTTGGTTTGTCAGCGTGCTGGGGGGCTATGTATGTGTGAAGGTGGTCCACGGCATCGAGTGGGTATGGCACCGGCTGCACAAACCAGCCCCGCGGGAATTGCCAAAGCCGCATAACCGCCCCGCAACGATTGCAGATTTTGTGCCCGACCCGTCGCGCCGGACCTTCTTCCGGACCGCCAGCGTGGTCGCCGGCGCAGCGCCGTTTCTCGGCGTGATGTATGGTTACGCGGCAGAACGCCTGCGGTATCAAGTCAGCCGCGTGGAAATTCCACTGACCAATTTGCCGGCGGAACTCGACGGCATGGAGATTGTTCAGATTTCGGATATCCACCTGAGCAGCTACATGACGCGGGAATCGGTGCGCCGGGTAGTGGACATGGCGAATGATGTCGGCGCCGATCTTGCGGTGGTCACGGGTGACCTGATTACCGGCGTACACGATCCCGTCGCCGACTGCGTTGAGGAAATTCGCCACCTGCACGCGCCGCTCGGCGTGTATGGCTGCAATGGCAATCATGAAATTTACGCGCGCGCGGAAGACCTGGCCGAGCGCTTATACCGACAAGCTGGAATGAAGATGCTGCGCCACGAAAACGCGATCATTCCGTTCCGGGGCGCGCAACTCAATTTGATCGGTGTGGATTACCAACGCGAGCGCATGCCCAGCGGACGCAAAATGCAGATGCTTGCGAACGTGGAGCCGCTGGTCCGGCGCGACATGCCGAACATCTTGCTTTCTCACAATCCGAATTCCTTCAACCGCGCCGCGGAAATGGGGATCGAGCTTTCCCTGGCGGGCCATACGCACGGTGGCCAAGTGCAGGTGGAAATCCTGGACGTGAGCTTGAGCCCGGCGCGATTCATCACCGATTATATCGCCGGGTTGTATCACCGCCCATTGCTGATGCCCGACCAACCGAAGCGCTTGGGCGAAACTATCAAGCTGATGCCCAACGCGCCGAAGGGGCTCGCGGCGCTGTACGTAAACCGCGGCATCGGCACGGTCGGTGCGCCGGTGCGCCTTGGTGCGCCTCCGGAAATTACGCATATCGTGCTCCGCAGCGCGTAAGGCTGAGCCTTTCGCCCTCCACTCGATCGCGGCTTCCTCAATTGTGCCATTTGCCCTTTTTTGCGCCGATGTTAGAATCGACGCAACAAACCCATGAACATCAAAGAAACGAATTACTGGCTGGAGACTGTGTCCGAGCGCGCGCATGGCACCAGCGACACTTTGCCGGAGAGCGTGGACGTCGCGGTTGTAGGTGCGGGGTTTTGCGGGCTGTCGGCTGCGCGCGAGTTGGCCAGGCGGGGCGTGCGCGTCGTAGTGCTGGAAGCCGAAACCTTGGGCTGGGGCGCAAGCTGCCGCAATGGCGGCATGGTGCTTACGGGGATGAAACTTCCGGTGCCGACGCTGATTGCGCGCTATGGCCGCGAAGCGGTGCAGCGGATGTACGCCGCGTCGCTTCAATCGATCGACTTGGTCGAACAGATTGTAAAGGAAGAGAGAATCGATTGCGCATTCTCGCGCTGCGGCCACCTGGAGGTGGCGTGTAAGGAATCGCACTTCGCTGCCTATGCGAAGGCGGCGGCTCGCATACAGAGTGAGTTTAATCATAACCTGCGCATTGTCCCAAAGGACGAACTTCGTCAGGAAATTGGCTCTGACATTTACCACGGCGGGCTGGTCGATGAAACCAGCGCCGGCCTGAATCCCGCGCAATATGTGGATGGACTGGCAAAGGCGGCGCAACGCGCGGGTGCGGTGTTGTACGAGCATGCGCGGGTTGTGGACGCGAAGCCAGAAGTATCGAACGGCAATCGCCGCTTTCGCGTGGTGACTCCGCGAGGCTCCCTGGTGGCCAGGGAAGTGTTTCTTGCCAGTGGCGCTTATACCACCTCTGCTACACCGGCGCTGCTCAAGAAAGTGATTCCCATCGGTTCGTACATCATTGCCACGGAAGTCCTGCCAGCGGACCTGGCGCGCGAACTGAGCCCACGGAACCGCATGATCTACGACTCCAAACACTTTTTGTATTACTACCGTCTGACACCGGACAATCGCATGTTGTTTGGAGGGCGAGCTGCGTTTTTTCCGGAGTCCGAGAACACCGTGCGGGAAAGCGCAGAGCTTTTGCGCCAAGGGATGATCGCGGTCTACCCGCAATTGCGCGAGAGCAAAGTGGAATTTGTATGGGGCGGCACACTCGATTTTACTTTCGACGTGATGCCGCATTGCGGCAGGATCGACGGGATGCATTTCGCGATGGGCTTTGCGGGGCACGGTGTGGCCGCCGCTACGTGGATGGGGACCAAGCTTGCGGGCGTGATTTGCGGCGATGCGGACGACATCCCGTTTTCGCGAATTTCTTTTTCCGGAGCGCCAATCGGATTGCGCAGCGGCAACACCTGGGCGCTGCCTCTGGCGGGGATGTACTACCGCGTTCTGGACTGGTTCACCTAGGCAGGTGCGGTCCTCAGGCGCCGCGTTCGACGGCGGCTTTAATCCTTGGAAATACAAAATAGGCGACGAAGCCCAGTGCCACCGGTATGGGCCCCCACTTCAGCGCGAACTTGTCACTGCCGATCAGCGCCACCGCGCTCATCAGGATGGGCGCAATCACCGCGTAGGCGAGGCCAGCCCTTCCCCACGGAATGCGGAAGGGGCGTTTCAGCTCCGGTTGCAACCGGCGCATGCGCCACGCGGCCAGGACGGTCAGCACGGTCACCAGAATGCGCAGCCAGATGTAC
>Ga0187803_10000792_pt1 | contig 12500 bp, 14 predicted proteins | sample NC_wetland_sal_i_2_FD_132425 | JGI IMG/M metagenome (GOLD analysis project Ga0187803, IMG submission 132425) | Wetland sediment microbial communities from Neuse River Estuary, North Carolina, USA - Control_3 | ecosystem: Environmental > Aquatic > Freshwater > Wetlands > Sediment | place: USA...
AGCTTCTCGTCATCGATGTGGGGAACACCAACACCGTTCTCGGTGTCTTCAAGGAGGCAACTCTCCTTGCCCAGTGGCGCCTGACCACGAATCGCGCTCAGACCGCAGACGAATACGGAATCCTGATTCGAAACCTGTTTTCCCTAGAGGGCATTCGGCCCGACGAAATTTCCGCCATCATGATCGCCAGCGTCGTACCGCCTCTCAACATGCTGCTGGAGGAAATGGCGCAGAAGTATTTTCATCTCAACGCGCTGTTCCTCGGTCCTGGCGTCAGAACTGGCATGGCAATTCACTACGACAGTCCCCAGGACGTCGGCGCCGACCGCATCGCCAATGGCGTGGCCGCGTTTGAGAAATATGGAGGGCCGTGTGTCGTGGTTGATTTCGGTACGGCCATCACATTCGATGCGATATCCGAAAAGGGTGAATACCTGGGGGGAGTCATCGCGCCAGGCCTGGGAATATCTTCCGAGGCCCTTTTTCAGCGGGCCGCGCGCTTGCAGCGAGTGGAGATCCGCGAGCCTCATCAGGTGATTGGAACGAACACGGTGGCCAGCATGCAAGCCGGGCTCTTCTACGGCGCAGTTGGCCTGGTGGATGGCATCCTGGATCGCCTCTGCGGGGAGCTGGGGAAGAAAACTAAAATCATCGCGACAGGCGGCCAGGCTTCGCTGGTGGCTGCAGCGTCTAAGTACAAGCCGCCGGTCGATTCAGCCCTGACCCTCGAAGGGCTGAGGATTATATACGAGCGAAACAGAAAGGACCGGAAGGCAGAAGTTAGAAGCTAGCAGGCTGATGAAAAATGTCATTCTGAGGAGGTCGCCGTGGCGGCCGACGAAGAATCTCAGGAGTGCTTGATTCTCAAATGCCGAGATTCTTCGCTTCGCTCAGAATGACAGCGAAGCGGGCTTTTTTCATCATCCTGCTAGAATGCTTCCGGCTTCTGAATTCTCGCTTCTCGTTGGAAAATTATTTCAACTACTTTACCGAAATCGAAGAATGCTTCCGGCGATGTCGCGGGACTCCTACTCTGCTTTCCACTCTCGATTGGGCCCTGATTGAATCCTGGAAGGAAGGCGGCATCCCGCTGGAAGCCGTCCTGAACGGCGTGGAACGCACTTTCAAAAAGTATCAAAAGCGCCCCAAGCGATTCCAGAAAATCAACAGCCTTGCTTATTGCTCGCAGGAAGTCTTCCAGGCTGCGGCAGAATTGAATGCCGCCCTTACAGAAGGCGGTGTACGCCCGTCCGGCACGTCGCTCGCCGAAGCGCCCTTTTCGCTCGACGAGATTCGGGCCTACCTCAATCGAAACGCCGACGTGGTGGAGAAGGCGTCTAAGGCTTGCGCGCAGAAGGACGCCACAGTTCTCGCCCAAGACCTGCAAGAATGCGCAAAGTCGGTGCGTGAGATTAGTTCGCGCGACGATTGGTTGATGGACCTGGAAAAGCTGGAACAGCACCTAACGGCCGTCGAGGATAAGTTGACTGCGGCGCTGACGCGCGGCACGCCGGTGGAACTCCTCGCGGAGAATCGCCGCGAAGTCGATCGCGGCCTTGCCAGCTCTCGTCAGAAAATGACAGCCGTACAAATCGAATCCCTGGAACGCCAGTTCCTTAAAAAGAGACTGTTTCAACTTTATGAAGTCCCGCGGCTGAGTCTATTTTATCTGTAACGCTGCCCCTTGTCGTTTGTCACTTGTCCTTCGCAAAAACTCCGGGCCGGGAATACGCAATGGAACAAAAAGCGCCAAGGACAAGGGACTAACGACAAAGGACCCCGGACTAAGGACAAAGGACGCTCTTGCCGTTTCAGCTTTCCGCAGAGAAACTCGTCTATGGTGGTGACGCCCTCGGGCACCATCAGGGCCGGACGGTCCTGGTGCCGCGGGCGCTACCGGGCGAGCGCCTCGAAGTGGAGGAGGTGCGCACCGCCAAAGGCGTTGTGCACGCGCGCCCCTTGCGAGTTGTGGCTCCAGCCCCGGAGCGCGTTAATCCTCCTTGTCCTTTCTTCGGACGCTGCGGTGGCTGCCACTATCAGCACTTTGCCGCCGAAAACCAAGTCGTGGCCAAGCGGGAGATTCTGCGCGAGACGCTACGCCGCATCGGAAAGATCGGTTGGAATTCCGAGATTCATGTGCACGCGTCCCATCCCTGGAACTATCGCAATCAGGCGCAATTCAAGATCGCGCGAAAAGCTGGCAGCGAGGTCTCGCTGGGGTTCTTCGAAGCCGAGTCTCACAACCTCTGCCCCATCGATGCCTGCATGATCATTTCGCCGAAACTGAACGAGATTTTCTCCGAGCTGAGAAAACCTGAATACGCCGCACAGCTCGCGGGCTGCTCCGAAATAGAGGTGCTCGCCGATGGCCGCGATGAGCGGGCCATGATCACGGTGCATGGAGACCTCAATGCTGAACGCGCGGCCAGTTTGGCCCGAGACTTTCTCATGCAATTGCCCGGCGTGATCAGCGTCGCCTGCGAAGTAGGCCATCACTGGCGGGTAGCTGGCGCGCCAGCGTTTGAGTACCGCGTTGGCGAGTTCACATACCGAGTCAGTCCGACGTCCTTTTTTCAGGCATCACGATTCTTGCTCCCCTCGCTGGCCGAAGCTGTAGCCGCGGAAACAAAGGGACAGCTCGCGCTTGATCTATTTGCCGGCGTCGGGCTGCTGACTCTTCCGCTGGCGCGACGCTTTGGCGAGGTCGTCGCAGTCGAGGCGCACGTGCCCGCGGCTCGAGACCTCGTCGCCAACGCAGAGTCGCACTCGCTTGGCAACGTGCATGTCGCGGCGGAGTCAGCGTTTGATTTTCTCCGCAGATTCGCGCGCGCCGGGCCGGACTTGGTGGTAATTGATCCGCCTCGCGCCGGAGTCGGCGCTCGCACGCTGAGATTCATCGCCGCGCTGCGACCCAGGCGCATCCATTACGTGAGCTGCCACCCGCCCACGCTGGCGCGCGATCTTAGCTTCCTCGTCGCGCAGGGCTTCGAGCTCAGCTCGATCGAGTTGTTCGATTTTTTTCCCCAGACTTTTCACATCGAGTCTCTGGCGAAGCTCACTTCAGGCTAGTAGGCCTCGATCGAGTTCCGGCAGATCCCCGTGGCTCCTTTCAAGGCGGCAATATTTTTCCCCGAGCGTCAGTTGCTGATCGTGTTAACATGGTGTCCATCAACGCCGCCCAAAATCAGGTTCGGAGAGTTCCGGCATTCATCAAGACGTAATAGCGGGGGATCGAGCCATGACTACAAAATGGGAATACAAGGTCGACATCTACGAACCCACGGACGAGAGCTACAACACGGGTGAGATTGAGAGAGAACTCAACGAACTCGGCGATCACGGCTGGGAGTTGGCTTCCGTGATCGAGCACACCTCCGGGGAACGGATTGCCGATTTTGTTTTCGTCCTCAAGAGATCCAAGGCGTAGCGAGCTCGTCGCTACTGGCTCAACTGACTCGCAATCCTGGCCATCAGGACCAGTGGCGGTCCAACCCGGTGCATCGTTGGACACCGAAAGCGTAACAATTCGACAGTTCCAAAGCCCGCTGCTTCTCCTCGCGAGTTCTTTCGCGCTTGGCATCCTCATCGTCCACGCCGAACACAAGCCTTTGGCACAAACGATCGAAACCATCAGCCTGCTCCTCGCCCTGGCGGGAGTTTTTCTCCTCGCAGGATTGCTCACGTTGCGGGCAGGGCGGGCGGCCGCATCGGCCCTGCTTGCACTGATGGGTTTCGTGGCGGCCGGCTCGGCCAGCTCGCTTTTATTTGAAGCTCGGTTTTCACCTCATCACGTCCGTTACCTCTCGGCTTCCGCAATCGATCTCGCTGCGCCGATCCGCCTGGAGGGCTTCCTTATTTCGACGCCGCTCCGCTCTCCCTACGGACTGCAGTTTGATATTGAAGCGACCACGGTCGCGATCCAGCATCCTGAATCCGGGGCAAGCGCCCGTCCCGCCGAGGGAAAGGTCCGCCTTCGGCTGGAGGCTTCCAACGATCCGTCAGCGTGGGCGGAGGTCGAGTCGCTGCATCTCCAGGAAGGAGATCTTATTCGCGCGCCCGTCCACCTACTTCGTCCCACGACGTACAACAACCCGGGCAGCTTTGATTACCGCTGGTGGATGAAATCCTTCGAAGACATTTATTGGATCGGGACGATCAAGAGCCCGCTCCTGGTGGAAAAGTTGCCAGGCACGTCGAAACGCGGTTTGCCGCACGTGTTGGAACGGACCCGCCAACGGCTCATTCGTGCCATTGACAATATGTATCCGCCCTGGTCCAGCAACATGCGGTATGGTGCCGTGCTGAAAGCAGTATTGCTTGGCGAGCGCGCTTCTCTTGACTCCGACACCATCGAGGGCTTCCGAAGAAGCGGACTCTATCACTTGCTCGTAATCGCGGGCCTTCATATTGGTTTGCTGGCGTTAATCGTAAGTTTCATCCTGCGTCGATTGCCATTGAGCGCGACCTGGCGGTCAGCATGCCTGCTGATTTTTCTGGTCGCCTATGCCGGGTTGGTGGAGCAGCGCAGCGCGACGCTCCGCGCCACCGTGATGATCTTCGCCTATCTTGTCGCGCGGCTCCTTTATCGCGAGCGAGTGCTTCTGAATGCCATCGGGCTCGCCGCGCTGCTCTTACTGTTGCATCGGCCGGTATGGTTGCTGGAATCCGGCTTTCAACTTTCGTTTTCAGCCGTCCTCCTGATTGCCGGTCTCGTGGCCCCGATCTTGATGCGCACGACAGAACCTCTCCGCCGCGCTCTGTGGAATATTGACGACATCAATCCCGATATTCATTTCGCCCCTCGCCAAGCGCAGTTCCGCTTAGACGTTCGGGATTTGATCGGTTTACTGAAACGCCGCACAACATTCATGGAACGGCATCCCGCGTTCGCTTCGGCCGCCGTCACCTCCACAATTCGGGTTGCTATCTGGACTGCGAATATTCTGTTGTTCTCGGCAATTCTGCAAATCGGCCTGCTGCTGCCCATGGCGGAGACGTTTCACCGAGTGACGATTGCGGGCATCGCGCTAAACGCCTTGGCCATTCCGGTGATGGTGGTGCTTCTGGTGGCCGCGGTCCCAACGGTTCTTCTAGCGACATTGGCTCCTGCACTGGCTGTGTGGCCATCGCGGGCGCTGGCGTTGATACTCAAGCTCCTCTTCGCTTTGACTGAGTTTCCCAGCCTTGCGCATTGGCTTTCGTACCGAATTCCTGAGCCTCCCACCTGGGTCGCTTTCGGCTTTGTGTTTTCAGCTATCATTGCGGCCGTGGTTCTCGCAATGCAGCCTCGCAGTTTTTGGGTTCCACTCGCGGGCTTGGTTTTGTTTGCCGGATTGGTCTCGCTTCATCCTTTTGGGCCGCGGCTTCCGACGGGCGTCCTCGAACTCACCGCACTTGATTGTGGTGGCGGTGATTCGGTCTTTGTCGTCCTGCCCGATCGGACAACGATGCTGATCGATGCCGGCGGAAGCAGAGCCCGCAGGATAAGCGGAGCGGATTCCCCTGGACGACGCTGGGACCCGGGAGAAGATATCGTCTCGCCATATTTGTGGTCGCGCGGCATCCAGAAGGTCGACATCGTGGTGGTGAGCGACACCCGAGAAGATCTGACCGGGATGGCCGCCATCATTCGGAACTTCAAGGTGGGCGAGATCTGGAGTGGGGCGAATTCGTTTGTGTCGGTTAGCCCGGAATGGATGGACGCAATCCGTCGCCGCGGCATCCCGATTCGGCAGATGGCGGCGGGTGACAGTGCGACTCGCGGTACCGCGTCGATTTTGGCGCTGAGCCCGGCCCGCGGCCAGGTCATGTTGTCGGACTCGGGTTCCGAGGGCGACGAACCCCTGGTGTTGCGAATCTCGGACCGGGATGGGAGCGCGCTTCTATCCAGCGATTCCAGCGCGGGATTGGAAAGCGAGTTGGCGGAGTCATCGTCCTTCCAACTTAAAAGCCAAGTGCTGAAGGTCTCTCGACGAAGAACGAAAACATCCTCCATGCGAGATTTCTTCGGCCGCGTGTATCCGCAGGTGGCCTTGGTCAGCGCCGAAGGCACCGAGCGCAGAGAGCCAAACTCCGAAATGCTCAGCCGGCTCCGGTCTCTGGGTGCTCGCGTGTACAGGACTGACTTCAGCGGCGCCATCACCGTCGTGATGCAGGGCGGATCGCTCGCAGTTCATACATACGGCGCCGCACCGGACGATTGAATCGGCGCAGCCACACCTGGCGCGGGCGGCTTCAGGGTGCTGTAGAGATTGCCGGAAACGTGCGCGCCAAACAGCGTGACTGCGGAAGAAATGTAGAGCCACGTCATCAACGCCACGACGGCGCCTATCGACCCGTAGACATGATTGTAATTAAAGCGCGGCAGCAGTAGCGTAAACATCGTGCGCGCTCCTTCCCATAAGATCGTGGTGAGAAACGCGCTGGGCAGCACCTGGCGGATTTTCAGGGGCCGGTTGGGTAGCCGGCGAAAGAGGAAGGTGAAGACGCCCAAAGTCATGCCGAACGTTCCCAAGGCGAACAGCGCCTGGTATGCGAACTCGATGAGTGCAGACGCCGCATGGGCTTCTGCCCATCGATAGAATTTGCCTTGGATATAAAAGTTTAAAGCAACCAAGCCCGTATAACCGAGAATAAACAAGGCCGAAAGCAACGCCATCTCGACCGCCAGCAGACGGCTTTTCCACCACGGTCTGCTGTTCTCCGCCTCCCAGGCCCGATTCAAAGCGGTCTCGAGCGGGACGAAAATTCCTGACGCGCTCCACAACAGAAGGATGAACGAGATCACCGTGACGCGACCAAACGAATTCGAAATCTGCGCCAACTCGCTCAGAATGAAATCGGGCTTCATCGGCAAGAACCGTTGCAGGACTACCGTCAGGTCGCCGCTCAATTCATAATGTCGAATGTAAATCCCGCTGAGAGTCACCAGCATCAGCATCAAAGGGAACACCGAGAGCAGCCCAAAATAGGCGATGGAAGCCGAAACAGTCAGCGAGTCTTCTTTAAAGAAGGTCATCAGCGAGTGGTCCAGGAGTTCGCGCGCACGGAGCCACCGGGCGGCGCGGGTCGGCAGATTTACGGCCGCTGGGGGATCGGTATCAACCGAAGGTGTCGCTGCCATTTCAGCTCGTAGGACTGGCGAACAACGATCGTCGCACGGAGCGTTCGCCTGACTTATAATAGCCGCAGGCGGGCTGGAGTGAAAGTTGGGCATGCGCGTTTTTCCCTCGCGAGGGCATCGTGGCCACCGAAGCCGAGATTCTTGAAGAGAATCGCAAGGTGCGACGCCTCCAATTGGTGGTCGACCTGGTGATGAGCGTCCTCTATCAATCGGACATCTCCGTGGACGAAGCTTCAGAGCTCGTCGCCGCGACGCGGCAGTTCGCTCTCGGTCTCTTTCCCGACAAGGAACAAACCTACGACCTCATCTACACCCCGCGTTTTCGGCGCCTGATGACCGAGAAGTACAGAATGGTCTGAGCGTGAGGCGTCCGGCGCGAATTTCAGTGCGCAGGTGCCGAGATCGTCGGCGCCGACGAGATCGACTTCAGGTTCGCAGTAATCGTGCCGACCGAGAGCATCAGTTTCAGGCGAAGCGGCACATGCTGCTCGTCGTTGCTGAACCACACGAGCAGCCGTCCCTTCCTCTTGTACAGCGATCCGAAAATCTTCGGCTCCACGCGCAAAGCGTTTCGAGTGCCAAGCGCCGTTTGAAGCGGCTCTTCCGCCTGGACCTCAGCCACCACCGTCTGTGTTTCTCCGCCGTCGTTGACAGCGAACTGAAAACTCTGTCCCACGCGCAGAGGCTGGCGACGAGCGAAATAAAAAGTCGTCACGATATCCTCCGCGCACGCCGGCATTTTGTGTTCGGTGCGTTGAGGCGCCGAGTTCGGGTCGTTCAGGTCGCGCGCCTCCACCACGGCCACGCCTCGGTTGCCGTCAAATGAAATATCCACATCCCGGTGCCGCCGGCCTTCGTTGATCTTCTTGGAGATCCTTTGCGAGCACAGCGTCTGCGGATTGAAATAGGAGTGATAGTCATCCTGCAATTTGTAGAGTAGCGACACCGTGCCCTGCGACCGCGCACTCGTGATGATTTCCGATGGGCCGCCCTTTCCCGTGCCGACAAGCGTCACCATAATCTTCCCGGCGGTGAATACGGCCCAGTCTACCTCGTAGGTCAGAGTTTCCCCGGGAGGAAACGGCGCGGCGCCCGGCAATTGCGCGTGGGCGAGGGTCAGGCTCAAAGTGAGGAATACGGCGACACCGGCGCCAGGAACCACAAGGAACCGAGTATTCATGTCTGACCTTTAGACGCGAAACGGCAACCGAATGCCGCCCCGCTCCGCTAGCGCCATTCCATCTTGGCGGCGAGAAAAACCAATCCAGCAACGTACCCGAGCGCCGCCTCGTACTCGCGATTCTTTCGGTAGCGTTTCCACTGGAACTTCTCCCCAGCCGAGCCGCCCAACTCGTGTTGAGCGCGGCGGCGGAGAGTGGGAACGAATAGAGGCACCGACCGTGCATATCGTTCGTACCCGCCGTCGAATTGCCGTCGCAGATCTTCCTCTTCTCGGCGCATAACAGGCACGTAGACGAGCAGAAAGAAAACCAGGAAGGCCAGACCAAGCACCCAAGACGCGGCCGCCATCGCAAAGCCCAGGCCCAGAACGAAGCTGCCGAGGTAAAGCGGGTTGCGCGTGTAACCGTACGGCCCGCTCGTTGCCAGGCGCCTTCCTTTTTCAAGATGGCCCGCCGCCCAGCCGCGAAGCAGCAATCCGACCAACGCGATGCCCGCTCCGGCCACCAGGAATCGCCATGAGGGTCGGGACAATATGACGACGCCGATGGCCATCGCAAAGCCCAGCGGCACTCGCCATCGCGCCGCCCAGGCAGCGTAGTTCTCATCCATACGTTCTTGTGCCGAATCGCCGGAGCCGCGCGAAACGCTCGCGCGTGGCCGCCAGCACAGCCTCCACACTGACGCCCTCGATGTATCTCGCGGCTCGAATCCTACGAGGAGAATTTTCTCCGCCGCCGGCCACCACCACGTCATCGGAAAGAAACGGCCCGTTGCGTTCGGCCGTGTTCAGCGGGTCGGTGGTCGTAAAGATGGCGACGACAGGCGTTCCAACCGCGGCTGCAAGGTGCATCGGTCCCGTGTCGCCTCCAATGAACAATCGGGCTCGCCTTGCCAGAGCAATGAATTGCACCAGGGTCGAAGGAAAATAATGTACGTCCGCGCGGTCTGCCCGGCAGAGGATGTCACGAATCAGGGGCTCCTCCGCTGGGGACCCAGTAAGAAAAATCTTGCCGTCCAGTTCGGGCGCAAGTCGCCTTACGAGTTCGGCGAAGTTCTCCGGCGCCCACCGCTTCGATTGCCATCCCCCGCCGGGATTCACTATCACGAATTCGTTCGCGCTAAAAGAAGCCAGCCGCTCAATGACGCAATGATCATCGGTCTGCGTGTGCGGCAGGGGGAATTCCCACTGGTCGGCCTCCGGAGTGCGGACGCCGAGCGGCTCGAGGAGAGCGAAGTTCCATTCAATCACGTGACGGCACCCGCGTGGCGACACTCGCTCATCGTAAAACGTTCCCGCGCCCGGTTCGCGCATCCAGTTCGTCGAAAAACCTATCCTACGTTTCGATCGGCTCAATGCGGCGATGACTGCGGATTTGTAAAGGCCCTGAAAATCGATCGCTGCCTCGTAAGTAACCTCACGCAGCAATGCCACGCCCTTCCGAATTTCCTTGAGCGTGGCCAACGAGCCTAACCTGTGTCGCCAACCAAGCGTGTCCAGCCTGATCGCTCGCCGCACATACGGATTGCCCTGAAGTAGGTCCGCGAATCGCTTCTCTACGACCCAGTCAATTTCAGCTTCGGGAAAAGTCTTGCCCAGCCAAGAAACGGCAGGGAGCGCGTGTACGATGTCCCCGATCGAGCTCAGGCGGATAATGAGGAAACTCATTCTAGTTTATAGCATCGATAATCTCAAATCAGAATCGTCAGATCAAGCCCAGATGCGCGTGGGAGGGAACCACTTCCTGCGCCCATGCCACTGGCCCACAATTCCAGTTGGCTCCATTCTGGCGAGAAGACTGCCCCTTCGACACGCTCCGGGAAAGCTCCGAGCCCGCAGACGGGCCGGGAACTCCGCAATCTCCCTCTTCACATTCCGGATCGGGAATAGTGACTAGAACCGTATCATGCATTTCTCTCATTCTAAAGCACATTCCAGCTTCGTTCTCACTTCTTCCTTCTCGCCACTATCCACCATCCACTGTCCTTTTGGCTTTGAACCGAAACGACTTCGTGTGTTTTCAATAACATAGTGGCTTTGAACCTCATTTTTGCAGATCTTTTCTCTTGGCTCCTCAGCTGAAAAACGATGGCTGAATGCTGAAGGCGCTTCGCGCAGCGCTTGCTGTTTGCCGTGTGCCGCAAAACAGCGCGTCTTTGACATTGCTGGGACTTCCGGTAGGTGGTTTCCCTTCCTCGGCAGTAGCACGGCGTCGCGCGCCGGTCGAGGAACAACTCAGCGCAGCACAGACGCCCGTTTCGCCGCTTGCCCATAGCCACATTTCACTGTCCTTGGACTTCTTCTACCGCAGGTCGACGGCGGAGAACAACACCACGGCTCGTGGGTTTTTGTCGCTGCAGCCAGTATAGACCTGCATTACTGTTTGTCAAGTAAATTCCGCGGGAGATATTCGGCGCTCTCTGCCGCATGAGTCAAGTGACGGGATGAAATCTCAATTTGACCTCTTCCCATAAATATGGGAACATCAGAACATGAAAACCACGCTGGAGATTCCCGACTCCATCTTCCGCCGGGCGAAGGCGAAGGCTGCCGAGCGAGGAATCCCCCTTCGTCAATTCGTGACCGATGCGATGAAGGACAAGCTCGCCGCTGACGCCAAGTCAGGCGAAAAACCATGGCTGAAACTCATGGGCAAGCTCAAGCATTTGCACAAGGAGACTGAACGCATCGACCGCATCATTGAAGCGGAATTCGAGAAAATTGATGCGGAGACATGGCGCTGATCCTTGACACAAACGCCTTGTCCGCCGCTACGGAGCGCGAACCTGCCGCGCTGGAGGCGGTCGCCAGCGCCGAGCGTATAGCAGTCCCCACAATTGTCTTGGGCGAATATCGGCTTGGAATCGCGCAGTCTCGGCACCGAACCGAGTACGAGAACTGGTTACTGGATTGGATCGCTTCGGTGAGTGTCCTCAACATCGACGAGGAAACTACGCACCACTATGCAACCATTGGCCTGGAATTGAAAAGAATAGGCAAACCGATTCCAACCAATGACCTCTGGATTGCCGCCCTCTGCCGACAACATGCGCTCCCGCTCTTGAGCCGCGATCGGCATTTCGATCTGGTCCGAGGCATCCAGCGGATCGAGTGGTGAATTAGCGGTCGGAAGGGCTCCCCCTTCCTCCACAGCTCTCGCCATACTCCTTGAGTGCGTGGCCCTTTATAACTTCAGTCTGTCACTTGTCCCTGCCGAATCGCTTCACAATCTCAGCCAGCACATCCCGCGTTGAGTGTCCCTTGGCGTCGCCCACGATGCGAACCTCGCCGCCCAGCGATTTCATCACTGCGCGCTCCGGGACATTCTGCTCGGTGTAGTCGGTGCCCTTGCAATGCACATGCGGCCGCAGATCGCGCAGCACGGGCTCGGCGGTGAGATCATCAAAAATCACAACCTGGTCCACGCATTCGAGCGCCGCAATAAGCTCCGCGCGCGCTTCGGCAGGAAGCAAAGGCCGGCCTTGGCCTTTCAGCTCTCGCACCGAGCGGTCGCTATTCAGTCCCACTACCAGCGCGTCGCCCTGCTCCTTCGCTCCCTGGAGATAGCGCACGTGGCCCACGTGAAGCAAGTCAAAGCATCCGTTGGCAAAAACGATGCGCTTCCCTTCCCGGCGCAAGCGCACGCCCAGCTCGGAAAGTTCCGCGCGTGAAACAAGTTTGTCGCTCACGCGTTGCGAACCGCCTCCTCCAGCTCGCGTCGCGTCACGGTGGCGGTGCCGCGCTTCATCACCACCAAGCCCGCCGCGCAATTGGCAAGCTGCGCCGCATGGAAAAAGCTCGCGCCCGCGGCCAGCGCCAGGGTGAACGCCGCGATCACGGTATCGCCGGCGCCCGTGACATCCGCAACTTCGTCGCTGCCGAAAATCGGGATGTGCCGAGGCTTCGACCGCGGCTCAAACAGGACCATCCCATCGCGGCCACGCGTCACCAGCAGCGCCTGGAACCGCTGCCGCCGCAGTATCCGCTGGCCGAGGTGATGCAGCAACTCGATGTTATTTCCGATTCGCTTTCCAAACGCCGCTTCCACTTCCGGCTCGTTAGGCGTTGCCGCAGTAACGCGCGAGTATTTCAGCAGGTCGTAACGCGAATCGACCGTGATAGCGAGCGGGCGACGACCGGCGCGGCGGCGCAGAAACTCCAGCTCGCTGTGATCGGTGGAACCGAAGCCGTAATCTG
>Ga0187803_10000793_pt1 | contig 12483 bp, 11 predicted proteins | sample NC_wetland_sal_i_2_FD_132425 | JGI IMG/M metagenome (GOLD analysis project Ga0187803, IMG submission 132425) | Wetland sediment microbial communities from Neuse River Estuary, North Carolina, USA - Control_3 | ecosystem: Environmental > Aquatic > Freshwater > Wetlands > Sediment | place: USA...
ACTCTGTGTTGAGTCTTTTCTTTCCGGGCCGGAGAGAAGATCACGATTGTCTCGACAGAGCGAAAGTCCGTCACTTACTCCTTGGGTAGCTCTACCGCATGCCCAATGCGGATCGATTCTTTGGCCGCGTCCAACACTTCAGCTACTTCCACACCCATTCGCGCCGAGACCGGATCCTCGATCGGCTCCTCGTGTTGAACGTGATAGATGAAGTAGGCGACCGCGCTGCTGGTCTCGTGCAGGAGCAACGGCAACTCCACCGACTGCCCGTGCAGATCGTCGCCCGTTTCGGCCGAGTGGGCGGCGCGATAGAATACCGCGTCCTCAGTCGCGAGAAGACTTCCCTTGGGACCGAACACCTCAACTTGATGATCTCGATAAGGCCATTTGCTCGAAACGCTGAGGGTAGCTGTCCCGTCCGAGTATTCGAGCAGGATGACTGCATCGTTAGCCGCAGCATTTGCCGGATGCGCCCCGGGCTCGGAGGAATCTCCAGGCGTATAGGCGAAAACGCGCGACGGCCTGCCCTTTAGCCAGAGTGCCCAGTCCACTGCGGCCGATTCAAGCGAACCCACGCTGGCGTCCGCGGCGCCACTCAGGCCTTCAGACGAACGCTGGGGCGTGTCGGCCTGCGCGCGCCGCTCATCGCCGCTGCTTTGGCCGCCGTATCGCACGGTTACCGTCTGCGCCGGACCAACCGCGCCACCACGCGCTCGGCCGACCATATCCTGGCTGGCGATGTTCCATACGGTGTCGTAATTCACCATCAGATTGATATGGGCGGCGGTTGCTGCGGATTCCATCTCGCGCGCCTCGACTGCGCTCGGGGCCATCGGGCCCTGAACCACGATATCAATCCTTCTTTTCGCGCATTCCCTCACAATTTCCGGATGATCATCAAGCCTCTCCACCAGGACGGCATCGGGCTTTACTTCGTCCAACATTCTCCGGTAATCGTCGAAGAATTTGGCCGTGCCCGAAAACTGCGACGGAGCCTGGCGCAGCAGGTCCTTATTCGATTCGGCGATGGCCACCAGTTCCGCTGCGGGCTCCTTTGCAATGTCTTTGAATAACCGTTGAGATCGATCGGCGTCGAGCCCGATGATGCCCAGGCGGACATAAGGTTTGGCGCTCTCAAAAAGGAGCGCCTGCGCGAAGAGCGGCGCCTCGTGCAGGATCTCCATGCGGTCCGGCCCCGCTTTCCAGGTTCTCACGATCTGATTGTCTCGCCAGCTCCAGACGCGACTCGGATTACTTTCAATCGAGACCGGCGTCGAGTCCCAGTAACCATTCGGATAAAAGTACGCGCCCACCACCTGTACCCAAAGAGAATACACGGCCATTGCGGCCAAAACGGCTGCGAGGGCACGCAGGGCTTGGATTCGTGGCCAGGCCGGCACAAGGAAGAGCGCCAAGAAGGGCAAAAGGTCGCAGAGGTAACGTGGCCCGAAAACACCGCCGCCCCACCACACGCCCAAGCGGGAATGAATGGCATACACCGCGAGCATTCCGACCAGGAGATATCGCCCCCAGCCATACAAGTTCTTCTTCCAGATTTTTGCTGCTCCCCAAAACGAGAAAATCGTCCACGGCATGTAAACGATGAGGCCGCGGTTGGGACTGACGAGCAAGCCCACAAATCCGTTCCACCAAGGGAAATGGGTTGGGTTCACCGGGCTGTTCTCGGGAAATGGGACCAGCGGATTGGGATACGCGCCCAGCAATCTGCCGAAGAAGTGGACGTTGTAAAAAAGAACGAGAGCGCCGACCACCGCAGGCGGCATGCAGAACCAGACCAATTGTTTGCGTTGGCGGGTGGCGAAGTAGACGAAGAATAGAACCACGAAGACCGCGTACGCAGGTTTATTGGCCGCGGCCAAGGCCAGAGCCGTTCCAACCCAGAAGCCATAGCCCGACGAATCCGAACCTCGCAGCAGCACCCACAGCAAGATTGCGAAGCTCAGCTCCGTGAATCCCTGTCGCCAAAGTGTCTGGCTGGAAGTGCTCCACGTGTTGCTGGCGACGGCATATAGCAGCGTGATCAGCAAGGCCGGGCGGTCCGACACCAGTTTCCGCAAGGCGAGAAACAGTACGCCCGCCGACAGTGCAGCGATCAGTGACGCGCTCAGTTTCTCCATCGTGTCGATGATGAAGGTCAACGCGAAGGAACCCTTGGCCAACGGCGGCCGTTGCGCGTGAAGCCACCCGGCGGGTAAGACATAAAGCGGCGTGATGGCGAGCGGCTCGATGATGGGATAAATCGAATAGAGATGGCCGCGCGCCGGCGTGACATAATAAGCGCTCTGCGCGAAACGGCCTTGCATGTAAGGCTCCACCCAATCGTCGACATAGAGATGCCCGTCCAGCAGTAGGCTGAAGGGAAGGACACGCGCGGGGATGCTGTCGCGGCTGAGGTACCAGCGGAAATTCGAATTGTAGACGACCAGAAGGAAGAGAGTGAGAACAAGAAAGGTACGGCGCTCTGACCATCTTCCGTCTGATTTTTGGGACATTGTTTTCAGTTGCTCGCCGCCGCACGGCGACGCAGGCGCGCATCTTATCGCTCACTCGTTGAGGCGTCAACGACGAGAGCCGGTGTGGCCGCGTCTGCGCAAAGTGCATCCAAAGCTTAGCGGATTATGGGCTCCGACTCAGTCCTCAATAAACCGGTCGCGCGGGCCATTATCGTCCAGGCGGTGATTGTCGCGCTCCTGTTGGGATGGTTCAAATTCGGCCTCCCTAGAATTCAGAAGGCACGCGCCGCCGCCGAAGCCGCGAAGCGCGAAATCAGGATCAACGACATGTTCCAGTCCGTGATGGCCGAGGACCCGACTCGGGAAGTTGATGCGCCCAGCGCCCAGGGCACAACGAAGGCGCACCCACAGAGGCTGCGCATCACGCCGTCGGCGGATGAGTTGGAGCGGGCGCTCGGCGCGCCCGACGCCTTTTATGTGGATTTCCGGCGGGGACGGCACCTGATCTGGCGAGGTACGGCTCATAGCCTCGAAGCTTCGTTTGACCAAGGCCGCCTCTACTGCCTCAGGATTGAGGACACTCGCACCGGCCACGGTTCGCTCGTGTTCGATTCGAGCGTGCAGTGGCATCCGTTCTAGTCGGGAATTAGGGCAGAGGAATCATCGCGCTCACTACGGTCCCGTGGGTGCTGGAGGTGATTTCCAGACGGCCTCCAACCTGGCGCAGCCTCTCCTGCATGCCTGCAACTCCCACGCCCAATCCGGGAAGAATCTGTCCCGCCGCATCCAGCATTTCCGCAGGCATGCCGCGACCGTGGTCCTGCACTTCAAGCCTGACGCTACCGATTTGCCGCCTCAGCCGAACCTGTGCGGTTGCACTGCCGGAGTGGCGATGAATATTTGTGAGACTCTCCTGCGCTGTGCGAAATATGACCAGCTCGATGTCGAGGGAAAGGCGGGGGAAATCCCGCGGCGCGTCAAGCTCCACCTGGATTCCGCTACGCAGGGTGTAACCTTCCACGTAATGGCGCAGGGCTGGGATCAGCCCCAGTTCCTCGAGCAGAGGTGGGTGAAGGAGATAGGCAACGGTGCGCACTTCCTGTGAGCATTGCCTTGCCAGATCCAAACTCTCGGCCAGTGCCCGCTGCGCTTTCTTCCCAAGTCGCGAGGCGGAGTGGGCCAGCGTTCCCAGGTTTATCTGCAAGGCGGCCAGAACCTGCCCGGCCGAGTCGTGCAGCTCCCGCGCCAAGCGGCGCCGTTCCTCGTCCTGCAATCGCATCAGCTTGCCGGAGAGCTGGCGCAGTTCCTGTTCTGCACGCTTTCGCTCCGTAATATCTTCCGCGATGCATCCTACCTGGTTTGCCTCTTCATGACCCCGCACGATGGAAAACGCACGGCAGCGCAACCAGCGCACAGCTTGATCCGCACGGACGATTCGAAATTCGGCGTCGCGGTGGTAGTTCTCGAGCACCTGCCGGAATAGCGTGGCAATCGCTTCCGCGCGGTCCAGGGGATGAACGAGATCCAGACAATACGGCCGATCGTATAGACTCTGCTTGGTGCGGCCGGTGATCTCCTCAAAGGCGGTGTTGACGAAGAGAGTCTGCGCTCGGTCGAGCGAGACGATCCAAACCACATCGCGCATGTTCTCGGCCAAGCGGCGGAACCTCTCTTCGCTCTCCCGCAGCTCATCGCTCTTGCGCTGGTATTCGGTGAATTCGCGGACCACGCGTTGCAAGCGTTCAAGGAATACTCCAGTTTGTTCTCGGACTTCACCTCGAAGCGATATCACCCACAGCAAGACCGCTATCAATAAGCCCAGAAGGAACGGCACAATCCAGGTGGCGGTCAGTTCCATCCATCTTGCCGTTGTCACGGACTCAAGTGCGTGCCCCATGGTTTGAGAGTCGGGCAGAGAATGCGCAGGGAAGCTGAGATACTAGTTCAGACCATCGGGTACGCACGGCGGCGTGCCCATCACGGCACCTCTCAACCCCCGGGTCACCCGACGCGGGCGATTCCTCTGGCGGCAGGCAGAGCAATGCCGAGCCTCATACACTCATCATACACCATTTTCACTTTGTTCGGTAACCGCTTGATAAACGCTGGACGGAAGGACCTCGGCGCCACAGCGTTTGAGCACGCCACGGTCGTTGCGCGGATAAGAACGCCGAGTCTTGCATCCCCTCTCCAAAGGAAGCAGGCGAGATCGCCGCCCTCAGAGTATAATCATCGCGTGGAGCTCGCATCGAGACTACACCGGCGTTTGCCCGCGCCAACCGAGCGCTCCAAAACGACATGAAACTCACCCCGAATACCGTCTCCTGGCTGCATCGGCTTGCGGCTGCTGAGGCGATGGTGGCTTTCGCTTCGATAGTGGTGGGGACGTTCGCCCGCTCGAGTTTCGTCATGTCATCCAGGCACGGGGCGCCGCCAGCGACGCCCTATCAGGAGGGCTACGGCGCACTCGTTTTGGCCACTGTGGTGGGTGCGGTCCTGCTCGCGGCCTGGCTGTGGCGAAGCCGCGCGCAGTATTACGTCAAGCTTCTCGGAACCATTACAGCGGGTGTCGCTATGCTGCAGGGCGTGGCGTCAGGCAGCAGTTCTTTCGGCCTGCAAACTCCCAGTGCCGCGGCAGCTCACGCTTTCCTTGGCATCGCTGTTTTCAGCCTCTCACTTTGCCTGGCCCTCTTCACGCGAACAGATTGGCGCTGGAACGAAACTCTGGTGGCAGACGTTAGCGCGCCTTCGTTGCGCAGCTTGCTGGCTTTCAGCACCGCGGTCATTTTCGTAGAGTCAATTCTCGGGGCATGTCTCAGTTCTAGGATCATCGGAACTCCGCCCCATGTGTGGACGGGACTCGTAGCCACCTTTCTATCACTTTGGGTGCTCGAAGTCGCCCTGAACAAATTCTCCCAGGTCCCAGCCGTGAAGATCCCAAGCATCCTGCTGGCTGAGGCGGTGGTCCTGCAATTGTTTGTCGGGCTCGTCGCTCACAGCATGGAGTTAAACGGCCGCGTGTCACCGCAGCCGTTGCCGGGGCTGCCCGTCATCAACGCCACTCATGCCGCCGCCGGAGCGCTCGCAGTCGCGGCCAGTCTGTTCGCGACGATTCAAGCGTTCAAGTATCTGGCGCCCGTGGCCCCAGTCCGAGCCGCGACAGCAGCAGTAGCCGCGCGGGAGAGAGAGTTGCGACCGGCTGCCGCCACTGAAGACTCCTTCGACATCGAATCAGAAAGGCCGCTCAATCCCGAGCGCGGGGACTGAGCGTCCGGGAACTCCATTTCCACTCCATGAATGGCTCATGCCCCGGCGAACCTCAACCAAGGTAGAGAAGGCATGCAACGGTCGGCGCCAGCGCCCTCAAAGAACGGGCTTCGTCTTCGCACTCGCCTTCGTCGTCCTTCTGAACCATCCCGGAATCTGCGAGCCACCGAAGGCAACCGGCGCTGCCGTGCTCTCGCTCGATCAAGTCGTCGCGGCCATGACCAGGATGAACGAATTGCGCGCCGAGGCTCTGAGACAGTACACCTCAGTGCGTGTTTATCACCTGACGCTCGAAGGCATCGTTCACCGGCGCGCCGACATGGTGGCCAAGATGACCTACCGGTGGCCCGACCGGAAGGCCTTCGGGATCATCTCCCAAAGCGGCTCTGAGTTGCTGTGCAACCGGGTACTGAAAGCCACCATGGAGGCTGAACAGGAAGGTCTGCGAGAGGACAACCGCAAACGGACAGCCCTTACCGCGGAGAACTACGACTTCGCGGTCGACAAAGTGGAAGGGTCACCTCCTGTGTTTTATGTCCTGAAGGTGACGCCCAAGATTGCGAACAAGTTTGTGTATAAGGGAAGGATTTGGGTTGACGCTCAGGACTTCGCCGTCGCTCGCATCGAGTGCGAACCCGCGAAGAATCCTTCCTGGTGGACCAGGAAGAACGACATCACGTATACCTATCAGAAGGTCGGTGATTTTTGGGTGCCCGCGCACATGCAATCCGTCACCGACGTGCGCATTTTCGGGCGCTCGATTCTGACCATCGATTACCGAGACTACCAACTAATCGACGCGCGCAAACTAGACGCGCCATCCGGAATGGATGATGTCGCTCATCCGCGGGAGAACACGGAAGCTCCGTCGCCCAGCTCTGCCCAGTGATTTGGAGCGATCCAGCGCCGGCTTCAGTCCTCGAAGCTTCCGGTCGTTCCCCGGAAGCCGCGCGCCGCCTGCTTCCACAGCCATTCCACCACTCGACGGCTGTTGTAGCAGTGAGCCAGAATTCGATTGCAGGTGGAGAGGCAATGCGTGGAGCACTCTTTCTTCATCTCATCGAGCTGCTTGACGTCAAACTTGTGATTCTCCACCGTGCCCCAATCATAGGTGGCGGTATACATGGGGAAGCAAGGCGCCAGCGTTCCGTCCGTTCGAATGATAAGATTATTTTGTCCCGCCCGGCACGGCCACGCGTCCACTTTGCCTCGCATCAGTTGTTTCATGTCGAAGAAGTGCTGCCGGGGGTTCGGCATCTTATAACCCTGGCTCTGCTTCTCCACCACCCAATCCAGCAGCGCATCGACCTTGGGAAAGTCCTCGGGCGTCAGGTAAGTTTCGTTCCTGTCCATGTGCTTGAAGTGCGGCTGCTCGGTGAGCGGCGATTCGTTCAGATGATAGTCCGTGGCCAGGCCATGGCCGTGAGCGATTTCGGTCAGCTCCTTAACGTCATCCATATTGATATGCGTTATGTTAATGTTAATCATCACGGAATAGCCGTAACGCTTCTGGTTTTTCACCAGGTACTCGAAATAGGGCTGAATCCGGTTCAGCGCCTTGGGCAGGCCGGGCTTTTCATTCACGCAATCGATGGCGAGGTTCCAGGTGGCCACGCCCGCATCGCCGATGCGATCGATCACTTCCGGCCGCATCAGGCGCCCGTTGGTGGGCAGATAGACAAAGAAATCCTTCTTGGCGGCGTAGTAGGTGATCTTGTGAACGTAATCGGGCCGCAATAGGGGCTCGCCGCCCATCAGCGCCAGCACGCGCCCGCCGATCGAATGGATCCAATCGATCGAGCGCCGGCCGACGTCCTCGCTCATCCCTTTGACGTTGTTGTTGAACGACCAGCAGTAGTGGCAATCGACGTTGCACTTGAACTCCGTGAAGAGGTAAGTGATGATCGGCCTCAGCTCTCCTTTGTGGAAGAGCGATTTGAAATAAGGGACGGCCCAGCCTTTCAGGCCGCGCACCGCGTTCATGCGGTGGTAGGCCTTCTCCGTCATTTCTTCGCCTTCGCCTCGCGGACACTGGGGATAGGGCGGCTCGGGCAGGGTCATGAGTTCTCTCCCCTGCGCCTTCAGAGCCGGGTGAACTTGCGGCTTCGCCGCCGGCTTGGTCAAGAGTTCGTGTAGCTGAACGTCCATGCGAAACGGCTGTGCGGGTCGATTGTTGGTTGGCTGATTCTGAAGGTCTCCCATGAGGACTCCTTTAATATTTTGCTAACTGCAATACTTCAACTCGAACTCCCGGGCGAGTTCTGCAAATGCTCTCAGTGACTGGATTTCCTTATGTCTTCGTCGATCTTCAGCCGGCCAGCCGCCGGATGGACCATATCATTTACCCTAATTCCGCTCAATTGTCTAGCCCTTGGGCAGTGTTTTCGTCCACTTCGCACCGGAAACGACCGTCATCCATTCCGATGCTCTTGGCCGCCAGAAAGTTACAGGCTCGAGGTTTCATGAGTGCGTCTATGGGATTCTCGGCCCGGTCGTAGTCTATCCTTCATTCATCATTCATCGTTCATAATTCATCATTTTTCTTTGCCTTTCGGCTCGGCATGGATACTTACCTTCAGGATTTGAGGAAAGGCTTTGCGGAATTTGAACCCAAGCTCTTCGGTGATGTCGTGAACGCGGGTGACGGTGAGCTCAGGTTCGACGGTCGCGTGCAGACTGACGAGGATGTGCTCCCCAACCCGATGCGCCTCCAGCGCGTGGCAATCAAGCACGCCGGGCGTCTCGCGCGCGATTTTCATCAGTCGCTTCTCCATGACTTCGCGTGCCAGTTGTGCCTCATCGCTGGCTTCCACGCGCTTCGCCATCGGCTCAATATGGATATTCACCTCGCTCACTTCCGGCAGCGCGCTCTTAATTTCCGCTTCCAGGCGCGAGGCTTGGTCGTGGGCCACGTCAAGCCGAAGAGACGGATCGACTTCGAGGTCCAGGTTCACGTTGACGCGCCCTTTCACCAGATAGGCCGTCACGTCGTGAACCTGGAAATTCTCCCGATGAGCCACGGATCGAATTCTCTCCACCACGTCGCCCGAGGCTGGTTCTCGCGGCGCGGCCCGCACTACAACGTCGGCGGTGGGAAAAAGCTCGTGGACCTTGGCCTCCACAACGCCGACAACCGATTGCGCGTGCTCGAAGGGAATATTGCTCTCCAGCACCACCTGGAAATCCACAAAAAGCCGCGGGCCGCTCTGCCGCACGCGGATGCGCTCGTGATTGAGCACGCCCGGCACGCGCGACACGGCTTGCGCGATCTGCGCCGACGCGCCTTCCGGGGCGGCGTCCACCAGGGCGTCCACCGTCCGCTTGCCCAGCTTCACGCTGAGATAGACCACGATACCCGCGACGGCCAACGCCGCGACCGGGTCGGCGTCGCGCAGCCAGGGAATGTTCTTCACCTGCGCCACGTAGACCAAAAGCAGCCCGAGAATCACCACCGCCGAGCTGAAGACGTCGGTCGAAAAATGCAGGGCGTCCGCTTCCAAGGCCTGGCTGTTGAACTTTCGCGCCACGCGAAACAAAGCCCGCGAGCGGAAAGTGTCGATGGCAATTGAGATCAGCATCACGCCGACCGCCCACGCCGAGGGCTCCACATGAACTTGCCGGAAGAAGAGCCGACGAGCCACTTCCAACACAATCCAAGCACAAGTGACGAGCAGCAAGCTGGTCTCAATGAACGCCGAGAGGTGCTCGATCTTGCCATGGCCGAAAGGGTGATCAAGATCCGCGGGCTTGTCGGAGACTCGCACCGAGAAGTACGTCACTACCGCCGCCACCAGGTCCAGCCCCGAGTGCGCCGCTTCCGAAAGGATGCCCAGGCTGCCCGTCAACAATCCGACGACAACCTTGAGAGCAGTCAGTAGCGCAGCCGCCAACGCGGATGTCAACGCCACCGACTGCTTTTCTCGCGTCGGGACGTTAGCGGCGGTGCTTGCTCGCAGCGATGGCATCAGTGTGATTCCTGTTCAACAACGCCCTGTCAGTCCCCTCCAGCTCTGCAACGGGTGGCCATCGATTTGCCCTCTTTCCAGTTTCGAATTTCCATTTTCCATTTTCCAGCCTAAATCGGGAATAGTGACGGGAACCCTGACATGCATTCAACTCATTCTAAAGCACATTCCAGTTTCGTTGCTACTTCTTCCCTCTCACCCCTAGCCACTAACCACCAAGCACTGTCCTTTTGGCTTTGAACCAAATCAACTTTCTTTGTTTTCATCAACATATTGGCTTTGAACCTCATTTTTTCACATTTTTTCATCGTCAACTCTTCGGCAAACACGCTCTACACCTCGCGCTCAGCTCTCAGCGACTGACAACGGACAACGGGCGCCCTTCTTTTGATTTTCGAGTTTCAAATATCGAGTATCCACGTTGGGTTCCAGGACCGTGACACACTTACTCGTTGCGGCGACATGCCGCCGGAAAGGCAGGGACTCGAAGCGGCAATTTACGCAGGCTCTCAAGGAACTCCTACGAGCCCGGCGTGGCCATAGATGCACACACAGATTACCACTTCCGGTATGACTGTCAAGAGGAAATTTGGGCCGAAGCACATTCACCGATTCAGCCAGGCGGGGAGCGTCTGCGCATCCACCACAACTCCATTCAAACAGCGAGAACGGGTGCGCCCGCCATCGTGGGAAGCCCAAAGCCCGACGGGCGACCGCATTCCGGGGCGATCGCGCCAATGTTAGAGGTCGCACGGAAAGTTCATCATGGAAACTCCAGTTGAGGCGTATAATCGGGACGGAGCGATAGAATATGCCTACGGTTAAGGACCTCTCTACGGAAGAGCTGAAGGCCCTCATCGGCGAGGCTGTTGAGGAAAAGTTACGCGAGTTGCTTGCCGATCCGGACGCGGGTTTGGCTATTCGGCCCGAGGTCCGAGATCGCCTTTTGAAGGACCTCCAAGAGCCTCGGAGAGATGGCGAGAATATTCCAGCGGCCGAACTGGCTCGCCGCCGGGGCCTGGAATGGTAAATGTACGAAGTCGAATTCCGCCCGCAAGCGACCCCTCGTGCGCGGCGACGGTCAGAGCATTGTGTCCATGGCCAATAAAGCAGTGGCCCTTCGACAAGCTCAGGGCAGGTGATGGCCAGAGAAAGATTGCAGAAGGAGTGGGGTTGGCCGTCAGGCGGGTTCAAGCACTCGGATCGGTTTACCGGTAACCAGGCTGTACAGGACGTCTGGGCAAAAGTCTACTTCATTGGGCCACACGATCGTCCCAGCTTCGGCATCAACCTTAACCTGTTTGAAAAAACCTATATCTTCTAGTGGGGTGAACACGCCCCCGCGACCGACAATGCGTTCTTTAAGGTCCAGTTCGCCCTTGGTGCCATCCGTGAAGCTCAGCTCCAGGCGATACTCTCCCAGATGATGGACTTGTTTGACCCTCGGAAACATATCTTTCCTTTCTACGCGAGAGGTTCAATCCTCTCGACCGGGTGGTCACTCCGCAACCGACGCCAGTTGTGCATCAGTTCTCGTTGATGAAGCGCTGCCCATTCCAGAACCATGGACACCGCACGATTCGGAAGCTGCCCCTCAAGAACAACGATTGGATCAATTCCCACTTGCGCCTCAATCCCCGCATAGATGGCGTGGAAGTGCGGTGGTTGATGATCGTCGAAATACATGCGAATCACGATGCCAAAGAAGCGACTGACTTCTGGCATGGCCCCATCCTAGCACACCCTGCGGATGGCGCATGCGTCCCGACGTTTTTTGTCGGGAGGTATGCGACCCCTCGGGCACGACGATGGTCAGAGCATCCTGCACATGGCCAAAATGGCTGCGTCATGGAAGAGGTAGACCGTCCAGCGCCGCCTGCAGCTCTTCCTTGGCGTGCTTATTGCCCTGCCGGCCGTTCACTTCGATGCCTTTCTCAAGGACGCTTCGGGCTTCATCCAAACGTCCCAGGTCAGCCAGGAGCATTCCTGCCTGGGCATAGGTTGCCGCGTAATCGGGGAAGTGCGTCAAGAGGTATTCGAAATTCGACCAGGCGTCTTCGGGCTTCCCGGTATTCTTCAGTTCCATCGCCAGCCCATATCTCGCAAAGGTGTTGTTGGGGTCGGCCCGCACCGCGTCTTCCAGGAATTCCAAGCGTGATTTCTCGTTCGCCATAAAAAGCCTTCACCACGGAGGACACAGAGACTACGGAGAAAGGATTCAAGCAATACCTACGCATTGACAAACACGGAACATTCAGCCCCCAGGCGGAGCGAGCAGGACTAATTCGCTCCGTGGCCTTTGTGTCTCTGTGGTTAAATCTTTTTCTGCCGCGGGCTTCCCAAATCCGAATTGCTTTGCAACCAGCGGCTGCCATAGTATAAGTTCCCGCAGCCTTCAAGGCAAAGCGGGGCGGTAAAAGGATGACTGAGACGAGCGGAAGAAGGGTCGCGGAGTCGAAAGTAGAGATGGTGGAAGTGGTCTTGCCGAACGACACCAATCCGCTGGGCAATGTGCTCGGTGGCAGGGTGATGCATTTGATTGACATGGCCGGTGCCGTGGCGGCTCATCGCCACTCGCGCAGCTTGGTCGTGACGGCGTCCGTCGATTATCTGGACTTCGCGCATCCCATTCGTGTCGGCCAGTTGATTATTCTGCGAGCCTGCGTGACGCGCGTGTTTCGCACCTCCATCGAGGTGGAGGTGAAGGTCTATCTCGAGGATTACAAGACGGGAAAGCACAAGCAAACGAGTTCGGCGTTTGTGACCTATGTGGCGAT
>Ga0187803_10000794_pt1 | contig 12453 bp, 9 predicted proteins | sample NC_wetland_sal_i_2_FD_132425 | JGI IMG/M metagenome (GOLD analysis project Ga0187803, IMG submission 132425) | Wetland sediment microbial communities from Neuse River Estuary, North Carolina, USA - Control_3 | ecosystem: Environmental > Aquatic > Freshwater > Wetlands > Sediment | place: USA...
GATGCCCGAGCGCGTTTGCGGCGCCAGCAGCTCAACGCCGCGCGACAGCCCATCCTCCACGCCGACTTGGAGCAGGACCGTTTGGTACGGCCGCGGCCGGTCGCCCGTTCGGCATCGCCCACAAAGCCGCCGGCGAAGCACGGAGAAAGACCATGAAACGCGCGATGATTGTCGTTCTTATCGCTGCAGCCTGCCTCGGTGTGAGCTGGGGAGCTTACCAGGCCGCAACCTCTACGGAGCCGGCGCTTTCTCGCTACGTTCCCTACGGAGCGCTGCTCTATCTTCAAGCAAAGGATTTCTCCTCTCTTCTTTCGGACTGGGACAATTCCGGCGAGAGGCAACTTTGGCTAAAATCCGCCAATTATGAAGTCTTTTCCCGTTCGCGCCTTTTTCTTCGCCTCAAGGATGCCGACACGGAATTCTCCAAGGCTGCCGCAATCCCGGCGGATACGAATTTGCTCCGCCAGGTCGCGGGCAAACAAAGTGCTCTGGCCATCTTCGACATCGGGCAACTGGAGTTTCTCTATGTCACGCATTTGCCGTCCGCAAGTTCCATGCAATCCACGCTTTGGCAGGCACGTTCGCAGTTTGAAACGCGCAGTGCCGGTGGCGTCACATTCTTCTTGCGGCGTGATCCCGAATCCCAAAGAGAAGTCGCCTTCGCTATCGCCGGCGACTACCTGCTGCTTGCGACTCGCGAAGATTTGCTGGCGGGCGCGCTCCAACTCATCGCTGGTGGTGATGCGCGCTCAATCGAATCGGAACCCTGGTGGTCGCAATCCGTTGCCGCAGCCGGCAAGGAGGGCGATCTGCGCATGGTGTTGAACCTGGAGAAAATTGTTCCGAGCCCGTATTTCCGTTCTTACTGGGTCCAGCAAAACATTACGGATATGAAGCAGTACTCGGCCGCGATTTCTGATTTGATTCGTTCCGGAAACGAATACCGCGAAGAACGTGTTCTCTTGCGCAGGACACCTGCGACTGCCGGTGCGACCAACGGGACAGGCTCAACGGTTGTTGCGGATATATTGCGACTCGTTCCCGCACAATCAGGCGTTTATGAAGCCAAAGCCAACCCTACGTCAACGGATTGCCTCGCGCTACTCGAAACCAAGCTTCTCTCTCCGCACTTAGGTCCCACCCCCGCTGCAAAGCTTGCTCCGCAAGTTCAACTCTCCAGTGGCGAGACGGGCGCGGGCTCCGATTTGGAGACGCGCATCGATCAACCTGCGGTAAAGACTTCGGTTGCTCTCGATAGCGCTTCTGCCCTGAAAGATCTTCTCGCCAAAAATCCGGCTTCCGCTGTGTTGCAGGTCCAATCCACGGAACTGGATAAGGACGCCGTCTTTGTCCGTATTCATTCCGCCGTGGCATTGCTGGGCCAGTCGGACTGGAATGAATCCGCCGTGCGTTCTTCGCTCGTTGATTTTGTCCGTCCGAGCTTCACCACGGGGGAATTGGGACTCGAATGGCAGAAGAGCGCTGGTTACATCGAATTGAACGGACTATGGACGTTGAATGTGGCCATTCGCGGGAAGTATCTGTTCCTCTCCGATAATGCGGCGCTTCTGACCGGCATGCTGGCCAACACCAATCAAAAGACCACACGGAATCCTGCAGTTTTTGCCGCCGGTTTCGATCATCAACGGGGAAAAGTCAATTTCGCGGGGCTGACCGGCCTTCTCGATAAGTCGGCGGGCAATTCAAAATCCAATACTCCGGATTTCTTCTCCGAAAATATTGGCAGCCTGAGTTACACCTTGGCCGCTCTGTCCTCGGAAAATATTGTGATTCGCGATGCGGGTGACAAGGTAAATCAGACGGTCACGTACCAATGGGGCCGCTAACCAGCCTCCGTATCTCTCCGTTTCTGCTTCTTGCGCTTCTCCCATGCTCTCTTGCCCGCAACACCTCGCAGTCCAGTTCCGCTGCCGCGTCTCGCACTCTTTTCTCGCAATCGGCCATCCAGGTATTGGAACGGGAATTCTCGACGGCCGATGTCTCCTACCTCTTGCTGGACGCGCATTCCGGCGTCCTGCTCACCAGTCACTGGGATAATTACGATCAGCCCATCCCGCTCGGTTCACTCGTCAAGCCTTTCACCGCTCTCGTCTACGCTGGCGCCCACGGTTTTCGATATCCCACGTTTGTCTGCAGAGGCCGGCCCAGCGGCTGCTGGCAAGCTCGCCCTCACGGGAAACTGGACATCGTCTCCGCAGTTGCCCTTTCCTGTAATTCCTACTTTCGTTCCCTCGCAGAGGGCGTCACTGCCGAGCAACTTCTTCCCGTCACCACGGCCTTCGATTTGGAATCCCCCGAGTCCGAATCCACTGGGCCGGCCCTCATCGGCATTGGCGAACAATGGAAAATTTCGCCGCTGCGCATGGCGCGCGCCTACTTGGAACTCTATCGCCGCCGCGACCAACCTGGTGTTCGCGAATTGTTGGTCGGCATGTCGCAGTCGGCACAACGCGGAACCGGTTCCGCCATAGGCCGCGCGCTCAAACATTCCGGCGCCTTTGTGAAAACAGGAACTGCTCCGTGCACCCACGTGCGCCGCGCTCCCGCAGACGGGTTTGTCATGGCTCTGGTGCCTGCCCAGCAGCCGGAAATTGTTCTGATGATCGGCGTTCACGGCGTCGCGGGCGCAAAAGCCGCAGAAGCGGCCGGTCGCATGTTAAGCCAAATGGAGGAATAATCGCGTGCCCTGGAAGTGGATGCCGCTCTTTTTCACTCTCTTCCTGAGCGTTTCATCGGCGAGCGCGCAGAACGTCCGAATCGGCGTTTTGGGAATTTTCCATCCGCACCAACTCACACTCTCCTCCCGCGATGGAAATGCGATTGTTGTCACCGCTGCAGGGCAGACTTTTTTTCTGCAGCCCAGGTCGCCCACCGGCAAGCTCCAGATTCGCGCTTCCGGAGACACACTAATCCTGAGCCAGGTTGGCAAGGAAATTCGCGCAAAAGAGTTTCACGCGGCCGGACGTAATCGCAATCCCACGGATTTCGTGCTTGCAGTGCCCGGTAAGTTGGAAAGGCAATATCGAGGCACGCTCGACGTCAAACTCGTGGATGGTGCGATTGTCCCCATCGTAACCATGGATCTGGAAACCGCGGTGGCTTCCGTAGTTCAAGCGGAATCCCTTCCCGGCACTCCTCTCGAAGCATTGAAGGCCCAAGCCGTCGTTTCCCGCTCCTATTTTGTTGCCGGAGGCGGCCGTCACGCGGATTTTGATTTCTGTGATCTCACGCATTGCCAGTTCTTGCGGGAAGCGCCACAGCCTCGAAGCCCGGCCGCCCTCGCTGTTGAGGCGACGCGTGGTTTGAGCATCACTTTCGCTGACAAGCCTGTCGGCGCGATGTTCACGCGCAGTTGCGGCGGCCATACTTTCACGCCCGCCGATATTGGCATTCCCTCCTCTGGATATTCCTACTTCTCTGTCGTCTGCGATATTTGCCGAAGGAATCCCGTACGCTGGACTCGGCGAGTTTCGCCTCAAGACGCCGCGATTCTCTCCGATCATCACGAAGCTGCGCGGCTGACTGTGGATCGACGCCTTGGGTGGAATGCCGTGCTCAGCAATAATTTCACCGCGCACGAAGGCGGTACCGAAGTCATCTTAGAGGGTGTGGGCCAGGGCCACGGCGTCGGGCTCTGCCAACGTGGCGCAAAGGGCATGGCCGAAGAAGGCGCCGACTTTCGCACCATCATTGACCACTATTTTCCAAACACCAGCCTCGGCCATGTTCTGCCCGCCCCCAGCTGAGCATTCCCCGTCCAGTTCGCTTGCTCAAATTTCAATCGCCGCGAACAAGTCCAAGCTTAATGCTTCGGTTTCGTCTCTTCCTTCGGCTGGCTCATCGCTGGTTCCAGGTGCACGCGTCCGCCAATCATTACGTCCGGCACTACAAACTCCGTGAACCCATTCTCCTGCGACACCTTCAGTCTCTCGCAGCAGCCTCGCTCAGGGCTTTCATAGCGCGCGGACCCATACGTTCCCTTCACCCGCACCTGCACCTGCGTGGTTTCCTCATCGTAGTTCACCAGCTCCACGATAGTCTCGCCCGCTTTCTCTCCCGCATACGCCGTCACCAGCGTGGTCAGCGAATTCCATAAACTCACCGGAATCTGTTCCCTTACCATCAGCCGCCGCACGTCTTGCGCAAAAGTTTCCGGGTCCGTCACTGCCTCCCCCAGCTCGATGACGCGGCCCTTCCCCACCGAATAAGTGGTGGAATGCGCGCTCGTTTTGGTCGGCGCGGAGGAAACCCACGGGTATGCGCCGGGCAAATTCACCAGCACCGCCACTCCGCCCTGCTCTGCGAATCCGCGAATGTCTTCCGTCAATTCCTTCCCCAGCGCCACAAACGCGATAACCACGTCGAATCCTTTCAAATCGCGCGCCTTCACTTCCCCTGGCTGCAACACGCGGTAAGGGATGTTGTGCCGCGCCATCAAGTTCAGTGCTTCGTAGGACAGCTCGTAGTTGTTCGTCAGCACCCCCACTCGCGCTTCTTCCGCTCCGTGATTTTCTCGTTCACAAAATTCAATTGTCCGTTTCACTTGTTCCCAGTCCGATAGCGTTTCCTGGTCTCCACTCGCCAATCCCTTCTCCTGCCGCTCGTGCAGTTCCAGGATCAAGTCCGCGCGAAACGCCCCGGCCTCTGCGATCGCCAACGCGTAATCCGCTGGACTGGGTCCCTGCTCTTTCATCAGTCCATCGCTCAAATCCCACGAAAATGTGTATAGCGGCGTCTGCCCGCTCTGGAACTCCCTTTCGTAGCGCAGCATCGCAAGATTGCTATCCAGCCAAGGCTGCGACGTTGGGCTCGATACCTGCAAAATTCCATTCTTTTTGAACACCATCCACCCGCGCATCTTCGGCTGTTTTCCCCCGTCCGCCAAAACCAAAATTTTCAGCCGTGGATAAACTGACCGCAAACTTCTCTCTTTCTCCTCCAATTGAGCCGTTGCCGAGGCGCTGCTCTTTAGAATGATTCCGGCAGCGCCCTCCTTTGCGCCGGATTCGGCCGCGGCCAGTGCCTGCTCCAGCGTCGTTTCGAAATACACGCGGTAGCCCTGCTTTTTCGCGACCTCCAGCAGGCTGTTCGCTTCCTCATTCCAAGGGATAACCAGGTCGTTTACGCCTAGTGTTTTTGGTGCTGGCACGCTTTGCTGCGTCCACCGCACGTACACCTTGCCCACGCTTGCCGGCGCAGCGAACGCGCCAAGCAGCGCGATGAAACCAATCCCTCTCCGCATCCTCATCTGTTCTCCCTGGGACTCGCCGGAACCACGCTTTGTGCCTTGCCCTCGATTTTCGTTGCCTCGACTGCCGTCTTGCCCATCAAACGGATCTCTGGTCCAGTCGTCACCGTTTCCGTTTCCCCCGCTGCCGAAATCCAAATCGCCGCCGCGTCCGCGATCTCCTTTACAATCGCCTTCCCCTTCTCCGGGCCCACCAGCAACAATGTCGTGGACAGCGCATCCGATGCCGTTCCGGTCTTCGCCACAACGCTCAGCGCGTACTTCGTTTCCAGCGGTCGCCCGGTTTCCGGGTCGATGATATGTCCCGCCGTCTCGTTTCCCAGCAGGCTCGCGGCCGTCTGCTCTGATGTCGATACGCTGTTCTCGCTCAGCATGACCACCGGATCGGCGCGATTCGAGGGATCGCGTAAGTGCACTTCCCAAGCGCTCTTCCCTGGTGGCGCCCCTATTCCGTAGATCGTGCTTTGTCCCGCATCGATCAACGCGCTCTTAATTCCATTCGCGCGCAGAATTTCCACTGCCCGGTCCACCGCGTAGCCTTTTCCAATCGATCCCAGGTCGATGCGCATGCACGTCGAGTGAAATTCCACGCGGTCCGGCGGAATCAGCTCAATCTTTTCGTAACCGATGCAAGCCCGCAACTTCTCCACCTCCGTCGCAGTCAGCGAGCGTTCGCCTCGCAGCGCCGCTTTCCACAAATCCACCAGCGGCGCCACCGTGATATCGAATTTCCCGCCAGACACTTTCGAATAGCGTAGAGACTCTTCAATCGCGCGGTACAAATCCGCGGGCAATCGTTCGGCGTGAAAATGTCCATTGCGGTTCAAGCGGCTTAGATCGCTCTCTGGCTTGTAATTGCTCATTACTTCATCCAGGCGAGCAATTTCCGCAAATGCTTTGTCGATGGCTTGCGACGCGTGCTGTGGAGACTCGTTGTACGCGGCAATCTCGTACACCGTTCCCATGATGTATTTCGTTTTGTGAACCAGCGGTATTTTCGTTTCCTGAGCCGGCGCAACCAGCAGGGGAATCCACGCCAGCAGCGCCGCTGCCAGGGTCTCATTCCAGGGCATACACGTCACCGCTGTTGCTTCCCAGGTAGAGCGTCCGCCCCGCGATTACCGGCGCTCCTTGCACCGCACCGCCCAGCCCCGCTCGCCAGACCACGTTCCCGTTCTCCGCGCTCAACGCCAACAATCCCCAGGACTGCAGATAAATGAGCGAATCCCCAAACACTGGCGGAGCGGTGATCACTTCTCCCGCGCGCACCTTCCAGCGCAGCTTCCCTGTCCCTATCTCCAGCGCATACAGGTAGCCGTCTTTGCTCCCAATCACCGCAACCTCTCCCAACACCGCCGGCGAAGAGGAAACTCCCAATCCCGTTTCATACTTCCATCGCATCGCTCCATTGTTTGCATCCAGCGCGTACACAAAGAAATCTTCCGACCCGATGACCAGCGTGTCCCCCACCATCGCCGGTGAAGAATCGATCCCATTTCCTGTGAGCGTGCTCCAAAGAATCTTCCCCGTCGCCGCGTCCAGGCAGTGGACATGCCCATCCCCGCAGCCCACATAATTCCTCTTCTCCGCCGCATAAGCCGTGGAAATAATTCGCCCGCCCAATCCTTGCTTCCACCGTTTCTTTCCGGTGCTCGCTTCCACGGAGTACATGTATCCATCCGAACTCCCGAAAAACGCCGCCCCCTCCCTCACCACCGGCGATGCCCACACTTCTCCATCCGTGGCTGCTTCCCAAACCTTTGCGCCGGACTCCCCGTTCACCGCGTACACTTTGCCGTCGTCGCATCCAAACAACACCAGGTCCCCGCTCAGCGCTGGCGTGGAATGTACGGCTCCGCCTGCTTTGAATTTCCATTTCTGCCGTCCATTGTCGGTATGGATCGCGTGCAGGAGCCCGCCCATCGTCGTCACATACAACGTTTCCCCACGCAGCACTGGAGCAGAACGGATCGAGCTTCCCACCCGCATCTGCCATCGAGTCTTTCCAGGAGCCGGCAGTGCCGGCGCGGGCTGTCCCCCGGTTCGCGCATTGTCTTTCAGCAGCGTTACCCAATCGTTTTCCGTAATCGTCGGCATCTCCCCCACAGCGATATTGTTTCCCTTGTCCATCAACTGATCCGCAGTTTCCGGTGATCGATCTGTTTCAGGTCCCAAACTCCCAGCCCCATTTTGCCGGCGGCCGCGATGTGGCTCGGTTGCCGGTAATACAAGTTTTTGCTCGCGTCCTTGAAGAACGCTCGTCCGTCCGTGGTGATGCTCTTGGGGTTGCGTTCCCACACCGATGGCGCGCCCTCTTCCCGCCGTTTCTTCTCGATGGCTTCAAGCTCGATCGTATCCATCGCCACGGGGTCCGTGCTCACAAGCAAGACTCCCAACGTGTAAATGAAATCCTGATTCTGCGTGAGCGGCCCGCCGTGCCACACCATGCGCATCCCATCCATGATGTTCAGCACCACTTTCGATCGCAGCGGCTCCACCGAGCACATCACCCCAATCAGCGGATCAGTGAACGAGTACGGCGCTTGGTGCGACCGCGCCACATTGTTAAACGTTCCGTACCCAACGTTCTTCAGGCATCCGGTCACGCCGGACGCCGAGTGGTCCTTCAACGTCGGCACATTAATGATCTTGTCCACTTCATTTGCCACGATGCTCGCCATGTACGACCGCGTCTCCCACTCTCCGAAAAAGTCCACCTGGCAATACACGTTCGCGTCGTAGCCCGAAGCATCCAGCGTTCCATCTTGGACTCCCACCATCCGGATTCCCGGGGGCAACAGTGTCTGGTAGCTGCCCAGGTCCATCTCGTAGCCGAACCGGTCGTATACCACGATGTTCTTCGCCGGTACTCCCATGGACCTCAATCCGAAAATAATTTCCCGGACCAGCTCGGGAGACGAGCAACACGCGGGCGCGCCGGACGGATTGATCTTGATTCCCACCACGTCTTTCGGATCGATAAATTTCGCGTACGCTGCTTCCGCCGATTTTTCTCCGGCCAACTCCTTGAGCCCGCGCTCCAGCATGTCGTGCACGATGGGTTGCGAAACCCGGTTCCCCGCAATTGCTCGCGCGTCGGCGACTTCCACCACCCGCCCTGGAAAAAGTCCCGGCATTCCTAAAGTGGACCTTTTGCTTAGCGGCGCTTCATGCACGTCGATCGGCGGCGCCTTGGGCAGCACCACTTCGTCGCTTGCCAGTGTTGGCACGTTTCCGACAAGCAACCCGGCGGTTCCCATGCACGTCCGCTTTACGAATGTTCTTCGATCCATGCCCATTTTTGTCCTGCGCCTCGTCGGCTCTTCTCACTCTGCAAGTTCAGTGTCTTTGGAAGTTTCAGCTTACTCTCAAATCCATTTTCGGACGAGACGGTGACAAGTTCTTCCGGACTGAGTAGACTTGCTTTGATTCGTTTCAATACTGGATGATTCTTCCGCTCGTTCCGCTCAGGAAGATTCCAGTAACGGCACGGAGTCGCGCCATTCCACTCTCCTATGCGCTCATGGGGTTGGACGCGCACTCTTCCCCGGGAATCAGGAAATGCTTTTGCCTGCTTTTCCTCCGCTGCGCACTCTCTCGGAGGGAATAGTGGAAAGGATCCCGTATGAAGCCGTTCGCAAAAACTTTCAACCACCTCCTCTTGTTTTCTCTCCTTGCTGTTCTTCCCAGCGCCCGCGCCCAAGCCCCTCGCTACGATCTCCTTCTCAAGGGTGGCCATGTCATCGATCCGGCCAACCACATCGACGCCGTGATGGACGTGGCCGTCTCTGGCGGTAAAATCGCCGCGGTCGAAAAAGACATCCCCACCGGCTCTGCTGGCAAAGTCGTCGATGCCTCCGGTCTCTACGTCACTCCTGGCCTTATCGATATCCACTATCACATCGGGGTGGGCGGCGCTCCGCTCAATTGGTTTGATCCCGAGGCGCGCTCGCATGAAGGCCCGCTTGGCATTCCCGCCGACCTCGCGCTTCAGTCCGGCGTTACCACCATCGTCGATGCGGGCACTTCCGGCGCCGAAACCTTTCTCCAGGAAAAAGAGGGCGTCATCGACCATGCCAAGGTTCGCGTTCTCGCCTTCCTCAACATTGTTGCCAACGGCATGAGCGGCGGCCTCGAGCAGAGCGTCTACGAAATGGACGTCAAGCGGTGTACCGACACCATCAAGAAATACCCCGACCTCATCGTTGGTGTGAAAACCGCCCACTACTGGACCGAGTTGCCTTGGGACGGCGAGCACACTCCTTGGGCCGCCGTCGATCGCGCGATTGCCTGTGCCCAAGCTACCGATCGCCCCGTCATGTATGATTTCTGGCCCCGCCCGGACCGCACTTACGCCGATCTCATCCTCAAAAAAGCGCGTCCCGGTGATATCCACACGCACGTCTTCGCCCAACAGTTCCCCATCATCCTTCCCGATGGCAAGCTCAATCCCATCCTGGCGGAGGCCCGCAATCGCGGTGTCATTTTCGATGTTGGCCACGGTGCCGGGAGCTTTTGGTTCCGCAATGCTGTTCCCGCCGTCAAGCAAGGATTCATTCCTGATTCCATTTCCACCGATCTGCACACCGGCAACTTCACGATTCTCAGTTTTGACGAGGTGCTCTCCAAATTCCGCGCCATGGGCGTGCCCCTCGACGACCTCATCAAACGCTCCACCGTAAATCCTGCCAATGAAATTCATCGACCTGAGCTCGGCACTCTTTCCGTCGGCAAGGAAGCCGACATCGCCGTTCTCGAGGAGCTTCACGGCAAATTCAGCTATATCGACTGCGGCGTCGCCCGCATGGACGGGAATGTTCGCGTCATCGCCCGCATGACCGTGCGCGCCGGTCGCATCCTCTACGATCCCTCCGGCCTCAGCATGGTCGAATGGGAAAAAGCTCGTAAACAGTATTTCACCGCGCCTACACTTGGTGCCGATGCACCCTCTACCGCGGACGACTTCCCGCGCCACTGATCGGCCACGCGTATGTCACGTCCCTATGAACTTGAGGGTGCCCCATCCTTCGCGGTTTCTGCGATGGGTGGGCTCTTACGCTCTAGCGTCACGCGCTCTCTTCTCCTGTTTTGTATTCTCTTGCCAAAAATAATCCGTCATTCCGAACGGAGTCCGCGAAGTGAAGAATCCCTCTTTCCTTCGCCTTCATCCGCGGACATAACTCGATAGGAGGTTCTATGTCCGAAAAAATCACTCGCCGTAAACTCTTGCGAAAAGGTGGACGTGCCATGCTTGCCGGGGCCGTCGGCGCCTGCGCCGCCCCCGCTCTTCGCGCCGAGGAATTCGCGTCTTCGCCTGCCCTCGCCAATGGGGTCGACTATTACCAGAAGCTTGGTGTCACTCCCTTTATCAACGCCGCCGGAACCTACACCATTCTCTCCGGTTGCACGATGCCCGACGAAGTGCAGGCCGCCGTCGCTCTGGCCTCTCTCAAGCCTGTCAACCTCCTCGAGCTCCATGATGCCGCCGGTGCGTATCTTGCCAAGCGCTTGAAATGCGAAGCCGCGCTCGTGACCTCTGGCGCCGCGGCAGGTATCACGCTTGGCACCGCTGCCTGTATCACCCTCGGCAACAAGCCCGCCATCCTCAGTATTCCCACGGACATGTCCGGCCTGAAAAATGAAGTTATCGTCCAAAAAGCGCATCGCTACGACTACGACCACGCCATTCGCAATTGTGGCGCCAGCTTCGTCGAAGTCGAAACCATAGAGCAATACGAACAGGCCTTCTCGAACAAGACGGTCATGACGCAATTCTTCAACGCTGCCGAAGCTGGCAATATCTCCCGCGAAGACTGGATTCGCGTCGCTCACAAGCACGGCATCCCCTGCTTCAACGATGCCGCCGCCGATGTTCCGCCGATCTCGAATCTTTGGAACTACACACAAATGGGTTTCGATCTCGTCACTTTCTCCGGTGGAAAAGGCCTTCGCGGTCCGCAATGCACCGGCTTGCTCCTTGGCCGCAAGGATCTCATCGAAGCCGCCAAGCTGAACAACTCTCCCAACTCCAACACCGTTGGCCGCGGCATGAAAGTCGCCAAGGAAGAGATCGTCGGCCTTGTCGCCGCCGTGGACTGGTTCCTGAATCAGGGCGACGCTGCCCTCGAAGCTGAGTTCCAGAAACGCGCCGACGTCATCGCTGCGCGCGTGAAAACTCTCCCCACCGTCGACACTAAGACCTTCATTCCTCCCGTCGCCAATCACGTGCCGCATCTCTTGATCACTTACGACCAGAACCGCATCAAAATCTCGGCCACCGAAGTCATGCAGAAAATGCGGGAAGGAAAACCGCGCATCGAACTGAATCCTGGCACCGGCGGCAGCCCCGCAAGCGCCGGTTTGCCTGGTGGCAGCAACACCATTATTGTTGGTGTGTGGATGTTGCAGCCCGGCGAGGACGCCGTCGTCGCCCAACGCCTCCACGAGGTTTTGCAGTCCGCCCTGCACAAGTAACGTTGTCCATCTCATCTTTGCAGCAAAAGCGCATTTCTAAGCTCGCTTTCTCTCGGTCCGACCGCGTGTTCGTCCTAACCGGCGCGGGCATCAGCGCCGAGAGCGGCATCCCCACCTTCCGCGATGCCGGCGGACTCTGGCGCAATTACCGCGTCGAAGACGTCGCCTCGCTCCACGCCTGGCACCGCGAACCTCGCCTCGTCTGGGATTTTTATTCCATGCGCCGCCGCGTGGCTTCAGCTGCCAAGCCCAATCCTGGCCATTTTGCTCTCGCTGCTCTTGAAGACTCCCTCGCCGATCGTTTCCTTCTCTGCACCCAAAACGTCGACAATCTCCACGAACAAGCCGGTTCACACCGCCTTCTTCACATGCACGGCGAACTCTTCAAAAGCCGCTGCGATTCCTGCTCCCGTCCTCCCTTTGACGATGTCTCCCTCCACGAATCCCTCGCCGAACTTCCTTGCTGCTCTTGTGGTGGCACAATCCGCCCGCACATTTGCTGGTTCGGCGAAACTCCTTTCGAACTCGACCGCGTCCTCGCCGCCCTCGACGATTGCACGCTTTTTCTTGCCATCGGCACTTCGGGCACCGTCGAGCCCGCCGCAAGTTTCGCCGCTCACGCCAAACGCCGCGCTAAAACCTACTACGTCGGCCCCGAACCTCCCGCAAACCGCCATCTCTTCGATGAGTCCTTCCTCGGAAAATCTGGC
>Ga0187803_10000795_pt1 | contig 12452 bp, 5 predicted proteins | sample NC_wetland_sal_i_2_FD_132425 | JGI IMG/M metagenome (GOLD analysis project Ga0187803, IMG submission 132425) | Wetland sediment microbial communities from Neuse River Estuary, North Carolina, USA - Control_3 | ecosystem: Environmental > Aquatic > Freshwater > Wetlands > Sediment | place: USA...
ACCGGCCCGCCCCAGTTGTGGGTAAAATGAATTCCCTTCAACGATGGGAACCATTCCACAACAGCCTGGTGTACTCGAGCGTGGGTAGGTTCGTGCACATCCTGGTCATCGCTGATACGGGAGCCAAATTTGTATGGGGCGCCGCGGCTACCGAAAAGGATCCGGCCGTCCGAGGTCCGGGTGAGATAGTCCACCGTGAGGCGATTGGATGCCAGGCTTTCGTGGTTTTGCCATCCGACCTCGGCCCACTGTGCGGATGTGAGCGGCTCCGTCAGGCTAATGAGCGAGTACATGGGAAGCAATGCGCGATGGTACTTGCGAAGACGCGTGAGGTAGGCTTCCCCCGCGAGGATAATGGCCCGCTTGGCGCGCACTTCTCCAGCCGGGGTGATGAGCCGAGCGTTAGAGCCCGGACAGACTTTCGTGACCTCCGTGTTTTCGTAAATGACAGCGCCGCGTTTTTCAACCGCCGAAGCCAAACCGCGAACCAGCTTTCCGGGATGCAGGCTCGCTCCCTTCGGCGTGTACAATCCGCCATGAACATTCGTGGCCCTGACGCGTTCGCTGCATTCGCTGGCGCTCAGAAGCTGGAAATAATCTCCCAGGCTGAGACTGCAGTAGGCAGCATGGGAAGCGCGAATGGCCGGGAGTTGATGAGCCCCTCGCGCGAGACTGAGAATGCCGCCCTTACGATAGTCCGCCGCAATTCCTTCCTCTGAACAGACGCGGCCCACTTCATCCACGGAATCGAACATGGCCACCAGAAGATTACGCGCTGCATCCGCACCGAACCGCTCCTCCAAGACCCTGGGTGTAATGGGAAACCTGGAAGAGCACCATCCCCCGTTGCGGCCGGAAGCGCCAAACCCAACAATCTCTTTTTCAAGAATGGCAATGCGCAGGCCGGGATTTGCGCGAAGAAGGTAGTACGCCGTCCACAAGCCGGAATACCCACCGCCGAGGATAGCTATATCCACTTCGCTGGAGCGCTGCAGCGAGGGACGCGGGGCGAGGCTCTCCCCCGCTGTCTCCAGCCAGAAGCTATACTTGGCGTAGTCCTTCACTTCGTGACCCTCGTCAACCAACTCAAACCATTTCGTCTGGTTTCCGTGCGTGAAGTTCCACGGTGCCGGGCAAAGTCAACCGGGCAGGCAGGCGCATCAGAAGTCCCAGCACAGCCCAGATAGCGAGCGCAATCCATTCGTAGCGCGTGAAATGTCCAGGAACAATGGGCAGGACTTTGACCAGGATCATGAGGGAAGTCACCAGAAATCCAAACAGGGCAGCGAGGCGATCAATCATGACCGGCTTCATCAGGAAGTAAGAAACACAAGCGGACATCCATCCGACCGCGCAGGCGACCGCACCTACCTCAAGAATCGGGACTAAGCCCGCTTCACCAAAGAAAATCGCCACCACCGTCGCGGCTCCCACCCCGAAGATGGCGAGGACCGGAGTCCGGTTCACCACATGAACGCTCCCCATGGCGGGAACCAGAAGGTTGCGACGCCCCATGGCAAACAGCAGACGCGACGCCGCGACCATGTTGGCGTTGAACGCTTGCAACAGCGCGACCAGAGCCGTGCCCAGGATGAAGTCCACTATCCAATGCGCGTGGAAGGCATTTTCGAAGGCGACCGCAGTGGGGAACTGCAAGTGACTGTTGAGGCTCTGCCACGGCGCGACATAAGCGACCGCGGAGATTACTAGCCAAAAGAACGTGAGCCCCGCAAAAATGGTCATGATGATGGCAACGGAGAAGTTTCTGCCCCGAAAATCCGGGCTCGCTTCCTCCGAACTTTTGCCCACCGACTCGAAACCGGACATCAGCCAGGGAACCACTTGCCACACCAGCAGGATAGAAATGAGAGGGGCGTGGCTGAATGCTGGATGCAAGTTGGCTGTGGAGCCGTGCTTGGCGCCCGCCACCGCAAAACCAACGACCAAAGTCAGGAACGTGAACGTCGTGAATTTCAAAAAGCGCGTGCTCGTTTGAATTCCACGATAGTTCAGCCAGGTAAAAAAAAGAGCGATAGCCAGGCCGAGGACGATATGAGGCAAATAAACTGGATGATTTCCGACCTTGTACAGCTCGACTGTATTCAGGGAGGGGAACAGATATCCCGTAATTCTCCCGGCAGCCAACGCCTCGAAGGGACAGGTCAAAAAATACGCCAGGAACATCATCCACCCGGTGACAAAACTCACACCCGACGGAAAAACTCGCGCTGTGTAGGCCACTTCACCGGCCGCATCGGGAATTAACTTCACCAGCTTGCCGTACACGTAGCCGATCGGGAGAAGGATGAGCGCGCCACCTGTGAAACCCAGAATTGCGCCGAGTGGTCCCCCGCGCTGCAGGATGTCGTCCATCACCACCAGCCAGCCCGTGCCGACCATGGTGCCGAAACCTAAAGCAAAGTAATCGATCAGGCGGAGTTTGCGAGCCAGTGTGGTCATCTAAGGTACGCCGAGGAAAGGGCAGATCCTCCTGTTGGAAGGTCAGTCAAAACTTTCCGTCCGAAGCGTATCAAGGTGCAACGAACAGAGGGGAAAAATGTGAAGGGCCGGTCGCTCTCCTATCTGGAAGCTGTACCGGCCCCTCCGGGCGGGACTCAAAATTCATAGCGCAACGCGAACTGCATGACGCGCGGCTGGGTCAACAGCCCCGTGTAGTTTCCGAAAGACAGAGTCTGTGTGAGAGAAGGTGCATTCGCCTGCACGTTAAATCGATGGAGGTTGGTTACGTTGAAGACTTCCCAACGGAACTGCAGGCTATGGCTTTCCATGGGCAGCCTCCAGCGTTTGCCCAAACTCATGTCCCAGCCAGCATAACCGGGACCGCGGAGAACGCTGCGCGAACCGCTCTGTCCTGGGAAGGGGTGGATGAAGTCGTTGGCGCGAACGGAAGCCGGATCCGCAAACATATTGGTAGTACCGTTCGGCTGGTGGAACACACCGGTGCGGGGCGCTTGGATCATCGTCGCGAGTCCCTGGTAGTTCCAATCCGTGGGCCAAGACTGGCCATTATCTACGCTGAACGGGAAGCCAGTTGTCCAGCGGGCTAATCCAGAGACTTGCCAGCCACCAATTAAAGCATCGAGAAACCCGTTGGCGTCGCGAGCGAAATGCCGGCCTTTTCCGAAAGGCAAGTCGGCGATCCAATCCGCGTTGATCTGGTGGGTGGTATCGAACTCAGAGACGCCTCGGAATTGATTTGGCGCAAACGCATTGGGTAAAGAACTCCCGTAAAGTCCGCCATTGTAACCTACACGCGTTGCCGTAGAGGTAATGTCAATCGATTTGGAAAAAGTATAGTTGAGGTCGAACTGGACTCCATAACTGGATTGCTTTCTCAGATTGACTTGGAGGGCGTTGTAATTTCCGCTGCCGACGGAGCTCCACGCGAACATCGAGGAGAATTGATTGTTTAAGTAGCTGGCGGGGCCGCCGTTGAAGTAGAGATAATTGCTGCTATTATTGGCATCGTACAGCCCACCATAGTAGTCAATCCAGCCAAGAGCGAGCACTTCAACGTAGGGGAAACAGGAATAGATTGTGTAGACTTCTTGCACTACGTCCGAGGTCGGAGCGTTCGGGCAAGAAGGAACGTAGTTCGAATAGCTTCCGCTGGGCGAAGGGGTAAGCATGTTCTGCCAATATGCGGCGGTCGGGCCGACGGTCTGGCTGGTCACCTGGCTAATGGGAGTGCCCGCACGGTAGAGCTTGGACAGCACGGTGGCAGCGGTGTTGTAATCGATCCCGGACTTGGGATCTTTGATGTTGAGAGGCTGCATCAGGTCGCGTTGGGTGAGCAGATTATGAGAGAGCCGCCCCACATATGATACTTGCAGGGAAAAGTTCTTTGGGAGTTCACGGCCCACCGAGAAGTCAATCGCATAGGCATAAGGTGTTTTGATGGTGTCGTCGACACCCCACACGATGGCCTGGCCTTGTGGGTAACCCGAAGGCGGCGTGGTCGGAAACCCTCCGGTAGGTGGAAGCTGAAGATATCGCGTACCGATCGCATTAAATTGGGGCACTGCTCCGAGGCCCGAGACTTGCGTTATCCTGGCAACTTGCCCGGCACCGTCAACGCAGCACGCATTTTCCAGCGTAGTGGAGAGTCCCGCAGGCGCGTTCGCGTCAAAGGTATTGATGATGGCAAGGCCCGCACGGTCGTACACTTTGCTGAAACCTGCGCGGATCACGGTCTTGTCGCCTGAGCCAAAGAGCCCCCTCAAGAAGCCGCTCTGAGGGCGCGGCGAATACGCGATGGAAATGCGCGGCGAGAAATCAGTTTTTTCGAAGTTGTAAAAACCAGGCTTATTGTTTGCCCGGCCGGAAAGGTCGAAGGCGATCGGGGCCAACGACGCATAGCCCGAACCCTGCTGCATGCTTTTGACGTTTTGATCAAATTGCTTTCCGATGCTGGTCGTGGCGCCCGCTTGGAATCCATTGGTTTCCCAAGGGGGTGGAAAGAGCGACCAGCGTAGCCCGTAGGTCAGAGTCAGGTTGGGTTTGATTCGCCAGGTGTCCTGTCCGTAAAACTCATACCAGTTCAGGCCGTAATTGCGCTTGATGGGAGTTCCTTCGGGAACTTGTGTTCCGCTCTTGTCAAAATTATAGTTTGCGCGAACCAGCGAGACCATCCCCAGTAAACCAAGCATCGGCAGGTCATACGAGTTTTCCGATCCCACCGCCACCTGCGGGTACGGTGCGCCGGTCCCGGGATTGGTGTTGTTATGGGGGTCGAGCGGGCTCACCGTGTTGGCAAAGCCCGTCGGACTCATCCAGCTCGTGTACCCCGATCCCTGGTGCCAGGAATGCAACGAACTTAGCCGCGGGTCGCGTGCAAAACCCAGATTCCCGCCGAATTGCAGCGTATGGGTGCCTTTCGTCCACGAAACATCATCGAGGATTTGGTGAAGAGGTACCTGAAAATCATGGCTGTACGCTATGCCTTGGTCCAGGCCCGTGAAAGTGTTCCATTCTGTGTTGGTGTCCCCAACCACGCCATAGCTCTGCCGAGTGAAACCCCAGCGCAAGGAGTTGACCAAGGTAGGTTTGAGTACCGCCGTGTAGCCCAGGGCAAATCCCTTGCTGTGGTCGGATACCGTCTGCACGGGGGGAGTTCCGGGCAGAAAAGGCTCCTGGGGGTTGAACAGGTTTTGCAGATTGCCCCGCCAGAACAGCGTTTGCTTCCCGTTCGTGGTGAGGTTGTAATCAACGCGCGCGATGAATACGTTGTTGTTCACGCTATACGGCGCGCGAAAGCGGTAGCCAGCATAATTGTACCCGTCACCCACTGACGGATCGTTGGGCGTCAATTTGCCGTAAGTGGAGTTGAAATAACTGAGCATCACGGGGTTTGGACCCATGGTAAGCGGGTCAATGCCTGTAATCTGGCCTGGACTCAGGGCGAAGTAACCTGGCTGCGACGTGTAGGGAACAACTGAGCCATCACTGTGAGGTAATCCCTGCACGGTGTTGCCCGGGCAGACTTGAACCGGGGTTTGAATGACGTTTCCACTCGCGTCCAGGACAGGTGCACACGGGTACTGAATGACACCGTCGCGCATAGCAGGGCTTGGAATCACTCGAACCGCGCTGTGCTGTTCGCGTTGCCTGGTTCCATCATAATTCACATTGAAGAACAGGCGATCCTTGCGAATCGGGCCACCGAAGGTACCGCCAAAGATGTTTCGGATTAATTTTGGTGCCTCGTTAGGTTGGCCAGCTGCGTGCTCCGCGAGTTTCACGAAGTAGTCATTCGCGCTGGTAATAGTATTGCGCATATATTCGTAAGCCGCGCCGTGGTAGGTGTTTGTTCCGCCCTTGGTAATAAGCGCAACTTGGGCTCCCGAGCCCTGCCCTTGATCGGCGTTGTAGTTCGTCGTCGTTACACGGAATTCCTGAACGGAATCCGAAGTGATCGGCAACACGGAAGTGAACGCATATCCATTCGCTTGATCGTTCACATCTACGCCGTCCAAAGTAAAATTGCTCTGGTCGCTGCGCGCTCCATTGACCGATCCGCTGCGGGTGTCGTTGTTCTTATCGACATCAGGGCGATTACCGGTGTAGGCGACGCCCGCCTGAAGCGTGAGGAGATCGGGAACATTGCGCCCCTCGATGGGAATCTGCTTCACCTGTGCTTCCCCAAAGGTATTTCCCAGCGAGGCATCTACCATGTTGAGTGGGGGAGGCTCCCCGGTGACGGTGACGCTCTCCCCGGCCGAGCCGATCTTCAATTGAACATTGACCGTGGCGGGTGTATTGACCAGCAGTTGCAGACCAGTTTGGTGCTGGCTGGCAAATCCTGAGGCGGAAACGTTGAGTGTGTAGTTTCCGGGCGGCAGAAATTGGAACCGATATTCTCCTTGCGCGCCGGTGGTGGCGGTCCGCTCGGTTTTGGACTCCGCGTTGACCAGCACAACGGTGGCATTGGCGATAGCGGCACCGCTGGGGTCAGTAACCGTACCTTGCAGCGATGTCGTGGAGGTTTGACAGAGGGCGCCACTGCTAAAGAGGATCAGAAGCGCCGGGATTCTAACCACCAAGGATTTAACACTAGGCATTTGCCACCTCCGAAAAAGATTCCTCATCGCGCCAAGCCCCTTGATTCCGTGGGCCCCAGAACCCTGATCAGGCAGATTATAAACCACCGGATGAACTTGCTTGTCCCCGTCACTTGGCGCTCAGAGAGACCACATCCCCAGGCAAGAGACTACGCGGGGCGAGCTGGGATAACTTGTCTATGAGTGACATGCACTTGCCAGTGCGTGACCTAGGCTGGTGCCGGATGGGAGCTTGGGCCAGGGCACCAGCGGCGAACAGGCGCAAAAGGGAACAAGTTCGGTCGCTCAGCCTATCTCGGTCGACTGCCAGGTATCTAGCTTATTTCTCAATGAGATAAGAAGGTTCATGTGGTGATAGTTCGATTCCGGCCCGCCATTCTAACTACGCCGACTATCACACCTGCAAATTGCGAAGGTAGGGTACGCTCGCCTTCATCATTTCCAGGTTCATTTCGACGAAGTAATTGTTTATGCCGCCCGTTTTCGCCGCAGTAAAGATTTTTTTCCAATCCAGGGTGTCCTGGCCTACCGGCATCACTTTCTTGGTTTCCGCCGACCAGCCTTGCACGTGCATGGAAATGAATCGGCCCGGATACTTCGTGAAATATTCCGCAGCGTCATAGCCGCGGCTAATGGTGGAAACCTGGAACTGGAACTTGACGAACTTCGGATCGAGCAGGTCGAACAATAAATCGTAGGTGCGCTTGCCCTCGACCATGGAGAGCTCAAATTCCTCATTGTGAAGGCCCTGCTGGATACCCGCTTTCGCCGACTGCTCTCCCATTTTGTTGTATTCGTCGGCGGCACGTTTCACATCATCCATCGTTGGTTTCTTCGGCCCGTCGAGGCTTGGGACCAACATTTGCGTCAGACCGACATCTTTTGCCCAGGCAATGCGGCCCGCCAGATCCTTCCGGAGCTCCTCGATTCCAAAGTGAGAACTCACGCAGGTGACGCCCGCATCGCTCAGAATTTTCCGGAGCTCTGCTCCACTGTATTTGGCGATTCCACCGAAGCCCATATCGGCGTAACCGACCGGTGAGCACAGCTCAATCGCCTGAAATCCGGCCTCAGCAAGCTGCTTGATCGTGCCGGGAAGATCTTTAGCGATCATTGCCCGGACAGGCCAGGTCTGACATCCAATCGGCATACCCAGCGGATTGGCGCGAAGCTCCAGTGTGCCTGCGCTTAGAAAGCCAGTCGCGACCGCGCTCGTCGCCGCGTTTTTCACAAACTCTCTTCTTGAAATCGCTGACATGGATGCCTCCTTGCCATTTTCGCGAACAATATCATCGCCGCTCAATTGGCTGGTTGCATTATAGTCTCGTTCGTACTCCTGCCACTCTCCCGGACTAAAAGTCTCGCTAGAGTTCCCACCCACTCCGGCGTTCTGGACGAACCATCTTTTGCGCCAGATCGGAGTTAACGACTTTCAAGTTCGAGCGGTCCCAGTCGAGCTTTTGTCCCGTCCGAGTTGCGACATTTCCCAGAAGTAAAGTCTCCGTGACGAGGCCTGAAAACTCGAAATTGCCGCCGGGCTTTTCCTTGCTGCCCTTGCAGGCTTCGAGCCATTCTCGTTCGTTGCCCGGCGACCTCGGCAGCGTTTTTGGCGGCTGCTTGTAACTATTCATCTTCGCATCGGGAATGAGTTTTGGATGGCCACCACTGAATGAGCAGAGAATCTTCCCGCGATCCCCAATGAAAAGGAGTCCCTCGTCTTCTTCGCCCTCTCCCTTTAACGGGCGGTCATCCTCCAATTCTTCTGGGCGCGGTGGCTTTAGACCGCCGTCATACCACGCGAATTTCACCGGCGGCATGTCGCCGCGGGACGGGAAATTGTAGTGGACGATGGAAGCCTCGGGGTAAGTTTCTTCGTAACGGTCGGTGGAACTGGCCTCCACGCTCACTGGCGCCTCGAGTTTCAAGACGCGGAAAATGGTGTCGAAGCTATACGAACCCATGTCGCCCAGAGCGCCACAGCCAAAATCGCACCACCCGCGCCATGAAAATGGCACGTAAACGTTGTTGAAAGGACGGACCGGCGCCGGGCCGAGCCACAAGTCCCAATCCAAGCCTTCGGGGACCGCTTCGGATTCCTTGGGGCGTTCGAGTCCCTGTGGCCAGTACGGACGGCTCGACCAGTTGGCAACCTCCCGCACTGGTCCGATGGCGCCATCCCAGATCCATTCACACAGCAAGCGGGTGGCTTCCGATGCCTGGTTCCCAACGGCAATCTGTGTTGCCACGCCACTCTCCCGAGCAATTTCCGCAAGGCGCCGCGCCTCGTAAACGGTGTGCGTCAGCGGCTTCTGGCAAAAGACATGTTTGCGTTTCTTCATCGCCGCCGCAGACACCGCCGCATGCAGATTGTCCGTGGTACACACCACAACCGCGTCGAGGTCCTTCTGCTTCTCAAGCAGTTCTCGGAAATCGTTGTAGGCCGCACAGCCACGATACTCACCGGAACGCTGCTGAGTACCGTAGTACGCGTCTACAATCTTCTGACAAGGTTCGCGGCCGGCAACGCCTCCGGTGACGCGAAGAGAATGGGTCAACTGAATCGGTTGGTCCGGACTGAGCCAATCCCAGCCGCTGTCGGTGCCCAGCAATTTGCGAACGGAATTGCAAAACTCATGTGTGCTCCATTGCGGGTAATTCGTGCCGGTTTTATTGACATCGCAGACCGCCACACCTTGTACGTCGGGCTCCTTCAAAAAGCGAAGCATGACGCGCAGCCCTTGGGCGCCGACGCCGATGAAAGCAATATTGACCTTGTCGCTCGGTGGAACATACCCTGCGCCGCCCAAAACCCTGCGTGGGACAATCGTAAAACCAATTGTTGCTGCGGCAGTTTGCCCTAAGAACTCGCGCCGCGAAACCGAGCCCTCTAAGATCTTGTCTGACGGAAACCGATTCTTCATTGTCCCTCCCTTCCCGTAGCTCTCAAATACTCCATGATCTTGGCTGCTGCCTGCTTGCTTGATGAGGTGATTATCACCGTGCTCTTCAACCAGATACTGTAAACGAACCAATGGCTTGTGTGCGCAAAAGTTGGTAGTTCCATCGCGCCCGAATGATCGCTTGCCAGAGCATGAGCAGAAGTGAACCCGTAACGGGCGGACTGTTCCGAAACGAAACGCACCTGCCTTCAAAACAAAAACAACCTGAACAAGTGCTGTGTTTTCCTGCTATTGGAAATAGCCCAAAACAAAAAGTGGCGGGCATCTTGCATACAAGACACCGGTGCCCTGGGCGCCAAGTCCAGGGGGAAGACGAACGTGTCGATAAAAGTTTGGAGGGGCTGAGCCTGGGACGATGGGAAGAAAAAGAACAGTGATGAGTCAGCGCGCTCGCAGGAGCTTGCGGGCGCTGGTCCTCATCGCCTGCTTGTTTTCCTCTTTGCCGAGAGGCGTGCAAGGACAGCCGTTGTCGCCAGAGACACGTCTGAAGGCTACCTATTTGCGGAGAATGCTGAGTTTTGTGCAATGGCCGGACACAGCGATTCCGGAGAAGGGCGGAGCGTTTCAATTCTGTATTGCAGGGGATTATATGCTCGGATTTGCACTCGCCCAGGAATTAAGGAGCGTCACGATTGGCGATCGGCGGGTGGATGTGCGATGGACGCACAAAGAGCAGGATTTGCGGGGCTGCCAGGCGCTCTTTATCAGCAGCCTGGAAAAGACACGCGTTGCGAAGGTGCTGGAGAGCGTAAGAGGGGCCAATGTTCTCACGTTTGGAGAAACGGATGGGTTTGTGGAAGCCGGTGGAGTCGTGCAGTTGAGCTATGAAAACAATGCCGTCCGATTTCAGATCAACCTCACGGCTGCTCGGGCCGCCGAGTTGAAGATAGACGCGCGGTTGCTCGCGTTGGCAAAACGTGTGGTGACGGGCAACGAGATGCCGGGCGGCTAAGATGAGGCTTTTGACAAACACATCGCTGAAAACACGCCTGGTGCTCCTGACGCTCGTGAGCAGCTGTGTGGGATTGCTTTTGGCTTTCACTCTCTTCGCCATTTATGACGAACACTTGCTCCGGGAACAGAAGGTGGAGGAGTTAAGATCCGCCGCTGATTTGATTGGGACCAACAGCGCGGCCGCTCTGGTTTTCGATGATTCCACCGAAGCTTCAAAAGTACTCGGGGCCTTGCAGACTCGAAGCCACATTGGTCAGGGTGTTTTGTATCGAATAAATGGAACAGTTTTGGCGGAGTATCTGCGACCGGGATTCAAGAATGACGTCTGGGATGACGGTAATGTGACATCGGAAACCGTGCAGTGGGAAGCAGACCATCTGCAACTGACGCGTCCGATCTTCCACGATAACCGTCAGATCGGCAGTCTATGCCTTGAGGCAAGCCTCAATGATCTCCGGGAGGAAAGGCAGCACCTGATCTGGCTGGCGGTGCCGGTCTTTTTGGGGACATTGCTATTGATTACCTTCCTGACAGTGGTGTTGCAAAGGTCAATTACGCGTCCGATCCACACCCTGGCAGACCTGGCCCGCAGGGTAAAGGACGAAGATGCCTACGGCCTACGCACTCCGCCGCTGGGTGGCCGAGAATTGGGCCAACTGGGAAACGACCTCAACCACATGCTAGAGGCCATCGAGCAGCGGGATAAGGATTTGCGAGAGGCCCGCGATCTGCTTGAGCAGAGAGTGTCGGAACGAACGATGGCTCTGGAACAGGAGATTGCCGAAAGGCAAAAAGCGGAACTCTTGCTGAAGGAAAGCGAGGAACTGTTCCGCGCGCTGAACGAAGCTGCTCCCATCGGTATCGCATCCGAATCCCGCGAGGGAATCATCCGCCAGAGCAATCCTGCCTTCCGCCAGATGTTCGGTTACACGCCGGAAGATTTGGTGGGCAAATCCATCGACGATCTGCTGGCGAGCGGGGAACTGCACGAAGAAGCGACGTCGATCAGCAGGCAGGTGGTGGAGGGCCGCGTCTTCCGGCGGACCTCGAGACGAAGGAAGAAGGGCGGAGGATTGCTTGACGTGGAAGTGTTCGCGGCGCCTTTGCGGGTAGACGGCAAAACGGTGGGGCAGTTGCGAATCTATCTGGATGTTTCGAAGCGTGTGGAGGCAGAGCAGGCCATCCGGGAAAGCGAAGAATGGTTCCGGTCCCTCAGCGTGGCCGCGCCCATCGGGATTTTCCGGATGGACCGCGATGGGCGATGCGTGTATCTGAATCAAAGACTTTGCGAGATTACCGGACTGAGCGCTGAAAACGCTCTCGGATTTGGTTGGATAGCCTCGATCCACCCCGACGACCGCGAACAAACCATGAAGTTGTGGAAGGCGGGAGTGGGCTTGGAGATGGAGCTCGATGACGAGACTCGAGTGCAGTTGCCCGATGGCAACATCAATTGGATTCATTGGCGGTCGCGGCCCCTGCACGGTCAGGACGGCCGTTTGATTGGCTTTGTTGGCTTAATCGAGGACATCACCAAACGCCGCGCGGCGGAGCAAAGAATGCTGGAAGCAAAACGCGCGGCGGAGCAGGCCAACGCGGCTAAGAGCCAGTTCCTAGCCAACATGAGCCATGAAATCCGCACCCCCATGAATGGAATTCTGGGCATGACCGAACTGGCGTTGGAGACGCCGCTCAGTCCAGAGCAAAAAGAGTACCTGGGAATGGTGAAGGGCTGCGCCGAATCGCTCCTGGAGATTATCAACGGCGTCCTGGATTTCTCGAAAATTGAGACCGGCAAGATGGAGCTGGAAAAGATTCCATTCTCCATTCTGGACTGTGCGGAAATGGCGCTGCAACCCGTGGCCGTAAGGGCGCAGCAAAAGGGGCTGGAACTGGATTGGTGGATTCGCGGGGAGCTTCCTGAGTGGGTGGAAGGCGATCCGACCAGATTGCGGCA
>Ga0187803_10000796_pt1 | contig 12445 bp, 10 predicted proteins | sample NC_wetland_sal_i_2_FD_132425 | JGI IMG/M metagenome (GOLD analysis project Ga0187803, IMG submission 132425) | Wetland sediment microbial communities from Neuse River Estuary, North Carolina, USA - Control_3 | ecosystem: Environmental > Aquatic > Freshwater > Wetlands > Sediment | place: USA...
CGCTTACTTCCGCCGGTTTCGCCGCCGCCTTGGGCTCCGGAGTCTTGTAGCCATAGATGGCAAAGTCCGGACAGTACATGCCGCAGAGGTCACAGCCGCTGCATTTCTCCGGCAACACCACGTGCGGCGGATGATAGCCCTTAGAATTGAATGCCGAGGAGAGGGCCAGAACTTTGGTGGGACAGAATTCCACGCAGAAGCCGCAAGCCTTACATCGCTCGACGACGATAGAAACGCGTCCTTTCGCCACGAATACCCCCACGATCGAGAGCTTCAACGCTCCCGAAGGCTCGCAAGCATTATGGGTTTTAGGCATCGCACCGCGGTGTGATGTGTGTCACAGAGAACTGTGAGACTCGCTACAAAAAAACAGACGCCTCCGCGTCCGTTCAGGAAGGTCACGCGTTACAGTGATGCCTTGGTGAGAAAGGCGCTAATGATAAGAATGGTCATGTACATGGCAAGATAGGAATTGTCATTTCGAGCCTCTGGTTTTGGCGCGAGGAATCTGCTGGTTTTTCCTTCGTTGTGGCGGGTCCTGAGGCCGATCAAGATAGTACGAGCATCACGCGAACTCGGGAACTAGCGCGCATTCGGAGGATTCCGCTTCCACCGGCAACTTAATTTTCATGCGCGAATATTTCGTGTTGCGCTCTGCCGGGACGCGCCCGATCTCCAGAATCAGGGCCTGGAAATCTTCGGGACTGGTGTACTGGCCGGCGTCGGCTCCGGCCTCGCGCGAAATGTTTTCTTCCATCAGCGTTCCGCCGTAGTCGTTGGCGCCGGCCTGAAGGCAGAGCTGGGAGAGATGGCGATTCAACTTCACCCACGAAACCTGGATGTTGTGGATAGACCCGGCCAGCAGAACCCGAGCCAGCGCGTGAATCTTGAGATGCTCGGCAAGCGTCGGCCCGGAGCGCGCCAGCCCCTGCTGGAACAGAAGCGTGTTCTGGTGCACGAAGCCGAGCGGCACGAATTCGGTGAAGCCGCCGGTTTCAGCTTGGATCTGGCGGAACAGCATTAACTGCCGCACCCAGTGATCGGGCGTTTCCATGTGGCCGTACATCAGCGTGCAGGTGCTCGGAATGCCGCACTGGTGGGCCGCGCGAATCACATCCTGCCACTGGGCGACCGAGAGTTTGTTGCGCGAGAGGATGTGGCGGACTTCGTCGTCGAGAACTTCGGCCGCAGTGCCGGGGAGCGTATCGAGGCCGTTATCGCGCAGCATCGAGAGATAATCGCGAAGCGTCATGCCGGTGAGTTCGACGCCGTACACGATCTCCATGGGTGAGAAAGCGTGAATGTGCATTCCCGGCACTGCGCGTTTTACGGCACGCAGAATGTCGCGGTAATAAAAAGGAGGCAGATCGCGCGGCAGGCCGCCCTGGATGCAGACCTCAGTCGCACCCATATCCCAGGCTTCTGTGGCCTTGCGCGCCATGTCTTCGAGGGAGTGGAAATAAGTGTCAGCCTCGCGCGGACCACGGCTGAAGGCGCAGAACTTGCAGCCAACGAAGCAGATATTAGTGAAGTTGATGTTCCGATTCACGACGTAGCTGACGATGTTGCCGACGAGATCGCAGCGGAGCGCATCGGCCGCGACCAATAGCGCGAATAGGTCGGCGCCGCCACAGCTGGCCAGAGCGTGGCGCTCGTGGTCGGCGAGGCAGGCTCCGTCCTGCTTGTCGAGTACTCGCTCCAGAGCGCCGCGAATCGCCGGAGAAGCCGCGAGCGCGGCTTCGCTCCAGCTCAATTGCGCGAATTGCTCGAGTTCCAGATTCTTAACCACGAAGTTTCTCCTAAGGAGTCTGGCGTAAGTCCCCAGACTTCCTCCGTGCAACCCTGTGTACCCTGTGGTTTGCGCCTTTCAGGCGTCTTAATTAATTCGTCGGTCCTACCGAAACAGATCGTACTTTGCGGGACGGATCAGTTGACGCGCCGATCCCTTCCCAGGTTGCCACGCAACTCCACGAACAATGCAAGCGGGTATCCCAGCCAGTTTGCCCGAGACCAGGCCCGCGCCACAAGCCAGCTCGTCGGCGATGGCATGGACAGTGCCGTGCAACCGATAGCCGTGGGGATCGAGTCGTCCGCGATAGTCAACGAGCGGATGCATGCCAGCGACGCCGATGGCGACATCGGTAAGGCCCTCGCGCCAGGGACGGCCGAAGCTGTCGCTGACAATGACGGCAATGTCGAGGCCGAGCTGCTTCTTCAGATCACGCCGCAGCCTGGCGGCCGAGCGGTCGGGATCAACTGGAAGCAGCAAGGCGTGCCGGCCGCCGTCGACGTTGGAAACATCGACGCCGCTATTGGCGCAGACGAAGCCATGGCGCGTCTCGGTGATGAGCACGCCGTGTTTCCGGCGCACGATGCGGCGGCTCTCGCGCACGGCCAGTTCAGTCACGCGAGGGTCGAGGCCGTGGCGGTGGGCCCAGGCCCGCGAAGCCACGCTCGGTTTAACGGATGCAAGGAAGACCATTGCGCCTTCCGCCTTCGAAACAACTTTATGCTTCACGACCAGGATGTCGCCATCCTCAAAGCGGAGGCCAGAGCTGCGCATCGCCTCCAACAAGGTCACGCTCAGCGACGCTCCGGGACCGATTTGCCCCGCGACTGGAATTGGCAGAATGCGAACTTCTCGCGCTGCGCGCTTAGCCGGTTTGAGAGCGGATTCGAGAGCGGATGACCGGGAAAACGCGGGCACTCCGGGCAGCCACGGTAGAGACGGGGCAAGCCGCGTCTCTACGGGGAGATGACCTGATGGCCCGATGACCCGATGACTCGATCTCGTCCCGCGTTTAACCATGAGCCACCTGAATGCGGTCGGCGAGTTGCCAGCCGCGGACGAGCTTCTGCGCGCGTGTCTTGCCGCTGGCTGCGGCTAGTTCGCGGAGATCTTCAGGGCGGTCCACGTCGCGGGCAATGCCGGGCAGTTCGAGCACAACACAGGGCAGGCCAGTCGCCTTGGCCGACGCCAGGTGCGGCAAAAAGCTGTCGTTGCCGAAGCGCAGGGGAAACAAATCACCCGGGGACCGCCAAGCAGCATTGGTGCCGCGCCGGGCCGCATCGGGCACCAGGACCGCGCCGCCGGGAGGAGCAGCGTCGGCGATCTTTTGGAGCTCTGCGGTTTCGATCAACGGAATGTCCGCTGGAACCACCAGAGTGCTGGTTGCCCCGCGCTCCCGGCACACAGCCGTGGCCATCTCGATGGCGCTGGTCTCGCCGGCATTGTCGTCGTCGGCGACCACCTCGAAATCGAATCGCGATGCCAAATCGCGGGCAAAAGGATCGCTGGTTACGACGGCCACAGGGGGCCGCTTCTGCCAGCGGGCGAGAGCTTGAAGCACGTCTTCGCACATCGCCTGCGCCAGCGCGAAACGTTCCGCTGGCCCCAATATCGGCGAGAGGCGCTGCTTCGCGCCCGACAAGTTTTTCACCGGGACCAGAATCATGATTGCTCCGAAGCGGCATGGGGCGTGGACAACTGCTGGCATGCTGCCAGCGTGCTTCTCGCCAGCGCCACCCGATCTTCGTTCCTGCGCATGATGGTGGGAGTGCAATGGACTTTTATGCCGGCCGCGCGCAATTGCTCCGCCGCCCGCGCATCCTGTGAGTCCACCACCAGCACATCGAGAAAATCTTGGTAGTAGTCTGCAACGCCTGCAATCGAAACCGCAAAGCCTTGCGCGGCCAGAAGCGCTCCGGCGGGTCCGGTGACAGCTGCTCCTCCAACGATTGGACTGACGGCGGCAATGCGGGCGCGGCTTTCGCGCAACGCCTCGCGAATTCCCGGCACGGCAAGAATCGGTCCAATGCTGGTTACCGGATTGCTCGGAGCAAGCAACACAAACTCAGCGGAGCGAATGGCGTCAATGACTCCCGGCGCAGGTTCGGCATCAGAAGCGCCGGCGAAGCGCACGGACTCGACCGGATCCTGGTACCAGCGCTGGACGAAATACTCTTCGAAGCTCAGGTCGCCGGCGGGAGTTAACACGCGTGTCTCAACCCGCGAATTGCTCATGGGTAGAATGCGGGCCCTGACGCCGAGCCGCGACGCGATCTCAGCCGTAGCTTCGCCAAGGGTTTTTCCTTCGGCGAGAAGCTTGGAACGGAAAATGTGTGTGGCCAAGTCGCGATCCCCGGTTTGAAACCACGTCGGCAGTCCCAACTGGGCCATGGCATCGAGGCAGAAAAAGGTATCGCCCTTCACTCCCCAGCCGCGCTCCTGGCTGAGTTTGCCGGCCAGCATGTAGGTGATCGAATCGAGGTCCGGTGAGGCGTACAGCCCCCACCACATCAGGTCGTCGCCAGTATTGACGATGATGGTCAGGTCTTCCGGGCGAACGATCTGCCGAAGCCCGTCCACGAACTTGGCGCCGCCCGTGCCGCCGCTCAAGACCGTAATCATGCCGCTTCTCCAGACGTGCCGAGCATACTGCTTTCGGATTTCCCCGTAGAGACGCGGCTGGCCGCGCCTGAGGCGGGGCAAGCCCCGTCTCTACAGTGGCTGAGCCGCTGCCGGAGCGAGTCGCTGTGCGCCGAGGCTTGCGCCGCGAATTCAGGATAAACCGGAAGCCGTTGACGAAGTTGGAAACCTTTGGCCTCAGTTCGCTGGCGCAACTGATCGAGGTGCGGCCAGGGCTTTTCGGGGTTGATGAAATCCGGCGTCAGCGGCGAAACGCCGCCCCAGTCGTTGATGCCGCCGTCGAGCAAATCGGCGTAGTAGGGATCGGACAGATTGGGCGGCGCCTGAATGTTCATCGCCGGCATCAAAAGGCGCGCCACCGCAAGGGTGCGCAACATCTCGTTGCGGTCAGGTTCGGGCCACCTGGACATTGGCGTAGCGGGCTTGGCGCGGAAGTTCTGCACAATTACCTCTTGGATGTGGCCGTACTTCTGGTGCAGTCCGCGGATGGCGAGGAGTGCATCCACGCGCTCTTCGATGGTTTCGCCGATGCCGACGAGAATTCCGGTGGTGAACGGAATCTTCCGTCTGCCGGCCTCTTCGATCACGCGCAGGCGTTTAGCTGGGTCTTTGTCGGGCGCGTTGTCGTGGGCGGCGCCTTTCGCGAACAGCCGGGTGCTGGTCGTTTCGAGCATGAGGCCGATGCTGGGCGCAACGCGAGCCAGGCGCTCCAGCCATTCCGGGCTCATCAGGCCGGGATTGGGATGCGGAAGCAGGCTGGATTCGCGCAGCACTTTCTCGCACATCGCTTCCAGGTAATGGAGGGTGGATTTGTATCCGAGGCGCCGCAGCGTTTCCCTCATCTCGGGAAACAGCCGTTCTGGCTTGTCGCCCAGACTGAAAAGCGCTTCCGTGCATCCCAGGCGTCCGCCGGCGCGGACAACCTCCATGACCTCGTCGGGCGTCATCGTGTGAGCGCCCGGCTGACCGGGGTCGCGGCGGAACGTGCAGTATCCGCAGTAGTCGCGGCACAGATTCGTAAGCGGAAGAAAGACCTTGCGGGAATAAGTAATGACGGCCGGTTTGAAGCGGGCGCGGGCGGACTGCGCGGCTGCCAGCAGGTGCGGCAGATGGGCGGCGTCGCTTGCTTGAAGCAGTTGGCACGCCGTTTCGCGCGAGATGGGCTCGGCGCCGGCGTTCTGCAATTCTTCCACCGCACACAGCATTTCCTGGGAAAACGGTGACATCGTCTTAGCAATCCCGCAATTCGTCAGTTATTCCATAACTCGGAGCAGGCCCATAAGCACGCTGCGCTCTCGATCGGCGTTGGCAATGATGATAGCGAACCTCGCGAGCCTTGTCCCTTTGATGCCGCTTGAGCGAACATGGTAGCGTGTTCAAGGCCCGGGCGCGCCCCAGTCGACGCGGGCCCGCTGATGCAGGGACGCTCGGCACGCTAATCGGCACACTAAGAGGTTGCGACTCTTTGAAAAGGGAGGACGCGTTCCCGCGCAAACGGCATTGGACAAGCCGGAGTCCTTCGACTCCGCCGGAACTCCACTTCGTTCCGTTCCGGCTCCGCTCAGGATGACTCAGCCTAAGAAACCAACGGTGATCTCGCCATGAAAAGGGTCGCGGATTCATTTACGGAATTGCGGGGTTTCGCACCATGAACCTCACCGCCAGCGAATTCCGCAAGGCCATGGGAAGCTTCGCCACCGGAGTCACGGTCATCACAGTGGATCAGGGAGGCGAAGTCCATGGCATGACGGCGAACGCTTTCACCTCGGTTTCGCTGGAGCCGGTGCTGATCCTGGTTTGTGTGGCTCACCGGGCGCGAACACACGCTCATCTTCATGCCAGGAAGCGTTTTGGGGTCAATGTGCTCAGCAGAGAGCAGCAGGCCATCTCGGATTATTACTCGCGGTCGAGCGAGACGCATCAGCACGCCGAGGCTGTGGGCGCGCGGTTCGATCGCACCGAGCACGGCACACCGGTTCTGCAGGGGGCTTTGGCGTATCTGGAATGCCGGTTGCAATCGGCCCAGACGGCAGGCGACCACACGATTTTTATTGCGGAAGTGGAACAGGTCAAAGTCCGGGAGGGAGAGCCGCTGCTCTTTTTCCGCAGCCGCTACCGTGCCCTGGGACCGATGGAGCGCTGAGCAGCAAGTCAAGTCAGATTGCAGAAGTAGCCGCGAGTTGCGGGCCGCGAGCTACGAGCAAGCCTTACCATTCCAGCCACAGCTCGTAGATCGAGACTCGCAGCTCGCAGCTCATTTTCCCATCACCAGCTTCGCGATCGTCGCCAACTGCATGTTCGACGTGCCTTCGTAGATTTTTCCGATCTTCGAATCGCGCCAGTATTTCTCGACCGGATAGTCTTTCGTGAATCCGTATCCGCCATAAACCTCGATGGCGAGCGAAGTCACGCGCTCGGCCACCTGCGAGCAAAACAGCTTGCTCATGGCCGCTTCTTTCACGAAGTCCACGCCTGCGTCTTTCATGCGGGCGGCGTTATAAACGGTCAGGCGCGCAGCTTCGATTTCCGTTGCCATCTGCGCGATCTGGAACTGGATTGCCTGAAATTCCGAAATCGGCTTGCCGAACTGCTTGCGTTCCTGCGCGTAGTTCGCCGCGCATTCCCACGCCCCGCGCGCCACGCCCAGCATCTGCGCGCCGATTCCGATGCGCCCTTCGTTCAGCGTCTCGATGGCAACCTTGTATCCCTTGCCCACTTCACCGAGCACGTTTTCTTTGGGAACACGGCAATCTTCCAGAATCAGCTCGCACGTGGACGACGCGCGGATTCCCAGTTTGTCTTCTTTCTTACCGACAGTGAATCCGGGAAAATCCTTTTCGATCAGGAACGCGGTGATGCCCTTGTAGCCCTTCGACGGGTCAACGGTGGCGAACAGAATAAACAAACCGGCTTCCTTGCTGTTCGTGATCCAAAGCTTGCGTCCATTGAGAACGTAATCGCCGCCTTTCAGCTCGGCTTTGGTCTGCAGAGCGAAAGCGTCCGATCCCGATCCCGCTTCGCTGAGCGCATAGGCTCCAACGGTGTCGGACGTTATTTTTGGCAGGTAGCGCCTTTTCTGATCTTCATTCGCCCAGCGCAGAATCGCGTTGGCGAGAAGCGTGTTCTGCACGTCGACAATGACGCCCGCCGAAGCGTCCACACGCGAGAGTTCTTCGACGGCGAGAATGGCTTCGAAGAACTTGCCCCCCGCGCCTCCGTACTGCTCCGGGACCTCGATGCCCATCAGCCCGAGCTGAAAGAACTGGTCGATCAGGTCATGATCGAACATGCCTTTCTCGTCCATTTCCTTGGCCAGCGGACGGATTTTGTCGTTGGCGAACTGGCGCACGTTGTCGCGAAATAGAATCTCGTCGTCGGTAAAAGTTGTCAGCGGAGTGGGAGTTACAACCTGCAGAGTTTCCGGCATAAGCGACCTTCCAGGTAGAGACGCGGCTTGCCGCGTCTCAGGAGAATGGCGAACCGGAAATTGTAGCAGGCGAATCGGCGACCGTTCAGTCGGTTCCCGGCCGGGAAGGACCAAGAGGCGGACAGCATTCCGGGCGAAAGAAAAATTCTGTACAGGCTTGCGGATAAGGATTAGGATCGTGGGCCAGGGTGAGTCAATCAGGGTGAGTCAGTAAGTAAGATGGATCGCATTTGTTGGGGATGATCCCGGCGGGGTCCGGGAGCAGTCCTTGCAGTTTGCGCGCGTCAGGTTGTGCTTCCGGTTTCCTGTAATCAAAGGAGGGCTTTATGGGCCTATGGGGACCGTGGTTTCGTTTCGCTTGCGGCTTCGTCTTTTCCCTCCTCGTTGTCGGGACATCTACAGAGTTGGCTTCAGCGCAGAGCCGCAGTCGTGCGCAACTCCTGCAAGCGAAGGGCATCGCTGAGATTGATCATTGGATGGATTACGTGCGGCGCACGGGCGATGCCAGAAGCACGGTTGCGGAGTTGACGAGCGCCGAGTCGGATCTAAGGTCGAGCTACGATTTTTTCCTGAATAATCGAGACTTCGGCGACGCGGCTTGGAGCGCGGTCAAGCTCGGCGAGATCCGCCGCCTGCAGAACCAATTTGGCGACGCCGCGACGACCTACCAGACCGCAATCGAGCTCGCTCGGCGAGCCAACCGCGACGACTACCGGACCAAAGCTCTGGCGCGCCTGGCATTTTCCGAGCTGCGACTGGGCAAAACAGACGCCGCCAGGGATCACGTTGGCCAGGCGGTGAGCCTGGGCGCGAATTGCGGAAACAAGAATTTCTACTTTGACGCTCTCGACACGGCCGGCGAGGTTGCAGTCAAGGTCGGCGATCTGGCTGCGGCCGCCGATTTTCTGGATCGGGCACTGGCGATGAGCGCGGAGATCGAAAAGCGGCAGCTCTACCTGGGCTACATGGACCGTGGCGACGTCTATTACCAACTGGCCACGAAATGCGACTACCAGCGCAACTACGAGGTGTGCAACGACTCGTTGGAACGGGCGGGCGGGGACTATGACAAAGCTCTCGCCATCACCCAGGAACTGGGCTATCAATTCATTTCCCAGTCCTTCCAGACCCTCATAAAGCAGGTTGCCGATCGCAAGGCGTTGATCGGAGGAATGCAGCGCAGCCAACAGGCGCTGGAGGGTACAAAGCTCTTCAGTCCTCGCAAGCCCAGCGATGTGCTGGTTACGGAGTCGTTTGCAGCGGGGACGAACCTGGCGAACGTGGCATTTGCTGAGGGCGCGGTCAAGGGGTTCCAGGAGTGGCGTTCTCGAATGCGAGAACAGGGGCTGAATGTGCTGGAGCTCAATGCCGACGATCTGTTCCTGGAGGGCCAACTGGACGAATGGAAGGGAGACAACGACGCGGCGCTAAGGGCGTTTCGGCGTTCGGTTGAGCTGTTGGAACAGGACCGCCGCAATCTGCAGGAGGAGCGGGAGCGGGGCGCTTTTTTGGAAGACAAAATGAGTTACTACTACCACGCGGCGCTGCTCTTGCTCGACCGCAAAAGGTACGGAGACGCCTTTGGACTCTTTGAGCAGTCGCGTTCTCGTGCCATGTCCGACATGCTGGCCAGCCGGCCGCCCAACCTGGGGACAGTCAAAGAGCGGACGCTGTTTTCAGAACTGCAAACCATGAGGGTGAATATCGCGGCGCAACAGGAAAAGCTTTTCAATCTAACTGGAAGCAAAGACCGCGATCAACGCGCCACGGAGATTGGTCAGCTCCAGAATCGAGTTACTGACCAACAAAAGCAATACCAGGAGCTCGAAGCGCGTATCACGCGCGAGTCGCCCAAGCTTGGGCAGCTGACTTACAAAGAGCCAGTTACTCTGGAAAGCGTGCAGCGCTCCGCCGGGGAGGGCGAATATGATGTTCTCTATTACGTGGTCATAGAACCGAACCTGATTTTGTGGCACGTTAACGGAAACGGCGTGCAGGTCAAGAAGGTTTTCCTCCCCGGCGCTCAGCTAACAAAGAAGATGGCAAGATTGCAGGAAACGCTCCTGGCCCGCGAACACGACGCGGCAGCGGTTTTCGATGAGACGACTGCGCGAGAGCTGTTCCTTTACCTTATTCAGCCGGTTCTCTCCTCGGTGACGAGCAGACACCTGGTCATCGTTCCGCACGAGGAGCTCAATTCCCTGCCCTTTCAAGTGCTGCAGAATCCTGAGACCGGAAAATTTCTTGGCGAGAGCTTCGCGATTTCCTATGCCCCGAGCGCCACGGTGCTCGCGACCCTGGGGAATCCGCCGAGTTTGAAAAATGGGCGCTTACTGGCCGTTAGCGATCCGGGACTCACCAGCGCTCGCGAAGAAGTAGAAGCGATCGGGAGGCTTTACCCAGGCCGAAGCAAAGTTGTTGCGCGGACGCCTACGGCGACAGCAGACGTAAAAACGTGGGTCGCGAACTACAACCTGGTTCATTTGTCGGTCCACGGGAAGTTCGACCAGAAAGATCCTCTGCTGTCCTATCTCGAGTTCAAACCGGCCCCACCGGACAACGGGCGTCTTACGGCGGCGGATATGTTCGGATTGCCGCTAGAAAGAAATAGTTTAGTCGTCCTAAGTGCTTGTGAGACGGGGAAGGTAGAGGCCACGCATGCCAATGAGATTCTGGGCATGGTGAGATCTCTGCTGTATGCGGGAGCGGCCGAACTGGTTCTTTCTTCATGGAAGGTAAATGCCGATTCGACGAGGCTGTGGATGGAGACGTTTTACCGCGAGGGGCAGAGCGTGCCGCCGGTGGAGGCGGCACGGCGGGCGCTGGTGGCTGTGAAATCTCAACCAGAATACAGTCATCCCTTCTTCTGGGCGCCGTTCGCTATGACGGGAAAGTAGGATGGCAGAACTGTGGAACGAAATCGCGGAGAAAGTCGGCAATCTTGCGGGTAAGTGGACTTCGTATGCCGCGCTCGGCTCGTTCCTGCTTTATCTGGCTGGTTATCTAACCCTCCGATTCCAGCTCAGCACGTACGGAGTGGCAACTAATTTAGACGTTTTTGACGAGAAGTACTTGTTTGCGGGTTGCCGCTTTCTGGTATATCTGGTGTCATGCGTGCCGGATATATTGGTCATCATTCTGCCACTGGCTGCCATCGCATACGTCCCTTACAAGTTGGCGCCTGCTTCCTTCAAAGAGCGAGCCGGACGGTGGGTCTCGGAATTGTGGGCGCCGCCGGCGCGGCTGCCGTTGCTGGGAGTCGTTGCCGGAGTGGCGATGATCCAGTTCGTCCTGAGGAAAGTCTTTGGATTTGGCAACCTTCTTCTACGCAAAGCGCTGCCGCAGGAATGGCTCAGCTCCGTTCTGCTGTCTAGCGATTTGAATCTCTCGCTGTACTTCAACGGCATAGTGACAGGCGTGCTGGTTACGGGCGGGATCCTTCTCTATGTTTTGCGCCGAGATGGCGCCAGAAACGGCGCATCCGACTTATTCGTTGGAATATTGGTTTTCCTGGTGGCGGTGGAGTTCCTGCTGTTGCCGGTGAACTATGGGGTCCTGATCTCGACACAACAGTTGCCGCGAGTCGCCGAGGTCAGCGGCGAGAAGCTGCCAGATGGGACGCGTATCTGGCTGGTGTGGGATAGCAAAGATGTATTGACTTACTTCGCCCGTGATCCCGGCGATCAACGGATGCTGATCAGTGTGCCGCGGAAGGACAGTAAGGTAAAGATTGTCGGCTACGACGATATTTTTTGCGAACTATTTAGTGCGAACCATGCGGGGCCTCGCCCTTGTCCGAGGTAAGCGACCATGAACCGGCTCATTCTGTGGGTGCTATTGCTTGCGGTTTCGGTGAACACTGCGAGTGCGCAGGGTCAGAAGAAAACGACTGATGGCACCGGACACAAGACGTCAATGAGATTCACGGAAAAGCTTCTGAAGTTTTTGGGGATCGGCGATAGTCCGAGCTCTCTCAAAGGGCCGGGGGATGAGGTTGTAACGGGAGACGTTTGGGTGGCCCATCTGGGAGCAAAGACTACTCACGCGCTGACGACTGCGGGCGGCTACCGTTCTCCCATTTTTGTGAGTTCAGGAGACATTCTCGCGCTGCGAGGGACGGATGTGATGCGGATTCCGCCGGCAGGTGGGGAGGGAAAGAGACTTTATTCTGTCGCTGGGATCGAGAAACTGGTGGGGTGCGATTCCGAAGACCCTGGGAAGGTGCTTGCAGTTTTGCACGGAGGAACCGGCGGCCCGCGCGTCGCTATGTTGACGGTCAGCACGGGAGCGGTTTCGACCATCCCTTACGATGCTTCGTCGAGCCAGGATCTGCAGATGGTGGAGAGCCTGCGGGGATGGACGCGTAAGTATGGCGAAGAGGAATTGTATGTGGAGAGCCAATCGAAGCAGTCCTTCTCGGGAGCGGTGGAATGGGTAGATGTGTTCTTGAGGGCGGGAAACGCGAAGGCGGTTGATGTCAGCCGATGCGATGGCACTAATTGCGGACAGCCGTCTCTTTCTGGCGATAAGCGCTTGGTTGCGTTTGTTAAGGCTCAGGACGAATGACTGTGGCGGCGACCAGCCGTGGC
>Ga0187803_10000798_pt1 | contig 12426 bp, 10 predicted proteins | sample NC_wetland_sal_i_2_FD_132425 | JGI IMG/M metagenome (GOLD analysis project Ga0187803, IMG submission 132425) | Wetland sediment microbial communities from Neuse River Estuary, North Carolina, USA - Control_3 | ecosystem: Environmental > Aquatic > Freshwater > Wetlands > Sediment | place: USA...
CCGATTTTCAACCTGCACCCCGGGGCCTTTGCTTCTTTTTCCGTCATGCCCACGCCGCCAAGCTGGGGATCGGTGAAAACACAATAAGGCACGTACCGATTCTCGTTGTTCGGGTTCTTGCCTTCAATCAAATTGGCATACAGAATCTGGAAATCGTTGTACGAGATATGTGTGAAAGCCGGTCCGCCTTTCACGTCGCCCAGCGCCCAGATACCGGGCGCGCTGGTTTCCAGCCGGCTGTTGACCTTAATGTAGCCCTGCTTGTCGGTCTCGATGCCAGCCTTCTCCAAATCCAGATCATCCGTATTCGGCCTTCGCCCGGTGGCAACGAGCAGATGCGAGCTGTTGATTTGCCACGCAACGCCGTTGCCTCCCACCGTCAACTCGACCGCTTCTCCCTGCTTATCGACGCGAGTCGTCTGCGCATTCAGACGGAATTGAATTCCCTCTTCTTCCAATGCGCGTCGCAGTTCCGCCGTGACATCAGCATCTTCACGCGGCAGGATTTGCCCGCTCTGGTGTATCACCGTCACCCGGCTGCCAAAGCGGCGGAACATCTGGGCGAATTCCAGCCCGATATAACCTCCGCCCAGAACCACCAAGTGATCGGGCAGGCTTGTCAATGCCATGATGCTTTCGTTGGTGAGATAGCCTACGCCTTCTAATCCCGGAATATTCGGAACGTGGGCGCGAGCGCCAGTATCGATGAAGATCCTGTCGCTCTCCAGTGTTTCTCCATTCACCCGAACTTCATGGGCGCCGACAAAACTGGCCTGCCCGCGATAGAGACGGAGGCTTGGCCGACTGTCAACTTTCTTCTGGTTACCGTCCCGGAAGCTCTGCACGAGCTTGTCCTTTTGCGCGACAATCGCCGCCAAATCGACCCGCACCTCGCTGGTTTGGACGCCCCAGCGCGCAGCGTTGCGCGCATAGTGCGCTACCAAAGCGCGATGGACCATGGTCTTAGTCGGCGTGCAACCGGTGTTGATGCAGGTTCCGCCCAGGTGCTTTTTCTCCACCAGCGCGACCTTCCACCCGTGGTCGGCCAATCGGTAGGCGAGCGGATTTCCGCCCTGTCCGGAGCCGATTACTATGGCGTCATATCTCATGCGTAGCACCTTCTGTGTTTTGGGGGCGGCTCGCCCCACTACGTTGCAGCGTGGACCGCTTTGGCTAGCGTTCCGGGATAATAGGCGTTGTTCTCGTACTGGTAGAGCATGCGCTGGGTATTGAAGAAGCTTCCGTTCACCGCGATGGCGGAGCGCATCACGCGCGCATACTCATCGGCCCGATTGTAAAACATCGGGATGATTATTCCTTCCAGCTTTTGGTAAAGCGAGGCGGCCTGGGAGGCCTCCGTCTCGCGTCCCGTCGGCTCTTCATTCCCGATCGCCCATCCTGTCGAACCTTCGAAACATCCCTCAACCCACCAGCCATCGAGAACGCTCAGGCTGGGCACACCATTCAGGGCTGCTTTCATACCGCTCGTTCCCGAGGCTTCGTAGGGTGGCTGCGGCGTGTTGAGCCAAAGGTCAACTCCCGACGTCATCAGGCGCGCCAAGCCCATGTTGTAGTTTTCAAGGTACACAATCTCAATCTCGCTCTTGAGCTGGGTTGCGGCATCGAAGATCTGACGAATGACGGTCTGTCCCTCGGTGTCGCGAGGGTGGGCCTTGCCGGCGTAGATGACCTGAAAAATTCCAGCGCGATTGGCGATGCGGCGCAGGCGATCGAGATCGTGGAAGAGCAACCCGGCCCGCTTATACGTCGCCGCGCGGCGGGCAAAACCGATGGTAAACGCCGACTCATCAAGCGAGATTCCGGTACGCTTCCTCACTTCCTCCATCAGAGCGGCTTTGGCCCGGAAATGGGCTTTCTGGATCAGGGCGCGCGGAATCCCTACAGCGTACCGAAGATAATCATTGTCGTGACGCCACTCGGGAATGTGTTGGTCAAACAACTCCTGAAAGGATGGCGAGGTCCAGGTAATGGCGTGGACTCCGTTAGTGATGGCGTGGATGGGATAACGAGGGAACATGCCCTGCGAGACTTCCTCATGCCGCATCGCCACTCCGTTGACGTAATGAGCCGCGCCCAACGCAAGGAAGGTCATATTGAGACTGTCTTCGGTGCAGCATCGCGTATGGATCAGCAGGTCAGAGCGATCGCTGCCCAAAACTTGAATCACCATCTCCCACGGAAACTTGTCGTGTCCGGCCGGCACGGGGGTATGCGTGGTGAAGACGCACTGGCGGCGCACTGCCTCCACGTCCGCTTCGCTCAGATCGTGCGATTGGCGCAACCGCAGTTGCTCCTCCAGTAAGGCGACCATCAGAAAAGCCGAGTGGCCTTCGTTCATGTGATAGGCGTCCAGCTTCTCAAAACCCAGAGCGCGCAGCAGTCCGACTCCACCCAGACCGAGTATGATTTCCTGGCAAAGCCGGTAATGCGCGTCACCTCCGTAGAGCTTGTCGGTCAGAGCGCGGTCGGCGTCCGAGTTGGTAGGCAAATCGGCATCGAGCAGATACACCGGCACGCGATAGCCTGAGATCCCGACCACATCGTACCGCCACGCGCGCAGGTGAAGCTGGCGCCCTTCGATCTCTAACACCGTCGTCGCGCCTTCCAGGACAAGGCTGGTCTCCGGGCTCCATGAATCCGGCGATTCCGCCTGGTTACCCCTCTCATCCAGGTGCTGGCGAAAATACCCCTTGCGATACACCAGTGTGAGTGCAACCATCGGCAATTCGGCGTCGGCCGCCGAGCGCAGGGTGTCGCCGGCTAGAATGCCCAGGCCACCGCTGTAAGTGGGGATGGACGGATCGAGCGCAATTTCCATTGAAAAATAGGCGATGTGGCCTGCACTGTCTTCTGGTGCCATCGTTATCCTTGTTTTGATTCTACAGGTTGATGAAAAATGTCGTTCTGAGGAGTCCCGCAGAGCGGGTCGACGAAGACTCTCGGAACTACTTGATGCTTAAAATGCCGAGATTCTTCGCTTCGCCCTGCACCATACGGTGCAGGGCTTCGCTCAGAATGACAGCGCGCTGGCTTCGCCATTCGCGACGGGGATCACGCCGCGGCCGTCCGCATGAACCTGCTCTCGATTTTTTTGACCTTGCCCAATCGCCGCACGTGACGTTCCTCATTGGAAAACGTTGCGCCGAGAAAGCTCTTGGCTAGTTCATGGGCCAGCTCAGTGCCGATGATCCGCGAACCCAACACCAGTACATTCATATCGTCATGCTCCACGCCTTGATGAGCCGAATACGTGTCGTGGCACAACCCCGCCCGAATGCCTGGGACTTTATTGGCCGCCACGGAAGCTCCAACCCCGCTGCCGCATATTAAGATACCGCGCTCGGCCCTGCCCTCAGTCACCGCCTGCGCGAGGGCCTCGGCGAAGTCAGGGTAATCGTCGGGCTCAGTGCCGGTGAACGTCCCGACGTCGATCACTTCGTGCCCAAGTCCGCGCACGAAGGCCTGCACGTTCTGCTTCATCTCGAATCCCGCATGATCAGCGCCGAAAACGATTCGCATCCCCAGCCTCCCGAATCCACAGATTACGCAGATTGCGCAGATTGCGCAGATTGCGCAGAACGCCACGGATTCATTCGCGAGAGGCAGAGTTTAGCACGGAATAGGAATTGTCAGTTGTTCGTCGTTCGTGGTTCGTTGTCCGTGGTCACTGATCGGTGTGTCAGTAAGTAAGTATTTCAGTTCTTCAGTAACTGACGCTCTGAAATACTGGCTAACTGAGGAACCGGCGACTAACTGCGGGCAATGGAGGACCTACACAGGTGGGTTGCTCGCTTCCAGCCTGCGAACAGCAGAGGTGACAACTCTCACCGGAAACGAAACGTGAACGGTTTCGTGAGGATCGTCTACATCAATCAATAGGGAATCTCCGCTTTTGCGGATGCTGACGTGCTCGTCCCGCCCGATCACTTCCACCAGCGTGGCATCGGGACAGCGTTCGAGTTCCTGGCTCGCGGCCTTGACTGCCGGCAGCCACTCGCGCATTTCCGCTGACTGTTTTCGGAACTCTTTTTCAGGAACGAGATGCAGGCCGATGGGGACAAGCAGAGCCGGAACAATCAGATGGACGTGATCGCCGCCCTGCCGTTTTTCATCGACCGAGATTCGGACCGCGCCTGCCTCATAAGTCACAATCGCAGTCGTCCCCACGACCGATGCACACGCCAACAGGACAATACTCGAAAGCTTCATCGCAGGAAACATGGATCACCTCATTTTCGATTGCCGATTGTCGATTGTCACAGGCACGTGGTTGCGTCGGTTGCTAATCGTCAATCGGCAATCGACAATCGGCAATCTTTTGCATGCCACTGGCATTACCGTTCCGAACCGCTGCGCGTGTCCGTCCAGATATGGACCGTTTCCTCTCCGTCATGGACGGATACCAATTCCACGTCGCCTTGGGCGCTCAACGCGCGAAGGCCGGCCGCGACATCAATCTCGTCTCCGCCTGCGGAGAGCATCGCTTCCACCACCGGCATCGGCACCTTGATTTCAACATTCTCGGCTTTGCCGTGTTTCTCGTGGACCTTAATCAGGATATTCCCTGCCGACTTTGCGACACGCACTTCCTCGTCGCGGCTTTTGACGGTGACAAATTCATTGTCGGGCGCGGTGCGCACAGCATCAAGAATCGCGCGGAGGTCCACATCCTCGGAATGACCGTGAATCCTGACCCTGCCCTCGCGCAGGTCCCGGTTGTGGATGCAAGGCAGCACCTTCTCCGCCATCGACATGGGGATATTGATGTGAACAGTCTCGCCCTTGTCGTCAGCGCTGACTACGCTGACGTGAAGCCAACGCTCCGGCGGTGCGGCCGTGGCAATTGCCGCTGCCACGAGGATTGCCGGCACGGACAGTATCGTCATTTTTTTCATGGCTAGTCACCTCTCAGTTTACTTCTTAGGACCGGGGCTTGCCCCGGCCTTGCTTCACGCACGCCGCGGCGAGCGCAACAGGCGCGCCGGCAACGTCACTATGGCCCACACCAACTCCAAGACCCCGTCCACCGCAATACCCAAAATCCGAAACGGCAACAAGAGCAGCCAGACGATCGGGTACAGGATCAAAGCCAGCACGGCCAGCGGCCAGCAAAGCACCAGTAGAATGCACCACAGGAGAAACTTGATCATAGAACGGCTCTCCCACCTTCACAGGCTTATACGGATTTGAAGCGAATATGTTCCTCAAAAAGAATGGCTGGCGGCGAGTAGACCGGCAAGAGAGGCGCCATCGCGTCGGCGCGCGACGGGCATGCCTGTTGCCGTCCCAGAGGCAATGGCGTTGACTGCCTTTCTATTCGCAGTCGCGAGGAATTTCTGATAGTTTATTCCCGCACTTACGGCCATTCTTCACGGCAATTTCGGAGATGATAAGCATGAGCGCGTTTCAGTGGAAAGCAGCCGTTTCTTCGTTGATTCTTGCCCTGACATGGACCTCCGGCCTTCCGGCGCAGTGGGTCCCATTCGATCCGGTCACGGGCGTTCAGAAAGAGCCCGATGGCGTGGTCCTCACCACGCAAGGCGGCACCTTAAAGATACAAGTGTGCTCGCCATCGATCATCCACGTGCTGTTCTGGCGAACCAAGACGCTTCCGAAGCGGACAGATTATGTGGTGGTCAAAACCAGTTGGCCGACGGCCGACTGGTCGATGCAGTCTTCAGGGAACGAGATCACGTTGACCACCTCGAAGGTGAAGGTGAGGGTGAGTAAAGACAGCGTGATTACGTTCAGTGACCTTTACGGCCAGCAGCTCACCCAGGAGGCGACGCGAACCTTGACTCCGGTTAAAGTCAACGCTGAGGACACCTTTCGCGCTGAGTCTTCAATGGGCTTCTATGGGTCGCAGGAAGCCTACTATGGCCTCGGACAGCATCAGGCCGGAGTATGGAACTATCGCGGAGAATCGGTGGATTTATCGCAGGATAATACTAGCATTGCTATACCTCTGCTAGTGTCGAGCCGTGGCTACGGCATCTTCTGGAACAATACGTCGCGAAGCAGGTTCAACAATCGCTTCGTTCAGGCGCTGTACTTCAGCTCGGAAGTGGCGGACGCGATCGACTATTACTTCATTTACGGACCGGAGTTGGACCAGGTGATCGCCGGCTACCGTGAGCTGACGGGCGCCGCGCCCCTGTTCGGCCAATGGGCCTACGGGTTTTGGCAGTGTAAGAACCGGTACCACAGCCAGGCGGAGCTGTTGGAAGCGGCCCGCAAATACCGCGAGCTGCACATCCCCGTGGACGACATCGTGCAGGACTGGTTCTGGTGGAACCGCAAAGGGGAACACGTCTTCAACAAGAATTATCCCGACCCCAAGGGGATGGTCGATGAACTCCATCGCGAGCATTTCCATTTAATGATCTCGGTATGGCCTTTTTTTGAACCACCATCCGCAGAATATAATTACATGGATAAACATGGCTGGTTCATCGACAAGACTCTATACGCCAAGCCTCCCTACCACCTCAAAGCCATGGCGGTGTACGATGCCACCAATCCCAAGGCGCGAGAATATTACTGGCAATTGATGAACAAGGCGCTCTTCAGCATCGGCCTTGACGCGTGGTGGCTGGACACTACGGAGCCCGAAACCGAAGGCCGGGAGGAGACGATTCTGCTGAACCACAAGCTCGCCATCGGCAGCGGCAATCGTTACGCCAACATCTTTCCGCTGATGACAACCGAAGGCGTTTATCAGGGGCAGCGCGCCACATCGGACCAGAAGCGAGTCTTCATTCTCAGCCGCTCGGGCTTCGCAGGCATCCAAAGAAACGCCGCCGCCGTCTGGTCCGGCGACATCAATGACGACTTCGAGACTTTCAAGCGTCAGATTCCCGCCGGTCTCAACTACATGCTGTCGGGCGCGCCCTACTGGACTACCGACATCGGCGGTTTCGTCTTTGGCGATCCCGGCGACCCAGCCTTTCGCCAGCTTTTTGTGCGTTGGTTTGAATACGGGACTTTTTGCCCGATCTTGCGTGTCCACGGAACGCGGAAGGACAATCAAAACGAGCTTTGGTCTTACGGCCCGGAGGCACAAGCCATTTTGGTAAGCTACGATCATCTCCGCTACCGGCTGATGCCTTACATCTATTCGGTAGCGTGGAAAACCACCAATGAAAGCTACACACCGATGCGCCCGCTGGTGATGGATTTCCGAACCGACGTGCAGGCGCAGAACATTGGCGATCAGTTCATGTTTGGGCCGTCGATCCTCGTGAATCCGGTCACTGAACAGGATGCCGTGACGCGCCGGCTCTACCTGCCGAAAACCAAGTGGTACGACTTCTGGACCGGCAGCGCGCTGAATGGCGGCAGGAGCCTAGACGCCGACGCGCCCCTCGAGCGAATTCCCCTTTACGTTCGCGTGGGCGCGATCATTCCCATGGGACCTGATATCGAGTACACGATGGAGAAACCTGCTGATCCTATCGAGCTGCGCGTCTATTCAGGGGCGGATGGAGATTTCACGCTCTACGAAGATGAAGGGGACAATTACAACTACGAGAAAGGCGTCTACGCTACCATTCCGATTCACTGGGACGATGCCAGGAAGACGCTCACCATTGCCGAACGGCACGGCCGTTTTCCCGGCATGCTGGCGCGTCGGAGCTTTCATGTGGTGTGGGTCGGTGAGGCTCACGGCGTCGGAGTTCCGGCTCAGCCCGCTGACCGAACCGTGGAATATAGCGGGAACGCGGTCAGCATCACCAGATAAGCTGGAGTATTCTGGCGAATGACGCCGGTTCAGTCCCAGTCACTCATTCTTGCGAAAAGGAGCACGCTGACCGTTATGCCGGTCGCCGCCCTCCCACCCACAACAGGTCAATCGGCTCCCTGTTGGACAGCTCGAAGAGTTCAGGATCTCCGGTGACCAGAGCCGCGTGTTGCTGTCGGGCTGTTTCCACGGCAAATGCATCCGCGTAAGAAATCGGAAACCGGCTCTTCAGGCGGGCCGCGTCCAAAATAAGTCGCCGGTCTGGGAGGAGCGCGCGAATTGGTAGCATGGGAAGATCTGCCAGAAAGCGCTCGGCTGAAGCGGCGCCATGACGTTTTGCGATCAGATAGAAGACTTCGCCGACATTGATGAGGGACATGCTCGCCGCCGTCTCGCCGCGAGAAGCCCGGTCGAGAATGTCGCGCACTTTACCGCGGGCCGGCTCTTCGCCCTGCAGCCAGGCGATCATCGCCCATGAGTCAAGAACGTTTCCGATCACGGGCCAATTCCTTACTGCGCTCTCGAGCCAAGTCTGCCAGTAGATTGGAGCCCTTAAATCGGCCTTCCCATTCCTTCCAACTGCCCGCCGGCGCCTTTCGCAAAATCACTTCGTCGCCTTCGATTCTCACAGTCAGACGGACGCCCTCTCCCAATCCCAACTGGTCGCGAACCTCTTTTGGGAGGGCCACTTGACCCCTCGAAGATACACGGGCTTTCGGCAATGCTCTCATCTTTTCTTACTTTATCGTAAGACGGAGAGCTTTTCAAGATTTAAGCAGCGAATCCGTCCAATGTCATGAGGGCGCAAACATTCTCTCGGACCGGGGCAAGTCGGCCCAATAAAAGCCAAATTGAACCTGCCACGGCGCGCCGAACATCAAAGCACAAGGGAACGCTCATGCGCTTGAGTCTTCGTTTGATCTTTTCTCTGATTGTCGGGGTAACGGTCTTATCAATCCTCTTCGCCCTGTTCCAAGTCAGGGCGGAGAAGCGCAGCCTGCGGAATGACCTGGAGAAACGCGCCGAGATTCTTGCCGAGAGTCTGGAAGCCAATGTCGAACCATATATGGAGTTGGGCGCGCATCATCATTTGCAGAGCATTGTCGCTCAGTTTGGGAACCGCGAGCGCGTTGCCGGAATTGCCATTTTCGATAGCTCCGGTAATCGAATCGCCGCCACGCCCGGATTGGAACCTTTCCTCCCGGGCGAGCTTCCCACGATTTCGCGTGTGATCGCAGACAATCGTGCCGACGGCGCGTTCACGACTTTGAACGGCATGCCCACCTACCTCTATGTGCTGCCCTTGCGCGGGAGTGCAGGTGTCGAAGGCGCGCTGGCGATCTTCCACGATGCCAGCTTTATCCATAGCCAGACTTCACAGTTATGGCGTGACACATTTTTGCGCGCGCTGGTTCAGGCCCTATTCATCGTGCTGGCGACCCTGCTGATTATCCAATGGAGCATCGTCGGTCCCATTGCCAACACCGCCAAGTGGATCCGCGAATTGCGTGCCGGGAAACGCGTGGATCGCTCCGCCTTGGACGGTGTCGACCTCTTCAAGCCCCTGGCGCAGGAAGTAACTCATCTGGCCAAGAGCCTGGAAGCCGCGCGCCTGGCGGCAGAGGAAGAAGCACGGCTACGCCAGCATGCAGAATCGCTCTGGACGCCGGAGCGGCTTCGCGCTCACGTGCGGATGAAGCTCGGCGACAGACCGCTCTTCGTTGTCTCCAACCGCGAGCCTTACACGCACACTCATCAGGGCAAGTCGGTGGTGGTGACGGTCCCAGCCAGTGGATTGGTCACGGCACTCGAGCCCATCCTGCGGACTTGCCAGGGCACGTGGCTGGCACACGGCTCGGGCGATGCTGACCGCGAGACTGTGGACGAACGCGACTGCGTGCGCGTGCCGCCCGATGATCCGCAGTACACTTTGAAGCGCGTCTGGCTGACGAAGGAGGAGGAAGAAGGGTATTATTTCGGCTTCGCCAATGAAGGTCTCTGGCCGCTCTGCCACATCGCCCATACCCGGCCCGTCTTTCGCGCCAAGGACTGGGAGCACTACCAAGCCGTGAACCAGAAATTCGCGGACGCGCTGGTGGAAGAGATGAAGGGGATGGATGAACCCTTCGTGCTGCTTCAGGATTATCATTTCGCGCTGCTCCCTCGGCTGGTGAAGAAGAAAATCCCGGATGCCCGCGTGGCCATATTCTGGCATATTCCCTGGCCCAATCCGGAAGCGGTCAGCATTTGTCCGTGGCAGCGAGAATTGCTGGAGGGGCTGCTGGGCGCCGACCTGATCGGCTTTCATGTGCAGTCCCATTGCAACAACTTTTTGGAGACGGTCGACCGCGCACTGGAGTCGCGCGTGAACTGGGAACGTTTTTCCATTGAGCGCGGCGGGCACCTGACGCAGGTCCGGCCTTTTCCCATCAGCGTCGCCTTTTCGAACGGCGTGGCTCATCGTGGCGCGGCCAGCGGGTCCTCGTACGTCGATCGCACGACCCTCCTCAAAGAGCAAGGGGTGGAAGCCAAATTCATGGGCATCGGCGTTGACCGTGTGGACTACACGAAGGGGATCGAGGAACGGCTGCGCGGCGTGGAGCGCTTCCTGGAGAAATACCCGGCGTATCGCGGGCAGTTCACCTTCGTCCAAATCGGCTCGCCCAGCCGAACGCACATCAAGCGGTATCATGACCTGCTGGGCGAGGTCGATGCGGAAGTGGACCGGATCAACTGGAGATTTCAGACCGCGCGCTGGAAGCCCATCCTCTATCTGAAAAGGCATCACAGCCACGAGGAAATTTCCAGATACTACAAGGCTGCGGACTTGTGCCTGGTCACGTCGCTTCACGACGGCATGAACCTGGTGGCCAAGGAATACGTGGCCGCCCGTGATGACAACCAGGGCGTCCTTATCCTTAGCCGGTTCACGGGAGCCAGCCGTGAATTGCACGACGCTCTCCTGGTGAATCCGTACGATACAGAACAGTTGTCTGATGCTGTGCTGGTTGCCCTCACCATGACTCCCGAAGAAAAAAGCGCTCGGATGCAGCGCATGCGGCGCGCCGTGAAAGAATTCAACATTTATCGTTGGGCCGCGGAGCTGATTACCGAGCTCTGCGATATCCGGCTCGACACACACGCGGAGGTGGCATAACGTTCGGTCGTCAACGAAACGAGGCATCTCCACATCATCTCTTCGACTCCTGGCCTCGGGTCGAGAAGCGGCTGAGGGCGGCAAGGCGTTACCTGTTGCTGTTGGACTTTGACGGCACGCTGACGCCGATTGCGCGCAATCGAACCAAGGTGCGGCTCCAGCCGAGCGTCCGGCGGGTTCTCCGGCGGCTGGCCGCCCACCCGAAAGTCCAAGTCTATGTCATTAGCGGACGCTCGCTAGCCAGCCTGCGGCAGGTCGTGCGCGTGCCGAAGGTCCGGTTGCTTGGGCTGCATGGATGGGAACGCCTGGGAGTTACTTTGCCCCCGGAGCAGACTCGCTTGGTCCGCGAGGCGAAGCGCTGGCTCGAACAGCAGCTTCCTCCATCGAGCGGGATTTCGCTCGAAGACAAGGGTTTCGGTGTGGGGGTTCACTACCGCGGGGCTGCGCCCAGCGCGGCGAGGCGAGCCAAACGATGCGTCTTCCGGGCGCTCGAACGGTTCCAGCCCGGCATACGTTTGCTCGAAGCGAAAAAGAGCTGGGAATTGTTGCCCGAAGCCATTCGCGGAAAAGGCGCGACCACCCAGGAACTGCTGACCAAAGTCCGAAATCGCGCGTTGCCAATCTTTATTGGCGACGATGTTTCGGATGAATCTGCGTTTGCCGTCCTTCGAAACGGCTTGGCCATACACGTTGGCGGATGGAGCCAAACAAAAGCGAAATACTGGTTGCGAAATCCCGAGGAGGTCAGAGAGTTCCTGGAGCGACTAGAAGCGGCGATTATTTGAACAACGCTCCTTGTGGGCGCTGGCAGATAGAACGTAGTAGGCAGTGGGCCGTAAGCAGAAAGCAGAGGGCAGCATGCGTCTCGAGCCGTAAGGTGATTAAGGTCTGTATAGCGAAGCAAACTCCTTGTGAAGTGCGCTCAGCTTCGGCTGGTCGAAAATAACGATGTACGGGTCGTGCGGGTGACGTTCGAGGTAGTTCTGGTGATATTCCTCGGCGGCGTAGAAGCCTTTCAGCGGGACTACCTGGGTCACAATGGGCGCGGAGAAAGTTCTTGCGTCGTTCAACTGTTTAATGTAGGCCAGCGCGGTCTGCTTTTGAGCGGCGTTCGCGTAGAAGATTGCCGAGCGGTATTGCGGCCCTCCGTCGGGGCCCTGACGGTTCAATTGGGTAGGATCGTGGGCAACTGAAAAGAAGACTCGAAGCAATTCGCTGTAGGAAATTTGCGAAGAATCATACGTGATTTTGACGGATTCGGCATGGCCCGTGGTTCCGGTGCTGACCAGAGCGTAGTGAGCCGTATCCTCGTCCCCGCCTGCGAAGCCGGAAACTACATTCTTCACACCTTTCACATGCTTGAAAACGGCGTCAACTCCCCAAAAGCAACCGCCTGCCAACACGGCGGTTTGATCGCCGGCAGCGGCAGGAGCTGCGGAGGTCGCGACGAACGCCGGCACTTGTCCATGGACCGTGCGGCGTGCCAATACGCCCCAGATGAGTATGA
>Ga0187803_10000799_pt1 | contig 12420 bp, 12 predicted proteins | sample NC_wetland_sal_i_2_FD_132425 | JGI IMG/M metagenome (GOLD analysis project Ga0187803, IMG submission 132425) | Wetland sediment microbial communities from Neuse River Estuary, North Carolina, USA - Control_3 | ecosystem: Environmental > Aquatic > Freshwater > Wetlands > Sediment | place: USA...
GTCGGAGAGTTTCATGGTCGGCGAACTCAACGCCAGATAAAGGATGGGCGAATCGGCCGGATTGACTTTCTGAAATGTCGGAGGCGTCGGCATCTGCGGAGGCAGTTGGCCTCCGGCGGCCGTAATGGCCGCTTGCACATCCAGCGCGGCGCCATCGAGACTCCGGCTGAGGTTGAACTGAATCGTAATGCCCGTCTGGCCAAGGGAGCTCGTCGAGGTCATCGAGTCGATGCCGGCGATGGTCGAAAACTGCTTCTCCAGTGGAGTCGCAACCGAAGAAGCCATGGTTTCCGGGCTGGCGCCAGGGAGCGATGCACTCACCAAAATAGTGGGGAAGTCAACGTTCGGCAGATCGCTGACCGGCAACAGCTGATAGGCGAAGATGCCGAAGATGAGAATCGCCGCCATGACCAATGTGGTCATGATGGGCCGCTGAATAAAGAGTTCGGAAAGACTCACTGGCCCACTCCAGCGGGACGACTTGGGGAGGTTGTGTTCGTCGGAGTCCCAGGCAGCGTGCTCTGCACATTCACTTTTGCATTTGGCGCCACCCGCAACTGGCCATTCACAATCACGCGCTCGCCCGCTTGCAATCCCTCCGAAACCAACGTCAGATTCTCATATGCGCCCGCGGTTTTCACCGGGCGCGACTCCGCCGTGTTATCGTTTCTGACAACATAAACATAGTCGCCCCGCTGGCCGGTCTGGATCGCTTTGGTGGGAACTACGATTGCGCCTTTTTGCGTCGAAAGCTGCAACGCCACATCCACGAACTCTCCCGGCCAAAGCCGCCGATCCTTGTTCTCGAATGTGGCTTTCAATTTGAATGTGCCGGTAGTCGTGTCCACGCCATTGTCGATGAAAGTCAACCGGCCCACGGCAGGATTAGCGGACTGCCCCTTTGGATAGGCGAGAACCTTGAGCTGCCCGGAAGCGAAATATCGCCGCACCTCATCTAAATGCTCTTCCGGCACGAAGAAAGTTACGTAGATGGGAGTGACCTGATTCAGTTGCACCAGATAAGGCGTATCGTTTGCTTTCACCAAATTGCCCAGATTGATCAGTAAGGCGCCGGCACGCGCGTCCATGGGAGCCGTGATATCGGTGTACACCAGTTGCACGCGGGCGGCGTCTACAGTAGCCTTGTCCGCCTCCACGGCAGAAGCGTCGGCCTTGGCCTGAGCTCGCATCTGGTCGGCCTGCTCGTGCGAGGCAACGCCTTCTTTTTCCAGACCGGAATAGCGTTCGGCCTGAATCCGCGAGTTCTCCGCCTGCGCCTGATCGTGCTTCATCTGGCCAATGGCTTTGTCCAGGTCCGCTTGGAACGGGCGCTTGTCTAACTGAAACAGCAACTGGTTTTTGCGGACATCCTCTCCTTCCCGGAAGAAGATTTTCTGGATTTGGCCATTGACTTGGGATCTGATCTGTACGGTCTGATAAGCTTCGACATTTCCGATAGCAAGGATCTGAACCGGAAGGTCTCGCTGCTCAACGCTGGCCACGACGACCGGAGCGGCAGGCCGGTCCGCCGCGCCGCCGGCCGCCTGAACCTGATCTTTGTTTCCGCATCCGGATAGCAAAAGGACCGCAACCAGAAAGAAAAAGAAAACCGAAAACTGGGCAAAGGCGTGCTTCATAACGGTAGGCTCTCACAAGAGTGCGCCAAAGATTATTGTATCCGCTTAACGCCGCCAATTGGCTACTCCCCCGCCTGGTGTCTTGATTCAGAGGTTCGCTGATAGAGTGTTGGCGTTTTGAAAGGGCGCGGCTTCAGCCGCGCCGAAAAGCTCGGGACACTGAGCCTTTTCCCTCCTGCGCCGAATCACAGCGTCGAATGACGCCGGTCACAGCCAGCCGGATGGGAAGGGACTAAAGTTTGTTTGGGCGTCGCCTACGCAGGAACGGTGTGCTGAACCTGGGATTTGCCATCGGCGGCGCCGAGGAGGACGCCGGTGCGTACCCCGTTGTCCTATGAGGACCTCGCTGGAAACTTCGACTGGAAAATAGCCGAGCGAGAATTAGGCTACCAGCCGGGCGACCCGATCAATATTGGGTGGATGTGCAGCGATCGCTTGTGCCAGATGGGCTTGGCCAACAAACTGGCTCTCGTCTGGGAAGACTACCAGGCCCACGAAAAGCGATTCTCCTACGACGACATTCGTATTTTCTCCAACACCATTGCCCATTTCCTTTCCGGGTTGGGCATTGCGCCCAGGCAACGGGTTTGCCTGTTTCTGGACCGTGTGCCCGAGCTGTACATTGGATTTCTCGGCATTTTGAAGACGGGAGCTGTGGCCCAGCCGCTGTTTTCCGCCTTCGGCGATGAATCTCTCCGGGTGCGGCTCGCCGACGCCGGAACCTCGGCCATCATTACTCAGAAGAAGCACCTGTATAAGGTCCGGAAGATTCGCCAGCAACTTCCGGATCTGGAACACGTGATCGTCGTGGATGCCGATGCGGCCGCGCTGCAGCAAGGGGAGATCGCCTTTGCCATGGAGCAGGCGCCTCGGGTCGAGCAATTCTCCGTCTATCCGACTACCGCCGAATCTCCCTCGGTTCTGCACTACACCTCGGGCACAACGGGGCAGCCGAAAGGTGTGCAGCACGTCCACTATTCGATCATCTCGCAATATCTCACCGCGAAGTGGGTGCTTGATCTTCAGCCCGACGACATTTACTGGTGCAACGCCGATCCCGGCTGGGTCACCGGCACGTCGTACGGGATCATCGGCCCGTGGGCGAACGGGACCACGCAGGTGGTCCTGGATTCCGGGTTCAACGCCAGGAAATGGTACGAATTCATGGCCAAACGGCGGGTCACGGTCTGGTATTCGGCGCCGACCGCGATTCGTCTGCTCATGAAAGAAGGAGCGGAAATCGTTAGGCAGCATGATTTGTCGAGCCTGCGCTATCTGGCCAGTGTCGGCGAGCCGCTCAACCCTGAAGCAGTGCTCTGGTCGCAGGAGGTGTTCGGCAAACCGTTCCACGACACTTTCTGGCAGACCGAAACTGGCTGCATCGTCATTACCAACATTCCCGGAATGCCGGTGAAGCCCGGCTCCATGGGGAAGCCGTTCCCGGGAATCACGGCAACCGTGTTGGATCCGAAGACTTATGAGCCGGTGAACCGGACGGGCGTGGCCGGGTTGATTGCGCTGCGACCGGGCTGGCCGTCGCAGGTTCGCAGCTACTGGAACAACGAGGCCGGATTCCAGAAAAAGTTCAAGAATGGCTGGTATCTGTGCGGCGACCGCGCCTCCATTGATCCCGACGGCTACTTCTGGTTCATGGGGCGCGACGACGACGTCATCAACACCGGAGGACACCTGGTTGGCCCATTCGAAATCGAATCGGCCCTGCTGGGATGCCCCGCGGTGGCTGAATCGGCGGCCGTCGCGAAGCCCGACCCGGTCAACATGGAAGTTGTAAAGGCATATGTGACTCTGAAGAAAGGTTTCCAGCCGTCCGACGATCTGGAACTGGAAATCATGAACACCATTCGCAAGCGGCTGTCGCCGCTGGCCATGCCCCAGGAAATCGAGTTCGTGGACACTCTGCCCAAAACGCGCAGCGGCAAGATCGTGCGCCGCGTACTGCGCTGCATTGAGTTCAACGAGCCCGTGGGTGATCTTTCGACCATCATGGAGGATTGACCGACCATGGACGAAATCGGCAAAGCAGTTCGCGACTACGTCATCCGGGAGTATGTGCCAGAGGGCGACGACCGGGAAATCACCGAGACCACGCCGCTGATCTCGAGCGGCCTGGTGGATTCTTTTTCCATGGTCTCTCTGCTGCGATTCCTGGAAAAGAAGTACGCCATTCACATTCCGGACGCCGACGCCACGCCCGAGGCCTTCGATACGGTCGAGCGCATCGTGGCGCTGGTCCGGCGGTTCCAGAAAGTGGAAGTCGGCAGCGTTTAGCGACGACGAAGAGCCTCGCGGGCTTAAGCCCGCGAGGCATGGCAGGGAGAAAGACCTTAACGGCGCGGTTAAAGCCGCGCCCCTTTCAAAGCATTACGCGAGGCATGTCATGGCCTTTTCCGATACAGTGCGCCACTCTTATCAGACAGATATTGAGGGAATCAGAGCCGCGGGGCTATTCAAAGAGGAGCGATATATTCACTCGCCGCAAGCATCGGAGATTGAGGTGGAATTTCCGGTGGGATCTTCCCCGCGCAAGTGCATCAACATCTGCGCCAACAATTACCTCGGGCTCTCCAGCCATCCGGAAGTGGTGGCGGCAGCGCACGCCGGGCTCGACACGCGCGGCTATGGGATGTCGTCGGTGCGCTTCATTTGCGGCACGCAAGACATTCACCGCGAGCTCGAGATGCGGCTGACCGACTTTCTCGGGACCGAGGACACTCTGCTTTTCCCCTCCTGCATGGACGCCAACGCCGGATTCTTCGAAGCCTGCTTGACTGAGAAAGACGTGATGATCGCCGACCGGCTCGTCCACGCCTCCATCGTGGACGGGATGCGCCTTTGCAAAGCCATGCAGGACACCTTCAAGCATTCCGACATGGGGCACCTGGAAGAAAAGCTGCAAGAACATCAGGACAAGCGTTTCCGCATGGTCATTACGGACGGCGTGTTCTCCATGGACGGCGACACCGCCAAGCTGGACGCGATGGTCGCGCTGGCGGAAAAGTACAACGCCATGGTGTTCCTGGATGATTCCCATGCCACCGGCTTCATCGGCAAGACTGGCCGCGGAACGCACGAGCACTGCGGCGTTTTCGGGAAGATCGACGCGATCACGACCACGCTGGGAAAGGCTCTGGGCGGAGCTTCCGGAGGCTGCGTCAGCGGCCGCCGCGAACTGGTGGAGATGTGCCGCCAGCGGGCGCGTCCGTATCTGTTTTCCAATTCCGTAGCGCCGGTGATCGTGGCGGGCGCGCTCAAGGTGCTGGACCTGATCAGCACCTCGACCGAGCGTCGCGACAAACTGGAGTGGAATGCCCGCTACTGGCGCGGGCTGCTCAAAGACGCGGGCTTCGATGTAAAGGAAGGCGACACGCCGATCGTGCCAGTCATGCTGTACGACGCCAAGTTGGCGCAGGACTTCGCCCGCGACCTTTTTGCGGAGGGCGTGTACGCGGTGGGCTTCTTTTTCCCGGTCGTACCCAAAGGGCAGGCGCGCATTCGCACGCAACTGTCGGCGGCGCACGAAAAGCATCATCTCGACTTCGCCATCGAGGCATTCAGAAAAGTAGGAGAAAAGCACGGCATCCTGGGCCTGGGACGAAAAGAGCTCATGGCTTTGTGCACGGCCTGATCAGGATGACATTTGACGGAGGGGGACCGGCGCCCGAGATCGGCCCCCTTTGCCAGCTTCTTCCGCTACGGCGGAGGAAACGGAGGCCGCCATGCTCTGTGCAGAACTTGAGCGGTTAGAAGGACAGTTCGATGACATCCTTACAGCTCTGGAGAACCCAGACCTTACCGAACAGGAAAAACGGTCGCTGCAAGAGGCTTATGCGCGGCTAAGCCACACCATCCAGGATCATCAGAAGGCAGGCCACGCCGGCGGCCCCTGTTTTGAAGAATAAGCAAGCGCGTAACAGTTGGGTTCGAGCCGGGTGCTGCTGCCACGGATGTTGATGCTTCAACAATGTGTCCTAAGCTGCCTCGCTGCTTTGCTCCCAATTCAATTTGTCGGGGCTTGGCAGCCAGGAAGGCTCAGTTGGCTTGGCGCCTGCACTTGCCGTAGGCGCAGGCCGCTGGAGCCTGTCGAGGCCCAGCAATTCCCGTATTCTGGCCTTTGCTTTGTGGAGCTGCGACTTCGAGGTCCCGATCGAGCAGCGCAGCAAGCGGGCGATTTCGTGATGTTCGTATCCTTTGACTTCGTGCAGCACAAAAACGGAACGATAGCCAATGGGCAGCTCTTTCATCGCGCGAGTCACGGTAATGCGATCGACGGCTCCCACAAGTCTAGCGTCGGCTTTGCCGTATTCCCGCGCTCGTGAGCCGGCGGCGTGATTGACCGGTTCATCGAGCGAGAGGTGGGGTACTCTCTTTTTGCGAAAGTGCATCAGGACGCTGTTTACGGTCACTCTATAGAGCCAGGTAGAGAAGGCAGAGTCGCGTCGAAAGGTGCCCAGCTTGCGGAACACGTGCAGGAAAACATCCTGGGTGAGATCTTCGGCCTCGGCAATGTTGCAGGTCATCCGCAGACAAAGCGAGTAGACCTTGGCTTTGTGTGCGTTAAACAAGGCTGCGAAGGCATCAGCGTCGCCCTGCTGAGCTCTGAGTACAAGGTCCCTCTCGGAGTTCCGGTTCGTGGCATTGAGTCCGTTTTTCATTAGAGCTCCTTTCGGTATCCCGTGAATTCTGGCCCCAAGAGCGTTCGATCCCCAACATCCATGCACTGCACCATAGTGTGTAGGACTCCAAACGTCCATCCGGTCAAATCCGTAGCCCAAACTTTTCCTTCCTGCAATAAATCGAGGGCTCAGACGGGACGGAATGGAAGTGACAGAAAAGAAAGGATCATGCTGCAAGGACCCTTGGCGGCTCGATTTTTCCTTGTAACTGCTTATCCCTACGGAAACTCATTAGAGGAACTACGGTGGGAGCAGGATTGTGCTCGCGGTAGAGGTTACTTATGCTGACAGTAGCTCAGCGCAAATTCGTGACTTTCCCTCCCCCGGCAGGTGCTGTGGGGGCTCCGTCAAAAGAGCCAGATCGGTACCTGCCCCTCGCCTACGAGAAGGATGCACGTGGAACTTGACACGAGGTGTCAGGTCCTACACGTGCCGCGGGTGCCTCCAAATACAGCGTAATCTGTATGGACCGCGTTAAGCTAAGAAGATAGGGTCAGAGAGCGCCTTGGTGTCTCTTCGTCGGGGAGAGTGTGTCCATGGGGGCCCTGGGGTTTGTTCGGAAAATGCTCTGCTTCGTTGCCCCTGATCCGGCCTAAAGCTAAGGCCTGATCCGACGCCCTAGTTGAAGCGATGCTCGTGCCAAAGCCGGGTCTTTCTATACAGCCGGCTGCTGGGCTATGTGCACGATGTTGTTGCGGACAGCGTAGAGTACCAAGTCGCTCACCGAATGCAATTCCAGTTTGCGCATGATGTTGGAGCGGTGGGTTTCCGCCGTTTTGACGCTTAGCCCCAACACAACCGCAACCTCCTTGGAGCTTTTGCCCTCGGCCAGCAGTTGCACGATCTCGCGCTCGCGGGGCGTCAGGCGGCTGCGAGTGTACGTTTCGTGAGAGCCTGCGCTTTTGTCGCGGCGCAGGTAGCCATCGAGGACCATCGAGGCGACCTTGGGAGTGAAATAGATCTTGCCTCGACGCAATGCCTCGACTGCGGCAACTAAGTCGCGCGCGGCATCCGATTTCAAAAGAAACCCGCGCGCGCCGGCATTCAGAACCTCTTGTACAACCTGATCCGTATCATGCAGGGTGAGGATCAGAATCTTGATTTGCGGATTGGCTTTCAAAATCTGGCGGGTTGCTTCCAGGCCGTTCAGGCTGGGCATTCCAACGTCGAGAATGACGACCTCGGGCTGCATTTGGAGGGCTTTCTCGACCGCTTCCCGGCCATTGCTCGCTTCTCCACAGACCTCCCAGTCGGGCTGGGCACGGAGGAGCGTGCACAGACCGCGCCGGACAATTTCATGATCATCGGCTACCAATATTCGAAACGGCATAGACATACATACCTCCGCGTGGCTGAAGGGGAATTTTCGATAATTGAGCATCGGTGTGGATGTGGACCTGCAAGCCGGTCCCGATCCTCACGACTCCACGATCTGCACCTTGCATCAAACTTACCAAATCTAACCCCCAAGAATCCAAGTAGTTCTGCAGAAACCCGGCTAATTCCGCAGCAGCAGTTACAAGTTGAAGGATGTAATTTCTACCCAGACTTCACGGCCTCGTCCAGCAGTCTTTGTCACGGCGCACTGATCGTAGGCCAGCCTACACTAACGCTTGCGGATGGGGATTTGAATACCCATAACCCTGTATCTTTAAGGACCTACTGGCGGAGCCAGGAGTTCTAAAGGCCCCCGTGCGCCTCACGTACTCACTCGGCCTCCTGGTACAGAGAGGACCGGATTGCTTCGCATGGCTCGCGGCGCGGACAATCCTTATCAAGCGGAGGTTGACGCCCGGAGCCGAGTGAAGGCAGAAACGGAGCCGGGATGGATGGTGGGAATAGCAGGAACGAAATGGCAGCCCGCATACTGATCGCCGACGACAACCTGGTAGTGCGGCAGTGCGTGGGCAGACTCTTGGGCAGTCACCAGGATTGGGAAGTGTGCGGAGAAGCCGAAGACGGCGAACAAGCGGTGCGCTTGGCAAAAGAACTTTCCCCCGACATACTCGTCCTTGATTTCTTGATGCCCGGCATGAACGGTCTGGAAGCTGCGCGCCAGATTGCGCAGGTTTCCCCTCATACCGCTATCCTATTGTGCACGATCTGTCTTTCACCGCAATTGGTTGAACTGGCGCGGTCGGCCGGTGTTGCGGGCACTCTTGGCAAGGGAGATTTGAATCGGATGGTTGCTGGTATTGAGACTCTTCTGAGAGGAGACAGGTACTTCTTTTGTGACCAGCGTCTGAGGGAGTCATCGCAAGGCGGACTTTGAGTGGCAGAGCAGCAGAAATTCAGCGCTGAAAGGCGCGGCACTTTCGGCATACCTAAGGCGATACGAATCTTGTCTCGATTTTGGCCACGGGCCGTTGGGCATGGAGCCTCGCCCGAATTCCTTAATCGGTTGCGGTCTTGTCTCTTTTCGACGATTCACTTCCGCTCGCCGGGTCCTCTGCTCGGCGAGAGCCTGGTTGATCTCGCGAAGGAGTTCTAAGAGCTTTCGGGGATCTCGCTCCTCCGATGCCTCTTTGTAAAGTTCGTGCCAGTTGAGGTCGGTCTTGTTCTCGGCCATCGTGTAAAACCTCTCTTGCCCATGAGGGGCGAGGACGCTGGGCTTGGCGCTGGTTTGTGAATGCAACTCGTGTTCCACACGGAGGGCGTTGAAAACCCAATGACACGAAAGACTTGGCTTGTATACAGGGTTCCTGGGAGAGCAGAACTTGCTTGGGAGTGGTGAGAATGGCTTGCTACTTCGCTGTTCGCTAATCGCTCTTTCGGCTCTTTCACTCCTATTTCTCACCGCCGAGTCGCCGAGTTCGCCGAGATAGATCGATCGAAAAACTCGGCATTCGGCCCTGCAACACCTAAATTTCAACCTCGGCGCTCTCTGCGTCTCGGCGGTAGATTCTCAGTTCGTCGACGTTTAGCTGATGGCGAGGGTTGCGGCGAGCGGAGGACAAGCGCGCGATGGGGACCAGGCCAACAGGGGGATTCTTACCACGGAAGGTGTACCGGAAACTCTACGGTATTTCCTGTGTGGAGGTGAATTGGGCGGACTCGGGTTCCAAGTTCCAGCCGCGTGCCGCCAAAGTCCGGCTTACAAAGACGCGGCCCTCGCGGGCGGCTTGGATGGCAGTCAAGAGATCGCGGCCGGCGTCCGACTTGACGACATAACCGCATGCCCCGATTTTCAAGGCGTCCTTGGCCATCCTCAGGGAGTCGTGTTGGCTCACGAAGACAATCCGCGATTCTGGGGAAACGTCACGGATCCTGCGAGCAGCTTCGATGCCGCTGATGCCGGGGAGGCTGATATCCAGCAGAACTATATCGGGGCGGAGTGCGCGCGCCATCTCGACAGCTTGTTCACCGTCCGCAGTCTCGGCCACGACTTCGAGGTTGGAATTGCCACCAACAACTGATCGCATACCGCGCCGCGCCACTTCGTGATCATCTACGATTACGAGCCGAATCGAAGCCATTTATTTTGTTCAGAACCGATTCTCCATCATCGCTTCGCCAAACCTCGACCGGGAATCCGCAGATGGCTACACCTCTTTTGGTTTCTCGATTGCGGTGTTCTTAGCAAGTCGAGCGCAAACGACCTATAGTATCCACACGCTTGGGGTGATGACCATACAGTTTTTACCCGAGTGCAGGCCGTTACGCACCTGCCTATGCCAAAAACGCACCTACCTACCTATGCCAAACACAAGGAGAAGAGAATCTGAACGACTCAGGCGGCGGAGGCGCCCTTGTTTGATTCCTCGGCCGATTGCCGCGATGGTTGGAGCAGCGGGATAGTTGCGATTACGGTTGTTCCCGGATATGCGGACGCGACTCTAAGGGATCCACCGAGTTCGCGCACCCGCTCGCGCATGCCCGCCAATCCCACGCCCGCGGCGGATCCGTCATTTCGCAAACGGTACAAGCGTTCCTGCGGAATCCCGCGGCCATTGTCTGTGATCTCCAGCTGCACCTGCTCTGCATCTCCCTGGAGCAAGATGCGCACCCTCGAACCGCCGGAATGGCGATGCACATTGGTGAGCGCTTCCTGGAGGACGCGGAATAAGGCTGTTTCCACATCGCGGTCCAGGCGGCTCAGCTGGGGCGGCAGATCGAGCTCGACCTCGAACCCGCTGCGCTGCGCAAACCCCTCAACGTACCAACGAGCGGCGCAGTCGAATCCCGCTTCATCCAGCAGAGGCGGATGGAGCAGGTGCGAGATGGTACGTGTCTCCGTCAGGCACTGTTGGGTGGCGTTCAAGCAGTCCGAGAGCAGCGCATTCTGCTGGGGATCGTTCACCGTCCTCGACAACAGATCGAGATTGACCTTGATGCTCGCCAGATATTGGCCCAGGCTATCATGCAGTTCCCTGGCAATTCGTCGTCGTTCGCCATCCTGCAGGACCAGGATCCGTCCGGTGAGGCGGCGAGCGGCTTCTTCGAGCTGTTTGCGGGCGGTGATGTCCGTGTTGATTTCCAGCCACCCGCTGAATTTTCCTTCGTCATCGCGCAAGATTGCCCAACGGCTGGCAACCGTAATCGGAGAACCGTCTCGCCGTACCTGCTGCAACTCTCCCTCCCAACGATCGGACTGCGCGATCTCGGAGAGCGGAACCAGAAGAACCGTGCGCAGCAGCTCATCAGCCAGCCTGCCAACTGCCTCTTCCCGGGTCCAGCCGTAGAGGCGCCCCGCACCCTCGTTCCAGTAAGAGATTCTGTCGTTGGCGTCCCGAACAAAAATCGCATCATTCGCCAAATCGAGGAAACGGGCTTGCTCCATGGTTTTAGCAGTTTTCCGCTCGAGATCTGCATTGCGTTGTTGAATCTCGTGCAGCATATCTTGATTGACGAGCCGAAGCCGGGCCTCGCTTTCCCGAAGCGACTGCTCCGCGCGCTCCGTCCTAGCCCGGGCGCGGCGCGTGGCTTCCCCGAATGCGATGATCGCTGCGGAAAAAAGCAAGAACACAAGCGTGCCCCACAAATCCATTCGATACAGGGCGACCTGCGAGTGGTCCGGGGTCTGGAACCAGAACCAGACCCCGAATGCCGAAATCAGTGCCGCGAGGATGGATGGACCGAGCCCGCAATACCAGGCACAAAACGCCACCGCAGCCCAGGCCGTGTGGAAGCGGTTACGGTCGCCGAGGAAAGGGGTCAGCCAGACCCGCAAAACAATGGCGAGGAATGCCGCCGCCACCGCCAACACATACCGGGTGGCAGTATTTAAGTGAAGTGGCCGTCTCACCCCGTTATCAGGCATAGGCTTCGACCTAAAGCCGCCGGAAAGAGTGCGGCTATTCTAGCACTGCCGAAAAGGATATGACATAGAATCGAAGACTCGGCAGTGTCCTAATATCAGGCTGCCCAAGACTCAAGCTCGGCTGGGTTGGCTTGCGCAGGCGGGACGCAATGGTCCGCGCCGAACAGAGTGAACCTGCAAAATCTCTAAGCCGCGAATTCTAAGCCGCGCTTAGCTGACGTTTCTCGCTCCTCCAGAGCCTCCATCAGTTCGGAGATCAGCGCTAACAACTGATCCGGGTCATGTTCCCGACTTGCAGCTTCGCATAGTTGTCGCCACTCTCGTTTCTCGACAGACATCGCGATGCCTCCTGTCCGCAAAGAGAGTGCGCCCATCCGCACGCTCTCGCCAATTGCGTTGGACATACTACATACAAGCAATCGCGGGGCCAATCGGTTGGGCTGCGGCAATCCCCGTTGCAGAAGGCAGTTAGCGGTCGTTGATTTCTCTCGCCACAGGCGCAGCCGCGTAAATTTGTCCCCCCCCGACTTCCCCCCGGAGAATATTGGAAACCACCCTAACGAAGTTGTATGTTCGGGAGCCGGAGAGCGCCCTGAGGCCTTGGGATTAATCCGCCTTACAGTGATTCCTGTATGCGAGCCACAAAGGCAAGACTGATTCTCGGTTGGGAAAAAAGGGAGTTACAACAGCCCCTCCCCCAGGGTTTTTTGCATCTCAGGGCTGTGCAAACGAAATCGGTAATGAGTGGGCGCTGGGTGATGCCGATCGGGGAGCCGACAGCCTCGCTGCCGGGCGAGCGCGCCAGTTGGGAGGGAACGCCAACAAGAAA
>Ga0187803_10000800_pt1 | contig 12417 bp, 6 predicted proteins | sample NC_wetland_sal_i_2_FD_132425 | JGI IMG/M metagenome (GOLD analysis project Ga0187803, IMG submission 132425) | Wetland sediment microbial communities from Neuse River Estuary, North Carolina, USA - Control_3 | ecosystem: Environmental > Aquatic > Freshwater > Wetlands > Sediment | place: USA...
AGCGCTTGGCTAAAGCACTTCCATTCGCTGGACTGCGCGGATCCTACGACTTTGCGCGAAATTACCTGTCCCTCGGCTTCGTCTTTTTCGAACGCGGCTATTTTGAACAGGCGGAGGCATTTTTTCAGCAGGGTACGAAAGAGGATCCCGATAGCGCAGAGGCTCTTTACGGTCTCGGCAGCGCCTACCTGGAGCAGCAGAAAACGAATGAGGCTCGCGAATGTTTTCAGCGCGTTCTTCAACTGCATGCCAGCTATCCCGGCACGTTGCCAAACTCCTGGAACAACCTGGGCATTTTGGCGGCACGCGAAGGGAACTTCGATCTGGCCATTCAGTATTTTCAACGTGCGCTTCAGATCGATCCCGAACACTCCATCGCCCTGCAAAACCTCGGCAGTGCCTATCGCCAGAAAAAGGATTGGCCACAGGCCAAACGGGCGCTGGAGCGAGCCCTGGCCTTGAATCCCGATGACGCTGAGGCAAATTACAGCCTCGGCATGGTCTACGCCCAGCAGAACGACACTGAGCGTGCCTACGACTATTTGCAAAAGGCCTTGGGTTCCCGCCCTGCGTATCCAGAGGCACTTAACAATCTTGGGATTCTTTATTTGCGTACGCGGCGTCCCGAGGATGCGATTCGCAGCTTCGAACAGTCGATTCGCGTGGCGCCGGCATATGACCAAGCCTATCTGAATCTGGCGCGGGTCTATGTCATTGAAGGCGAGAAAGAGAAGGCGAAAGCTGTTCTTCTGGAACTTCTCAAGAAGCACCCCGATCACGCGCAGGCCAAAGAAGAATTGAAACAGCTGGAGCAGTAGTCCGTTCGAACCGTTGGACAAAATTGTATCTCTTGAGAAATTCCGGCTAGAATGAAATTCCAATATACTCTTTGTCATTTTTCTGCCGCATGAACATACTTTCAATCCGAGCGCTTCGAAACGTCAGTCTCCTTTGTGCGCTGCTGACGATGCCGGCTCCCTGGCTTTACGGGCAGACAGAAACGAAGCGCGGCCTCCCCGCGGTCGAAGGAAAGGTTTGCGACACGCAAAACCTTCCGATTTCTGGCGCTGCAGTGACACTGGAGAGTGCGGACCCCGGCTACATCTTCGTCTCCACAGCGGATTCTCAAGGAAGCTTTCGCTTTGAAGCGGTACCCGCTGGGACTTATACGCTGAGCGCAAAGCGTGACGGCTACCAGGAGAAGAGGGAAGGGCCATTCGTCCTTCACGAAAAGGAAGGAAAGTCGATCGCGATGGTCTTGGAGAAGGCTCCGGCGACGGGAGCAGCCAAGGACACATCCAACACCCTTGAGTTTTCAGAGGAACCTCAGTTCACCGTGGCGGGCGTTACCGATACGACGGCTCTGGGAGGGCACGGGTCCGGGCCCGTCGTGCGCAGCAGCAATGCCTTGTCGAAAGAGGCCGCTGCATTGGCCCGGGAGGGAACCAGCAAGCCAATCCCAGGCTCAAACGATGCTGGGCACGGAGAACCTTTGAACGAAGCCGCCATTCGAGCCATGCTCGCTCATGAAGACAATGCGGACCTGCATGAGCGGTTGGCGGAGTTCGAGGAGAGTGAGGGCCGCCCCCTCGAGGCCGTTCAGGAATACCAGCGCGCGGCGGAAATGCAGCCAACCGAGCCCCATCTGTTCGCTTGGGGAGCAGAATTGCTTTTGCATCACGCGCCGGAGCCAGCGATTGAGGTGTTCACCAAAGGCCGCCGGCTGTATCCGCAATCCAGCCGGATGTTGATAGGGCTGGGCGCGGCGAGGTACGCTCAACGTTCCAAAGAGCAAGCGGAGCAGAATTTTCTGGAGGCTTGCGATCTGAATCCCTCTGATCCGACACCCTACCTTTTTCTTGGCAGGTTGCAAGCGACAGAGAAAATCGAGCCACCCGGTTGGACAGAGCGGATGAAGCGATTTGTCAGTCTGCATCCGGAGAATGCCATGGCGCATTACTTGTATGCCGTGGCGCTAACGAAGCAGCATGAGGAGCAGGCAAACCTCGAAGCGGTTGAATCGCAGTTGAAAACAGCGATCCAACTCGATCCCAGTCTTGGCGGCGCGTATTTGGCGCTAGGTATTTTCTGTTCCGAGCGCGAGGACTTTCCCGGCGCGATCGCGGCGTTTCAGAAGGCCATTGAAACCACGCCACTGCCAGACGAGGCTCACTATCGCCTGGCGCAAGTCTACCGGCGCATGGGGGAAGCGGAGAAGGCCAGCAAGGAAATCGAGCAGTTCAAGCGGATCTCCGAAGAAAAAAACAAGGAAGCCGAACGCGAGCGGCATGAAATTCCGCAGTTTGTGTACACATTGCGAGGGCAGAATCCCGCGCCCCCTGTTCCTGACCCCCACTAAGCCCACCTCATCTGCCCCGGATTGTCATTCCGAGCGAAGTGAGGATTCTGCTTTTCCCTCGCCCGAAAAAACGACCGCCCCGTCGACTCTCCGGCGGGGCGGCGAAGGAAAGGTTAGGTTTGCCCAGTTCTAAGCGAGCCCTAGAACGTGAGCTTCAGGCCGAACTGAATCACGCGCGGGTTGTTCACCGTCCCGGGAATTCGCCCAAATAACCCCAAGGGAGGTAACCCGGAGTTGAGGTCCGCGCCTGACTCGCCGCCTGCCGCGGAAGGGGTGTCAAATTGCGCATGGTTAAACAGATTGAAGAATTCTGCCCGGAAATCAAGTCCCATGTTTTCCCGGGGCAACGCGAACCGCTTAATGACCGAAAAGTCGGTGTTTACGAAGTCCGGCCCAGTAGACGGAGCTCGATTTGCGTTGCCAATTTCTCCTGAGGGAGGCGCGGCGAAGCAACTGGTGTTGAACCACTCTGCCACGCTCTGTTTAAACCCGCTGCTCGGGTTGCAAGTTTGATTGGGGCGGTTATAAGAGCTTGCTGCTCCGATGTTCAAGAAGCCGGTGCCCGATCCGTTATTGCTGTCGATGACGAATATCGGGAAGCCGGAGGTGATTTTTTCGATGACTGTCACCTGCCAGTTACCGAGGAGCGTGTTGGTTAGGTCGTTCCAATCGCTGCCGAATTTCTTGCCCTTGCCGAATGGCAAATCATAAATCATGCTGGCGGTAAAACTATTGTCCAGGTTGATCTGGGAGCGAGCCCAGTCCAGCTTCTGCCAATTCGGCAGCGGGAAGTAGGGAGCCCCAATTGGAGTGCTCAAACCGTCGGAATAGCCCGTGTCATAAGTTCGGGAATAGGTGTACCCGATCAAAGCGTAGATGCCGTACCTCGAACTCTTGGTCTCCGCTTTAATCTGCAGCGAATTGTAGTGCGCGTACGCGAGATCGTTGATGCCGTAAATGGTTGAGAAGGGGAAGTTCGGGAAGGCCAAGCCGGGAGCTGCTCCGCATCCCAAAGTGTACCCCGCGGTTCCACATGCGGCAGGAGGTGAGACGTTGATGTTATTCCCAAAGTTGAGAATGTGAGAACTGCGAGAACCGGCATATCCGGCCGTTAATACGATTTGACCCGGCAGTTGATGCTCAACGTTTACGTTGAACTGTTGGACCCGCCCTTGCTTTAGATCGGTGTTTTCGGAATTAAATGACCCGAGAAAAGTTGGAGGGGTAATCGGGGGCGTCTCGATGGGGAATCCATCTGAAAAGCCCACGATCTGGCCGGTTCCGACGTTTGCGAATGCCGCATGACCGTTATTTGCACAGTAAGAGGTGGTGGTGGTGCAGCCGCCAAACGTAGCACCAAACACGCTACCAAAAGATTCCGCGGCGAAGGGAGGGTTCTGCCATAGACCCTGAGCGCCCATGCTCCAGGCAGAGTCGTGGTAAATCGCGTAACCGCCTCGTAGTACGGTTTTGTCGCTGCCATGGACTTTCCAAGCAGCGCCTAGGCGCGGCTCCAGCGCGGTCCAATCCATGTTGACCCCCGCGCTCGCGCTCGCTTTCGTACAGGGTTGGAGGGCGGCTGTGCACCCGGAGCCGGGGATCAGCCACTGGTAGCTGGTGGCGGTAGGAATAAAATCCGCCATTCGACCGGCAGCTTCGGAAATTGGCTTTGCCATAGCCCAAGCCAGGCCGAGATTCAGGGTCAAATCTTTGTTCACGCGCCAATCGTCCTGAACAAACGGACGGAACAGCTTCCAGCGTCGCCCTGTGATGTCCCCGTTGAAGTTCTGGTCGTGAATGCGTTGGCTCGCGAGACCCAACAAAAGATCTGCGGCCGAGTTGCCTGGGAAATTAAAATTGTCGCTGGTGAAGCCACCGCTTATGACCCAAAATCCGTCCTGAAAGCCTTCGGCTCGCACGTTCATTTGATTGATGCGAATTCCGCCGCCAACCTTGATGTCATGCTTGCCACGAATCATGTCAAATGTATCGTTGATGGTGTAGATATCGGTCCCGCCCGTAAATGGGGAGTAGCCGCGATCTCCCAGAGACCAGTAGCCACCGAGCATAAGAGTAGAGGTCAACCCACAACTGCTCCCGGCGCAGGTCGTACCCCCCGCCGTCCCACATCCTAGATTGGCACCGGGGATCCCGAGTTTATTCGACTCGCAGGAGCTTGTTCCTTGAGAAGTGATGTAGTCGAAAATCCGGTTATAGCCTATATCGAACAGATTTGTGGTTGTCGACGAAAAAGAATGCCTCTCTCCAATAGCCACGTTTCGCGCGTGGTTGATAATGCCCTGATTACTGGCGAAGGCATTCGGCTCTCCGGATGCGGGGGGTGGAGCACCTCCAGGCACGTAGGATGTTGCCTGATCGTAGCTGAAGCGTGCGAATAGGGAATCGTCGTCAGAGAAATTGTTATCCAATCGGATGTCGAACTTGGTCTCGTCCAGCTTGCGCACGGGTTCCGTAATGTAGTTGTTTCCGTTCGCATTGTATCCCGGAGTTGGCGCGGGATAGAGGTTGATCATCTGCGCTCCAATGGCTCCTGGCGTGCCTGAAGCAAACAACGCTGGTGGAATCACATTGCACGGCGTGCCCTGGTATTGTTGCCCCTGGTTTGTGCCGTTGAAGGGCACCATGCCCATGGGCGTGTTGGTTCCGTTCACGCATTGAAAAAAGACATTGTTGTTCGGCACATTGGCATTTGGATTAGGAGCATTCAGAACGGTCGAGGCTCCGAACATGTTCGGATTGGTGATCACAATTTCTTGCTGTGTTGTGCCCGTAATGTTAGGAAGCTGATTGCCAAAATTATCCGCGCTGAAATCGCCAGTTCGCATTGCAGCCGTGGGGACTAATCCAGTATAAGTCTGGCCGTGGCGCTGATCTTTCTGTTCGCCATCGATGAAGAAAAAGGTTTTATTCTTGCGGATCGGCCCGCCGATACCGCCGCCGTACTGATTCAGATTGAACTTTTCTCTGGAAGTTGCAAAGAAGCTCTTGGCGTCCAACGAGGTGTTGCGCAAAAACTCGTAAATCGTGCCGTGATAATCATTGGTTCCGGACTTGGAGGTTATCAGCACGGTCGGTCCCGCGCGCGTGCCGTACTCAGCGGAATAGTTGTACGTCAGAACCTTAAATTCCTGAATGGCATCGATCGAAAATAGAATTGATATTCCGCCCGACGTCAGCTCGTTGTTGTCGACGCCGTCGATCAGCCAGTCCGTGCTGTTCGCGCGCGAGCCGCCCACCGACAGGGAAAACGGGCCGCGAGCCGCTATTTCACTGCTCGCATTGCTGGTAAAAAAGCTGCCACCGCTGGTTTCCTGCGTGGTTCCAGGGGTCAGTGTCGCCAACTGCACGAAATCGCGCCCGTTCAGCGGGAGCTGCGCGACTTGCTGAGAGGTAATGACCTGGCCGAGTGAAGGGCTCGCAGTGTCCACGGCTACAGCTTCCGCCACCACCTCCACAGTGGAGGTGACAGTTGCAGGGGTCAGCGTAAAATCCAATTCGCGCCGCTCATCGACCTGAAGCTTGATGTCCTTGGTCTCCGCCGACTGAAAGCCCTTAAATTCCACGCGGATGGTATAGATGGAGACAGGCAGCAAGTTGATGATGTAGTGGCCAGTGTCATCGGTGTTGGCTTCGCGAACCGCACCGGTGCCCTGCGAGGTGACCGTGACGGAGGCTCCGGTAATCGCTGAACCGGACTTATCCGTTACCGTTCCCAAGAAACTGCCCGTTGCCTGGCCAAAAGTAACTTGTGCGTAGCAAAGCGCCGACACACATACCACGACCGCAAAAAGAGTTCTCTTGCACATTCTCCTCACCCCTCTCAGCATCCCCAACAAAGGAACCTTCCGGGTTCAAAGCCAGAAAAGAGAACAAAGCATTGTCTCATTCAAGCGCCGGGAAGCACGACCCTCCCGGAAACAGAAGCAGAACGGGAAATGCCGAACTTCAAACTCTCCGTCCGTCAAGTTCCCGATGACGGGAACTCAGCCTTCACCCCCGGAAAAAACATTGGGGAAAATTACTTCTCAAAGGCGGTTGTGTCAAGCGAATGTTGAGGAAAGCCTGTGCAAGACTTTGAATAACAAGGATTTGGTTTCCAAGGGCGACGACTTTCTGTGACCCCCGGGAGTGAAGGTGTGAATCGAAATCGACGCTCGCGCATCCGATTTCGATGTGGGCAAATTTCATTCTCCAGTTTTCAATCGTTTGAGGAGAGCCTAGAGGGGTGGTTTTGGGTACACTCTTGGAGGATGGCCTCGGAGAAGTCTCGACTTCAATGAATTGGAAGACCCCAAAGGAGCCAGATTATGGCAGCTCGCGCGAAACGCACCCCAAAAGCTTCAGCCATCAAGCCACTGACCAAACGGAAGGCCTGGACGGCCCTGAAAGAGCACTATAAGCGGATTCAGGCGACCCATTTGCGGAAGCTGTTCGAGAGCGATCCCACGCGCGGTGAACGGTTTACCGTCGATGCCCTGGGGATTTATTTCGATTATTCCAAGAACCTGATCACGGAGAAGACGATGAAACTTCTCCTCGATCTTGCGCGGGAATCGGGATTACAGGCCCGCACGGATGCCATGTTTCGCGGCGAAAAGATCAACATCACGGAAAACCGCGCGGTGCTCCATGTTGCTCTGCGCGAGCCAAGGGAAGCTTCCATTTTGGTGGATGGCAAGAATGTCGTTCCGGAAGTCCACGCGGTACTGGACAAGATGGCAGACTTCTGCAATCGCGTGCGAAGCGGAGCCTGGAAAGGTCATACCGGAAAACGCATCCGCAACGTGATTAACATTGGGATAGGCGGGTCAGATCTCGGTCCGGTCATGGCCTACGAAGCGCTGAAGCACTATAGCGAGCGCAGCATGACGTTTCGTTTTGTTTCCAATGTGGATAGCACGGACTTCGCCGAAGCGGTGGTCGACCTTAATCCCGAAGAAACTCTCTTTGTCATTTCCTCGAAAACTTTCACCACGCTTGAAACCATGACCAACGCTCACACGGCACGCGAATGGACGTTGAAAGGCCTAGGTGGCGACGATAAGGCTGTGGCGAAACATTTCGTCGCTGTTTCCACGAACGCCGCCGAAGTCGCCAAGTTTGGCATCGATACGGCCAACATGTTTGGATTCTGGGACTGGGTGGGCGGCCGTTATTCCATGGATTCCGCGATTGGCCTCTCCACGATGCTTGCCATTGGCCCTGACAATTTCCGGGCCATGCTGAACGGCTTTCATCAGATGGATGAACATTTCCGCACGGCTCCCCTGGAACGGAACCTGCCGGTGCTGCTCGGATTGCTCAATGTTTGGTACACGGACTTTTTCGGGGCGCAAACGGTTGCGGTTTTACCCTACGAACAGTATTTGAAACGCTTCCCCGCCTATCTTCAGCAACTGACGATGGAGAGCAACGGCAAGCACGTGACCCTCGACGGAGCAAAGGTCAGCTACGAAACCGGTGCGATCTATTGGGGGGAGCCTGGCACCAACGGCCAGCATTCCTTCTATCAACTGATTCATCAGGGCACCCGCCTCATTCCGTGCGACTTCATCACGTTTGCCAAAACTCTCAATCCGCTTGGGCGGCACCATGACATGCTGGTGGCTAACGTGTGCGCGCAGAGCGAAGCGCTGGCATTCGGGAAAACGTCGGCGCAGGTGAAAGCCGAAGGCACCCCGGACTGGCTTGTGCCACATCGCGTTTTTGAGGGGAATCGGCCGTCAAACACCCTCCTGCTGGAGCAATTGACGCCGGAGGCTTTAGGCAAGCTGGTGGCGTTGTACGAGCACGCCGTGTTCACGCAGGGCGTCATCTGGCAGATTGATTCCTTCGACCAGTGGGGCGTCGAACTGGGAAAGGTTCTGGCGCAGCGCATCATTCCGGAGCTGGAGAGTAAGGCGGAACCGCAACTGAAGCATGACACTTCGACAAATGCCCTGATTCGCCGCTACCGGAATTTGAAGAACTCCTGAAAAGCGTGCTGCGACGGGTTTACCGCATCGCCGCAGCGGCATAAGGCCGCAGCCACACTTGCGTTGCCGTTTTGCGCTGAGTTACTGGTCGGTTTTGGAGACGCGGCTGGCTGACAGCTTCACAATTGTGAACTCCTGCACGCTATTGCCGGCAGGGTCAAAGGACGTGATTCGCGTTGCGTCGTGAAATCTTCCTGCGTTCGCGAGGTAATCACGCAAGAGAACTCGGCTGGTTCCAGCGGCGCGAAGCGCGGCCACGATTCGATGCACAGCTTCGTACGCATCGGTCGCGGCAATGCCAGGTGTCAAGCCTGTTCGAGCAAGATAAAGCTGCCAGAAGGTGTCTTCAGGGACTTCGCGCTCCTTCTGTAGTGACTGAACGGTAAAGAATTCCTCGGAAGTCTGAAATTTTTCCTTGGCGACGAGCGAAGCATGTTCGCTATCGCTTTCAGTACCCATCTGGGCGGCCTTCCGGCAAAGGAAAACGGGAGCCGATGGCTGCGCTTTGTGAATAAATGGCAGCAATTGCTGGGCGAGAGGAGCGTCAGTCCAAATCACGATTGCATCAGCGCCCGCGGCTTGAACTCTCTCTCCAACCGATTCCAGGTTTGGCGCAGCTGCGGCAATTCCGAGCCGTTCAGGAGGTACTGCTTTGAGGTACGTCGCAGCTTTTTCGAATTCGGCGGCACCGATCCTGCCGTCATGGTCCATTTGCACAATGAGCAGGACCTTCTGCAATCCAAGTTGTGTGTAAATGCGCTGGCAGAATGCACGAGCCTGATCGGTATCACTCGGGCCAAGCCGGAATAGCCAGGGAACATTGGTCTGAGTGGTTGTCGGGTCGCTCGAAAGGGTCAGAATCGGAATGCCAATCTTATTCGCGATTTGTTCCGCTACATGGGCTGAATTTCCGTTTGCGGAAGTGAGCAGCGCGAGGGCGTGATCCTGCTCGACCAGTTTCAAAATCTCACTACTCGCTTGACCCCAAGGGCCACTCTCATCGCGCGCCACGAGAGCTAGCTTGCGGCCGTCGGGAAGAGGCCCCAGGCTTTGCTCCGCCTCCAACGCCATTTGCGCGGCGGCGAGCATTGCCTTACCTTCGGATTGCCGTGGCCCTCGCAAGGGAAGAATCATACCTATGACGGCCACACCATCGGGCAGATCTTTCTCGGTCGCTCGAACGGGGCCACGATAAGCCACACTTTGGCGATCGAGGGTGGCGTAAGGTTTTGTTGCGCCGGAGTCAGATTGTGCAGCGGTGCGAAAGCAAACGGCTAAAATGGCGAGCGACAAAAGGACCCGACACAAACCTCTGGGCAGGGAACTAAGCTCCGTGCGATTGTACGCCTCGCTCTCCGCGGCCCGAAAGTGGAACGGTTCGAGCATCAACGCGCTCCGGTATTTTCATCCGCCGCCGCAGCTGTCTGCACCTTCGGCGGCGAATAAACAAATTTGCCGCCTTCCACCCGCGCCATGGTGATTGGCGCGATGTTATTCAAGGTATGGTCAAACTGTGCGCGGCCCGCCACGCCGTCATATTCCCGGCCTTGATACTCCCGCAGGGCATCCATGATTTTTCCGCGATTCAACCCGGCTTTTTCGACGGCTGCAATCAAGATTTTCACTCCATCGTAGGCGTACGCTGCGTAGGCGTCGGGGTCTTCGTTGAATTTGGCGCGATAATCCGTTTGAAATTTCTGCCATGGCGCGTCATTCCGGACCGGATCGATTGCTGAGGTGGTCACCAGGCCTTCGGCAGCGGGCCCGGCGGCGTCGATGATTTGCGCGTAACACAGGCGGCTGGGGCCGAACACCGGCTGCTTCATCCCCATGGCGCGCATTTGCTTGAGGATTAGCGCCGCCTCGGGCACTTCGCCCCAGATGACCACGCCATCGACACGGGCGTTCTGCAGCATACGCAATTGTGTTGAGAAATCCTGGTCACCGCGTTCGAACTTTACTTCGAGAACAGGCACGCGGCCGAGGCGCTTCGCTTCATCGAAGAACTTCTGCACGCCCACCCTGGCATAGCGGCTCTGCGTGCGGATCACGCCAATTCTTTTGAGCTTGCGCTGCTTGAAAACAGCGTCAGCGAGCGCATAGCCCTGCTGGCGGTCATCGGGAAAATTGTGCATGAGCCAGGGAATGCGTGTTTCGGTGACGGTGGGATCGGTCGTCGCGGTATCCATGATGGGAAATTCCAGCTTCAGACTTTCGCGAAGCATGATGTGCGTGGACGCCCCGTCGACAGAACCCAGCACACCCACCACGTGCTCGTCGAAGAGCATTTTGACTGCCTCCGTGGAGGAGGCACCCCACTGCGCCGAGTCATAGTGCACTTTCAGTTGATAGGGTTTCGCCCGCGCCGATCCCGCCGGCTGATATCCGCCGCTGGCGTTGACCTGTTCAATGGCGAGCTGCGCCCCATGGAGCATGGCAATGCCATAGAGCGATTCCGGATTGTTCTGAATTGGTCCAAGGAAGCCGATGTTTACAGTTTCGGACTCCTCCATTTCCTTGGAGATCCGCTCACGTGCGGCGCCGTTGTAGCCCAGCGTGTCGTCGGTCAGGTACCACTCCTTGTAGGGCTTGCTGAATTTCCGGTACGGAACGGCATCTTCCGGCATATTGGCGTAGCGCGGATTGGCAGTGGGCGTTTGACTCTCAGACTTGGTTGCATCCGGAGACTGCGCGGGAGTGCGCGCGCCGGCAAACAGCAGCAACAGGCAGAGTGAGCAGCCACAAAGAGCTTCGCGGACAAATTTTCTGCTAGACCGCATGGGCTTTCCTCAACACACTGCGTTCCATGCGCGCATCGATGAAATCTACTATCTTTTCCAGTGTCGCAGGATTGATGGCCTGGGCCGCATCGCATTTCGGTTTGACCGCTCCAGGGTGGTCGCAAGCTACTTCGATGATCAACCCATGACAGCCGTACTCAATTGCCGCGCAACTGGCGCTCTCGACCATGCTGGCAACACCCGTGGCGTGGCTCGGATCCACGATGACGGGAAGAAATGTTTCTTCTTTCACCGCCGGAATCACGTTCAAATCCAAAACGTTTCGCGAGTATTCACCGGAAGGATAGGCCTTGATCCCTCGCTCACAGAGCACAATGTCCAGGTTTCCTTCCTTGGCGATATATTCGGCGGCGCCAAGCCATTCGCAGAGGCTGGCAGCCATGCCGCGCTTCAGCAAGACGGGCTTGCCGGACTTTCCCGCCTCGATAAGCAGCGGGTAATTCTGCATATTGCGCGAACCGATCTGGAGCATTTCGGCGTACTCCGACACGGTTTCCACCAGCCGTGTATCCATCACCTCGGTGACGACGGGCAGGCCTGTCTCGCGGCTGGCTTCGCGCAGGATCCGCAGGCCCTCCACGCCAAGCCCCTGGAAATCGTGTGGCGAGGTACGCGGCTTGAATGCTCCACCTCGAAGCATTTCCGCGCCCGCAGCCTTCACGGCGCGCGCAACAGCAAGAGTTTGCTCGTAGCCTTCGACGGCGCAAGGCCCAGCGATGACGACGGGGCGAATGCCCCCGAATCGCACCGACCCCACGGCCACAACGCGTGTTTCCTCGGGGTTTTCCGACGGTTGTACTCGCCGGCTGATCAGCGGACAAATCCGCGGTAGATCCCCCAAACCAACATTTCCCGCAATGCTCATGGAACCCTTCCTTTTCCCGGTTCTTCCAAGGAAGGGAAGAACCAGGACCATACAGCAAACGGCGCGGCCTTAGCGTCTCGCGCCTGTCTTATGCCTTGCGATCGCTCGGAAAGATGGCGATCGCTTCCATCTCGATCAGCAATTCCGGCCGGCACAGGATGGCCTGAATGCCCGTTGATGCCGGCAGAGGATTCAACTCCTGGTCCTTGAAAAATTGCGTGCGAATCGCATTAAACTCGGCGTAATCGCGCTCAATGTCCCGGAGGTAGCACGTTGTTCGGACAATGTCTTTCCACGTCGCCCCTTCCGCAGCCAGCAAGCCCGTGATGTTGTGGTAGGTGCGCAAAGTCTGCGCGCGAAAATCGCCGATGTGCACCGACTTCCCGTATTCATCAA
>Ga0187803_10000801_pt1 | contig 12413 bp, 7 predicted proteins | sample NC_wetland_sal_i_2_FD_132425 | JGI IMG/M metagenome (GOLD analysis project Ga0187803, IMG submission 132425) | Wetland sediment microbial communities from Neuse River Estuary, North Carolina, USA - Control_3 | ecosystem: Environmental > Aquatic > Freshwater > Wetlands > Sediment | place: USA...
CCGCGCGGAGTCTTTCCGGCAAAACAGTCCAGCCACGCGACTGTGTACTCGAAACGCCCGTCGCTCTCGCGGCTGAGGTCGAGAAAAGCAGCGAGGGACTGAAACGGGACGAGATCGGCATCAATCCATGGACCAGCTACACGCCTAAGCTGAATGTCGGCCCAGGCAATCACGCCGGTCAAGCCGAGACCGCCGATGGTGGCGCGGAACAGCCAGGAATTTTCCTCCGGGCGGCAGACCACCAAGCCGTCGTTCGAACGATGCAGGCCGAGTTGACGGACGTGAGCGCCGAAGGTCCCTGCGCAATGATGATTCTTGCCGTGAACATCGTTGGCGATCGCTCCGCCCACCGTCACGAATTGAGTGCCGGGCGTTACCGGAAGAAACCAGCCCTTGGGAAGAAATACACCGACGATGTCGGAAAGGCTAACGCCGGCTTCCGAGCAAAGTACGCCAGTGGACTCGTCGAAGCCGAGAATGCGGTCAAGCCTGCGGCAATCAATCAACTCACGATGGGCATTCAGACAGGAGTCACCGTAGCTGCGTCCCATACCGTAAGGGAGCAAGGAAGCACAAGAGGCGGCCTCAAGAATGGGCGGCATCTGGTCATTCCACGCGGGCTTGTGAACAAGACGGTGAATGGTCTTCGGGTATTGTCCCCAAGAGAGATACCGCGCAGTTGGCCGCGGCGATGAGGAGAGTTTAGGCGAGATGGCGGCGGATTGACGGGACATAGAAGCTATAAGCGCAGAGTTTCACAAACCACTGCATCCAACACCGACTTACCTACGACAGACGTCCTAAACATGTAGTTCTATCAGGCTGTACTCACCATGCTTGCGGCGATAACAATCGCTGAAGCCAGCGCCACCCCATAGCTGACCCGGTCGCGGATGGCAAGGGTGACAGGATCTTCCCGTAACTCTCCTCGATGTGCCAGGAGCCAATTTCTGCTAAGCCAATAGAGAACGATGGGACAAAGCAGAAACAAATATTCAGGCGTTAGGTAAAGCGCTCGCACTTCCTGACTGTGAACGTAGAGGCTCAAAATGACTACAGACGCAAAACTGCTTCCGGTTCCGAGAGCGAGGAGGAGTTCGCGGTCAGCGGCGCCATAGCCGCGTCCGGAGTTCCCGGATGTAACTAAGTCTCGCGCGTGGAGTAATTCAGAATAGCGTTTTGCCATCGCTAGGCTGAGAAAGAAGAACATGGAGAATGCCAGAAACCACTGCGACAGGGGCGTGGAGGAAATCAGAGCGCCCGCCACAATGCGAAAACTGTAAAAACTCGAAAGAACAAAGACGTCGAGCAGCGCCACCTTTTTGAGATAGAGCGAATACAACATCGTCAGAGTCGCATAGGCAACCAGAGCAACGCCAAATTGCCCTTTGAGCAGGAAACTCAGGCCCAGCGCCGAGGCGAGAAGAGAGAAAGAAGCGAGTAATCCTGCAGAAATAGAAATCTCACCCGCGGCGAAGGGGCGCTGTTGCTTCCAGGGATGCTCACGATCGGAATGGAGGTCGAGCAGGTCGTTCAGGATGTAGAGGCCGGAGGCGCAAAGGCCATAGAGCACGAAACCTGCCAAAGTGCGGATGATGGGAGCGAGTGCGAGATTATGCGACAACGCCAGGGGAAGAAAGAGTAGAAGGTTCTTTGCCCAGTGGTGGCCGCGAAGAGCGTTGACCCAAGTCCGAAGCGCGGCACGCGGTTCCGCGAGAATGATTTTGACTGTCGTCAAGGCCGCTGCCTGTTCGGCGCGTGCCGGACTGCCGATCACATAAGCGGCGCGCGCGCAGCGCCAGACCGCAAGATCAGACGCGGAATCACCTACATAGTCGAAGCCGGACGCAGCGAAATGCTCCGCAAGAAATGCGGCCTTATCTGCTCCCTTGAGATTGCGTTGGCCGTCACTGGCATGGACTTCGTCGAACAAACCGAGGTGGCGGGCAACGGATTCTGCCAGGACGCGATCGGCCGCGGTGACGAGTGCAATCCGGCGGCCGGAGAGCCTTTCCTGGCGGATCAGATCGAGAACCGGTTGCCGGTAAGAAAGGCGAGCAGGGTCGAAGTGGACGCAGCCAGCAAGTTGACGCTTCAAGAATGCGCGTCCGCGAAGCAGCCACACGGGCAACAAGAACAACGCGCTTGGCCGGAACTTTAGAAGGGAAAGAACGCACTCCCACAAGAGGTTGCCGTGGATCAGGGTGCCGTCGAGGTCAACGCACAAAACCGGCGACGGCTCCTTGGCGACCTTGGCTCCAGTGACGGACCCCATGAAAATCATCGTCGCAAATGCAAGCGCGAAGGAGGTGAGGAACTAGTACGGCTCGGTAACCTGGGTAACATGCGCGGCGTACTCAGAGAAGTTACTATGGGCCGACCAGAATGAAGTGGTGTGCTCCGACGATGGTTACGAAAGGACATTGTCCCATTGGTCCAAACCGCAAATGATACAGAGCCGAACCGAGGACTAAGCGCATGGGACGCGCTTGGCCAGCATCTGCAACGGCCGGTCTTTTTGCTGTCGCTGCTGGGCCTGGCCACGTTGGTGTTGTATAGCGGCGCTCTGTTCTTCGAATTTGTCTGGGATGACGGGCCGCAGATCGTAAATAGCCCGCTTATCCGGAGTTGGAGCAATTTACCCCGGGCCTTTGGGAGCGACCTCTGGTATCACGTGGCGCGGCACCAGGTCTATTACCGGCCCTTGTTTGTGGCATGGTCCATGCTGAATTACACCTTGTTTGGGTTGCGGCCATGGGGATGGCACTTGGGCGCAGTCCTGGTGCACGTGGCGGCAGTGGCAGCGGTATTCTGGCTGGCGCGCAAGTTGGGATTGGAATATTGGACCGCAGCGCTGGCCGCGCTGATTTTCGCGCTGCATCCCATTCACATTGAACCGGTGGTTTGGATTTCAGCGGCATCGGACACGATGGTCACGATGTTTGTGGCATTGGCTTTCGGGGCCTTCTTGAATGGGCGAGATCCTGAGCAGAGACGGCGAAGAGCGTGGAGACTTGTGTCGTTCGCCTTGTTGGCATGCGCGCTGCTGACCAAGGAGATGGCGGTAACGTTCTCGGCGCTGGTCGGAATTTACGCGTGGCTGCATCCGGCCCATGGAAAAACGTCGCAACGGCAGAATGTTCTGGGAGCCGTGATGGAAGCAGCGCCGTATGCTGTTCTAACCGCTGCTTACATGCTTATGCGGAAACAGGCGCTCGTACATGCGACTGGGCAGTTTGACCCCAGCCACGGAATGGGTGATGTCATCCGGACTCTGCCGCTAGTGATGACATTTTACCTCAGAAAGCTGCTCTTACCAGTCGGACTTACTGGGCTCTATTACACGACATATGCGACAGGCTCGATCCTGAGCCAGGTCGTAGCGCCAGTGGCTGCGCTTGGGGTGGTGGTAGTCGGGCTGTGGTATTGGAATCGGCGGGAAGGGAACTCGACCGTCACTTTTGCAGGGCTCTGGTTGCTGGTCGGGCTGGCGCCGGCACTCTATCTGCGTAACTTTGGCAACGGCGATCTCGTTCGTGACCGTTATATCTATTTGCCGTCGGTTGGGTTTGCAATTCTGCTGGCAATGGGATGCCGGCGCCTGCCACCGTTCAAGCAGTGGAGCTCGCAGGCAGTGCAGGTATGCGCGGTCGTCGTACTGTGCGCCGCTTATGTGACTGCATCGCTCGCTCAGCAGGTGTACTGGGGGAGCGACCTGCTAGTCCTGGTGCGAGGTCAGGCGCTCTATCCGGGGAATCCGCTCACCATGGCGTGGCTATCGTCGGAATACAGTCAGCGTGGCGCCCACGACCAGGCAATCGCGCTGGCCAAGGCCGCAGCGCTCGAACATCCCGAATACGCATACGGAGCGCTGGCGCTTGCGGAGGCTTACATTCGCGCGGGGCGATTTGAGGAAGGTCGGCTGTGGTTGCAAAGGGTGAGCCTGGAGTATTCGCAATCGGAGGCAGGGATGGCTACCTTTGCCGGCTTGTATGGGCGCATGGGTGACTATGACAAGGCGGTTGCGCTCTGCTCAGAAATTCTGGCGAAAGAACCAAGTCTTTATTCGGCACTTTATAACTGCGGAAACATTCACTTAGTGGCGGGTCAGTACGCGAAGGCGGCAAAGTTATTGAGGCATGCGGTCGAAATTGCGCCAGAACAGGCCGGGCCCAGACATTATCTGGGCCGGGCGCTTCTCGAGGACGGTCGTAACAGTGAAGCGCAGCCCTACTTGCAAGCCGCGGTGGAGATGGATCCCAAGGTGTGGGACTACCACTTTTGGCTGGGAGAATCGTTTGAACTGAGCGGAAATAAGCCGGCGGCGCGGGCCGAATATCAGCAGGCGTTGCTGCTGAATCAGAATAGCGCCGAAGCCAAGCTGCGGTTGGCATCGCTGGAGGCTAAGTGAAAAAGGAAGCAAAAAAGAAATCTGCGAGTTCACGCAGACACGCGCCCCTTCGTTTGGAAATGAGGATTCGGGAGGTGGAGGCCGGCGAGCAAGATGCGGCGGCGCCCAGGAGTGTACCGGTCGAATCTGCAAACCCGGGCTGGAGGCTGCGTGCGCTGGTGTTGTTGACCGCGCTGGCCATCGCGGGCACCTATGTGGGTTTTAGAGTGAACCGCGGCTGGATACCCGCCGACGATGGCACGCTGGCGCAGAGCGCATTGCGCGTTTTTGAAGGGCAACTTCCGCATCGCGATTTCGCGGAAATCTACACGGGCGGGCTCAGCTTCATTCACGCAGGGGCATTCCGGCTATTCGGGGTGAGCTTGCTGTCGTTGCGGATTTGCGTCTTTCTGTTTTTCCTGGCTTGGATTCCAGCTTTTTACTATGTTGCGCTGCGCTTCACGGCCCCGCTGGCCGCGGGAGCAGTCACACTTCTCGCGGTGGCGTGGGGTTTTCCAAATTACCCGGCCGCCATGCCGTCCTGGTACAACCTGTTTTTTGCCACGTTCGGAGCAGCCGCGCTGCTGCGTTATCTGGAGGTCCGGACGCAGCGCTGGCTGTTTGTGGCCGGAGTGTGCGGCGGGATTTCAATCTTGATCAAAGTAATTGGGGCCTATTACATTGCCGGGGCGCTATTGTTTCTGGCCTTCTTGGAGCAGAGCGAAGCAGAGCGTGAAGGAACAGGGCGGGCCAGGTGGGCATACCGCGCATTCAGTGCGGGCGCAATGCTCGCGTTTCTCAGCATGTTGGTTTATGTGCTGCGCCAACGACTGGCGGCGGCCGAGTTCTATCATTTCGTCGTGCCTTCGGCAGCAATGGTGGGGCTCATTCTTCTAGGTGAGAAGAAAGTGGGAGCAGGGAGCGGCCCCCGTTTCGCCGCGCTCCTACGGCTGGCGATTCCGTTTGGCTGCGGGGTGCTGAGTCCAATCGCGATCTTTCTGACGCCCTATGCGTTGTCGGGATCCGTCGGCGCTTTCCTTTCAGGAGTAAAGTCCAGCTCCATCGCACGCGCAGTTGGCCTGGCGCTGATCCATCCGGCGCCGGTGCAATATGTTGTGTTTGTCCTGCCGTTTATGGGGCTAATGGCGCTGGCGATGTATTGGGATAAGTTTCAGGGACGTGTGGTTGGAGCAGCCGTTGGTCTGCTGGCTGTCGTGGTCGTCGTGCTAGCGCCACGTTCCACGGCCATTCTCTCCGCAGTGTGGTTTTCGGCGGTAATGCTGACGCCGGTAGTGGTGGCGCTGGGCACAGCCGCCGTGCTTGCGCTCCGGAAGCGAGGCAAAACCACGAAACTTGACCAACAGCGAGTGGCTCTTTTGATTTCTCTGGCCGCGACTTGCAGCCTCGTGCAGTATCCCTTTGCCGCTCCAATCTACTTGTGTTATGCGCTCCCGCTGACGCTGCTGGCTCTGTTGGCGATCATAACGACAACAAGAAAGCAACCGGGCACCTACGTTATGAGCTCGCTGGTAGGCCTTTACCTGGTTTTTGGTGTCCTAACTCTGATTCCCTTGCATCTTGCAGAACTGACACACGTGATTGGCCACTTGGACGAGCTGCAATTGCCGCGCGGCGGCGTTCAGATTGAAGGCGCTTACTTCTTCGAGGATCTGGCGCACTTTCTGCGACAACATGCGCCGAACGGATTGATGTATGCGGGCAACGATTGTCCGGAACTTTATTTTCTGTCGGGGCTGAAAAATGTGACCCGTGACGATACGGGAGCGCGCCCTGAGGAAGTGCTGAAAGCGCTGCAGTCGAATGACGTGAAGGTGGTGGTTATCAACGAAGCGCCATTCTTCCCCGGCGCGCAGATGGGCCCCGTGGTGCGGACGGAAGTCATGAGGAAGTTTCCCGAGAGCCGATTAATCGGGATCTTCCACGTTTTCTGGAGGCAGTAATTCGGTTGCCGAAGGATTTCGGAGAGATCAACAGACCGCGCCCTGAGAATAGCTTGGAGTGAACTCTTGCCGCTGCTGGACCAGGAAAAAGTCGTTGCCGATGACGGGCGCTCAACAGGTTTGAAAGATCTCGAAACCAATGGGCTCCAGAAATACCGTCGGTCGGAGTGGCTGATTCCGGCACTGCTTTGCGCTGTCATGTTGGGGGAGTTGCTTCTAAGCAGCAGTCAACTCTCGCAAACCGCCGATGAAGCAACCCATCTCTACGCCGGCTACCGTTACCTCAAGTGCGGCGATCTGACGGTCAGTGCGGAGCATCCGCCGTTGGCTAAGGTCGTGGCCGCGACTCCACTCGTGCCCATGAACTTTGCGGTAGATTGCGCGCCTTTCAAGGGGGACTCTCTTCACCAGGCGTTCGCAAGCCTCAACTGGCTCTATACCCAGGACTGGCTCTCTGCACTGGTCCGTGCCCGCGCTGCAATCTCTGTCTTTGCGGTGGGACTTTGCGTTTTGGTCTGGATCAGTGCGCGACGGATGTTCGATCTTGCCACGGCAATCGTCGCAAGCCTGCTGCTTGTCTTTGAGCCCAACGTCCTCGCCTATGGCTCGTTGGTTCTAACAGACGTACCCGTCACCTGCATGCTACTGCTTGCGGTATTGGGATTCTACCTGTGGGTCAAGCATCGCACGGTCCCGTTCTTTCTGTTGACCGCCGTAGCTACGGGTCTGACGCTTCTGACAAAGCATTCGGGAGTGGTCGTCATACCGATTCTTGGGGCGCTGGCGATTACGGACGCGCTCACGCAATCAGACGGCCGCCGGCCAAAATGGCAGGTCGCACTTCGCAATGTGCTGACCGTCGCTCTAGTCTGCGCGCTCGCAGCCAGTATTGTCTGGGCGGGATATGGCATGCGCTTCGCCGCCTACCCCCGCGCGCCGGTGTTCGAGGAACCACGGTCTGCTACGACCTCCATCACCGGGCGGGTTCTGCTTGAGTTAGAAGAACACCATTTGTTGCCACAAGCTTACTTACAGGGATTTACCGAGGCCCTGAGGATATCGGGTCAGACTTCCGTGGCGTTTGTCGCCGGCAAAGTCTATCCGAGCGCACCGTGGTTCTCCACTCCGTTCAATTTTCTGATTCGCAGTACCTTTGGCCTGCTAGCGATGATTATGGCGGCCGTATTCGGAATGACGATCACGTTACGGCAACAGCGGCGTGAGCGCTTGTTCCTGTTGATCCCTGCGGCTGTTTATCTGGCGGTGTGCCTCCACGCCAGCCGTAATGTCGGCATCCGCTATCTTTTGCCGATGCTTCCGTTTGTATTAATCGCAGTTGCCGCTGGATGCGTTGAGTTAGCCAAACGCGCCCGCTGGGTGAATTACGCGCTGCCGTGCTTCATTGTGCTGCACGCGGCGTCGTCACTGCACGCATATCCTAATTATCTCTCCTATGCCAACGACCTATGGGGCGGACCTGCGCGAGCGTATAAGTACGTGCCTTGGCTTGACATGGGACAGGCCTATCCGCAAGCGAAAGCCTACCTTGAACGACGCCCCGCCGCCGACTGCTGGTTCATTGTAGCTTGGCAATGGGACCCAAGAATCTACGATGTGCCTTGCCAATCCTTCGGTCTCTACCTGCCTAACGAGATACCGCCTCACGTGCACGGCACGATCATCGTCAGCAGCACTCTGGTTACGGACGTCCGAATCGCAGACGCAGAGATCGCGACAGCCTTCCATCATGCGACGCCCAAAGATCGCATCGGTGGCAGCGCCTTACTGGTCTACGAGGGCGACTTCGACACCAGCTTGGACGCGGCGGCAGGCGAAGGCGGTCTGGCCATGCGAGCGTTTTCGACTGCAGACTCGTCAGCTGCCTTGGAACACGGCAATAAGGCCGTCCACCTGGCGCCGGAGAGCCCGCTGGTGCATGCCAACCTATGCAACTTGCTGGCGCCCACCCAAGTAGAGGCAGCGTTGAAGGAGTGTTACGTCGCGCGAAACTTGCTATTAAACGATCCGCTTCGCCATGAACAAAGTCGCAAGGAGCGTCTGGAGTTGGTTCAAAGCGCGATTGTGGCGCTCAGAAGTAATTACAGGGCCGCTTACGGACGCGAGCCAGACATTGCGGAATCCGCGGACACTTTCCACCAGTGACCAGGAACACTTTCTCCGAACATAGACATCCAACTTGCTCAATCCGGAACCCGATTCGTTACCCGAGCGCCGCGCTACAGCGCCTGGGCACGGCGCTTGGGCAAAATATCGCCCACGCGCCGGATCTCGGCGCCCACAGCTTTGAGCTTCTCCTCGATATTCTCGTAGCCACGGTCAATGTGGTACACGCGGTCAATGATGGTCTCGCCATCCGCGACTAACGCGGCGAGAACCAGCGACGCGGAGGCGCGCAGATCGGAGGCGAGCACGGCCGCTGCACTGAGCGGCGTTTTCCCGCGAACGATGGCGCGGCGTCCTTCAATTTTGATGTTGGCGCCCATGCGGAGCAGTTCCTGAGCGTGCAGGAAACGGTTCTCGAAAATATTCTCCGTCACAATCGAAGTGCCTTCGGCCTGCGTGGCCAGCGCCATGTATTGCGCCTGCATATCCGTGGGGAAGCCGGGATATTCTTCCGTGTTCAGATCGGCGGCATTAAGCGGATGATCCCCCATGACGCGAACCGAGTCGGGTTTCAGGGCGGTCTTGACGCCGGTTTCTTCGAGCTTCTGCAAAATGGCGGTAAGGTGGTGAGGCTCGCATCCGGTGACGTTGACGTCGCCGCCGGTGAGCGCGCCGGCGACAATGAAGGTCCCGGCCTCGATGCGGTCGGGAATGATGCGGTGCTTGGCGCCGTGCAACTTGTCCACGCCCTGCACACGAATCGTGGACGTGCCAGCGCCCGTGATCTTCGCCCCCATGGCGTTCAGCAGGGCCGCCAGATCGGCGACTTCCGGTTCGCGGGCGCAGTTCTGCATCACCGTTTCTCCGTCGGCGAGCGCGGCTGCCATCAGCAGATCTTCAGTGCCGGTGACGGTGATCTTGTCGAAAACAACTTCTGCGCCCTGCAGCCGATCCGTCGTCGCCTCGACATAGCCATGTTCCTGCGTGATCTTCGCGCCCAGCCGCTCCAGTCCTTTGATGTGCAGATCAATCGGGCGCGCGCCGATCGCGCATCCGCCAGGCAGAGAGACTCGGGCGCGTCCGCAGCGGGCGACCAGCGGCCCGAGCACCAGGGTCGAGGCACGCATGGTCTTGACCAGTTCGTAGGAAGCCTCGGGCGCGGTCAGCGTCTTGGCGCAGATGGTGGTGCGGTGGTGGGCTCGTCCGTAGCCGAGTTCAACTTCGGCTCCCATGGCGGAAAGGAGCTTGCGCGTGGTTTCAATGTCGCGCACCTGCGGAATGTTCTCGAGGATGACCGGTTCTTCAGTGAGCAGAGCCGCAGCCATGCAGGGAAGAGCGGCGTTTTTGGCGCCGCTGATGCGGACCGTGCCGAGCAGTGGATTGCCGCCTCGAATGACGAGTTTGTCCATACCGTGATTATGCCGCGAGAAGGCGCTGGCGACGAAGTTCTGAGAATCTATCCAGGAACTATGTTTACTATTAAGTATATAGTTACTATTTGGGATCGGGCACCCCCCTTCCCCCGGTCTATTAGAATCAGGATTTTAGCGGCCATTCCCGCCAAAATCCTGAGCGGCAAGGGCTTACAGGTAAAATCCTGAGCGCGCAAGAGTTAGGGGAACAGCTCTCAGCTGTCAGCTCTCAGCTCTCAGTTTGTCAGGCTCCGGGTCTTCGTACCCCCTCCCTTCCAACTTTATTTCTTTTCACCACAGAGTCACAGAGACACGGAGAAAACCTTGAACCTGTAAAAGCAGAAGGGCGAGGGTTTTGCTAGAGTTGGTTTCATAATCTTTTTGCGTTGCTGGGAGTATGGCCCTCAGGGGCCAAGGTCCTCATTCTTGGTGGCTTTGAAAGGCACGGCTGAAGCCGTGCCCTTCCCAAAACCTATTTATGAAACCAGTTGTAGGCATTTGGGGTTCTCTGTGTCTCCGTGACTCCGTGGTGAAAAAAGCACCATCAGGGCACTTCCGTGCCTTCGGTTGCTTTTCCTTTCGCTGCGGAAGAGGATAGTAGCGAATGATCATCAACTTCGCTGAGCGAGCGCACAACCACAACTGGGAACTGGACCCGGTTATTCGCTCTCTGCTTGACACCGATTTCTACAAACTGCTTATGCTCCAGTTCATCTGGAAGCACTATCCCACCACTCGCGTGACCTTCTCCGTAGTCAATCGCACCGAAGCGGTGCGGCTCGCCGACATGTTTCCACGCGAAGAGCTGATCCACCAGATGGAGCATGTGCGCCGCCTGCGCTTTCGCCGGTCGGAGCTGGTCTGGCTGGCGGGCAACACGTTTTACGGCCGCAGCGGAATTTTCGATCCCGCTTTCCTGGAATGGCTGGAACAGGATTTCCGCCTCTCCGACTACGAGCTCTCGGTCAATGATGGCCAGTATCATCTGACCTTCGATGGCCTGTGGACCGAAACAACCATGTGGGAACTCTACGCGCTTCCGATTCTCAGCGAACTGAAGACGCGGGCCAACTTGAAAAACCTGCGCGAGTTCGGGCTCGACATCCTGTATGCGCGGGCGAAGACGAAACTGTGGAGCAAGATCGAGCGGCTGCGCGGCGTTCCCGACCTGAGCGTGGCCGACTTTGGCACCCGCCGGCGCCACAGTTTTCTCTGGCAGGAATACGCGGTCAGCGCCATGGCCGCGAATCTGGGATCGGCTTTCACCGGAACCTCGAATGCATTCCTCGCCCACAAACACGACCTGGAAGCGATTGGAACGAACGCGCACGAGATTCCGATGGTGCTGGCTGCGCTTGCGCCGGACGACGAAGCTCTCAAGGTCTCACAGTACCGTACGCTTGAACTCTGGCAGAATACCTACCACGGCGCGCTGCGCATCATGCTGCCCGACACGTTTGGCACGACGCAATTCCTGGAAAATGCGCCCGCGTGGACGGCCGATTGGACGGGCCAGCGCATTGACAGCAAGAACCCGTATATCGCCGGGGATGAATATATCCGCTGGCTTGAGCGCCGCGGCCGCAATCCGCGCGACAAGCTGATCATCGCCTCCGACGCGCTCGACGTGGACGATATCCTCGGCCTGCACGCTTATTTTGCGGGAACGATGGGAGACGGCGCGGCCCCGTCCGATTTCAACGCCGCCGCCGACTTCCTGGAGCGCAAGAAATGGACGCGCGGCCGGCGCATTCGTCTGAGCACGGGCTGGGGCACGCTTCTGACCAATGACTTTCGCGACTGCGATCCCGCGGGCGGCGGTGGGTTTGATCCCATCAGCCTGATCTGCAAAGTGTCGAGTGTGGAAGGGCGGCCGGCCGTGAAGCTCTCCGATAATTTCGCTAAAGCACTTGGCCCGCCGCAGGAGATCGAACGCTACCAGCGAGTGTTTGGCACGGCCGGGATCAGCAATGCGCCCGTGATTACCTAGGGAAACTCTGACTAAGTCATGCCTCGCGTGAGAGCGGGAAATCTCAGGAGCGAGCCCCAGCGGCTCGGCGGATCGCCTTTTCCACCGCCTGTGGAAGTTGAACGATTCCGAAGTACTCTTCGGGATAGAGATAGTCCTCTTCGGATTCGTCAATCACGCGAATCTGGTGGAGTCTGGCGGCTGCTTCGTCAGCCACGACTTGATAGATCTTCCGTCGTTCGAGCGAAGCGGCATAGCCCTCGTTTTTCAAGCAAACAACAAACCGAGGTGTGGCGCGTTTTGTTTCAGCCCGCTTCATTGGATTTCCATGATGCGCTTTATTTTGAACTCTCGTGTTCCGATGCCGTGCGCTTCATACCAATGCAACTGGGCACGACATATCGTACCATCTGCCAGTTTGATGACCGCCGTTCCCTTCAGCTTCTTCCAACTGCGGCCCCCATAGATTTTCCTCAATCGCCGCCGTTCACGGACGCCCGTACCCGAAGCGATAGTCTCAACGTCGGCGATGCTACCGATGATCTTGAAGAACACGC
>Ga0187803_10000802_pt1 | contig 12401 bp, 7 predicted proteins | sample NC_wetland_sal_i_2_FD_132425 | JGI IMG/M metagenome (GOLD analysis project Ga0187803, IMG submission 132425) | Wetland sediment microbial communities from Neuse River Estuary, North Carolina, USA - Control_3 | ecosystem: Environmental > Aquatic > Freshwater > Wetlands > Sediment | place: USA...
CAACATTCAGGAATTGGTTCGCCTGGATGCAGACCGTGTCCGAACCGAGATCGAATCTGTTCGCGGCGTTCCGGTGTATCGCATGCGCGGGCGGCTGCTTCCCCTGGTGTACCTCAGTGGAGAGCTCAAGCTCGCCAAACAGGCCGGAGGCCAGGCCGACCAGGACGACGCTACGAATATCGTTGTCCTTCAGGCGAATGAACATCCGTTTGGACTGGTCGTAAATGAGATCAATGATTCGGAAGAAATTGTAGTCAAACCGCTGAGCAAACAGTTGAGAGGGCTCAAGGTCTTTGCGGGCGCCACGATCATGGGCGATGGCAAAGTTGCCCTGATTCTGGATGTGGTCGGCCTGGCACAAAACGCAAGCATTTTTTCGGAAGCGAGCGACAAAGCACTCGCGGAAGAAAACGCCGAGGCGTTTGCGGCCCAGGACCATCAATCCGAAAAACAAACGTTCCTGCTCTTTGCGGGCCCGGACGACAGCCGCATGGCATTGCCCCTCAGCACGGTGGCGCGCCTGGAGGAATTTCCCGCCAAGGAAGTAGAAAAATCCGGCGACGAATGGGTGGTTCAGTACCGCGGAAAGATTCTCCCGCTCCTGCGTCTCGATGTCGTTTTGGAGGAGAGGAGAGAACGAGTACGCCATGACAGGAAGACCGTGGAGCCCGACCCCCTGCAAGTGCTGGTGTGCAATGACGAAGGGCGAACACTCGGAATCGTTGTGGACCGAATCCTGGACATCGTGGAGGACCGCGCCGAGGTGAAATCCCCTGCCACACGCGAGGGTATTCTCTGCGCAGTGGTGATCAATGACCGGGTCACGGAGCTCATTGATGTTCCCGTCTTGCAGAAGATTGCCGAAGCAAATCGCACTCTATCCACGGAACATGCGGAGGTCATTAACTGATCCATGGCGCAAACCCATCAGTTCTGCACGTTTTATCTCGATAAGCTCCTGTTTGGAGTGGAACTTGAAAAAGTTCAGGAAGTTATCCGTTATTTGGAAATTACGCAGATTCCGCTGGCCCCAAGGGTTGTCAGCGGGCTCATGAATCTTCGCGGACAAATTGTGACGGGCATTGACTTGCGAAGGCGCCTCGATCTGGCCGATCGGTCCGATGGCACAGCCCCGATGAACGTGGTGATCCGCAGCGCGGACGGGGCGGTAAGCCTGCTCGTGGACGAAATCGGCGATGTCGTAGAAGTCACTGAGGAATCTTTCGAGCGCCCGCCGGAAACATTGCAAGGCAAGGTGCGCGAAGTGATTCTCGGCGTCCACAAACTCGAGAAGCAATTGATGCATGTATTGAATACGGAGAAGGCGTGCGAAACGGCGGAGGCTGTGACGTCTGGCGCCGAGCGGTAGGCCAAAATGAGGTTGCGACACTCGAATAATGTTCGGCCGTCTGGACGAAAAGAAAATTCTTTACTCGTACAAGCTTTCGAACGCGTGAGGCTACGGGCATTGGAATTGCACTTCCATCTCTAGGGCTGCGTGGCTGAGGCATACAGCAGTTCTTAAGCTGCGATGAGTCATTTTCACTGTTTCGGCAGGATTTTGAAATCTGAGGGTTAAGAGGAGAATGGAAATTGAAATTCACGATCGGAAAGAAACTCGGACTGGGATTTGCGACCGTACTTGCGCTCATGTTGATCAGCTCGATCCTTGCATACATGAAGTCGCGAGACATTCGAGAAATCGGAGTGGCCGTAAACGTTGGCACCTCAACCCAAAAAGCAATCTTCGAACTAGAGAAGGATTTGAATCAAACGCAGAGCAAAGGACGCCAGGCTGTCCTAGCTGGGACGGAGCAATCGCGAAGGGACATCGCGCGAAAGGCATTTAATTCGGCCTGGGAAGATTGCAAGAAGGACGTTGCTGAACTCGACGAATTAGCGCCGAAATGGACTCTTCAAGAAGACCGAGGCCGGTGGGTGAAAACCAAGGAAATACTGCCTAAGCTTCGGGAAGCCCAGGAAGCCTCTATGGCAACAGGCGGCACGCCGCTTAAAGAATCTAGAGTCGCTCGCATTGTTTGGCTTTCGGGAGTGCGTCTGCTTTTCGTGCGGCAGAAAGCTTAAGCGCAGGGGCCTTGAGCGGCAGGGGCGGCCTTTCCTATCGTCTGAAAACTGGGATCCATCGATCACATGAATAAATTGCAGAAAGATTGAATTGCGCTGGGATTGAGGACAATGCCGCAGATTCAAATCATGATCGTTGATGATTCGCTGGTCGTGAGGAAAGTACTCACCAATGTGCTTTCGAGCGATCCCGACCTGGCGATCGCCGGATGGGCCAGCAACGGCCGATTGGCTCTCTCCAAACTCCAGACGCTGCGCCCGGATATCATTTTGCTGGATATCGAAATGCCGGAAATGAATGGCCTGGAAACCATTCCCCGAATTCGCAAAATCCTCCCTCATACACCAATCATTATGTTCAGCACGCTCACGGAACGAGGGGCGGAAGCGACGCTGGACGCTCTTGCCCTCGGCGCCTCGGACTACGTTGCCAAACCAAGCAACCAGAACATGGCCGCCACAACGGAAGCCATCCAACGCGACTTGGTTCCCAAAATCAAAGCGTTATGCCACTTTCCCGCGCCCGTTCAGGAAACGGTTGCTGGCGTCTCTCGCCCCGTTGTCGTAAAGCCCCGGCCCGAGATTCGGTTCCATGCCTCTCCTCTGCGTATTTCGCATCCCAAAATTGTCAGCATCGGAGTTTCGACCGGCGGACCGGACGCGCTTGCCCGGCTCTTACCTGCTTTCCCCCCGAATTTCCCCTTGCCTGTGGTTATTGCGCAGCACATGCCGGCCATCTTCACGTTGCTTCTGGCCAAGCGTCTTGCAACCAAATGCGCCATGCCCGTGCGGGAGTGCCAGGCGGGTGATTTGCTTGCCCCGTCTTGTGTTTGGATCGCGCCCGGCGACTATCATATGGTCGTGCAGCAAGATGAAAACCGCATGTGTCTGGGCACGCACCAAGGCCCTCGGGAAAATTTTTGCCGGCCGTCAGTGGATGTGCTCTTCCGATCGGTGGCCGCCGTTTACGGAGCCAATGCTCTGGGAGTGATTCTGACCGGCATGGGGCAGGATGGACTGAAAGGGTGCGAAGCGCTTTGCGCGGCAGGCGCCTCCGTGATCGTCCAGGACGAGGCCAGCAGCGTCGTTTGGGGTATGCCGGGGTTTGTCGCGCGAGCCGGACTGGCTGAAAAAATCCTTCCCCTCGATCAAATCGGCCGGGAAATCATCCGCCGCGTCGCCGCCCAAGCCTCGCTTCAACTTACTCACCAGAGCTAAGAGCAGTCGAACGTGCGGCTGCACAAGCGAAAGACTTCGCTGAAAGCTACAAACTTCGATTTACATTTTTACCCATTAAATAGAGTAATCAATCGTTATTCTCGCTAGCTGAAAATTGTAGATTCCGATTTCTTGTAGACTATTCTCCAAGGATTAGAATCGCGCTCGGCTTTATTCATAGGTTTCAAAATGCAACATCTTTTAGTTGCAATTAGTTATAACAATGTTAAGATTTGTGAAATTTTGGTAACGCGAATGCCTGGAGATTGCTGCCAGCCATTCATAAAAACGCCCTAATACTGAAGCGCTCCTCAGGGGGGAGAACATTCAGTTGGGTCCAAGACGACTCTAGCGAAGTGATCCCAAGCAGGAGCTCAACCGGCGCCATTTTCGGGAACCGGAGGTGCTTTTGGCATCACCAGGGTATCAGCTCAAGAACAATCCGAACATTCACGAATAGGAGGGTTTATGCGTGCTGTCCGATTTTTGTTTCTTGTTGCTTTGGGGATCCTTCCCCTACTTACCGTTGACGTGGCTCGCGCCGATGTTTACGGGAAAATCCGGGGGATAGTAACCGACCCAAGCGGCGCCGTCATTCCCAAAGCCAAAGTCGTGGCCATAAATACCGGGACAGGAATAAATACCACGACAGTCTCAGGCCCAGACGGCAGCTATGAATTCCTTCAACTCGCCGCTCCTGCTGTCTACAACATCACCGCGGAAGTATCGGGTTTCAAGAAAGTCGAAGTCGACGGCATCCACCTCGAGCTGAACCAAATCTTCGTCGAAAATCTTCAAATGCAGCTGGGCTCCGTGACTGAAACTGTGTCGGTGTCCGAAGTAGCGCTTACTCAAGTCGAAACCACGAGTATCGAGCTGGGGACTGTTATCAACGGCACGACGATCGTGAATACGCCGCTGGAAGGCCGTAGCTTCGTTGACTTGATGAAGACTCAGCCGGGAGTGGTCGAGGCGTCCGATGGACGGGGCGGGAGCGGCTTCGGCAATTACTCAGCGAACGGGTCGCAAGCCGATCAAGACAGCTACCTCATCAACGGCATGGATAATAATGATTTGCCCTTGAACGAGGTCCAAATTAACGTCAGCCCTGACGCCATCGCCGAATTTAAAATGGTGACCAACACGATTAACCCCGAGTATGGGAGGAATTCCGGAGCGATCATAAACGCGACGATTAAATCGGGAACGAACCAATTTCACGGGGACGCTTTTGATTTCTACCGCGACACCACTCTCAACGCCAAACCGTTCTTCCAACCGACGGCCCAGGTTTTCCATCAAAATCTATTTGGGGGCACCGTCGGCGGACCGATCTGGAAAGACCACACGTTTTTCTTCTTTTCTTATCAAGGGGACCGATTTCGCCGGCCGGAACTTTCAAGCGATTGCGGCTGCTCATCGCCCGGCACTTCCCAAGTGTTTACGCCAGGTGAGCTGAATGGCACCTTTCCGGATCTCGAAACATCGAGCAAAGTTTCGCCGTTCGCCTTAGTCGGTGACGACGGGAATACGCATCCTGCTGGCACTCCTTACTCAACCATCTTCTCGAATGGGACGATCCCAAAGGCAGATATCAATTCCATTTCGAACACTCTCCTGGGATTTGTGCCACCAGCGGGCGCAGCCGGCACCTTCCAATTTAACCCTATCGTCAAAGGGACAGACGATCAGCTTCTTCTGCGGATCGACCATACGTTTAGCTCCAAGGACTCGATCTGGGGTTATGCCCTCTGGGAACGGTTTCCAACGATAGAGGATCTTCCCTTCGTCGGGGCAACCTTGCCCGGCTTCGGCGATCAGAACAAACAGCACTGGCAACAATATTCCGATGCCTGGGACCACACCTTCAGCCCCACTACGCTGAACGAAGTTACCGTCGGCTATACACGTTTCAATTACGCCAACGTTTTCCCCCAAAATCCAGTTGCACCCTCTTCTGCGGGATTCACGGGAATCAACCCACAGCTCACATCTGGACAGGGGCTCCCTGTAGTGGTTGTGAACGGGCCCTCTGTTTCGTCACTCAACTTTCAGCTGGGATTTTCTGAAGACGGGCCCCAGCCTCGGATTGACCAGACTTACGAGGTCGGCGACAGCTTGACCAAGATCGTGGGAAAACATTCGCTAAAATTTGGGTTCAACATGAGCCGTTTTGAGGTCTTTAATCCGTTCTCTCACTTAAACGATGGGGTATTCACTTTCGCCGGCACCGGCGCATTTTCGACTGGTGACGCAGGCGCCGACTTCCTACTGGGCATCCCGGACAGCTACGAGCAAGGAAGCGGGGACTACCTGAATGAGCGGGCTCAAGAGTATTACTCCTACATTCAGGACCAATGGAAGATTCGGCCTAATCTGACGATCACGATCGGCACGGGATGGTCCATCGATACGCCCATGGTCGACAATGCGCACAACAACAATGCCGGGATCGCCTTTCGGCCGGGTCAGCAGTCCACTGTTTTTCCGAATGCGCCGACAGGTTACGTCTTTCAAGGAGATGCAGGCGTGAACGCCTTTGGAACCACAAAATACAAACACCTCGGTCCCCGCGTCGGTTTCGCCTATTCCCCCGACTGGGGATGGATAACGGGCGGTGCCGGGAAAACCAGTATTCGCGCGGGGTATGGCATCTATTACAATCGATTTAATGGTGAAACCGCTTTGCAGACCCAGGCGTCTCCGCCGTTTGCTCAGACATCCTTCGGCATTGGCGATATCGGAGGCACACCGAACTTTGCGAACCCATTTACGGGATATCAGCTCGTTGGTGGCGTACCGACAGCTGTTTCAGAACCCAACAAGTTCCCTTACGTTCCATCCGCGAGTGCGAGTTTTACTGCCCTCGAACCGTTGGGCGTGAGTGTGTACGATCCCAACATCAGTATTCCAGATGCGCAGAACTACAATCTTACAATAGAGCGGCAATTCGGCACGAGCACGCTTGTGTCCTTAGCCTATGTCGGCTCCCAGGGCCGCCACCTGCTCCTCACAGTCGAATTGAACCCTTTGATTCTTCCGCCTGGCTGCACGCCGGGTTCGGCTTGTGTGGCTGCCATCGCGGCCAGTGTGCCCTTCCAGCCAACAGCCTTCCCAGGTGACTTCAAATACCCCGGGAACATCTTTGCGTCCATTGGCGATGTGACGACGAGCGGCACATCCAACTACAACGCGTTTCAGGCGACTGTGAACCACAACCTCTCCCACGGCCTCCAGTTCCTGGTGTCGTATACCTATTCTCACGCACTGGACCTGGCCTCGGGGTTTGAAAATTCAGGATTTGCCGGCGGTGGTTTCGGCGGCTTCGGGAACACCCGGTCGACGAATCCGTTCAATCCGCACTTGGACTATGGCGACTCGAACTACGATGCCAGGCACCGCCTGGTCATCAGCTACACGTATTACCTGCCTAGCATTCGCCATTTCAATGCCTTCAAGTGGGTTCCCAGCCGCATAACCGAAGGATGGAATTTAAGTGGTTTCACTACCTTCCAATCCGGCTTCCCCCTGGATGTCGTGGACGGTTCATTCCCCTCCTTGGGTCCCAGCGCCTTCACTTTCTACAGCACCCCAGGACAGTCCGGTGGTTGGGACGTGCCCAATGTTGTGGGCCCAGTCCAATATACGAACCCGAGAACACTCATGACCGTAGCCCCCAATACAACGGCCGCCAACTATTGGTTCAACCCCATTTCGACACCGGTAGGATGTGCGCCAGGGACACCGCCGTGTCAGATCGGGGGCTTCTCGGCACCGACGATTGGCACGGAGGGTAACGCGGGCCGCGACATCATTCATGGCCCGGGCCGGAACAATTTTGATTTTGCGCTCATGAAAGACACGCGAATAACGGAGAGGACGAAGGTCGAGCTCCGTTTCGAATTCTACAACTTCTTCAACCACACCCAGTTCGATCCTAACGGGATAAACACGAACTTCAACTCCAGCGCCTTTGGGACCGAAATAGCTGCGTTCCCTCCGCGGACTATTCAGTTGGCGGCGAAAATGTATTTCTAACCTCAAACGACCCGCAGCCAATCGATTGGATCGCTTCGGCTGCATTTCAGGAACAAAGGACGTCCCCGCAGTACGGGACGCCCTTTGCTTTTTTCCGTTTGTATCCTTACAAGGCAAGTAGTGCGGGCTTCAGCCTGCGCCACAAACTCCTCACAACCCTAGCAAGTGTTGACCGTTGCCTCCGAGGATACGATCAACTTCACTCGCTGGCAGTCCGGCCTCGCCGACGTAGTCCACGCACAGCTTGAACGCGTCATCGCGCCAGAATGGATAGTCCGTTCCCATCAAGAGGTGATCCGCGCCCAGAGTCTCCTTCGTGCACCGGAGCGCCCAAGGATTGCCATTCACAGTGTCAAACCAGAAATACTTCGCCTGTACGCTGGGTGCCATGGCCGAGTCCGGCAGAAAGTGATCCTTCAATTGGTCGAGCCGGCCCGCCAGGAAAGGAGCGAACCCGCCGAGGTGCGGCAGAATGATCTTGATGTCCGGAAAGCGCGACGGAAAATTCGCCTGCATAAATTGCAGAAGGCACACCGTGTCTTCGAGCGGCGCGCCGACCGGCCATACGAGCTTTGTGGACTCGATCATTTGCGATCCGAGGCTGCCGCCAATCGGGTGTATGAACAGAACAGCTTTGCGGCGATTCAGCTCCGCGAAAAATCCGTCGAACGCCGGGTCGGCAAGGCTCTTTCCGAGGACCACGGTGCCGGCCGTCACGCCCACCATGCCGAGTTCATCGAGCGCGCGGCGCGTTTCCTCGATCGACGCCTGCACGTGCGGCAGCGGAGTGCAAGCAAAGGCCGCGAAGCGCTTCGGATGTTCGCGAACGATGCGCGCGAAGATGTCGTTGCCGAGCCTCGCCGCGTCTACAGCATCGCTTTCCTTCGCGAAATAGGGGAGCTGGCCGGAAACGGAGAGAATCTGCATGTCCACTTTTGACCGGTCCATGTTGCGGAAGTGCGCTTCGAGGCCGCTGAAACCGGCGGAATCCAGTTTCATCTTCCGGATCAAGCCGGTGACGTGACTTCCTCCGTAAAGGTCCAAACGGTCCAGGTATTCGAGCGGAAAATAATGCGCGTGGACGTCGATTCTCACGGAATTCCTTCCAGTAAACGAATTTTGAAGCTTTGAATCCTGAGTTGCGATTATGAAGCAGGCGCGAGTATACAACGACTCGTTTGCCGTCTCATTGCGCTTCATAAGCTGCCACGCGCATTGTGACGGCCTCTTTTCGCTTTGAAAAACATTTCAACGCAGAGTGCATGGGGTGCGCAGAGAAATGAATTGGGCTTTTTTAATTTTTTGCCGATGGAGAAGATGTGAGCGAAAAGAGGAGCGAGTTTAGAATTCCACTCATGGCGCGGGTCGACGTCTTGTGGGGAGACGAAGACGGGACTCCCCGCGTTGGGCCGGCGACGCTCGAAGACACTTCGCACCGGGGCATGAGCGTGCGAATGAAAAGCGCGATTCGCGTTGGTTCACACGTTACGGTCAAATGGGGAAGCGAACAGAATTCCGGCACCGTTACGAATTGTCACCGGGAAAAAACTGATTACGTCATAGGCATTCAAAGAGTGCCCGGCGAGGACGGCGATCAAAAACAGTAAAACATGATCATTTCCCTTGGCGCCTTTCACTGCCGAAACCACCACCCTACTTAACGGCTGATCCGGCGGAACCGTTCTTCCCTGCCAAATAAAAATAGCCGACTTTGTTGTTCGGTGCGGTGCCATACCACATCCGCCCTTGCGCATCGCGGAAGAACTCTCGTATGGCAGGCTCGGGATGAGGAAACGGATACTCGATTACCTTCCCTGTCCTTGGATCAAAACGTCCGATCAGGTCCATGTTGTGGGAGTCATACCAAAGATAGCCGTCGGCATCAAAACCCAGGCCGTAGGGGCTGGGATCCGGGCCAGGCAGAGGAAATTCCTTAAAAGTTTGCGTTTTCGGATCAAATCGCGCCATCTTCCCGCCACGAAATTCGCCCGAATAAATCATTCCATCCGTGCCGATTTCCATCCTTCGAGGGTAGGCGTCGCGCGTGGGAATGGTCCACAAGGAGACCTTATCCGTTCTGGCATCCACTTTGCCAATCTTGCCCGTGAAAATGTTTGTAAACCAGACGTCGCCATTTTTGTCCGGTTTGACGTCGTAGATGTAACCGCCTCCACTATCGAATCGTGTAAACTTCCCGGTCTCGGGATCGAAGCGCGTCAGCGGGACGCCGCTCGCCCACACTTTTCCGATCGGATCGATCCGGATCGTGTGCTTCGATCCGCCGTCTTCGATTCCCTCTTTTCCCGGCAGGTACGCATCCTGATATTCGGTGATTTTTTGCGTTGCGGGATCCCATTTGCCAATCCTGTTGGAGCCTTGCTCAGCGAGCCAAACCGAACCGTCCGCAGCAGGAACCGCAGAATGAACTCCGCCGGTACCGGCAAAGGGGATCGGGAAATCCTTCATCTCCCCCGTTTTCGGATCGAGCCGAGTGATTTTATTCGCCAAACCAAAATCGGGAATCCACAGGTACCCATCCTTGTCTGGAGCGGCGCTAAATGGCATGCGGCTCGGCCCCGGCATGTCATATTCCACATACACAATGTTCATGGCCTCGCTGCTGAAGGGCCGCACCGTCTTCTGATATGCACGCATGTCCGCGGGAGACTTCGGCAGCACGGAATCAGGGCCGAACAGGCTATTCAAATAATTCGCCACATCGTCCGCGTCCTGATCGCTGAAGTTCGGGCCTAAAAAGACGCTGAAGTGCATGGCCTCGCGCATGAACGCGACGCGATCCTTCCAACCGTCGAGATCCCGGTGAACGGAAGCCATGCGGCTTTGAAATTGATGGCAGATGTTGCAATGGCCGAAAAGCAATTCCTTCCCCTTGGCCGCGGGGAAGAGCTGCGTCCCCTGATATTGGGAAATTTCATTCCAGCGCACCGCACTTTTTTGTAATGAAAAATCAAACGAAGCGTTTTGGTCTGCGGTGAGAGTCACACCTGAGCGGGGATCGGCGCGATAGCCCACAGCCCTGATCTGCACGCGATAATCCCCTGCCGCCAGATTGGGAATCCGGTAGCGCCCATGGTTGTCCGACAACACGATAACCGTGATCCTGGTCTTCGCGTTCTGCGCCTCGACAAACGCACCCTGAAACGGCGCGCCATCCGCGCCATTCACCGTTCCAGTGATCGTCGCGCCATAGCAGGCCGGACCGAGGAAAACGACCAAGCTTATCAGAGCCTGGATTTTGGTTTGTAGGCGCAAGCATTGCTCCTTGTTATTCCGTCCTCTGCAACAGCTTGGAAACGGTGGTCATTCTCACAGAATTGTCGATACTGGGCTCCACGCAATGCCGTCGTAACAAGAAGTTCTGTCACCTGGCTTCGTTTTGACATGTGGTAACGTGAGGGTCGCCGCCTCCGATTCACTATGTCCAGCTAAGGTCGTGATTTTTGATGGGCAGCGAACGAATTCGCTTCCCCGTTGCAGCGAAGATCGCATCGCACACCGCGGGGGCAACCCAACCTATAGCTTCCTCGCCGATGCCGGCAATCGGCTCATCGGTTGCGCGGACCCAGTGGACGCCTATCTCCGGCATTTCTGTCACGCGCAATAAGGGGTAGTCATCAAAGTTGCCTTGGACGACGCGCCCGTTCTCGATGGTGATTTCCTGGCGAAGTGTCGCGGCCAATCCCATCGAAACTTGCATCTCCACCTGCCGTTCGGCGGCGAGTGGGTTAACCAGGAATGGGCCTGTGTCCATGGCAACGTCAATCCGTTCCACACGAACCTCGCCTTTCTTGCTGACCGAGACGGTGGCCACCGTAGCGCAAATGGTGAATTCTTTCCGGCTGAGCCGGCGGCTATCACCAATCGCAATTCCCATTCCAGTCCCTGCGGGCATTTGTCTGCCCCAATCGGTTTTCTCCGCGACGGCGCCCAGCACCTGAATCCAGCTCTTTGAAAACCGGGAGTCTGGATTGGATTCAAGTAGTGTGCGCCTGTACTGATAGGGATCTTTCCCTGCCGCATGAGCCAGCTCATCGACAAAGGTTTCCAGGAAGAATTCGTTTTGTGATCTTCCCACCGATGTCCAGGGACCAGTCGGGACGTGTGTCTTCCGAAGGTGATAATCGAATAACTGATTCGGGACCTGATAGGGAAGCTGGTGCAAGCCCCGGATGAGCTGTTCATCGCCCGGTTCGTCCGCCCTGCCGGCCCCGGCATGCGATGCGAGGTTGCCCTCTGCCGCCACAAGCTTCGCGCCGAAGACGCCTTCATCCATCCCGACGACTCGAGTATGCCAAACAAGTGGCATCCCATCCGGTCCGAGTGCAGCACGAAACCTCGACACACGCATCGGCCGATAGTAGCCGTGGCGCGTTGTTTCCTCCCGGCTCCAGATGACCTTGACGGCGCGTCCCCCCAACTGCTTGGCAATCGCGACGGCTTGGCGCACATCGTCCTGATTTCCGCGACGCCCGAATCCGCCGCCCAAGAAACAGTTGTGAAGATAAATCTTCTCCACCGGAAGGCCTGTTACTTTTGCCGCATCGACAGTGGCATTCTCAGGATCCTGAGACCCCACCCAAATATCCACTCGATCCGCAGTGACCTGGGCAGTGCAGTTGAATGGCTCCATCACGGTGTGGTCTAGGTAGGGAACTTCATAGATCGCCTCTACTACCTGGGAGGCGTTTTTGAGTGCTGCTTCGGGGTCTCCCATTTTGGTGACGACTTTGGCGCCGGGTTCATTCAAAACTGCGCGTGACATCTTGAAGAAACCCTCTGAATTGTCATTGCCGTGCGCGCCTTCGTCCCACACAATTGGCATGGCATCCAACGCGGTCCTCGCGTGCCAGTAACTATCTGCCACCACCGCGACTCCGGCCTCGATCTCCTCGCCGCTGAACTCCACCACCGAATGTACCCCCGGCCGGTTCTTCATGGCGTCCGCGTCGTAACTCTTCACCTTGCCCTTGAAGACCGGCGATGACTTCACCGCCGCATAGAGCATGCCCGGCATGCGCACGTCAATTCCGTACGTGGCG
>Ga0187803_10000803_pt1 | contig 12395 bp, 17 predicted proteins | sample NC_wetland_sal_i_2_FD_132425 | JGI IMG/M metagenome (GOLD analysis project Ga0187803, IMG submission 132425) | Wetland sediment microbial communities from Neuse River Estuary, North Carolina, USA - Control_3 | ecosystem: Environmental > Aquatic > Freshwater > Wetlands > Sediment | place: USA...
AGTGAACACCTGTGAACAACCGAGGCCGTATCAATCCGCTGTCAAACCAACTTACCTTCTAGTTCACAAGTTCACACCAGACACGAATTTATCGGGGTTGGGGACAGCGGCGGGGCCATAACTTGCGCAAGCGAATCAAGATCGAACTGGAGGACGAGGAAGGGACGAAGTACACGCTTGCGCTGGAAGGTGCCGTCTCCCGGGACAAACTAATGAAAGCCATGGACATGCTCGAAGTCATGGATTTGCCTCTTGAGCGCTCTCGCCGTGCCCCCGACGAGGGGACCTTCTTCGGAAAGGTGCAGACGCTTCTGGAAACGACGTTTGCAGCTGGAGACTTCTCATCGTCAGACGTAGCCAGAGAGTTCGAAGACAAGTACGGCCAGCCCGTCAAGCTCAGTACCATCTCGACCTACTTGGCCCGCCTGGCCGATAAGCAGTACATCAAACGGGAGAGGTTCGGGAACTCCTGGGTGTACCGAAGGGTATACCTCAAGACCGCCCAGGTAGCTGAAAGGTAGCCCCATTCAGTCCTTCTGTAACACTAACGAATTGACTAGGGCGTAGGCCCTCAGGAAATCGTAAGCCCGGGGGGTCATGACGTAGTTCGTACCTTCCCCTGTTGATTGGGCCTCGAGAAGCCCCGCCCTGATCAACACGTCGAGATACTTCCTCGTCCTGTCGAGGGGCGTGTTCGAAGCGTAGGAAATGTGTGTAATTCTCCCGGCTCCTCCATAGGAATCAATGGCGTTCAGCATGGTGTTGTAGATGTCGAGCTTGGAGCGTTTGACCTTCTTCATAGTGGCGGACCGGGCAGGCTAGACACCTTCTCAGGCTGGGACGAAAACCGGACGTTACGTCCGATTTTGATCTCGCCGGTGTACTGCAGCTTCCCGTCAACCTGACAGTCGTCTCCAACATCAACTTGGGACGCGTACACATTCATCGCGACGGACGATCCTCCAAGCCGCAGCTCGTCAGCATAGACGTCCTCAACCACCGAACCGCTTTCTATTCTCACCCTCTTCCCCACTATAGGCCCCGTGGCTCTCCCATGCCTGCTTATGCTCACATCGTCCGCCCTGGCGCCTTTATTCGTCGTGATGCTTCGCCCCACCCTGATCGAATCACGCGCATGAACTTCTTGCGAACTCAAATCTCCGCCCACGTCAACCGACTCCACCTCGAGTTTCCCATTCACCCGAGCTTCCCCCCCTACGCTGAGCTCGTCCTTGAGGAAGAGGTCGCGCTGAACCTCCAAGACCCCTCCCACCCGCACACTCTCTCCTTCCCCGGACCCGAGCCGCAAGCGGCCCCCAACGTCCAAATCCGCGAACTTGACGAGACCCACACTCTCCATGGTCCCTCCGACCTTGACGTCCTCGAGCTCCCCTTTCTCCAGGCGGACCGTTCCTCCAACATTCAAGTCTCCTATCGCGGCTTCCACAGTCACAGTCATCGTCCCTCCAACCTTGACGTCCTCAACTTCAATCCGTCCTACATTTAGGGTGCCTCCCACCTTCACATCGTTGCACTTCACCTCTTTCGCTTCGAACGTGCCGCCCACACTGATGTCCTCTCCAACGATCTTGCCTTCTGCCCGCAGAGTCCCTCCGACATGGATGTCTTCAGCCTCGACATCGCCGACGAAATCCGCTTCTCCGCCAACACTCACGTCCTGGACTCTGCTTGTGCCCTTGATCCTCAACGTCCTAGGAACGTCAAGCGACTCTGCGGCCAAGTTCCCGTCCACCTCTAGGCTCGCCCCATCTTCCAGCCTGACATCCCCGACCTCTAGATCACCTTCTATAGTGAGCGTCCCATCCCCTCTCACGTCCTCTGCCTTCAGGTTCCCCTTCACTACACCCTTGTGCCTGACAACGACCGACCCCCTGACCTCGACAGTCCCTCCTGTAGCGCCGACGGTCCCCCCATCGATCAGCAAATCTCCGTCGACCACGGAAACCTCGACCGACTGGCCGCGTTCGACTCTGGAGGCGAACTCGTTCATGAGGGTTACCACGCTGCCCCTCGATATATAGCGACCTCACGTATTGTGATTACCAAGCGTGCCTTGGGTATAAACAGAGACCTACCGTTTTTGTCACCATGAGTAGAAACACAAAGAAGGAAGACCAGGACGCCGCCTGGAACAAGTACGACGCGACGAAGTGGATTTTCTTTCACAGCGTCCGAGTCAGGTAAGAGACCAGACCCGGCCGGGGTGGCGAATCAAGGCTGGGCCAACAGGTAGCCGGTCATCTCCCGCAGCCCCCCGAAGATGCGGTCAGGGCCCTCCTTGCGGAGTCGGCCGGCCTGAATGGGCCCCCTGGCTATTGCGTACGAAGGCACCTTAGCATTCTTCGCGGCCTGGATGTCCGCGGGCGAGTCCCCAACATACACCGCCTCCTGCGGCTCAATGCCCATCGAACCGAGGGCCCGTTCCAGCATCACGGGCGAAGGCTTCAGCTCCTCCTTCTTCTCTCCGGAGAGGATCACCTCGAACCAAGGCCGCATGTTGAACCGCGCCAGCTCACCTTCAACGCGCGCCTTGGATCCGTTAGAAACGAGAGCAAGCCTAAATTCCGCTTTCTTCAGCGCGGCAAGGCACTCCAACGCGTCGCCATGGAGCTGTGGTTTCTCTTCCTCGTAGAGGCGCAACCATTGGCTGTCCACCTCCTTCCAGAGAGGCTCGGGCAACCCAATCTTCACATAGAATTCATACCAGTTGGGGCTCTGCATTTCGAGGTATTCGTCCCTGGTAAGCACCCTGGGCCCGACTCGCGCGAAGATTCTGTTGTAGACGTTGAATGCCGCTCCGATCGAATCGAGCAGGACACCATCCCAATCAAATATGATTCCGGCCACGCCGTCACCACGCGCCATCGAATCCCACCAAAAGATGCGCTCTCTTAACCCACATGGTCTCGAGGGCCGCCAAAGACCTATCTAGACCAGTGTTTCCACTGTTTTCGATTGTCCGGGGGTATAGACGAGATTTTCCGAAGGGCAAAGGAAGGCAAGCCCCTCTTCGCGAACCGGGAAGCGCTCAGCCCTGACTATGTGCCTGGCCGTCTGCCGTTCCGGGATATGCAGACCAAGACCGTCGCCCAGATTTTGGCCCCCATTCTCAGAGGCTCCAAACCATCGAACCTGCTCCTGTACGGGAAGACGGGGACGGGCAAGACAGCGGTCACAAACTATGTTTTGTCCAAGCTGAAAGCCGAGGCCAACAACCAGAACCTAGTCCTCGCCTACGTCAACACGCGTCTGGCAGACGGCGAATACAGGACCTTGGCCGACTTCGCCAGGTCCCTTGACCTGAAGAAGGAGAAGCAGATCCCGCTCACTGGGCTAGCCATCGGGGAGGTCGTCGACCGCATCTTTGATAACATCAGGTCGAACAGGAAGAAGGTGGTCCTCGTCCTCGACGAGATCGACTACCTCGTGAAGCTCTTCGGGGACGACATCCTCTACGCTTTCACCAGGTCGGGGGATAGGCTGTCCCCCGGCTTCCTAGCCATCGTCGGAATCTCGAACGACCTGAAATTCAAGGAGAGCCTCGACCCGAGGGTGCTCAGCAGCCTCAGTGAAGAGGAGCTCGTCTTCCCTCCCTACACGGTCGACGAGCTGAGGGAGATACTCACGGAGAGGGCCAGGGTGGCGTTCAGGCCCTCGGTCGCCTCGCCTGCCGCCATCAACCTGTGCGCTGCGATGGCGGGGTCGGAGCACGGGGACGCCCGGAGGGCCATAGACCTTCTGCGCATAGCCGGGGAGGTCGCAGAGCGGGAGGGGCTCGACCAGATCGACGACTCTTGCATAAGGACGGCTTCGGACAAGATGGAGGTCGACAGGGTGGACGAGGCGATACGCTCCCTCCCGGTACAGAACAAAGCAATCCTTGCCGCAGTCTCTCGCTTCGACGGGGGGACCAACACGGGCGAGCTCTACCTGGCGTACAGCAACCTTTGCAAGAGGATGGGCATTGAAACGCTCACGCAGCGGCGGATGAGCGGGATACTGGGGGACCTCGACCTGCTGGGCCTCGTCGAGGCATCAGTGGTCAGCAAGGGGAGGCGGGGCCGGACCAAGAAGATCCAACTGCTGATAGGGAAGGATACCCTGGAGAAGACGCTTTCCGAGGACCCGGCCTTCGGGGCAACAAGCTAGGCTGCCTGGAACCCAGCGGCGCCGAAGTTGCGCCTGACGACGTTGAGGGTCGAAAGGTCGAGCACAGGAATTATGCTTGGCGTGGGTTCCATTCCCATGTTGGACTGGAAGTTGGTCTGGGCCTGCCAAGTCCCTGAGTTCACAAGAAGTGTGCCCCTGTAGGTCACATCCCCATAGGTGTGCACGTGACCGACGTGGAAGACGTCAGGGACCTGGTCTACTACCATATAGTCTCGCAACTCCGGCGAAAGAGCCGTTCTCTTTCCGTAGGTGGGGGCGAGGTGCCTGGCCCTAAGAAGGAGCTTCATGGCGTCCGTCGGCTTGTCGTAAGCAAGGTTGGGGGTGGTGGCTATCACGTCGTCGAGGCTCTTACCATGGTAGACGAGGAACATCACACCATGCAATTTGATGTATGCAGGGTCTCCGACCCACCTTACGTTGTCCATGGCGTAAAGCGATTCGGCCATGTCCACGGCCACCGCCGGTTGCGGGAGCGCCTGCCTGACGGCGTCGTGATTTCCTGGGGAGAGCACAATCTGGATGTGTCCCGGCACCTGTTTCAGGAGCCCCGCCGCCATCTCATACTGCTTCTTGGGGTCCCTTTCGGCCAGCTGGAACTCTTGGCCAGGATAGACCCCCACCCCATCCACGAGGTCCCCGGCTATCACGAGATACTTGATCCGGCTCACCAGGTCCTTGTCACCGAAGCCTCCGTCAAGCCACTTAAGGAACCGGCCGAAGTCGTCCGCTAGGAACATCCTGCTCCCTATGTGGAGGTCAGAAAGAAGGACGGCGTAGACCCTGTGAGAGGAGGACGTCGCCCTCCTCCCGGGCACGTCTGGGAGGACCACCGAATCTGTGAACAGTTGCCCCGACTTCGACTTCGAGACATCGATGACCACCATGCTGTCAAGGGGAGCCTCGAGGGCCGCCTTCTCTGCCGGCCCCCCCTGGCACACGACCCTGAGCGTCCCGGTTGGGTCGTCAACCCTCAGTTCTACATTGCCGCGCCTGCTCGACCTGTCGGCGAGCAGGCCTGCGACCTTGACCCTCTTCCCCGGCGCCAGGCCCTTCGTTGCGGAGATTGTTGCACTGCTCCTTGTGTCAAGTCTCTCCCTGACAATAGACAAGAGCCTCTGATACCTGTCACGAAACAACCTACCGAAACCCTCGGCCCCTTCAGCAGGAGCGATGGCCTGGGTGGGGTCGGAGACGACCTCGAGCTCTGCAGCGTCACGGATGTGGGCACGCTCCTGTTCCCGTGGAGCCTCCCGGGGGATTAACTTCTCGACGTCGGTCTCTGTTATCACTTTGGCCTCCCCCGCAGCGCCAGCCTTCAACTCGAGGAGCTTCTCCACGATCCCGTCTACATCCGTCCCCGGTGGCAGCTTGCTGATTATCTCAAAGGCCTTGGCGTCCAACATGTAACCGGAGGACAGAACCCTAGCGATTGCCTTCGATTCCTGCATCGGACCGGGAACCCTTTACGATGTATTAGAAGCTTCGACGCACTGAATGCCCAACTGAGTTAGGGCGTCAAGCATCTGGGGATCCTTCGACTCACAGTAGACCCGCGTGACAGGCTCGGTCCCCGAGGGTCGGAACATCACCCATGACCCGTCACCGAGCACCAGCTTGAGCCCATCGAGCGTCCTTTCCTCTGCGATTCTGAACTTCCGGAACGACTCCCGGGCCCTGGCAGTCAGCATTTCCATTCTCACGGCGATCCTGAGGTTGGTCTGCCTGTACCTCCACTGGACCTCTTGCAACATCCGCCCTAACAAGCCCCTGTCCGAAGAGAGCAGGCTTGAGACGACTGCCGAGGCGTTGATTCCGTCCTCCCACAGACCCCACTTCGGGTCCACCACCTTACTCGGCTCGGCGGCGAACACCCCCCCTTCAGCCTCCAGAACAGCAAACGTCTTTCCTACCCTGCTTCTCCTGACGCTCAGGCCGAGCTTCTCGGCTTCCTCTGCCACTGCACTCGAGGAGTTTTCGGAGATGACGGCCGTCCCGCCGCTGGGGCTGATGCCCTTCAGTGCCAGTATGGTGAGGACAGAGTCGGGCACTACATTCCCCATAGCGTCCACCATGACGAGCCTGTCCGCATCTCCATCGTGGGCGAAGGCGAAATCCACCCCCAGGGTCGGCACCATCTTTGCGAAGTCGGACAGCGTCGCCGGAGTGGGCTCAGGGGGCCTCGCAGGGAAGCGCCAGGAGACCTGAGCGTTCACTGGCACCACATGGTGCCCGAGCCGTCTGAGAATCTCAGGACTCACTAGGCCACCAGGACCGCTGCCGTAGTCCACGGCAATGCGGAGGGGCTGGGAGGCCCGGCTGTGGCGTGAGACCACAGCCTCCACGTAGTCACCGAGGACTTCCTCGTCAGGGACGAGCTGGCCGAACCTCCCCGAGGGCTTCATCACATCCACTGCCATGGCCCGCTCTATCCTTTCCTCGTCGCTCTTCGGAAGCTCCATGCCGTTGCGGTTGAACACCTTGACCCCCGAGAATTCGGCGGGGTTATGAGAGGCAGTCACGGCGAAGCCGACGATGCACGACCTCGACCTCGTCCCGAAAGCGAGCACAGGGGTGGGAACCATCCCGAACACCTGGACGTCGCTTCCGACGGCGTTAACCGCCGAGAGAACAGTCTTCGCCAGCAGGGCCGAAGTCTTCCTCCCGTCCCACCCGACCCCGTACCTGCCCTTTCCCGAAGCGAATGCAATCGTTTCGACTAGCCTGTAGACTTGCTCGGGGGTCTGGGTCCGGTTGAAGACCCCCCTGACCCCGGCCGTGCCGAAGGCTTTGACCAAACGCTACCTCTCTATGATCTTGGTCCAGAGCTCAGGAGTCGCATCCTGGGCCAAGTGGTGCAGCGTCGTCGCGAGCTCCCTGATCTCCCACTGGGCCTGTAGGGCTGTTCTTTGCCAGATCATGTGCATCAGGCTCCTCGCGTTGAGGGTCATCACGAGTTTCGTTTTGATAGCGCTCGGAAGGATGTACCTGGCGTCCTCCTTGGGGATCCCGGCGGCCACCATCCTCTCGTATGCCGAATAGACTGTCTTCAGAGCATCATCATAGGCCTTGTAGGCCGCCTCGTTGGACTGGACGCTCGGCGGCGTCACGACTCCTTCCCGCGTGGCTGCGGAGAACCTCTGAGACTCCTGGTCGTAGGACACCGCTCTGTGGCGGACCAGCTGGTGGGTAGTCACCCTGCTGCAGTCCTCGATTTCGAACATGTAGACGACATGGTCCATCATCACCTCAGGGTCGAAGGGGACGCCCTTCTGGGCGAGCACCCGCTTGAGCGCTCCGAGGTCCGTGCAGTAGAGGAGCTTAACTCGCATTGATCCTCGCTCCGAAAGCCAACCCGTTGAAGATTGGACAGACGCCCCTCCGATCGAGCTCAGTCACGATCATGTCTGCGAACGGCTTACTCTGGGGGTCCCTCCAAAGTTCCACCAAAGTCCTCGCGTTCAGCGTCAGCAACCAGTCGGCCTCATTGAGGCGGGTCGCCCGCAGATACGGGAAGTTCCGGGCGAGGGCGCCGACTTCGGCATCTTCCGTCCCCTCGACAAGCAGGGTCAACACGAAATGCTCGAGGACGTCAAGAGATTTGTCTTGGAGGGCCTTGCTCAAGAGGTACTTCCAATACTCGGGCCCCTTCTGCTCGAGCTCCGTTTCGATCTCCTCGATGGCTTTGGTGCTGTAGCACCGCCTCATGGCTGCCGCAATGGTCCTCTCGGGGTTGGGAGACGACCACGCAAGAGAAACCTTCATTCTACATTGAGAAGCTGACCACACATTCGATTTAAACGTGGGGTTGCGAAACCGAGCGACATGGCCAGGCAGGCCCGCCCCCAGCTCAAGACAGAGTTCTCGGTAGAACCCAAGGGGGCTTCAGCCTGCGTCATTGTGCTCCATGAGGTCTGGGGGCTTGTCGAGCACACGGAAGATGTTTGCAAACGGGTCGGCAAACTTGGATTTGCAGCTGCCGCGCCCAACCTGTACAAGGGGCACGGAGAACTCTTGACTCCAGACAACATACAGAAGGCCATGGAGGGGCTCTGGGAGCTATCCCTGGAAGAAAGGAGGGACAAGGAGAAGGTCGCCCAGGCGCTTAACAAAAAAGGGATTGGAGGAGAGGTCAGGGAGGTCGCCTCGATAATCTACGAGCCTGCATTCAGGGACAGGATGCTCGAGGACGCGGTGGCCGCGGTCGAGCGCGCGCACTCGAAGTTCGGCAGCGTGGCAACGCTCGGGTTCTGCCTGGGCGGGGGCCTTTCTCTAAAGTGCGCGACTCGGAGCCAACACATGAAAGCAGCAATCAGCTTCTACGGCCAGCCGCCTGCCATCGGGGACGTGCCGAGGATCTCAATCCCGATTCTCGATATCCACGCCCACCAAGACGAGATCATCAACAAGAGTGTCCCGGCATGGGTAGGGGCAATGCTCGACGGAAACAAGGACCTGACCCTGAAGACATACCCCAGGACCAAGCACGGCTTTTTCAACGACACCCGGAAGGAGGTATACGACAGGAACGCGGCCAACGAAGCCTGGGACATCACAAGGTGGTTCCTTGAAAGAACACTCGGAAGACACTGAGCTCGTAGACTGCTTCGTCACCTGGAGCTACATTGTGGAGCGCTCCAAGAAGAAGGCCCCCTCAAAGGAATAATACACGTGGGGGCCGGGGACTCGTTGGGCCGGGGTGGCAGAGTGGTTAATGCGCGGGCAACCCGCCAGGAAGCGAAGCGGGTCCGCAACTCGAGATCAAAGACCAGTCAGCCCGTGACCTTCGGGTCGCGTGGGTTCGAATCCTACCCCCGGCGCCACAGCTCCCACAAGGGTGTACGCGGGCTATCTGCGACCCCACACCAAACGTGATCTTCCCACTGAATCAGGCAGCGCGATTTCGATTCCGGGAATGCCCTAGGCCGTCTTGAAAGACTCGCCGCACCCGCAGGTGGACACGGCGTTGGGGTTGTTCACTACGAACCCCCCGCCCATGAGCTTCTCTGACCTGTAGTCGACCGTCGACCCAGCGATGAACGGCGCGCTTGACCTATCGACGACGACCTTGGCACCCTCCACGTCTATCACATAATCGTCATCTGAGAACTTCTCGTCCACGACCATCCCGTAGGAGAGCCCCGAGCAGCCGCCGGCCGTCACGAATATCCTGAGTGCGGCACTCGGCTTTCCCTGCCTCTGGAGGTAGAGCTTAAGCTCGCCCGCAGCCTTGTCCGTAAGCTGGACGATTGGCCTGATCTCTATGCCCTGACTCAACTTGGATGAAACAATCCCCTTTGCCTGTATAAAAACCCAGACCTCAGGCCGCCAGCTTCTGGGCCGCTTTCACGACCTCGGCGTATGGCGGCTCGTCCGAGGGGACATCTGTGACCCACCTGTACCTCAGCATCCCTCTCTTGTCCACCACCATGACGGCGCGCTTGGCCACTCCCTTGTAGCCGAGCCCCCCCCAGGGGTCCTGGAGGACCCCGTAGAGCTTGACGACCTTCTTGTTGAAGTCGCTCAGAAGCGGGAACTGCAGGTTGTAGGTGTGGGAGAACGCTTTCAGCGAGTAGGAGCTATCCACGCTGACCCCGACAAGCTGGACTCCCGCCCCCTGAAACACGTCGAACCCATCTCTGAATGTGCACATCTCTTTATCACATACGCCAGAGAAGGCGAACGGGAAGAACGCTAGGATTACTGCCCCCTGCCTGGTGAACTCTGCGAGCGATCGCACCTTCTGGTCTGTGTCAGGCAGGGCGAATTCTGGTACCTTCTGACCCAGCCTTAGTACCACGAGCAAGAAACGCGTAGGGTTCCGATTTAAGCGCTACTTCTTGGGGAGCCTCTGCAGCAGCTCGAAGTACTTCGCTGCCAATGAGACGAGCTGATCCTGTTTCGCCGGGTCTCTTTCAGTCCCAAGCGCCATCGTAGTTTCATTGAGCCTTGCCAGGAGCATCTCACGCATCTGTGCGACGACGGTGTCGTACGACACCGACGCGGCCTTGGTTACGGCCGACATGTCATCATGGCTTGTGCAGTACACCGTCCCGCGGTACCTGACTTGGATTCCCCCGTCGTCAGGGCAAGGCTCGGCGAGCAACGTCGCGCCCCGGCTCACAAGGTCTGCCGCCAGCTTCATCCTGTTCCTGGATGCCCCGCTCAATGCCGCGCCCGTCGCCCTGCACGTATTAAACTCGGTTCGCTGCGAAAAGCACTTAATCCCACCAGATCGGACTCTCGAAACCCGGAGCCCCTCCCATGAGCGCAAAGCTGAAGAAGCAGCAGGAGAACGACGCCAAACTCGCGAAGGCGGTGGTGAGCCTTCAGCAGATTTCAGAGTCCAACATAACCCCCCGCAACATCAGGAAGACAGTCAAGGACTCGGTCCTCATGCTTCAGGACGTGAAACAGAGCGTGGCCGTTAGGGCAGCGAATGCCATCAGCCTCCTTGACGAAGTGGCCCAGGATCCGAACATGCCCTCCTTCGCAAGAGTGACGCTCTGGTCCGCCGTCTCTGAATTGGAATCCATCAGAGAACAGTGACTTCCCGGCGAACATTTCTGCCCTGACCCGGGCAAAGCTTTAACACGTTCACACGGGCCGCAGATGCGATTGCCAAACTGCCCGAAATGCGGGAATAAGGAATCGATGCCGACGCGAACTTTCAACGTGATCGTCGAGCCCGCCCAGGGAGAGCGCGGCATGACCGAACGACGGGTCGGGATGTACACCTGCGAGAAATGCGGGACGAAGTTCCCAACCGTAATCAGCAGGCAGAGGTATCTCATTGTCGCAGACGAGCAGCTGAAATCAATCCAGGAAGAGCTGAGTTCCGTGAAGAAAGGGAATGAGGAGCTCAACGCCAAGGTCCAGGCGATGGTCCAGCAGCAAAAAGACATGGAAAGGTCTATGGACCGGGCGGCCAAAGAGAACGAGCTGAAGCGGCTGCAGGCCAAGTTCGCCGAGCTTGAAGAGTTCGTCAGCTATCTCAGAAAAGAAAAGGGCGAACTCGAGCAGAAGGCTTCCAGGCTTCGTTAGGGTCTAGATTCCTTCGGTACCAACGGGCGGAAGAGTGTACCCCGCTTCGGCTTCGTACGACGCGGCTTTCTCTTCCAGCACAGCCTTCTCCGTCCGGAGCGCCTGCACTTCGCTCTCCAGCGTGTTGGCAGACTTCTCCAGCTCGAAGGTGGCTATCTTCTCCTTCAGGGAGGCGATGTCGGCAAGGAGCGAGGCCTTCTCGGCCTCGAGCGACCTTATCTTCTCCTCGAGCTCTGTCCTCTGGTCAGCGTATTCGGTTACCACTTCCATGGTTGCCAGCGTCACAGGATTCGAGCGTTTACTTCTCTGTCAAAACTAAAAACAACTGACAACATCGTAAACGCGATTAAATCCCAACACGCAGGATTTATGAATCGACCCCAATCGGCTTCATCCATGCCCAAAGGGCTCTGGGTCTGGCCTTCCGATCTAAAGGCGCAGAGGAGGATATTGAGGAAGGTGGTGGCGTCTCCACACCTCACAGCCGCCCTGACAGCCATCGGGAAGAGCAAGGAAGGGCTGAGCAACGCGGAGCTCGATGACGCAATCAACGACAGCTCCGAATGGACGACCCTCTGGGTAATCAGGCAGCTTACGGCCCTCGGGTTCATAGAATTCAAAGTGGACTTCTTCGGGAACCCCGCCAAGTACCAACTCACAGAGGCTGGACGGGCCAGCCTTTCGACAATCACGGGCCAGCCTCCTCCCCCGAAGCCCCAGGCGCTTGCCATGCCAGCCCCGCCGGCTCCGCAGCCAGCTCCCCCGAAGGCCGCATAATTCCGTAAGAATCACCACTCGGTCTTTTATCGCGAAGCGGCGTCGGCCGTCCCATGATGGCCGTCGAGACCATCTACACATGCAAGTTTTGCAATTCACAATTGGTGAGCATAGGCGCCGAATCTCTTTTCTGCGGAATCTGCAACCCCGGGGTCAGACCCGACGAAATCAAAGAAGTCGACAACTCCCCCATCCCATTCGCCGGCTAGGGTACTATGCCCCGCCGAGAAGGAAGATCGACTCTTCAAACCTTCGCACTCTGGTGCGGGGGGAGGGATTCGAACCCTCGAACCCCTAAGGGATGAGGTCCTGAGCCTCACGCCGTTGACCAGGCTGGGCGACCCCCGCGTTGTCCCGGCGAGCCCAACCTTCGGTTTATAACATTG
>Ga0187803_10000804_pt1 | contig 12391 bp, 12 predicted proteins | sample NC_wetland_sal_i_2_FD_132425 | JGI IMG/M metagenome (GOLD analysis project Ga0187803, IMG submission 132425) | Wetland sediment microbial communities from Neuse River Estuary, North Carolina, USA - Control_3 | ecosystem: Environmental > Aquatic > Freshwater > Wetlands > Sediment | place: USA...
AGAACCACAAGATGCCGGCCTTCCCGGTGAAGCACCGGGACGCAAACCCCGCGAAAGGCGCGGCGCTACACGAGAGACAAGATTTGAAGATGCCAGCAGGGACGGGCCACGAAGGGCGGCTTAGACCTGGTAGATGCGCTCGACGCCGTAGACACCTTGAACGCGGCGGATATTGGCGAGGATGGATTCGAGCTGGCGCTTATCAGAGATTTCGAGGCTGGCTTCGACGCGGGCGTTCTGGCGATCGGGGCGGCTTTCCAGCGTGCGGATGTTCGAGCCAGCGCCGCTGATGACGGCGGTGATTTCCGCGAGCATGCCAGGGCGGTCCTTGGCGCGAATCAGCAATTCGACCGGGAAAGTGGCGGCATGCTCGCCGCCCCACTCGACGGCGATGCGGCGCTCGGTCTGGTAGAGCAGGTTCTGCACGTTGGGGCACGTGCGCGTATGGACCGCCACGCCGCGGCCGCGAGTGACGTAGCCGATGATATCGTCGCCGGGAATGGGATTGCAGCACTTGGCGCGAAAGACCAGCAAATCGTCCTGGCCCTTGACGATGAGCGGGGCTTCGCCAAAACCCAGCATGCGCTTGACGGTCTTGACCAGGGTGGGCTTGGCGCTCTCATCGAGCTTTTCCGGCTCCTTGGAAGGTTCGCCAAAATAGCGCGCCAAAACCTGCCGCGCGGAATATTTCCCGAAACCGACAGCCGCGAAAAGATCCTCGGCCCTCGAGAGGCCATACTCCGCGGAAAGCTTTTGCAAGTCTTCCGCGGAAATCTTCTTCAGCCCCTTGGGGAAATTGCGGGATTCGTTTTCCAGCAGGCGCTTGCCCATCTCGGTGGCTTCGTCGCGCTCCTGGGTATTGATGAAGTGGCGAATCTTGCTCTTGGCGTGCGAGGACTTGACGAAGCTGAGCCAATCGCGGCTGGGCTTGTGCCCTTTCTGGGTGAGGATTTCGACGACGTCGCCGCTCACGATCTCGTGGCGCAGCGAAACCATCTGCCCGTTCACCTTGGCCCCCACGCACTGGTGGCCGACCTCGGTGTGCACGGAATAGGCGAAGTCAACGGGCGTGGCGCCCTTGGGAAGCTCAAGCACGCGCCCCTTCGGCGTGAACGCATAGACTTCCACGGGAGCCAGATCCACCTTCAAGGTGGAGAGAAACTCGCCCGGTTCCTGAAGCTCCTGAGACCATTCGATGAGTTGGCGCATCCACGTGATGCGCTGATCGTCGTCGCTGGAGACGGGCTTCCCGTCCTTGTATTTCCAGTGCGCCGCCACGCCTTCTTCCGCGATGCGGTGCATCTCCTGCGTGCGAATCTGAATCTCGAAGGGCTGGCCGCTATGAATGACGGTGGTGTGCAGGGACTGGTACAGATTGGGGCGCGGCATGGCGATGTAATCCTTGAAGCGGCCCGGCAGGGGACGCCAGATGTGGTGGACCACACCGAGCGCCGCATAGCAGTTGCGTTCCGAATCGCTGATCACGCGCACGGCAAGAAGATCGTAGATCTGATCGAGACTGCGTTCCTGACGAGTGATCTTACGATGAATTGAATAGATGCCCTTGACGCGTGCTTCGAGTTCCGCGGGAATGCTATTTTCGACCAGCTTGGTGCGAATGGTGTTCTGCACCTCTTCCAAGAATCTTTTGTGCTGAGGAGCCTTCTCTGTCACTTCCTTTTGCAATGCGAAGTAGGCGTCCGGCTCCAGGAAGCGGAAGGAGAGGTCTTCGAGCTCACCCTTGATAAGGGCCATCCCCAGACGGTGAGCGATGGGGGCGTAGATGTCCATGGTCTCGCGAGCGATGCGCTGCTGCTTTGCCGGTTCGAGGAACTCGAGCGTGCGCATGTTATGAAGCCGGTCGCCGAGTTTCACCAAAACTACGCGAACGTCGTTGACCATGGCCAAAAGCATCTTGCGGACGTTTTCCGCCTGGCGCGCCTCGGGGGCCATCATGTTCAGGCGGCCGATCTTGGTGACTCCCTCGACGAGCCGGGCGACCTCGCTTCCAAAACGCTCCTCGATGCGGGAGAGGGGGAATTCGGTATCTTCGATGACGTCGTGGAGGAGCGCGGCGGCCAAGGTGGTCGCGTCCAGGCGCATGTCCGCGAGGATATGGGCTACTTCAAGAAGGTGGGTGATGTAGGGCTCGCCGGAGCTGCGAAACTGATCGCGATGCCGCTCCGCCGCAATTTCGTAGGCCCGCCGGACAAGCCAGGGGTCTTCCGACGGCCGATTGGTCCGCAGTTTTTCGAGCAGTTCGTCGAGGCGGGTATTGATCTGCCGCGCCGTGCGATCACGGTTGAAATTCAGCGGCAAATTGGCGCGAGTACCCATAGCCTAGTGTACGCCGGGAAGAGGTGGGGGAGAAAGAGGGTTGAGCCGGAAGATGTCCTGGTTAAGCAGAGCGCCAGGCTTCCCCACGGGCAATTGATTTGCGGAGCCGGGGGCGCTCCAAATAAGAAGGGCCCCAGCTGAAGCTGAGGCTGAGGCCCTTCACGAAGGAGATTGGGTACGCGTCAGGAAGCGGGCTTGGTCTCCGGCTGTTCGGCGCGCTTCTGCTTGAGTTCCTTGACCTGGTCGAGGAGGTCGTCGGCCTGCTTCTCAAGCGCGTCGCGCTCGCTGGCGGATTCCACCATGTCTGCCTTGCGGCGATAGAGCAGGTTCAAGTAGGTCATGGCGTCATCGTAATCGGGCTTGAGCTTGACGGCTTGCTGCAGGCTACTGATGCCCTCGTCGACCAGCGTGGAGTACTTGGTGGTGTAGACCGTGCGGACATCACCCGGGAGAGCTTCTGTGTCTCGCACCTGCTTGGTGACGTGCGCATGGTTGTACTCCGCACGCATCTCGGTATTGCCGCGATAGGCCAGCGCCCAGTCAATCACACCGACCGAGTAGTAGGGCTGCGGATCCAGCGGCTTTATAGCGATGTGCATTTGATGGTATTTCTTGGAGTCTTCGAATTTCTTGGGGTCGAAAGGCTGGCCCGCCATTTGGTAGAGAATGGACGCGAGCCCATCAATGGCGCTGAGGTTGTTGGCGTCCTTTTCGAGAACTTCGCGGTATTCGGCAATCGCCTCGTTGCCGTGCCGCATGTTCTCATCGGAAGGTGCGCCCGGAATGTACTGGCTGGCGTAAGCCGTGGCAAGATACAGGCGCGCGTTGAGCAACTCCGGATCGAGTTCCTTGGCCTGTTTGAAATCTTCCACCGCCGTGTCGAACTGAGCGTTCTTGAAAGCTGCCACGCCCTTATTCAGCAGGTCACGAGCGCGGAGCTTGCTACAGCCCGAAACGCCGGTGACGAGGATCAACAACACCGCCAGGGACAATACCTGGCTGGCAATGCGGGAGAACCTTGAGGAGCTTTCCCGTGAAACCGATGCATGAGTCATCGAAGCATCCATCCCTGGTAAGCGCGACCCCGGCGATATCGAGGCCGAAGCTCGGATTCACTACAGCCCAATAGGGCCATTCCATCACGTTCAGCGGTTTTTTTCCAGTTCAGATGTCAGCAAACCGATGGGTGACGCACCTGCGGCATGCATTACATCCAGAACCTGGGCCACCGCTTGAAACTCGAGCGAACGATCACCTTGCAGAAAAGCCACGCGATGAGCACGCGGAGCGAAAACCCGTTCCAAACGAGCGCGCAATTCATCGAGCTGCACTACCGACTGATTGATCCGAAGCGACCCATCGGAAGCGACTTGAACGATGATGTTCTCCGGAAGCTCAACCGTACCCGGCGGATTTGCCGGCTGTGGCAATTCCGCCATCAGGCCCATCTGCCGGTGCGGCATGATCATGAAGATAACCAGCAGCACGAGCAGAATATCGATCAACGGGACCACATTCACATCCGCCACGATCCCGCGCTTACCGCCAACCATGCCAATGCCCATGAGCCACCTCGTGACCAGGAATTGTTCCTGCGAGGAGGACTCTCACATCCGGCGAGAAAAACGGCGAAGCGCTACTGGCCGGCCTCGAGCTTGGCGGTGATCAGGCCGACCTTGTCAATGCCCGCACCCTTCATGATGTCGATGGCGTGCGCCACATCCATGAACAACACGTCGTCATCGCCCTTCACGAAAGCAACCTTCTCGGCGCGCTCCTTAAAAATCTGTTCCATGCGCGGCCCCAGAGTTTCCCAGGTGGTGTCTTCGTTGTTGATCTTCAGCCGGCTACCCTTGGCGATCTGCACCACCACAGTCTTGTTTTCCAATTCCACGTTCTGCTGCTGATTGGGCGAAGGCTGCGGCACCAGGGCATCCAGGCCGTGAGGTGTCATGGGTGTGATGACCATGAAAATGATGATGAGCACCAACAGAATATCGATCAGGGGCACGATATTCGGCGTGGCCATTGCACCGTGGCTTGTTCCTACTTCCATCCCCATTGTAAGTTCTCCTCTGCGCCGGTAGTCCGGCCTGCGGAGCCATGGGCCGCGCCGGGTGGGAGCCGGCGCGGTGCCATATCAACTCGGCAAACGAATGGTACTAACGGTCTGAACGATACTGCGGCCTCAGGTGCCCGGTGTAGCGGCCTTCTGAGGGCTAGTGGTTGATTTGGTCGCTTTCTGGGTCAAGAGACCAAGCGAGTCCACGCCGGCGGCACGAATTTCATCCACCGCGGCGACGACATCGCCATACTTGGCGCGCGCATCGCTGCGTACATAGACGGTCTTGTCCAGCTTATTGGCAATGCGGTCCTTGACCTGAGGAGTGATCTCTTCCTTGGTGAGCTTTGTATTGCCGAGGTAGAGGCTCCCGTCGCGGGTCACGGCAACGATGATGGCATCGTCCTTATCCGCGTCCTGCATGTCGCGCGGCTCATTGGCGATGGCCATATCGACCGAAACGCCCTTCGTCAACATGGGCGTGACCACCATGAAGATAATGAGCAGCACTAGCATGATGTCGGCCATCGGAATCACGTTGGGGGCCGCCATCTGAGGTCCGGCTACTGGCTTGTAGGCCATGATCTACCTTCTTCCTGGTTACTTCTTGATCGCGCCGCGGCGCAGGATGAAATAGTTGATCAACTCCATCGAGGAGTTGTCCATCTCCACGTCGAAGGCTTCTACCTTGTTGGTGAAGTAGTTGTACGCCCACACGGCCGGCACAGCGACCAGCAGACCGAACGCCGTGGTGACCAGCGCCTCAGCGATACCGCCTGCCACGGCTGACAACCCGGTGGCCTTGGTGGTAGCGATGCCCTTAAACGCGTTCAAGATTCCGACCACCGTGCCGAACAGCCCGACGAACGGAGCCGTCGAACCGATGGTGGCCAGCGCCGAAAGACCGCGCTTCATTTCCGCGTGCACGATGGCGACGGAGCGCTCGAGACCGCGCTTGGCGGCTTCGATCACTTCGGCATCGGAAACTTGCTGCGAGGCGGACTGGAATTCGGACAATCCTGTGGCAACAACCTTGGCGATGTGGCTCTTCTTGTTGCGCTCGGCGATGGCGATGGCTTCGTCGAGTTTGCCGTCTTTCAATGCCCCGGCAACCTGCTGGACGAACACGCGCGACTGCTTGCGCGCGTTGTTGTACATCAGGAACCGGTCAATCATCACACCGAACGAATAAACCGACAGAACGAACAAGATGACCACCACGATTTTGGCGAGAAGACCCATCGAGGTCCACATGGAACGCAAATCCCATGAGGTGGCTTCCTGCAGCCAGGCCGCATAGATGAACAGAGTTGCTAACATTCGTTTGCTCCTTATTTCCTAGTGGCCCCTTTGTACAGGAACCAACAAGAGTGTTATTTCAACTGCGTACTCAGAGCGGCGCGCGGGTCCCACGACTCCCGCGTCACTCCGTGCATTACGAGGCTAGAGAGAAAATCACGTCAATTTCGGTGTCGACCTCCACCGGCTCGCCGTTCAGCAATGTCGGCTGATAGCGCCACTGCCTCACAGCGTCGAGGGCGGACTGCACGAGGAGCGGATGGCCGGACACAACCTGAAGTTGTTGCACGGAGCCATCCTTGCCGATAATGGCGTGGAGTTTAACGGTACCGCTGATGCGCGTTTGGCGTGCCAGCGGCGGATACAGCGGTTGAACCTTGTTAACCAGGCGGGCTGCTTGCACGTTGCCGCCTACGGTCACGCGCTTGAGCGTCGCCTTCGGCGGAGGCGGGGCCATGGTTGCGCCCGCACCACCAATGACGCCACAGATTACGCCGCCCATCGAGCCGCCCGAAATGCCGCCCGGTACGCCACCGGCGACACCGGTCATGCCCATGTCAGGCTGCTCTTCTTCTTTGATGATCTTGATGTCTTTCGGGATGACCTTCGGCGCCACCAGTTTTCCGGCTTCCATCAGGTGCGCCACGGGCCTTATCTTCACCACTTGAACGGGAGCTGGTGGCGGAGGAGGCGGCGGAGGAGGCGGCGGTGCCAGTAGGATCGAGGACATCAGGGTTTTCGGGAGCGCCTCGGTGTAAATCAGGGGAATCAGAATCAGGATCAGTAGGAAGCCGACTTGCAAAATCATGGACACGAGCATCACCCATGGCTTGCCGGTCTTCTTCTTCATCGAAGTTGATTCGACCATTTCTTCAAACATGGACGACTACCTCCTCCCGGCAGGAGCGAGACGGGCTTGGCCGCCTTCGTTCCCGCGGGTTCTGTTGCCGGCTGCGGTTCCGGTGCCTGCTACAACGCCTTGTCCGCGCCACTTGTTCCACGCGACTACCAGCGGTGCAGCGATGCCAAAACTGGAATACGTTCCTACCACAATTCCCACCACCAGGGCAAAGGCGAAAGCCCGAAGCACCTGGCCGCCCATCAGGAACAGGACGAGCACGGTGAGAAAGGTCAAGCCGCTGGTCAGGATGGTTCGCGAGAGTGTCTGGTTGATCGACTTATTGACGACTTCCGCGAACGGCTCCTTCCGCAATAGGCGGCTATTTTCCCGGATGCGGTCAAAGATGACGATCGTATCGTTCATCGAATAACCGACCAGAGTCAACAAAGCCGCGATGACGGTCAGCGAAATTTCAAAGCCGAATATCTTGAATAGGCCAAGAGTAATCAGCACGTCATGAAATACGGCGATGACCGCTGCTGCTCCGTAGACCCACTCGAACCGAAAGGCAATATATACCAGCATGCCTGCCAAAGCATAGAGGGTAACTCGAATGGCCTGATTGCGTAACTCGCCACCTACTTTGGGGCCGACGATCTCGACGTTGCGAATGGCAAACGGAGCCAGCGAGAAGCTATCCTTCACCGCGGAAACCACCGCCGGGGTCGCACCACTCACGCTCGCGAGCTGGTCAAAATTCGTCAGTACACCGTTATTGTCCTTGTCGCGAAAAGCGAGCAAATTCTTGGCGAGCTGTTGATACTTGTCACCGGCAGTCACGGACAATCCCAGAGGGTCCTTGTCGGTAAGGAAATTAGCGAGTGAGGTGGGAGTCGCGGAGTTGAAGTCCGGCTTGGAAGAATTCGACACGCCGTAGGTTGCTCCGAGAGCGCTCAGAACTTTGCTCTTGCCCTCATCCAGGGCTTGATCGCTCTGCGAGGTCTGTTCAACGAAGATTAGGACTTCCTTTGAACTCGGGTTGGCGATGTCACTGATGCCCTGAATCTCGCTGGTACCCAAGCCCTGCGCCCTCAGCCCGTTGCGGAGCTGGTCAATGTTCGGAGTTTGGGCAAAGCGCACGTCCACGTTGGTGCCACCTCGGAAATCGATCCCGTACTTAATGCCACCTTTGAGGAAGATGGCGGCCCAGCCAATCAGCAGAAGGGTCCCGCTTAAAGCAAAGAAATACTTGGCCTTACCCATCCAGTCGAGATTTGGCTGTTTAAATAGCTCAATCATGCCGTTTCGCGCTTCCCTTCCTTAGACTCCATAGGGTTCCGGTTTGTTCCCACCGGGTCCGGGGTGGGACCGGGCGTATGCAGCCGTTCCTAGATACTCAGCTCTGCCTGCCGATCCATCTTTGTCAGGTGATAATGGAAAATCGTCTTGGACACATAGATAGCCGTGAACACGTTGGCGATCAAACCGATGGTCAAGGTGATCGCAAACCCGCGAATTGGCCCCGTTCCAAAAATGAATAGGAAAAACGCGGAGACCACCGTGGTCACGTGAGTGTCAATAATTGTCAGGAAGGCCTTATCGAAGCCCGCCTCGACCGAGGCGGAATTGGATTTCCCGTTTCGCATCTCTTCCCGAATGCGCTCGAACACCAGCACGTTGGAGTCAACGCCCATGCCTATGGTGAGGATGACTCCTGCAATGCCAGGCAAGGTCAGGACGGCTCCGAACATGGCCAATGCCGCAAGGAGGATGATCAGGTTGAGGATCAATGCCAGCACCACATTGACGCCGGACAACCGGTAGTAGACCACCATGAAAATCATCACCACGAGCAGGCTCAGGATAGACGCCTGCACGCCGTGGCGAATCGAATCCGCTCCGAGCGACGGCCCAACGGTCCGCTCTTCCAAGTACTTGATCGAAGCGGGCAGCGCACCGGCGCGCAAAACCAGCGCCAAATCGTGCGCCGATTCCTGGCTGAAATTGCCGTCAATCCGTCCGGAATCGTCAATGCGGCTCTGGATCACGGGTGCGGAATAGACTTTCTTCTCCAGAACGATGGCCATCTGCCGGCCCTTGTTCTGCTCCGTAAACGGCCCAAATCGCCGGGCAGCATCGCCGGAAAGGACGAAATTGATCTGCCACTGGCCGGGCATTTCCGTATTGCGGCTTTCCGTGGCACTGCGCAGGTCACGTCCGGTCACGACCGGCGTACGGCTCACTACGTACCAGCTTTCGCCGCCATCCTGTGGATTCTGGGAATTGCGCGTCTCGTTACGGCCTGGAATGATTTCCGTATTGGGAGGCAAAACGCCGCCATGCTGAGAAAGCGCCGCCACTTCGGATGGATAGGGGTTGGGGTCTTCGACGAGCTTCAGTTCCAACTGGCCACCGGCCTGAATCACCTGCTTGGCGCGAGCGGGATCACCTTCGCCGGGAAGTTGCACGAGGATTTCGTTGTCCTTGCCGACGCGCCCGTGCGGCTGAATGGTGGGTTCCGTGAGGCCCAAGGCGTTGATGCGGCGCTCGATGGTCTCCAGCGACTGCGTCATCGTGTTTTCCTGGATACGCGCGACGGCGCTAGGGCGCAGGGTAAGAAGGTAGGCGGACGGCTCACCGGGAGCGGTGCCGAGTTCCCAGTTGCCCTCGTATTGTTCGTGCACGAGATCGCGGAACTGCGACAGTTGGTCGGAGGGCACGTTGCGCACGATGACGTGCGTATCGTCCACGCGCCGCACCTCATCGTAGTGGATATTCTTGCTGCGCATGGCCGTGGTCAGCCGGTCCACCGTCTGATCGGTCTCCTGCGCGATGGCTTCCTGCACCTGCACTTGCAAAATCAGGTGTGTGCCGCCCTGCAAATCCAGGCCCAGCTTGATCTGGTGAGCAAAATTGTCCTTGATCTGCGCAAGCGAGGTCGGAAAGCTTGGCAACCCGACAATAAAGTCCATACAGATCAGGATGGCCGCAAATATGAAAACGATTTTCCACTTCAGATTAGGGTTCATGGTTAAAAGTTCAGGCGCGGCTCCGGACCGTCTGGTGAGGCGTTACTTGGCATCTTCAGGGGCCTCCACCTGGGCGATCGCCGCACGCGCGACGCGAATTTTTACGTTATCGGCGATCTTCAGGATAATCGTATCGCCGTCCATTCCGCTAATAGTGCCGTAGATGCCAGAGGTGGTGATGACTTTGTCGCCATTTTTCACGGCGGCCAGCATCGCTTGGACCTTCTTACGCTGCCGCTGTTGCGGCATGATCACCAAAAAATACATGATGCCGAACATCAGGAGCAAGGGAACGAGAAAACCTCCCAGTCCCGCCACGCCCCCCGCTTGCAATATCAGAAAGGTTGCCAGATTCATCGTTGTCGTCTTCTACCGTACCCTTTTGGAACCCACCAACATCTTAATCCAAGTGGACAACGGCCGCTGTCTCAACCAGCGGCCATTCAAAATCTACCGCCAGCGGGAGCCCTCCCCGCTTACCCTGCCCGCTCGATTCTCACTCTGAGACTCGATCTACTGCAGGTTGCTGTGTGCCGTGCGGAGCGCACGCGCACCCTCCGGACAACCCACCTCAGGCAGGACCTGACGCATAGCGTGCATGCAGCTCTGCCGCGAAATTCGATAGCTGTCCAAAAGTAATAGCCTCTCGAAATTGACGCATTATGTCAAGGTAAAAGTGGACATTATGGTGGCTCGCGAGGATTGCCGCGGTGATCTCTCCCGCAGCGAACAGATGCCGAAGATAGGCACGCGTGTAGCGCCGACACACCGCACAATTGCAGTTCGGATCGATGGGTCTTTGGTCTTCCGCGTAGCGCGCGTTCTTGATAAGCACGCGGCCTTCACTGGTGTAGAGGCACGCGTGACGCGCGGCGCGGGTCGGCAGTACGCAGTCCATCATGTCAATGCCACGGGCCACGTAATCGGCCAACTGTTCGGGACGGCCCACCCCCATCAGGTAGCGCGGCCGCTCCCGCGGAAGCAGTGCAGTGACTTCCGCGGTCATCTCGCAGGTGGTTTCATGCGGCTCGCCAACCGCCAGACCGCCCACGGCGTATCCCGGAAAATCGAGTTCGAGAAGTTGGCGGGCGCTTTCGCGGCGCAGGCCGGGAAACGTGGCGCCCTGCACGATGCCAAACTGCCACTGCTGTACCTGCTCGCCATTGCGCCGCGCCTGCTGCAAGAAATAGTTTCGCGCACGGCCCGCCCAGGCCGTCGTTCGCTTCAGCGCCGCTTCGGCGGCCGCACGGGGCGCCGGCGTTTCGATGCACTCGTCGAGAACCATGGCGATGTCCGAACCGAGCGCGAGCTGAATCTCAGCGGCCTTCTCGGGCGTCAGCAGATGTTCGGAGCCATCGAGATGGGAACGAAAGCGCACGCCTTCGTCGGTCATTTTCCGCAGGTCCGCAAGGCTGAAGACCTGGTATCCGCCGGAATCGGTGAGGATCGCCCTGTTCCACGACATGAAGGCGTGGAGCCCGCCGAGCTTGCGAATCAACTCATGCCCGGGACGCAGATAGAGGTGATAAGTGTTCGCCAGGAGGATGCCCGCGCCGAGTTGCTCGAGCGCTTCCTGGGTCAGGGCCTTGACCGTCGCGGCCGTGCCCACGGGCATGAAGACCGGCGTGTCGAGGACGCCGTGCGGCGTCGTCAGGCGCCCGCGCCGCGCGCCGCTAGGATCGGCATGTAATACTTGAAACGAAAAACTCACCCGTCCAGTGTATCAGGAGATCTTTTCCATGAAGGCCTCAGGAAAAGATCCAGGCGATCATCGTGAAAAAGAGCATCAGGCAGACATTTACGCCGATGGCGATTCCGATGGACTTGCCAAAGGGGAGTTTCTTGGGGTCGGCAACGGCGAACCCAATCGCAACTAATATGATCGCCCAAATCGAAAAAATATCGAGAAAGGCAAGTGGTACGGTCTGCCAGGCCGGAGTATCTGGACTCATGAGCGCCACCGGGTTCGATACCAGGTAATTTTCCGGATCGATCGCGCTCGGGTCTTTGAGCATCGTTACGATTCCGCCCAATATTTCTTTTAAAGCCATGGGCAAATGTGCAAACGCAACAAGGACGAAGGACAGACCAAAGTTCATGCGCGCGCCGCCAATCAAGCGGTAGGCTCCAAAATAAATCGATGTGGCGATGAGCAAAATCAGCGGCCATCCAATCACGCCCCGCACATAGCGCACGATTTTTGCCTGTTTGGCCGCCCTATCAAACGCTTCTGCCTTCTTCGCGTCGTCGAGTTTGTCAATCTGAGAAGCTGCAAACTTGCTCTTCGCAATCTGCTCTTTGCTGACCTCCGTCCAGTTCGTGTGGGATGCCAGGGCAAGGTTTAAAAGGAGACCGGTTAACAGGAGCACCAACACTGGGGCAATCCAGCTTGGTTTTCGCACGATGTCTCCAAAAGTGAGCTTGGGAGAAAAGAAAATGCCGGCCAATCGTCCAACCGGGGATATCGCTGCCTTGGGCTCAGCCGAGGGCGCAGGTGTAGTTGCCATTGAGGACTCCTTCACCACAGGATTGCGAGGACTTGCTTCTAAGAATCTTACGCACGACTTGAGAGGAAAATATCACACTTGGCCCGGAGGGGGTACCGTCGGAACTGCCGCCAGCAACTCCCGCGTGTAGATATGAGTGGGCTCGCGCAGAATCCGCTTGGCGAGGCCAGATTCAACGAACTGCCCCGCGCGCATCACGGCAATGTGGGTGGCCAATTGGGCGACCACAGGCAAGCTGTGCGAAATGAAGATATAGGTCAGGCCAAATTCCGTGTGAAGCTCCTTCAACAGCAGGAGCACTTGCGCGCCGACGGAC
>Ga0187803_10000805_pt1 | contig 12385 bp, 9 predicted proteins | sample NC_wetland_sal_i_2_FD_132425 | JGI IMG/M metagenome (GOLD analysis project Ga0187803, IMG submission 132425) | Wetland sediment microbial communities from Neuse River Estuary, North Carolina, USA - Control_3 | ecosystem: Environmental > Aquatic > Freshwater > Wetlands > Sediment | place: USA...
GCTCAGCCGAGTTCGGTCAGTATTTCCGGAAATTTGTGCAGCCGCTCGGGCAATCCCGCTTTTCCCACCAGGAAATTGTCGCAGGCCCAGCTATAGGTGCGCTCGGTGACGTAGGTCGGGTGGCAGGCGAAGACCATGTCCTTACCCACTTGCATGGTCTCGTCGAAGCGCACCAGCGGCCGCTCGACCATGTCGTAGCCCATGCCGTGGCAATGGACGCGTTTCTCCTCGGGCCGCTTGTGCCGGCGCATGAAGTCGTTATAGGCCTCCCAGATCTCCTTGCAGGCAGCGCCTGGCTTCAGCCGGTCGAGGGTGAATTTGCGCGCTTCGAGCACGAAGGCGAATTCGTCCTTCATCTCCTGGGTCGCCTTGCCCAAGACGCAAGAGCGGCCGAGCTCGGTGTAGAAGCTGCCGGCGCCGTTATTCTCGATCAGCAGGGAAAACTGGTCGCCCGCGCGCAAAACGCGGTTCTGCACGTGACGGTTGCCGAAGGCGATGCCGACATTGAGCGGCGCGGAGGCCGCCAGGAACAGCCCCTGCTCGCTGCCCCGGCCGTGCCCGGCCTGTTCGGCCAAGGCGGTCACCTCGATATCCCTCATCCCCGGCTTCACCGCCTTGAAAACCGCCGTCATGACCTCGTCCTGCATCGCCGCAGTGCGGCGCATACTCGCTATTTCCTCGGGGCTTTTCACCGCCTTGATGCGGTCGACCAGGTCGGAAACATCGACGAATTTCGCGTTGGCGAGCCTGCCGCGCTTCAGGTAATCCACCGTCGCATAGGCGATTGACGAGGTGCCGACCAGGCCGATGGTCGCGCCGGAATAGGCTTCGAGCGCCTTTTCCGCCAGCTCGGCGTCGTAATGCTTGGTGTAGGCGGCGCTGGCGAAGCTCGGGCTGCCCAGCACGCGCTTGACGCCGCGGCGCAGCCCGTCGCCTTCCGGCGGCAGCGCCTTGTCCATGCCGAAGCCGCCCATGGCGACGACGGTCATGCGATCCTCGCGCGGGAACACCACGGTGACGGGATAGCCGTTGGTGGCCGGCACGTCGGTGAAATATTTGACGTAACCGCCCATGAAATCGTTGTTGTTCTGCATCAGCAGTACGTCGATGCGTTGCTCGTCCATCTCCTTGCGCACCGCCGCCCAGCGCCGTTCGAGCTCGGATGTGGAGATCGGCGCGTTGGTGCGTTCGGACGGATCGGTCATGGCGTGCTCTCAGTGCTCGACTCGGTTGACCATATGGGCGAAATCCCCGGCCAGGAAGCGCCGCATGTTCTCTTCTACCACCGGCAGGGCGCGGTCGGGATATTCGTCGTAAAAGCCGCCGAGATGCGGCGTCAGCAGGAAGTTCCTGGCCGCCCAGAGAGGATGATCGGCGGGCAGCGGCTCCTTGGCGAACACGTCCATGGCGGCGCCGGCGAGGCGGCCGCCGCCGAGCGCCTGGAGCAGCGCGTCCTCGTCCACCACCCCGCCATGGGCGAGATTGACGAGATAGGACGAGGGCTTCATCGCGGCCAGGACTTTCGCGTTCACGGTGTGCTGGGTCTCGGGCGTGGCCGGGGTCAGGATCACCAGGAAATCGCATTCGCGCGCCGCTTCTTCCAGCTCGCCGCGGCCAAGGACGCGCTCGAAGCCCGCGACCTCCCGCGGCTTCGACGAGACCCCGATGACGCGCATGCCCAGCGCCTCGAGGCGCGGCGCCAGGCCCATGGCGATGCTGCCGACGCCGTAAATGGCCGCGGTCTTGCGGTCCAACAGCCGCGACGGCCAGCGTTCCCAGACATGCTTGTCCTGGTTGCGCACCGCGCGCGGCAGATCGCGCGCCAGCGCCAGCATGGATGCTATCACCGCCTCGGACACCGCCGCCTCGTGGATGCCGTGGATGCGCGTGACGATGGTTTCGCGCCGGAGATCCGGATGATCGGCGATGCCGTCGACGCCGCTGCCCAGCGCCTGGATCCATTTGAGGTTCTTGGCCGCCGCGATGACGCGCGGCGCCAGCATCGGCGCGAAGGTCAGCAGCACGTCAGTGGCGGCGATATAGGGATCGACCTTGCCGTGATGATCGACCGAATCAATCGCGATCTGCGGGAACGCCGATTTGAGCCGGTCAAAATAACGCGCCCGGACCTTCTCCGGCATCGCCAGCAGGATGAGCAGGTGGGTCATCGATCAGAGGCCGAGAATACGCTCGGCATTCTTGTGGAAGATCTTTTCCATCACGGTTTCGGCATAGCCCAGTTCGGCCCATTCCTTGAACAGGCGGGCATAGGGCATGCTCGGATAGTCGCTGCCGAACATGATCTTGTCCTGGAGCCGGGCGCGGATGTCGGTCTTGAGCTGGGCCGGGAAATATTTCGGCGCCCAGCCCGACATCTCCCAGAACACGTTGCCTTTGTGCAGCGCCACCGCTGTCATCTCGTCGACCCAGGGCCAGCCCGGATGCGCGGCGATGATGGTGAGATTCGGGAAATCGGCGGCGAGCTCGTCGAGGCAGGAGGGATGCGCGTGACGCAGCTTGGCGCCCATGCCGCCTGGCATGCCGGCGCCCATGCCGGTGGTGCCGACATCGACCATCACCGGAACCTTGAGCGCGTCGATCGCCTCCCACAGCGGATAGAACCGCCGCTCGTTCATGGCGAAGTGCCCCATGATGGGATGGAAATGGAAGCCCAGCATCTTGAGATCGAGGATCGCGTGGCGCGCCTCCTTGATCGCAGCATCTCCTTTCAAGGGATCGACCGCGCCCCAGGACTGGATGATGCGGTCCTTGTGGCGCTGTTGCATGCCCTTGACGTAATCGTTGCTGCAGGGCGGCGTCTTGGCGGTGGTTTCGAGGTCGAGCGCGACCAGCACCGCCTCGACCCCGGCCGCGGTGAAATCCTTCACCACCTCGTCTTCCTGTTTCCAGGTCCAGCTGCGATTCCAGTACTTGGCGAGCGCCTCGACATAAGGGCCCTGGCATTTGATCCAAGGCTCGGTGTTGGGATAGCAGTGCAGGTCGATGATGCGCATGGCTCAGCTCGCTTTCGCCGCCAGCCGCGACGCCGGCAATTTGGATACCGTCTCGACCAGCGTTTTCTTCGACACCTTGCCGAAAGTGGACAGCGGAAAATCGGCCATGATCTCGAGCCGCTCGGGCAGCTTGAACTTGGCGATCTCCTTGGCGGCGAGGAAACGGACCAGTTCCTCGAGAGCCAGAGTCTTGTCCTTGTGCAGGATGACGCAGGCGCACATGCGCTCGCCCAAGGCGGGGTCGGGCATGGCGACGCAGGCGATGTTCTCCACCGCCGGATGCTGCAGGATCAGATTCTCGATCTCCTCGCAAGATATCTTCTCGCCGCCGCGGTTGATCAAATCCTTCTTGCGGCCTTCGACCATGTAATTGCCCGACGGGTGCTGGCGCATCAAATCGCCGGAGCGGTAGAAGCCGTCCGAGGTGAAGGCGCGCTTGTTGTGCTCGGCGGCGCCGTAATAACCGCGCAGGGTATAAGGCCCGCGCGCGCACAGCTCGCCGACTTCGCCGAAGGCCACTTCCTTGTCGTCGTCGTCCAAAAGCCGCACCTCGTCGTCGGGCGAAATCGGCCTGCCGACCGTTTCCAGCCGCACATCGTCCGGATCGTTCCGGCGCACGAAGAACAGCATGCCTTCCGACATGCCGAAATTCTCCTGCACGAAAACCGAAGGGATGAGTTCCTTGGTTTTGATGCGCACCTCGGGCTGGAGGCGCTGGCCGCCGCTCTGGATGTAGCGCAGCGAGGACGTGTCGGTGCGTGTCACTTCGGGGCTGTTGATGAGCCGGATCAGCAAGGCGGGCACCACCTTGATATGCGTGACGCGGTGCTGCGCCACCAGGGGAAACATGTCTTCGGGACGGGTCGAAGGGCTCAACACCACCTTGCCGCCGTTGAAGAAGAAGCCCTGGATGCCCGGGCAGGCCAAGGGCAGATTGTGCGCGATCGGCAAGGCCAGCAGCAGCACGGAATCGCCGGAAACCTCGCAGACCTGCGCGGCGGTTTTGGAGTTATAGGCATAGTCGTTATGCGTGCGCGGGATCAGCTTGGGCACGCCGGTGGTGCCGCCCGACAGCTGGAAGATGCAGGGATCGACCGGGTCGATCGTTATCTTGGCCAATTCCGATTTGGGCAATTTCGCCGGACGCTCGATCAGCTCGGTCAGCGAGATCTCGCCCGGCCCGGCCTGGCCGAGCACGATGCGGAACTTGAGGCAGGGATTCTCGTCGGCGACGCGTTTGATCATCGGCCCGAAGGCGAAATCGCTCTGGCGCTCGGGATAGACGCAGGCGGACGCTTGGGCGATTTTCACGAATTGGCTGATTTCGCTGTAGCGATGCGTGGCCAAGGCGGCAATCGGTATGCCGCCGATCTTCTGGAGCGCAAAATAGAGCAGCACGAATTCGGCGACATTGGGCAAGGGCGGCACCACGCGATCCAAGGGCTTCAACCCCAGCGCCAGCAGATTGAGCGCGAGATTGTCGGTGATGCGGTCGATATCGCCGTAGCTGAAGCGCCGCGCGCCGTCGATCAGGGCGATGCGGGGCCCGAATTTCTTCCAGATTTCGGCGAATTCCGCGGCCAGCGACCGGTCCCGCCAATAGCCCTTGGCGCGATAGCGCTTGGCGTAGTCGGGGGGAAAGGGGATGACGCCGGGCAGCATGTCAGGTCGAGCTCGCGAATCCGCCGTCGACCACGACGATCTCGCCGGTGACGAAGCGGTTGCCCTCGATCAGCGACAGCATGGTCTCGGCCACGTCCTCGGCCGTCACCACGCGCTTCAAGGGCGTGAGCTTGGCGCGGCGGCCCATCAGATCGTCGTATCTGTCCTTGAGCATGCGCTTCATCCAGTCGCCTTCCATCCAGCCCGGCGCCACGGCGTTGACGCGGATTTCCGGGCCGAGGTTGAGCGCCAGCGTCTTGGTCAGGTTGACCACCGCCGCCTTGCTCGCGGCATAGGGCAAGGGCTGCGGCCCGGGGCGAAGCCCGACGATACTGGCGGTGTTGACGATGGCGGGATGGGCCGATTTGCGGAGCAGCGGCAGCGCCGCGCGCGTGACCGAGAATATCCCGCGCACATTGACGGCGAAGACGCGGTCCCATTCCTCGACCGTCATCGCCTCGAAATCCTTGGGCTTGACCTCGGTGGTGGTGCCGGCATTGTTGATGAGGGCGTCGAGACGGCCGAAGGCGGATTCGACCTGTTTCAGCATGGCGCGCACGCCGGCATCGTCGGCGACGTCGCATTTACACAGGATGGTCTGGGCGCCCAGCTTTTGCGCGGCATCCGCGGTTGCGCGCGCCGGCCCCTCGCTGCGGCTGTAATTGATCGCGACGTCATAGCCCGCGCGCGCCAGCGCCAGCACGGCGGCGGCGCCGATGCCGCTCGCGGCGCCGGTGACCAGCGCAGTCTTGCGCGCCGGATTTGCCTGGGCGTTCATTCCGCCTCCCTTATCGCCGTTTCCGTCGCCGGCCAATTTCAAACACGTTCATTTCCAATCTTTCTAATCCGAGTTGTCGCCGGGCTCAAGCCGCGCGCTTGACAAAAGAGGGGTTGGGACCAATAGTCAAATCGTATCAAAAAGACCAAGAAACTCAGAACAAACCGCAAGGGAGGGACAATGCGTTCCATACAATTCGCGCTGGCCGCCATCGTGGCCGCTGCTTTCGCTTATGCGCCCGGCGCAAGCGCCGATCCGGTCAAGATCCGCACCAGCTATGTCGTGCCGGTGGCCAATTGGGCTTCGCTGTTGCCGGCGAAGGCCGATCTCATGACCCATCTGAACAAGACCTACACCCTGGATGTGACGCGCTTCCAGGGCACGCCGCCGATGATCACCGCGCTCGCCAGCAATCAGCTCGACATCGGCGATCTCGCCTTTTCCTCTTTCGCGCTCGCCGTGCAGAACGCCGGGCTCACCGATCTGCGCATCATCAGCGACGATTTCCAGGACGGCGTTCCGGGCTATTACACCGACCAGTATTTCGTCTTGAACGACAGCCCGATCAAGACGGTCGAGGACTTGAAGGGCAAGGTGCTGGCGACCAACGCAGCCGGCAGCGCGGTCGACATCGCCATGCGCGCCATGCTGCGCAAGCATCACCTCAACGACAAGACCGACGTCAACATCGTCGAGGCCGCCTTCCCCAACATGCGGCAAATGCTGGCGGAGCATAAGGTCGACCTGATCCCGGGCGTGCTGCCCTTCTCCTACAATCCCGACCTGCTCAAGATGGCGCATCCGTTGTTCAGCCAGAAGGACGCGGTCGGCCGGACGCAGATGATCGTCTGGGCCGCCCATGCCGACTGGCTCAAGCAAAATCGCGCCGCCGTGGTCGATTTCATGGAAGACACCATTCGCGTCATACGCTGGTTCCAGAATCCCAAGAACCACGCAGCGGCGGTGCAGATCGCCGTGGATACGACCAAGATTCCGGCCCCGGTTTGGGATTCCTGGCTATTCGTCAAGGGCAAGGACTATTACCGCAACCGGAGCGCGTTGCCGGATCTCAAGGCGCTCCAGGCGAATATCGAGACCCAGCGCCAGTTGGGATTCCTCGACAAGGACATCGACGTCAGCCAGTACGCCGATCTCAGCATCGCCAAGGATGCGGCGGCGCGGTTGAAAAAATAACTCCGGTCGCGGGCGACAAAACCAGGGGGCGGGCCAACGGGCCCGCCTTTTTTTCAGGACGAGGTTGAAGGCCCGCCCGCCTGCAAGCGGTAGCCCACCCCCGGCTCGGTCAGGATCAGGGCCGGCCGCGCCGGATCGGCTTCGAGCTTGTGGCGCAAATTGCGCACGAAGACGCGCAGATACTGGGCGTCCTCCGTATGAGCCGGGCCCCACACTTCGGTCAAAAGATGGCGGTGGGTGAGAACCTTTCCCGCATTCACCACCAGCGTCTTCAACAGATCGTATTCCTTGGGCGAAAGCCGGACCTCCTCGCCTTTCCGCTTCACCAATCGGCGCACCAGATCGACCGAGATGTCGCCCAGCACGAACACCGGCGCCTCGCCCTTGGCCTGGAAGCGGTGGCGGATCGCGGTACGCAGCCGCGCGATCAGCTCCTCCATGCCGAAGGGCTTGGTGACGTAATCATCGGCGCCGAGATCGAGGGCCGCGACCTTGCTCTGCTCGTCGCCCCTGACCGACAGCACGACGATCGGCACGGTCGAGATTTTTCGGACGGCACGAATGACCTCGAGCCCGTTCATGTCGGGGAGCCCCAGATCGAGCACCACCAGATCGGGCTTGTCCTCCGTCAATTGCGTCAGCGCCGCGGCGCCGCCATCGGCTTCGATGACGCGATAGCCCTGTGCGGACAGGCTGGTCTTGAGGAACCGGCGGATCGGCGGTTCGTCGTCGACGATCAGCACGGCCACTTCCTTAGCCATGCGCCCGCACTTCCGTTGCCGACTGTTCCTCTTCGACGGGAATGCGGATGGTGAACACGCCGCCGCCGGCGCCGCGATTGCCGGCGGTGATGGTGCCGCCCATCGCCTCGACGAAACCGCGGCAGATGGCCAGCCCCAGTCCGGTGCCGGCACGCTGCCGGTCCTGGGCATGGACCCGGTAGAACTTGTCGAAGATGCGCTCGAGATCGCCGGGCGGGATGCCCGGCCCCTCGTCCTCGACACGAACGACGACGGAGCCGTTTTCGCGATGCGCCGAAATTCGCACCAGGGATTTCGGCGGCGCGTATTTGGCGGCGTTGTCGAGGATGTTGAACAGCGCCTGCTCGAACAGCAGGTAATCGAGCCGCAGCATCGGCAGGTGCGGATCGATATCGATCTCCAGGCGGTGATCGGCCAGGATCTTGGACGCGCGTTGCAGCGCCGTGCCGATGATCTCGCTGGCGTCGATCATCTCGGGATTGAGCTGGATGGCCCCCGATTCGAGCCGGGTCATGTCGAGCAGGTTGCCGATGAAGCGATTCAAGCGCTCGGCCTCGGACTGGATGGTCGACATCAGCTCCTCGCGCGACGCCTTGTCATAGGCGTCGCCGTAGCTCCTTAGGCTGGTCATGGCGCCGATGATCGAGGCGAGCGGCGTCCTGAGGTCGTGCGAGATCGAGGTCAACAGCGCCGCTCGCAGGCGTTCGGTCTCGGCCTGGACGCGCGCGCGGTCGATGTCCTCGGCCAGCGTGATGCGTTCGATCGCCACCGCCACCTGATCGGCGAGCGCGTCGAGCAGACGGCGGCTGTCCGGCGTCAAAAGCGGGCCGGGCCGGTCGCGGTCGATGCCGAGCACGCCCACCGGGCCGCGCCCGGTCCGCAAGGGCAGGAAAAGGCGCTTGGCGCCGGGCAGCGTGTCGGCGCCGCGCCCGGCGGCGCGGTTGTGTTCCCAACTCCAGCGCGCGGCGGCGAGATCGGCCTCGTCGAGTTCGTCCTCGGGGGGATAGCCCGCGCGCACGGCGATGCCGTCGGCCTCGGGCAAGAGCAGCATGACCCGCACCGAGAGCATGAGCGCGATCTGGTAGACCGTCGCCCACAACAAATCCTCGAGCTTGCCGATGCCGGCGAGCTTGCGGCTGAAGGCGAACAGCTCCTCGGTGGTACGGGCGCGATCGCGCGCGGTCACCACCTGGTTGCGGGTGCGCGCGGCCAGGTTCGACGCGATTATCGCCACGATGAGAAAGAAGAACAGCGCAACCACGTTCTCCGGGTCAGCGATGGTGAAGGTGTAAAGCGGCGGCAAAAAGAAGAAGTTGTAGGCCAACACGCTGATGACGCAGGCATAGAGCGAAGGCAGCAGCCCATAGGTCACCGCCGAGATCAGGATCGCGGTCAGGAAGACGAGCGCGACGTTGACGACGTTCAGGTATTGCTGAAGGACGAAGCCGATGCCCAAGGCCGCGGCGACGATGGCCGTGGTCACGGCATAAGGCATGATATCGAACGGCTCGGGCTCGGCCTGGGTGCGTATGGTCTTGGCCGGCAATGCCTCGCCATCGTCTCCGGCGATGACATGGACGCTGATATTGCCGGCATGGCGCACCAGATCGTGCACCACCGAGCCGTGCACCATCTCGAACCAGCGCGAGCGTTCGGATTTGCCGATGACGATGTGGGTGATGTTGTTGGCCTGGGCGTAGCCGGTGACATCCTCGGCGATGCGCCCGCCCGGGATGGTGATGGCCTCGCCGCCGAGCTTCTCGGCGAGGCGGAGGCTGTCGGCGATGCGGTCGCGCTCGCGTTCGTCGAGGCGCTGGTAGCGCGGGGTTTCGACATAGAGCGCCGTCCAGGGCCCGTGCAGCCGGTCGGCCAGGCGCTTGGCGTAGCGGATGAGGGCGGCGCAGGCCCTAGCCTCGCTGACGCAAACCAGCACGCGCTCGCCCGCGGCCCACGGGCCGCTGATGGTGTGCGCCTGCATGTAGGTCAGCATCTGTTCGTCGACGCGCTGTGCGGTGCGCCTGAGCGCCAGCTCGCGCAACGCGGTCAGATTTCCGGGCTGGAAGTAATGACGGACAGCGCGCTCGGCCTGTTCGGGAACGTAGACCTTGCCTTCCTTGAGGCGCTGAATCAGGTCTTCGGGCGAAAGGTCGATCACCTCGATGTCGTCGGCGCCGTCGAGCACGCTGTCGGGCACGGTTTCGCGCACGCGGATGCGGGTGATCTGCGCCACCACGTCGTTGAGGCTTTCGACGTGCTGGATGTTGAGCGTGGTGTAGACGTCGATGCCCGCGACCAGCAGTTCCTCGACGTCGAGATAACGCTTGGGGTGACGCGAGCCGGGCACGTTGGTGTGAGCGAGTTCGTCGACCAGCACCAGCTTGGGGCGCCGCGCCAGGATGGCGTCGAGATCCATTTCCTCGATGACGCGGCCCTTGTAGTCGATTTTGCGCCGCTTCACGACCTCGAGGCCGTCCAGCAGCGCCTCGGTTTCCTTGCGGCCGTGGGTTTCGACGACCCCGACGACGAGGTCGGAGCCTTCGCGGCGCCTGGTCTGCGCCGCCTCCAGCATCTCATAGGTTTTGCCGACCCCCGGCGCGGCGCCGAGGAAAATCTTCAGCCGGCCGCGGCCCTCCTGCTTGGCCTGGGCCAGCAGCGCCTCGGGCGAGGGGCGCGAATCACGCTTGGGGTTCGGGGCTGCCATACCCCATTATAGCAAGACCGGCGCTATTTCGCGCCGAGCGCGTCGAGCGCGAGGTTGAGCTTCAGCACATTCACGTGCGGCTCGCCGAGAACCCCGAGAAAACGACTCTGGGTATTGTCGGCGACCAGCTGGCTGACCTGGTCCGGGGACAGGCCGCGGGCCTTGGCGACGCGCGGCACCTGGAACAAGGCCGCCGCCGGGGTGATGTCGGGGTCGAGACCGCTGGCCGAATTGGTCACCAGATCGACCGGTACCGGTACTGCGGGGTTTTCGGCGTGGAGCTTGGCCGCCGCGTCCTTCACGCCGTCGACCAACGCCTGGCTGGTCGGCCCCAGATTGGAGCCCGAGGAATTGTCGGCGGCATAGGGCACGGAGATGGTCTTGGTCGGATCTTTGGGATCCGGCTCGGTCGTCGCCGAGGGCCGGCCGTGGAAATACTTGTCGGTTTCGAAATCCTGGCCGATCAGCTCGGAGCCGATGACCTTGCCATCCCGTTCGACCAGGCTGCCATTGGCCTGATGCGGGAACAGGATTTGCGCGATGCCAGTCATGGCCAGCGGGTAGGCCAGGCCGGTGATGACCGTCATGACGACGATCATCAGGATGGCGGGACGAATCTGTTTCAACATGGCGGAACTCCTCAGGCCAAACCGATGGCCGTGACGATCAAATCGATGAGCTTGATACCGATGAACGGCACGATGAGGCCGCCGCCGCCATAAAGCCACAGATTGCGGCGCAGGATGCTGGCGGCGCCGGCCGGACGGTAACGCACGCCGCGCAGGCTCAACGGGATCAGCGCGATTATGATCAGCGCGTTGAAGATGATCGCCGAGAGAATCGCGCTTCCGGGGCTGTGCAAGCCCATGACGTTGAGGACGGCGAGCTGCGGATAGAACGCGATGAACATGGCCGGGATGATGGCGAAATACTTGGCGACGTCGTTGGCGATGGAGAAGGTGGTCAGCGCGCCGCGGGTCATCAGCAGCTGCTTGCCGATGGCGACGATCTCGATCAGCTTGGTCGGATCGCTGTCGAGATCGACCATGTTGCCGGCCTCGCGCGCCGCCATGGTGCCGGTGTTCATCGCCACGCCGACATCGGCCTGGGCCAGCGCCGGCGCGTCATTGGTGCCGTCGCCGCACATCGCCACCAGCTTGCCCTTGGCCTGCTCGTCGCGGATGAGCCGCAATTTATGTTCCGGCGTCGCCTGCGCCAGGAAATCGTCGACTCCCGATTCCGCCGCGATCGCCGCGGCGGTGAGCGGATTGTCGCCGGTGATCATCACCGTGCGGATGCCCATCTGGCGCAGTTCGGCGAAACGCTCGCGGATGCCGCCTTTGACGATATCCTTCAGATGGATCGCGCCGAGAATCCGGCCGTCTTTCGCCACCGCCAGCGGCGTGCCGCCGGTCTTGGAAATGCGCTCGGCAAGCGCGGTGAGATCGCGCACGGCTGCGTCGGGCTTGGTCTTGAGACCGGCAAGAATGGCGTCGACCGCGCCCTTGCGGATGGAAGAACCTTCGAGATCGACGCCGCTCATGCGCGTCTGCGCCGAGAACGGCACGAATTTGGCGTTGAGCGGCGCCATCTCGCGGCCGCGGATGCCGTATTTCTCCTTGGCCAGCACGACGATGGAGCGGCCTTCCGGCGTCTCGTCGCTGAGCGAGGCGAGTTGCGCCGCGTCGGCCAACTCTTTCGCGTTGACGCCCTGCAACGGCAGGAATTCGGTGGCCTGGCGGTTGCCCAGCGTGATGGTGCCGGTCTTATCCAGGAGCAGCGTGTCAACGTCGCCTGCCGCCTCGACCGCGCGGCCCGACATGGCGAGCACGTTGAAGCGCACCAGCCGGTCCATGCCGGCGATGCCGATGGCCGAGAGCAGCGCGCCGATGGTGGTGGGAATGAGACACACGAACAGCGCGATCAAGACGACGACGCCGACCGCGCCGCCGGCATAGGCGGCGAAGCTCGGGATGGTGACGGTGGCGAAGACGAAGATGATACTCATGCCCACCAGCAGGATGTTGAGCGCGATCTCGTTGGGGGTCTTCTGCCGGACCGCGCCCTCCACCAGGGCGATCATGCGGTCGAGGAATGTCGAGCCTTGCGCCGCCGTAATCTTGACCCGCAGCCAATCCGAGGTGACGCGCGTGCCGCCGGTGACCGCCGAACGGTCGCCGCCGGATTCACGGATGACCGGCGCGGATTCGCCGGTGATGGCGGATTCGTCGACCGAGGCCACGCCTTCGATCACCTCGCCGTCGCTCGGGATGTA
>Ga0187803_10000806_pt1 | contig 12374 bp, 11 predicted proteins | sample NC_wetland_sal_i_2_FD_132425 | JGI IMG/M metagenome (GOLD analysis project Ga0187803, IMG submission 132425) | Wetland sediment microbial communities from Neuse River Estuary, North Carolina, USA - Control_3 | ecosystem: Environmental > Aquatic > Freshwater > Wetlands > Sediment | place: USA...
CTGCTTCATCAAAGCTAAAAACAATCTTCCTCGCCGGTCTGGTGGGCGCATTTCTGATTGACGCTTATCTGGTGGTTACCATGGCCTGGATTTTTCACACCGCCACGGTGCGCGGGCTGTTTCTCTGGGACGCTTCCAACTTGCTCGGTCCGGCCGCATTCCAGCGCGGCTTGGGAACCGAACTATTCGGTTGTTTCTTGCACTTAATCGTGAGCACCATCTGGGCTGCAATTTTCGTTTTGGTTCTAACCCGCATCCCGGTGATCCTCCGTCACCCGGTCGCCTTTGGCATCCTGGCCGGCGTCGCGGTGAAATTCACCATGCAGTACGCGGTGATTCCCCTTGGCCACGCGCAGGGCCCGCATTACACAGCGGTCACCCTGACCAACAACCTCGTCGCCCACACATTTTTCTTCGGACTCCCCGTCATGCTAATCGCCCGGCACGCATATCCGAGGAGCGGCGCGAGTTCTTAATCGCGTTGGATAAAAAGAGATAGTTCTGTGTGAAACAAACAGCGGGCAGAGCGCACAGCTCTGCCCGCTGGGCTTGGAGTCAAATTGTGAGCGCGACAATCCCCTGCGCGGCACGCGCCGGCTTCAGCGCGCGAGAGCCGGGCGGCTCTACTTTTTTACTTGCTTGGCCCAGGCTCCTTGGCCACGGTGATGGAGGTGACCTTGATGCTGTCCCCGTCCAGCGTGCCTTTCACCGTCACGTAATGGCCTGCATGACCTTCCGCCTTCTCCTGCGGATCAATGATGTACGATTTCTTGTCCGTAGGGCTGTAGAGCACATACTTTCCGCCATGATCCTTAACGCACTTGGTCACGCAGTCGGCATTCGTCATGTTCTTCCCACCGGCGCACATATTGTCGGTGACGTATCCGGACCACGAGCCCTCGTCCGCTTTCTTGGCGGCGACAGTGATACTCAGGCCCGCCACCACCAATAGTGCCACGGCGCATACCAAAAGACGCTTGGTCATCATTTAATCCCCCTCAGAAGATTTCTTGCTTGTGGAAACCTTGCCGCCGATCCTGGGCCGTCCGCTCCTTACTGTGGCACAACTGCCGCCGTCCTGTCCAGAGGGGCGTTTAGGGCCTGAAGGTTCCCGGGGCAAAGCGGCGCAAAAATCAGAGGGAGGCTCTGGCGAGCCTCCCTCTGAACCTCGTGGCGCGGCCACAAGGACCCTGATGCAAAACGGATTTAGAAACCGCCGGTCGCCGGAGTGGCAATCGACTTCGGCACACTCACGTAGCCGACGATCTTGTCTCTCTGGACCTGGTTGACCACCAGTTCGAGAGGCGCCCGGCTGCCGTGGGTGTAGAAGTAGATCGGCTCGTTGCTGGCGCGGTTGTTCTTGTCGTAGCGCTTGTCATCGGCAATGATGGAAACGCTGAAGGAGTTGCGTTTGGGATTGGTGCCGCGCAACAGCACCTGAATGTCGCCCACCTTCTGCGGAGCCTTGGTGCGGCTGATGGTGAACTCAAAGTAGTCGCGCTGCCCTAAACGGCGCAGCTCCTCGACTTCTTCATGGTTCTTGGCGATCAGCGTGCCCAACTCACCCTTGGCCATCTGCAGGTTGTTCTTGGTGGAGTCCAAATCCGACTTGACGTTGGAAACGTCCCCATTCAGCTTGCTGACGTCTTCGGTGCTGGCCTTGGTCGACAGACCGGTTTCCAAGTCAGCCTTCATCGACGTTTGCATGTCCTGAAGCTGCTTGTCGTAGTTCCGACGAATCTGCGTGGCCTGCCTGCGGGCGCTGGTCAATTCGCCCTGGGTAAGCTTCAGCCTGTCAGTTACGACATTGAGCTGCCCCTGCATCTGCGCGTTGGTGTCTTCCGCTTGGCTGAGGCGCTGTGAAACCGTGTCAATGTGCTGCTGAAGTGCGCGAACTTGCGTAGCGGAGCTATCTTCGAGGGCCTTGGAACGGTTGACCGCGCTCCACCCGACCCCCAAAGCGATGAGGGCCACGGCGGCCAGAACGGCGACCACAAGGCCGATCCAGCGCGGTGTCCCTTCGTTGTGGACGATTACCTCCCGATTCTCCTCGCTCATATCTCAATCTCTCCTTAACGGAATCCCCTGCGAAGAGAGGCAGAGCACGCCTGGAACCAAACGAATGCCGCGGGAGCGAGCATGCTAAATTATTGAATAAGGCAAGTTTACGGCAAAAACCAAGCCGTTACCTCAAGAAGTTACTTGATAGCCGGAATGTAAGCTTTACACGCCCAAGGCGCTCTTGATGATGGGAAGAAAGATAGTGTGAGCGCAAGTAGAGCCCCCACTTGCCGCGTCGCCGACCGGAGCCATGGAAATCTGAGCGCACTACCCACCTTTGGATCGAAAGAAGCCATCAAAACGAGGAGGCAAATGAGCGCGAGCGCGGTTAGGCTGCGAAGTGGATTTCGTCGTAGTCGAACTCTTCGACCAGTGTTTTGCGCGCGGCTTCCAGTATCATGCGGCAGTCTTCGCAGGATTCGAGGTGCTTGTCGATTTCCCTAACCACCTCGGGCGAAAGCTCGCCATTCAGGTACTCGCAACTAAACCGGATTGTCTCCCTGCAGGTCATAGTGGGCCGCCCCGTGGCGTCTAGTCGGCGGGCATATGTAATCAAAGCATTTGGCGGGCCGCTGTGACAAAAATTTGCACTTTCGCTAGGTAGTCGCGATTCTTGGGTTTGCAGGCGGTTATACGACAGCGGCTAGGCGGCGCACGCTTCCCAAGCCGGGAAAACTTCCCTAGTACTACGCCAAATTCCCTGTTAGCGAGTCACATTCATATTGCGCAGCACCTCGATACGCCGTTCGAGCGGCGGGTGGGTGCTGAACAGGCCCGCCAGCATTTGGCGGGCGTTGAGGGGCGCAACGATGAAAAGAGAGGACGTGGTTGCCGGCACGTTCATAGGGATGCGCTTGTTGTACGCGCCCAGCTTTTCGAGAGCCCGGATCAAACCATAGGGGTGGCCGACCATGCGCGCACCGGAGGCGTCGGCAGCATATTCGCGCTGGCGAGAGATGCCCAACTGCATGAGAAACGCGGCCAGCGGCGCAACAATGATGAGCAGCAGCGCGCCCAGGCCCCCGCCCCGGCGGTCGCGGGAACCGCCGTAGCCGCCGAAGATCATGGCGAATTCGCCCATGCGCGCGAGCATCATGATGGCTCCGGCCAAGGTAGCGGCGATGGAAGTGGTCAGGATGTCGTAGTTGCGCACGTGAGAAAGTTCGTGGGCAATGACCCCTTCGAGTTCTTCGTCATCCATCAACTGCATGAGGCCTTCGGTGACCGCAACGCTGGCGTGGCTGGGATTGCGGCCGGTGGCGAAAGCATTGGGCGCAGCCTCCGGGATGACGTAGAGCTTAGGCATGGGGAGATTGGCCTTGCCCGCCAGACGCTCCATGACCGCGTAAAGACGCGGCATCTGTTCGCGGGTAACCGGGCGCGCGTGGCTGGTGGCCAGCGCAATCTTGTCGGAGAAAAAGTACGCGAAGCCATTCATCACCGCGGCAAGGCCCAGGCCCATCTCCAAGCCGCCACGGCCGAAGAAGGCTCCGCCGCCCATCACCAAGAGCAGGGTCAGCGCGGTGAGTAGAATTCCTGTTTTAAGCGTGTTCATGGATTACCTCTGTTTCCTTTCTTCACATCGTCGAGTCTAAAGTCTGTTTAGGAGCGCGTCAACTCCCGCGCCCCACATCATCGGCGGCGCCGCCCTGCGGTTGCGCCGCTGGCTTGCTTTTCTGCCGGCGCTTCAGCCGGCACGCGCTTGAAGGTGATTCTCCCGTGCGCGTCCGCATCGGCGACGATGCAGTCGCCGGGCAGGACCCGGCCCTCCAGAATTTCCAGCGCCAGGGAATCCTGCACCAGGCGTTGCACCGTGCGGCGCAAAGGCCGCGCGCCGTAAGCCGGATCGTAGCCTTCTTTGAGTAGCAGGTCGCGCGCCGCGGGCGTGAGCTCGATGGTGATGTGGCGTTCGGCGAGCAAGCGCGTCACTTCAGCCACTTGCAAGTCGAGAATCTTTTCGAGCTGTTCCTTGCCCAGCGGATTGAACAAAATGATGTCGTCAATGCGGTTCAGAAATTCCGGACGGAACGTTGCGCGCAGCGCGGCCAGCGCTTCCTGGCGGGCGCGCTCGGAGTCGCGCTTGGCCAGCTCAAAAACCGCCGCCGAGCCGACGTTGCTGGTCATCACCAGCACGGTGTTGCGGAAGTCCACGGTGCGGCCCTTGCCGTCGGTCAAACGGCCATCCTCCAGGATCTGCAGCAGCACGTTGAACACGTCGGGATCGGCTTTTTCGATTTCATCGAACAGTACAACCGAATACGGCCGGCGGCGAACCTGTTCGGTGAGCTGGCCGCCCTGTTCGTAGCCCACGTAGCCTGGCGGCGCGCCGATCATGCGTGCCACAGAGTGTTTCTCGCCGTACTCGGACATATCCAGCCGGATCAAAGCGTGCTCGTCGTCGAAGAGAAATTCGGCCAAGGCGCGGGCCAGTTCGGTCTTGCCCACACCCGTGGGGCCCAGAAAGATGAACGAGCCGATTGGGCGCTTGGCGTCGGAGAGGCCTGCGCGGCTGCGGCGAATAGCACTGGCCACGCGGGCCAGCGCGTCGTCTTGACCCACCACGCGTTGCCGCAGGCGCTCTTCCATGTTCACCAGTTTCTGCGCTTCGCCTTCCAGCAAGCGGCCCACCGGGATGCCCGTCCACTTGCTGACCAGCGCGGCGATGTCTTCCTCGTCCACTTCTTCTTTCAGCATGCGGCGGTCTTTTTGCAATTCGGCCAGGCGCTGCTGGGCCTGGTTCAGCTCGCGTTCGGCCGCGGCCAATTTGCCATAGCGAATTTCGGCCACTTTGGCCAGGTCGCCTGCGCGCTCATAACGCTGCTCTCCGGCGCGCAGGGCCTCGATCTCTTCTTTGCGTTTGCGCAGGCCGAGAATCGCGTCTTTTTCCATCTGCCAGCGGGCCTTGCGGCTGTTGGAATCCTCGCGCAAGCCGGCCAACTCCTGTTCGATCTCCTTCAGGCGCTCTTTGGAGTGGGCGTCGGATTCCTTGAGCAAGGCCTGCCGCTCAATTTCCAATTGCACGATGCGCCGCTCGATTTCGTCGATTTCCACGGGCAAAGAGTCAATCTGCATGCGCAGGCTGGCGGCGGCCTCGTCGATCAGGTCGATGGCCTTGTCGGGAAGAAAACGGTCGCTGATGTAACGATGCGAAAGCGTGGCCGCGGCGATGATGGCCGCGTCCTTGATGCGCACGCCGTGGTGCAATTCGTAGCGCCCTTTGAGACCGCGCAAGATGGCGATGCTGTCTTCCACGCTGGGCTCGTTGACCACAACGGGCTGGAAGCGGCGCTCGAGGGCGGGATCTTTTTCAATGTGCTGGCGGTACTCGTTCAGCGTGGTGGCCCCAATGGCGCGCAATTCGCCGCGGGCCAGGGCGGGCTTGAGCATGTTTGAGGCGTCGATGGCGCCTTCGGCCGCGCCGGCCCCGACCAGGGTGTGCAGCTCATCGATAAAAAGAATAATTTGGCCTTCGGCCTCCGTGATTTCCTTCAACACGGCTTTGAGGCGGTCTTCAAACTCGCCGCGATACTTGGTGCCGGCCACCAAAGCGGCCAGGTCCAGGGCCACAATGCGCTTGGGCTTGAGCACCTCGGGCACATCACCGGCAATAATGCGCTGCGCCAAACCCTCGACGATGGCCGTCTTGCCCACTCCCGGTTCGCCGATAAGAACGGGATTGTTTTTGGTGCGCCGGGCCAGGATTTGCATCACCCGGCGGATTTCATCGTCGCGCCCGATGACCGGATCCAGTTTGCCGCGGCGGGCAAGTTCGGTCAGGTCGCGCGCGTACTGTTCGAGCGCGCGGAAGGTGGATTCGGGATTGGGTGAAGTCACGCGATGGCTGCCCCGCACCGCGGCCAAAGCCTGCAGAATCGCTTCGCGGCTGGCGCCTTGACGCTTGAGAAGCGCCCCGGCGGGATCCTTGACCCGGCCCGCCATGGCCAGAAAAAGATGCTCGGTGGAAACGAACTCGTCTTTGAACCCGCCGGCTTCCTCAAATGCTTTCTCAAACACCTGATTGGTCGCCGGACTCATGTACTGCTGGGAAACGCCGCTCACTTTGGGAAGTTTGCCGAGCTCCGTTTCGATCTCGCGAGAGAGCACCTCCGCCCGAATTCCCAGCCGCTCGAGGAGCGGCGGAACGATGCCGTCCTGCTGCGCCAGCAACGCGCCCAGCACATGCAGCGGTTCGATCTGCTGATGGTCGTGCGACGCGGCAAGTTCCTGGGCGGCTTGAATGGCCTCCTGAGCTTTTACGGTGAGTTTATCGAAGCGAAGCATGGTTCTTTCCCTTCCTTACCAACGGCGCATTGAGGGAGCCGGCATCCGCCGGCCCCCTCGCATCGGATTATTTGCCTGCGGCGGCAACGTTGATTTTGATCTGCTTCGGTTTGGACTCTTCCCGCTTGGGGATATGCACGTTGAGCACGCCGTTCTTGTACTCGGCCTTGATGTCCTCCGCCTTGACCGTGTGCGGCAAGGAGAAGCTGCGGCTGAACGCGCCGTAAGCGCGCTCCACGCGCAGGAAGTTATCTTCCTTCACCGACTTTTCCAGCTTGCGCTCGCCGCGAATCGTCAAGGTGTTGTCCTCCACGCGGACATCGAGATCTTTCTCGTCCACCTCGGGAAGATCCGCCTTGACCACCAGCTCGTTCTCGGTTTCGTAGATGTCCACAGCGGGCGCCCAAGTGGAAAGGGCCGAATCATCGCTGCGCCCCCGGAGAAGATTATCCTCCAACAGCCGGTTCATTTGTTCCTGAAGAGCGGAGAGTCCCCGAAAAGGTTCCCAACGAGTTAGAGTAGTCATGGTTTCTGTCCTCCACAAGTGATTTCATATGAATCATAAAATATGCGCGGTAGATTGTCAAGTATCTTCTAAGGCCGTACTGTATTGCTATTAAGTCTTTATTAATGAATACAATAGCTTTGCTTCTAAAGATTGATCAAGGCCGACTATACGCTGGTGCACTGCACCAATATCGCGTCTTGCCGTTCGGATTCCGGCATTTAGCTACAAATGAAATCTAAGATCCAGAGTACATCCGGCCGATTTCTTCTAAAATGGGCTAGGCTCAAACTGGAGAAACTCGGCGGAAATGAGAAGCGGAGCATTAGGCATGGGGGGACCGAGGTGAAGGTCTCCGAACTTGATTACCGCCTTCCCGTAGAGTTGATTGCCCAGCGCCCCCTCGCGGAGCGCGATGCCTCTCGGATGCTGCTGCTCGATCGCGCAAAACAAACTTGGGAGGACCTGGAGTTTCGCCAATTCCCTGACCTCTTGCAAGGCAATGAACTGGTGGTGATTAACAACGCGCGCGTTTTACCGGCGCGGCTTTTTGGGCGCCGCCTCGGCATCCATGCGCAAATTCCGGGACGCCGCAACCCTGCGCGGCGCGAGTTCTTGAAGACGCCCATCGAAGTCCTGTTGACAAAAGAGTTGCAAGACGGCGTTTGGGAGGCTCTGGTCCGGCCTGGAAGGAAGATTCCCGTCGGCGAGCGCATTGTCTTTGAAGAAGGCGAACTCGAAGCCGAAATCATCGGGCGTGGAGAGTACGGGGTACGGAGATTACGCTTCTCCTCAAAGGGTGGCCTCCGGGCAGCGATCGAACGCTTCGGCCACGTGCCCCTGCCCCCCTATATTGACCGGGGGGACGAACTAGTTGACCGCGAGCGTTATCAAACGGTTTTTGCAAAATGCAATGGGGCAGTCGCTGCGCCCACGGCGGGCCTGCACTTCTCTCCCCGGGTGCTGGAACGTTTGCGGGAGCGCGGCATTGACATCGCCGAGTTAACCTTGCGTGTGGGCCTGGGCACATTCCAGCCCATCCACACGGAAAATCTGGAAGAACATCGCATGCATACCGAGGACTACGAAATCCCCGAATTGGCAGCGGCAAAGATTGAAGTGGCTCGAGCCCAGGGGCGGCCAGTACTCGCCGTGGGCACGACCGTAGTGCGCGCTCTCGAGGATGCGGCGCAGAAAAGCCTCGCGCGCCACGGCACTGCAGCGATTGAGCCGGGAGCTTTCACGGCGGACATCTTCATTTATTCAGGGCACAGGTTTCAAGTCGTCAGCCAGCTTCTCACCAATTTTCATTTGCCTCAATCGAGCCTGCTGGCGCTGGTCTGCGCGTTTGCGGGGCGCGAGCTCACCCTGGCGGCGTACGCGCACGCGGTCGGGCAGCGCTACCGATTCTACAGCTATGGGGATTGTATGCTTGTCCGCTAGAGGTTCGTGGGCGGACAAGCAAATACCCGCTTCGCAGCGGAATCTGCCGCGTGCAATTTGCGCGGGAAAGAGGCCGGCCGCAGCAGCCTGCGCCGCCCGGCCTCCCACACGCTGCTTCTTTTCCGGGCGGCCTGCTACTGGCCGAGGATCAAAGCTTTGTCGTCACCCGTAAAGCAGATCTTCTGCAACTCGCCATCGGCAGTGATGGTGATGCAGTTCGTATCCGATTTGGCGTTCATGTGCTCCCAGGTCACGGTGGCCGTGGCCACAACGTGTTTGCCCTGCTCCACGGTCAACTTGTCACCATCGATGACCAGCTTGTAATCGCCGGGCTTTAGCAACGTACCCGCAATTTTCGTGGGCTCCGTGAGCGTGAGAGACTTGGTGATGGGCTTGGCCATGAGCGGCAGCGCCAGAACGACCACGGCCAGTACGGCGATAATGATTCGGACAGATTTACTCATTTACGTTCCCTCCCTTAGATTTTCGGTACGGCGAACTCCGCATCCTTGCGGGCGCTCAAGGGCGGGAAGACGCTAGTGACAGAATCGCGCAAACCAGCGCGGTCTACTACGGTGGGCGCGGAGTAACCTTCCACTTTTGTAGACGAGCGAAACTGGTCGCAGGTTTCACCAGGATTACACAATCGTTTCCAAAAGAGGGTTCAGGAGCAGAAATAAACGACAAACCCGCACGCGCCGAAGCGCTACTATTCATTTAGACGATTCCGACCGGGGCAGGGTTTCTCAAGCGTGCAGAACTTTGTGGGGGTGCAGGGCGGCAGCATCGTCTATAATCGCCAGAGACTTAATCAGGACGCCGAATGCGCTTTCTCATTCTCAGTGACATCCACGCCAACCTGACCGCTCTCCAGGCGGTGCTGGCGGCGGCCAAGGGCCGCTGGGACCGCGCGCTTTGTCTGGGCGATGTGGTGGGCTACGGCCCCGATCCCAATGAGGTGATCGAGCGGGTGAAGGAGCTGAGCTCGGCGACCATCCGCGGAAACCACGACAAGGCCGCTTCCGGACTGGCCGATGCTGAAGATTTCAATCCTGTCGCGCGCATGGCCGCCGACTGGACCCGCGAGCATCTGCGCCCGGAAAATCTCGAGTACCTGCAAAAGTTGCCGCAAGGCCCCCTGCAGCGGGACGGGCTCGCTATAGTACATGGCGCGCTGCACGATGAGGACAAATACGTTTTCGCGCCCGCGCAGGCCCTCGACGGTTTGCTCGATTCACCCTCGCCCGTCACCTTTTTCGGCCACACCCATTTTCAGGGCGGCTTCGCCTTCCGCGATCAACACCTCGACGTCCTCCAGTTCCACCCCGAGCCCGGCGCGCACTTCGCCGCCCTGCGACTCGAACCCCAAACGCGTTATCTGTTGAATCCGGGCTCCATCGGCCAGCCCCGCGATGGCGATCCCCGCGCCGCCTTTGCCGTGGCCGACTTGGACCACTCCGTCGTGGAATTCTGGCGGGTGCCCTATGACATCGAAGCGGTGCAACAACGCATGAAGCAGGCCGGGCTGCCCGAGCCGCTTATTTTGCGGCTGGCCTTCGGCCGCTGAGGCTCGAATCGTCCATGGATCCTTCGCTTCTGCAAGATAAAAAGAGCACGTTCCCCGCCACATTCCTGGTTGGCGCGGTGATCATCGTGCTCCTGGTTGGCGGTGTGATTTTACTGACCCGCGGTCATGGGTCCGGCGCTGCTGCCGAGCCCCCCCTGCCCATGGGTCCGGCGGAGCAGGCCTATACTGCCAACATTCACTTTTCCGACCTCCACATGACCCGCGCCAGCAATATGCTCAATCAGGAGTTGACCTATCTGAACGGCGTCTTGAGCAATGACGGGCCGCGCGCCATTCGCCGCATGGAAATCACCATCGAGTTTCACAACCAACTGCGCCAGGTGATCCTTCGCGAGACGCGCCGCATCCCCGGTGCCTACGCGGCGCCCCTCGCCCCCGGCGAGCACCGTGAATTCGAGTTCATTTTCGAGCATATCCCGGTGGAATGGGAGCAGACCCACGAGTATCCCACCCTGACCATCACCGGGTTGCAGCTCAACTAATCTCCCAACCTGCTTCGTTTCACGCCTCTCGGCCTCTATAATGCGCGGCCATGGAAGTCGCCGGAGATCTGGAAAGCGCGTTGGCGCAATTGGCCGGCAGCGCCGTCGAAGTGCGCGAGGACGGCGAGTGGATCGGTTCCCTGGCCGACCTGCGCTGCGAAGTCCGCCGCGAGTCGACCGGCACGTTCGTCCACTTGTGGTCCAGCGAGCGCAACCTCGTGCGGCGTGTACTGCGTGTAGCTGAACGCAGCGAAGGGCGCTTGCTCATCGAAGTACAGCGGTTTGGCCGCGCCAAGCCCGGCACCCTGGAATTTCTGGCCGTCCAGCGCGAACGCCCCGCGCGCAGCGTCAGCCGTGCCGGCTTCCGCGCCCGCTTCCGCCAGTTGCTCACTCAGCAATTCCCCGGCGAGCAGATCGATCGTCTGCTGACATCGCCCGATCGCGAGCATTCTTTTTCCGGATGCTACACGCGCGGGCTAATGCATCGCGGCCAGCGCGCCTGGGCGGTGATGGGCGTGTCGTCCTCGGAAAATGCCGTGACGGTCGATGGAATGCTGACCTTCGGACTGATCTGGCTCGACTGGCTGCGCGCCCGCGCCGCCGAACGGGCCGTGGCCGGTCTGCGGCTATTCCTCCCCGAAGGCGCCTGCCGGGTGACCGCGCACCGCTGCAACGCCATCAATCCCGACGCCAACGTCGAGCTTTTTGAGGTGCAGGAAACGCTCTGGCGCGCGCGTCGCGTGGATCCGCGCGACGTCGGCAACTTGGCCACCTGGCTCACCCCGCGCCGCGAAGTGGAGCGCACCCTCGCGGAAGCGAAAGCCGCCTTGGCGCCCCTCGAACAGCTCGCTCCCGGAATCATTGCTTCGGGTGTGCCGCCGGGGACGCGCGAAGTCGCCTTGCGCTTCCGCGGTTTGGAGTTCGCGCGCTGGCGTGACGGGAAGATTTTCTTTGGCCTGGAGGAACCGCGCCGCGAACTCACCAAGCGCAATCAGGCTGCGCTGCGCAGACTGGTTGGCGAGCTCAAGCAAGCTCGTAATCCGGAAGCGACCGATACGCGGCATCCGCTCTACCGCGCGCAGGCAGAACGATGGCTGGAATCGCTGGTGGCCGCCGATTGCACGCGAATCGATCCCAGCTTGGACCCTCGCTTTCTGTACACCCAGGTCCCGGCGTTTGCGGCCGGAGATCGCGGAGTCATCGACTTGCTCGGCGTCACCCGACAAGGCCGCTTGGCGGTTGTCGAACTTAAAGCCGCCGAAGACATTCATCTGCCCTTGCAAGCCGTGGATTACTGGCTACGGGTCAACTGGCACGCGCGGCAAGAAGACTTCCAGCGCTACGGCTACTTCCCGGGAGTCGAACTTCAGGCCAAGCCTCCTCTGCTCTATTTGGTTGCGCCCAGCTTTCAGTTTCATCCCGCCACCGATGCCATCCTACGAAACCTCTCGCCGGAGATCGAACTCGCGCGCGTCGGCTTGAACGAAGACTGGCGCCGCGGCCTCCAGGTGGTCCTGCGGCAAGGCCGGTGAGTCCGGCCCAACGAATGGTGTTCTAACCGGATAAAAAGTGCGCAAAAAAAGAGAAGCAGCCTTGGCGAACCAACGCTGCTTCCCGGGGTGTGTCCTAGAAGTGGTTTTGTAAATTTAGATGCACGGCACGGAATTTGGTTGCAGCAGGGGTTAACTTTCTTTGCGGGCCGAAACTACATCGTAATCCGAGCCTGTGGAGGGCGTGCCAGCTGGACGCCTCAGTAGAAGAGGTATTTGCGCCACTTCTCGTCTTTGTGCCCGATCAGGCGCATGAGCTGCCGGGAGGTGTGCAGCGTAAACGGCCGGGGACGCCGCTGCAGCTTGAGCCCTGCCTCCTCCGGCGTGCGGTCGCCCTTGCGGTTATTGCACTGATAGCAGCAGGCCACCAGGTTTTCCCACGAGGAGCGGCCGCCGCGCGAGCGGGGCACCACGTGGTCCAGCGTCAGTTCCGCCCTCGGAACTGACGCTGGACCACGTGGTGC